>TARA_R100000935_G_scaffold35582_1_pt1 | contig 57849 bp, 44 predicted proteins | sample TARA_R100000935 | Tara Oceans TARA_R100000935 (sample SAMEA2621502) | marine metagenome | biome: marine biome (ENVO:00000447); feature: surface water layer (ENVO:00002042); material: "saline water (ENVO:00002010), including plankton (ENVO:xxxxxxxx)" | depth 5 m
CAATAATAACGCCTTGCGTTACAAACCGGGCGAGACCTGCCACGCTATAGGCCTGGTACTCCCCCAGAATGGTTAAAACCATCTCATCAATACTACTCTAAAAAAAAGCGGAGAGACAGGGACTCGAACCCTGGCGACAGTTACCCGTCGACAGATTAGCAATCTGCTCCGTTACCACTCCGGCACCTCTCCAATAATTTTAAAGCTCACGCATTAAAAATGCGGTTGCAAATGTACTTTTTCATTCATAAGAACGCAACAATTTTTCGATTTTTTTTTACTTGTTCTTTCGAATCAGCCATTTATTTAACTTATCTCATTAAGCTTCAAACAATTCTAGAAACCCACTACTCCGGATATTCTACCCTTAAATGGTAAATATTGACCAATTTCTGTTTCAAAATCTTCTTTATCGCTTCTATTTCCTTGAAAGTTATATTGGCATTTAAAAACTGGTCAGCCTTGATTTGACCTTCAATAATCCTTTCAACGAATTCATCGATTATCAAAAAAGTGGGGTTCTTTAAACTCTTGGAAGCAGCTTCCACAGAATCTGCCATCATTAAAATGGCGGTTTCCTTTGAAAAAGGAATCGGTCCAGGATATCTAAAATCCTCTTCATTTACCTCTCCTTCCATAGCCTCCTGCTTTTTGTAAAAATAAAAGACCAGTGAAGTTCCATGATGGGTCCGTATAAAATCTATTACACGATCCGGAACTTTATTCTTCCTTGCTATTTCTATGCCTTCAATGACATGGTTAATAATTATGGCCGCAGCATCCCTAGGCTCCAAGTCATCGTGAGGGTTAACATTCGTAACTTGGTTTTCCGTAAAATAGGTAGGGTTGTTCATTTTACCAATATCATGGTACAACGCCCCTACCCTCACCAGCATGGCATTGGCCCCAATTTCATTGGCCGCAGCTTCGGCCAAATTGGCTACCTGAAGGGAATGATGAAAGGTTCCAGGAGCTTTATTGGACAACTCCTTCAATAATTTGGAATTGGTATCAGACAACTCCAATAAGGAAACATCGGACACCAAACCAAATATTTTCTCATGAATATAAATTAATGGCTGAACGAACAGTGTAATCATTCCATTCAAGAAAAAATACCCAAAAGCCATCCAGTGTATATCTTCCAGATTACCCTCATGGATCATATGAAAAGCAAAATAGCCAATAATATAAATCAGGGTTATTTGACCTACCGATATAAATAAATTAGCCCTTTTATAAAGTTCGGATACAGACAAGATGGTAACAATACCGGCCAAAGTTTGGAGAAATATATACTCAAAACTGTTGGGCACCACAAAACCCAAAATTAATACGGTAAGAACATGAACAAAGAGGCCCATTCTTGCATCAAAAAATGTCTTGAGCACCAAGGGCAAAATGCACAATGGAACCACAAAAACATACTCTACATCATATTTGACCACCATAGTGGTCAAAAATACCATGATAAGAATATTAACTATAATAAAGGTGACCTTTGTATTGTCTTTAAAGATTTCCGGGCGATATTTTTTAAGAAAAAGGAAGAACATCATTAATACCATTGCCACCAATACGGTATAACCGAACAGTATAAAATATTGGTTATTTTCTTCCCATAATTCCGACTCAAATTCACTTTTCAACGAATCCAACACCCTAACGTCCTCCTGCTCCACAACTTCCCCTTTGGCAATAATAAGCTTGCCCTCGTCCACATTTCCCAAAGTATAGGAAATCTTCGAATATTCGGACTCCAACTCCTTATTGGACAGATCAGCGTCAAAACTAACATTGGGTTTTATAAAATTGAAGAACACTTCCTGAAAAGAAGGCTCATAAGCCGATAAATTGCCTTGGGCAAGTTTTTTCCTAACAACGCCCTCTACCTCAGATAGACTATATACATCATCAAAATTTAGTTTAGTGGCTTCATTATTCTTAACCAAGTAAAGACTATTGCTAGTGCTCCTCCGCTCTATTTTGGACAGAATACCATTTACATAAAGATCCGCCAAAACGTCATTGGCAGCATCTTGTATCCTTTCAAGTTCATTCTGGTTAAAACTGGAGGAATTAAAAGCCTTACCCAGCTCCCTGCCAATTGTGCTGTCTACTTCGGCCACAATACCGGAGTCATAATAATAGTAGTCTATATGATTGCTTTCTATTTTCTCCTTTTCCTTTATAATTTCTTCCTCGCCCTTATTTATGGAAAAATCAAATGGAGCATAAAAATTATTGTATTGCCATGGCTTGCCCTTTTGGTATTCGTACTTAAACTTTCCGCCACGTGGAAAAAAGAATACAATAAAGAAAACAGCCGAGAAATATAAAAAATACTTATAAACCAGGGAGTGATTTTTATAAAGGCTGTCCAAAAAAGTGCGCATACGGTAAGTATATATAGTCAAAAATAGAAAAATATAAACTTAAAATGATACTTTACCCAAATAACACCACTTTTGAAACCTACTTATAAAATTTAACCAACAGGCGTAGGCTTTATTTCATCTATTACCAATCCCCAAAAGCAGTTGCAGATTCAGAAATAACTTGGAATATTCTAGCGTTGCACACCTCATTGCGCATTAATTTCTTAAATTCGCAGATAATAAAAATGAACTTGATGAAAGATGTTGTGATCGTTTCCGCTGTTAGAACACCCATAGGAAGCTTTATGGGAGCATTGTCCACCATTACGGCACCAGAACTTGGCGCTATCGCCATTAAAGGCGCATTAAGCAAAATAAAATTGGATCCTTCCCAAGTAGAGGAAGTTCTAATGGGAAACGTTGTGCAGGCAGGAACCGGTCAGGCACCAGCTAGACAAGCCGCCATCTATGCCGGCATACCCAATACAGTACCCTGTACTACAATCAACAAAGTATGTGCCTCGGGAATGAAATCGGTGATGATGGCCGCCCAGTCCATAGCATTGGGAGACAACAGTATTGTTGTTGCGGGGGGTATGGAAAACATGAGCCTAATACCCCATTACATCCACTTAAGAAGTGGACATAAATTTGGGCCCAGCACATTGATCGATGGCATGCAAAAAGATGGACTTGTGGACGCCTATGACCAGCAAGCCATGGGAACATGTGCGGACGCCTGCGCCATTGAATATAAATTTAGCAGGGAAGACCAAGATAATTTTGCAATTCAATCCTACCAAAGATCCGCGGATGCCTGGGCAGGTGGAAAATTTGCCAATGAAGTAGTACCCGTTGAAGTTCCGCAAAGAAGGGGCGAACCAATTTTGGTAACTGAAGACGAAGAATTTAAAAATGTTAAACTGGATAAGATTCCCGGATTACGCCCTGCGTTTTCCAAGGACGGCACGGTAACGGCAGCGAACGCCTCCACCATCAACGATGGTGCAGCGGCCTTGGTACTAATGAGTAGTGAAAAAGCGAAAGAGCTGGGATTAAAGCCTTTGGCTACTATAAAAAGCTATGCCGATGCGGCCCAAGAACCAAAGTGGTTCACAACAGCGCCGGCAAAAGCCCTTCCAAAAGCCTTGTCCAAAGCCGGCATCGGCATGGAAGAAGTTGATTATTTTGAATTTAATGAAGCCTTTTCGGTAGTTGGCCTGGCCAATATGAAAATACTTGACCTTACCGATAAAAATGTAAATGTGAATGGAGGAGCCGTTTCTTTGGGTCACCCCCTAGGTTGTTCAGGGGCAAGGATCATTATTACATTACTCAACGTACTGGATCAAAACAAAGCTAAAATAGGAGCAGCGGCCATTTGTAATGGTGGCGGTGGCGCTTCTGCAATAATTATAGAAAGAAATTAATAAGTTCTTGTAAATCAAGCCCATGCAATACGGTATTTGCCACCTTAGTATTGTCCCAATTCGTTCCGTTGCAGACGACACCAGCGAAATGGTTTCCCAGCTTTTGTACGGGGAACATTTTAAGGTATTGGATCAAAGAAAAAAATGGAGCAAGATCCGGAACGCTTTCGATAATTTTGAAGGCTGGATCAGCAATCAGCAATTCACCCATATAGACGAAGACCTATTTAAAGAATTGGAAAGTCTGGAATCAACAAAAGTATCTTCCGAACTTATTTCATTTATAGAAACAGAGAGCAATGTACTGCTTCCTATTGTGCTAGGATCTTGTATACCACAAAATTGTCCTCTAAATCACAAATTCGATGGCTCGTTCACAATCGGAAAACAAGATAAAGACCAACTCGTAAACAAAGCTCTCCTCTATTTAAACGCACCTTATCTATGGGGAGGAAAAACCACTTTTGGCATTGATGGTCCGGGATTTACCCAAATGACCTATAAAACAAACGGCTATCGTTTACTCAGGGGAGCCCAACAGCAATCTACCCAAGGGGAGGCTTTAAGTTTTATTGAAGAAAGTGAACCGGGAGATCTGGCCTTTTTCGACAATAACGACGGCACTATAGACCACGTAGGAATTATCATGGAGAACAACTATGTTATCCATTCCTTTGGTAAGGTCAGAATAGACCGAATTGACCATACGGGAATTTTCAATACCGAAACAAATACCTATACCCATAAACTAAGGGTAATCAAAAAAATCATATAAAAAAGGGCCATCGTTTTGCGATAGCCCTTTAAAATATTCTTGAAAAGTGTTATTTATTACTCTCCGGTAAGCTTTTTAAGGCGTAAGAAGTTTTCATTATCTCCCAAAGCACCATAAATATTCTTTAATTGTGAAAGTATACTTTGATTGTCCGGGTTCAATTTTAGTGCATCCTCCAAGATTATAGCCCCATCTCGGAACAAGCTATCCTTTTTCTCCTTTAACTCATCATATCTAGCGATATCTTTTTTGGAATTTCCAAGTGAATTCATTTCATCTATCAGGCCATTTCCTTCATTGACATATGTGGTAGACAGATTCAATTGCGCATTCACATATCCTGGATTAATTTCGATTGCCCTTTTATAAGCTTTCCTTGCGTCTTCAATTAACCCTTGTTCCATATTGATAACACCAACATTGTAGAACAAATCCGGGTTATCAGGAGCAACTTCAGAAGCTTCTGCCATTAAAGCCTTAAATTTCTCCTTATCGCCCATCTTATAGTAAAGGTTGGCCTCGTTCAGGATCAAGTTCACATCTTTTGGGTCTTTTGCCCTAGCATCCTTATAGGCCTCCAAGGCATTGTCATCTTGACCCAATTGTGTATAAATCAAGGCAATATTCTTAACAATTTCCGTAGTTTTTGAAGGAGTCTTCTCGTCCACCGGATCTTTATAGGCACCAGATTTAACCATTAGCTCTCTTTGGGTTTTCTCCATCTCTTCTACTTCACCAGTAGACACGTTGGTAGCCTTGTAGACCATTCCGCCTCCATCATAACCCAAATCTTTTAACTCGTTGTAATATTTTAGCGCCTTCTCATAATGCCCTCCATTTACAGCACTACTGGCCGCATAATAAAGATAAACAGTATCCTGTGGGCTTAATTGGTAACCCATATAGAGTTTACCGGCCGCTTCCTCGTAGTTTTTATTGTTGTTATCTTCTACAGCAGAATTAATAAGGTCGGCAGTCATGCCAGAAAGTTTTTCCTTGGCATCCGATCCGTACTTGGCCTTACCACTCTTCTCCTCTACTTCACTTACTTTTTTAAAGGAAGAAATAGCTTCATCAAAAGCACCGGCGGTGCCTTTTTTGGCCAGTTCGGCATAAGCAGTTCCCCTTAAAAAGTAATATTGGGCCTGCATTTTTTCATCTGCACTGGCAATTAGTGAAGATGCACCATCCAATGCTGTTTTCGCAGCCATGGCATCGCCCGACTTTAACGCTTTATCAGCCGTTTTGATCTCATCCTTTTGAGCAATTCCGACTACCGAAAAAAACATAGTCGAGAGTATTAAAATATTTGTTTTCATTTCAAATTAAATTTACTTATTAGTGTTTATTCGTGTTTAAATGTTATTCTTTGGTTTCCGCATTATCATTATCAAGAGCCGTGCCATCTTCTTCTTTGGCATCTACCTCCAAGTCTGTAATGTCATCTATTTCATCTTCGTCCTTCATCACTTTAGCCACAGCCGCAATGGAATCGTTGCCTTTAATATTAATGAGTCGAACACCCTGTGTTGCCCTACCCATTACCCTTAAATCCTCAACACTCATCCTAATCGCGATGCCCGATTTATTTATAATCATTAAATCATCTGAGTCCGAAACATTTTTAATAGCTACCAATCCACCTGTTTTGTCGGTAATGGAAATGGTCTTCACCCCTTTACCTCCTCTGTTGGTGATTCTATAGTCTTCAATACTGGAACGTTTTCCGTACCCATTCTCCGACACTACCAATATTTCCTCTTCAAAATTATGTACGGCCACCATTCCTATTACCTCATCGTTATCATGTGCCAAGGTAATTCCACGAACACCGGAGGCATTTCTACCCATAGGTCTCGTCTTTACCTCCTCGAACCTAATGGCCTTACCGGACTTTAATCCCAGGAATATCTGACTGGCACCTGTAGTGAGTTTAGCTTCCAAAAGTTCATCGTCCTCACGGACGCTTATTGCATTAATACCATTTTGTCTTGGCCTTGAGTATTGCTCCAAAGAGGTCTTTTTAACGATACCCTTTTTCGTGGCCATAATAACATAATGACTGTTTACATATTCCTCATCCTTCAAATCCTGGGTACATATGAAGGCTTTCACCATATCATCGTTCTCAATATTGATCAAGTTTTGGATAGCACGGCCTTTGGAAGTTTTGGTTCCCTCCGGAATTTCATAGACCCGCATCCAGAAACATTTACCCTTTTGGGTAAAGAACAACATATATTGGTGGTTGGTACCCACGAAAAGGTGTTCCAAGAAATCTTCATTTCTGGTGGAAGATGCTTTTTGACCAACACCACCCCTGTTTTGGGTCTTATATTCTGAAAGCGGTGTTCTTTTAATATAACCGGCGTGGGAAATGGTAATTACCACTTGCTCATCAGGAATCATATCCTCCATACTTAGGTCACCACCGGCAAAATTTATTTCGGAACGACGGTTATCTCCATACTTGTCCTTAACTTCCAAGAGCTCATCCTTAATGATCTGCATCCTACGTTCTTTCTTGGCAAGAATATCCTTTAAATCAGCAATGGTCAATATTATCTCCTCGTATTCCGACCTTAATTTATCCTGCTCCAGACCTGTCAATTGGCGTAAACGCATTTCAACAATGGCCTTTGCCTGGATTTCACTAAGCTTAAAGCGCTCCATAAGCTTTTCCCTGGCCTCATCAGCATTGGAAGAAGCCCTTATGATAGCAATTACCTCGTCTATATTATCCGAGGCTATAATGAGTCCTTCTAAGATGTGCGCCCTGTCTTCCGCCTTCTTAAGCTCAAACTCTGTACGCCTTACTACTACCTCATGACGGTGCTCCACAAAATAGTGGATCATCTCCTTAACATTCAACAATTGCGGTCTTCCCTTTACCAGTGCAATGTTATTAACACTAAAAGAGGACTGTAACGAAGTATATTTGTACAAGGTATTTAGAACGATATTTGGAATAGCATCCCTTTTAAGGATATAAACGATACGCATACCGTTCCTATCCGATTCGTCCCTAATGGTAGAAATACCTTCTATCTTTTTTTCATTGACAAGATCGGCAGTCTTCTTGATCATGTCCGCCTTGTTGATCTGATATGGAATTTCAGTCACTACAATACTCTCCCGTCCCTGAACTTCCTCAAAATTGGCTTTCGCCCTCATTACCACACGACCACGTCCTGTATGAAAGGCCTCCTTAACCCCATCATAGCCATAAATTATACCACCTGTTGGAAAATCCGGCGCTTTGATATGGGTAATAAGCTCATCGATCTCAATATCGTTATTGTCAATATAGGCTACGGTACCGTCCACTACTTCGGAAAGGTTGTGGGGTGGCATATTGGTCGCCATACCTACTGCAATACCCGAGGCACCATTGATCAATAAATTAGGTATTCTGGTAGGGAGTACCGTTGGCTCTTGCAAGGAATCATCAAAATTCAATTGATGATCCACAGTATCCTTATCTATATCGGCCAACATATCATCCGCAATTTTACGCATACGGGCCTCCGTATAACGCATAGCTGCAGGACTGTCACCATCAACGGAACCAAAGTTTCCCTGGCCATCGACCAACATATACCTTAAACTCCACTCCTGGGCCATACGCACCATGGAATCATAAACAGAAGTATCCCCGTGTGGATGATACTTACCTAATACTTCCCCGACAATACGCGCGGATTTTTTATGGGCACTATTAGATCTAACACCTAACTCATGCATTCCGAACAAAACCCTTCTATGCACTGGCTTTAAACCATCCCTAACATCTGGCAGGGCACGTGACACAATGACCGACATTGAATAATCAATGTAGGCAGATTTCATTTCATCTTCAATGTTAATCGGAATTAATTTTTCTCCTTCTGCCATTTAAAATCTTCTATTTATTTTTAGTTAAAAAAGCAGGACAATATACGTAAAATCGATACTATACAAGTACTTAGGACATACTTTTGTGAAGAATTTATTAACACTTCAAATATGAGGTTGGCATATCTATTTGATTGTTAATTTTTTTTGCAAATAATGGCTTATTTCGTCAAATCGACCACCTTTAACGAATATTAGGTATAGTATTTGCCATAGATTGATATAGATTTACTATTTTTAAAGTTGAAAGGATATTTTATGGACGACAATTTTTCCCCTAGAGTAAAAGATGTTATTGCTTACAGTAAGGAAGAGGCCTTAAGACTAGGCCACGACTTCATTGGAACCGAGCATTTAATGCTGGGATTACTGCGGGACGGTAATGGAAAAGCAATAAGCATTTTAGACGCATTGGACGTGGACTTGGATCACTTGAGAAGAAAAGTGGAGATATTAAGTCCCGCCAATCCAAATGCTGGCGCTGCACAAAAGGACAAAAAGAACCTGCATCTGACCAGACAGGCGGAGCGTGCACTGAAAACAACATTTTTGGAAGCTAAATTATTTCAAAGCTCCTCTATCAATACGGCCCATTTATTACTATGTATTTTACGTAATGAAAACGACCCTACGACAAAATTATTACATAAATTAAAAGTGGACTATGACGGAGTAAAAGACCAGTTTAAATCAATGATAACAAGTGATGATGATTATATAGACTCTCCTACCTCGGAATCCTTTCCCAGTGATTCCGATGAGCCCAGTGAGGAAAAGGAAGGCACTTTTGGCACTTCCGGTACCGGGCAAAAGGGAAGCAAAAAATCAAAAACCCCCGTATTGGACAATTTTGGTCGCGACCTGACCAAAATGGCAGAAGAAAACAAATTGGATCCCGTAGTGGGCCGTGAAAAGGAAATTGAAAGGGTTTCCCAAATTCTTAGCAGAAGAAAAAAGAACAATCCTCTGCTGATAGGAGAGCCAGGTGTTGGTAAAAGTGCCATTGCCGAAGGCCTAGCCCTGAGGATAATCAACAAGAAAGTTTCCAGAATCCTTTACAATAAAAGGGTAGTAACCTTAGATTTGGCTTCTTTGGTAGCCGGTACCAAATACCGTGGCCAGTTTGAAGAGCGAATGAAGGCGGTTATGAACGAACTGGAAAAAAACGACGATGTTATCCTGTTCATAGATGAGATCCACACTATAGTTGGGGCCGGTGGCGCCACAGGCAGTTTGGATGCTTCCAATATGTTTAAGCCAGCACTGGCCAGAGGTGAAATTCAATGTATAGGAGCCACTACTTTGGACGAGTACAGACAATATATAGAAAAAGATGGCGCTCTGGAAAGACGGTTTCAAAAGGTAATCGTAGAGCCTACCACTGTAACCGAGACCATTGAGATCTTAAAAAATATCAAAGGCAAATACGAGGATCACCATAACGTTATATACACCGATGAGGCCATAATTGCCTGTGTAAAACTTACCAACAGGTATATGACGGACAGGTATTTACCGGACAAGGCCATTGATGCCCTGGACGAGGCAGGTTCTCGAGTTCACATCGTTAATATGGATGTTCCAAAACAAATTTTGGAACTGGAAAAACAGTTGGAAGACGTTCGTGAACTAAAAAATACGGTAGTTAAAAAACAGAAATACGAGGAAGCCGCCAAACTAAGGGACGATGAAAAACGAATAGAGAAAGATTTGGCCATTGCCCAAGAACGATGGGAGGAAGACAGTAAGCTCCACAAAGAAACAGTTACAGAAGACAATGTTGCGGACGTGGTCTCCATGATGAGCGGTATTCCCGTAAACAGGATTGCACAAACAGAAAGCAACAAACTGGCCGAATTGCCAAAACTGATCAAGAGCAATGTAATTGGTCAGGACGAAGCAGTTGCCAAAGTTGCCAAAGCAATCCAACGTAACCGGGCCGGTCTAAAAGATCCGAACAAACCTATTGGTTCCTTCATCTTTTTGGGGCAGACAGGAGTAGGTAAAACACAACTTGCCAAAATACTGGCCAAGGAGTTATTCGATTCAGAGGACGCCTTGATCAGAGTGGATATGAGTGAATATATGGAGAAATTTGCCATATCAAGACTTGTTGGTGCACCTCCAGGATATGTCGGGTACGAAGAAGGCGGACAGTTGACCGAAAAGGTACGCCGTAAGCCCTATTCCGTTATTCTGTTGGACGAAATTGAAAAGGCACACCCAGATGTATTCAACATGCTTCTACAAGTGCTGGATGATGGTTATTTAACGGATAGTCTTGGTAGAAAGATCGATTTCAGAAATACGATCATCATAATGACCTCCAACATTGGAGCAAGACAGCTAAAGGATTTTGGCCAAGGAGTTGGTTTTGGAACTTCCGCAAAAAAGGCACAGGCAGACACCCATCAAAAAAGTGTTATCGAAAACGCCCTAAAGAAGGCCTTTGCTCCGGAATTCTTAAACAGAATAGACGACGTTGTTGTATTTAACGCTCTGGAACGTGAAGATATCCATAGGATAATCGATATTGAGCTGAAGAAACTATACCTCAGGATCAAGGATATTGGATATGATTTGCAGCTAACAGATAAGGCCAAGGATTATATCGCCGAAAAAGGCTTTGACAAACAATACGGTGCCAGGCCACTTAAGAGAGCAATTCAAAAATATATTGAGGATGCTCTGGCGGAAGAAATCGTAAATTCCAAATTGGAGGAAGGCGATACTATTCATATGGATCTTGACGAGGCCAAGGAAGAGCTCACCATTAAGATCAAAAAAGCAGAAAAGTCGTCCAAAACCTAAATTGGATATCTATAATTAACACAAAAAAGGAGTAGCAAAACGCTACTCCTTTTTTTATTTATTCCCCCAGGTTTGTAAGAAATAAAACACAGTAAGCCCATTTCCTCTCCACATAAACGATTAAAGTGTCTTTAATCTAATAATTTTTATAATAGTTGTACTTAATTCTACATTCGCTGCAGACACACTATATAAAATACGGAGAATGAAAGTCGGACGACCCAAGAAGACTATTATCGTACGAGAATATCAACTGGACATTGGAAAAGTACAGGTATTTGACGATTACATGGTTTCTATTTTTGATGAAGGAAGCACCATAACCAAAGAAAGAGTATTTCAAATAATTGGTATTATGGAAATTCATTTCAGAAATAAAAATTTCGGTTACATAAGTTTAAGAAAGAACTCGTATGCCATAGATCCAATGGTATACAATCAAATTAGGGAAATAGAAAATATTAAGGCTTTTGCAGTAGTTTCAATTAAAGAAATAGACATGCACAATTTTAATATCGAGAGACTATTTTACAAGAAACCTATGAAATTCTTTATTGACCAGGACAATGCCCTAATGTGGGTAAAAAGACGTGTAAGAATATCCAACGCAGAATAGCATAATAAAGGTATGGTATTGTCATATTTGGCAAAAACATACCTTCTATTGCTCACTTTCACCAGTGGCAGCATCAGGTTCAGAAACTTGAAAAAGATCCAAATACGCCTTGCCAATATTATCCAATATACCACTGGCTATCAAGGCCTGAAAGCCACATTTTTCTACCGCAATATCAGCGGCTTTTCCATGGATGTATACCCCAAAAATAGCAGCATTTAATGCAGAATAACCCTGAGCGATCAAGCCCGTGATTATCCCCGTTAACACATCCCCGCTCCCCCCAGTGGCCATGCCTGGATTTCCCGTGGTGTTAACATAGCCCATATCCCTATAAACAGTAATGGTATTTGCCCCTTTTATAACTAAAATGCAATCGTATTTTTCAGAGAACTCCTTTACTTTTTTCAACTTGTCAAAATCATCCGCCCATTTCCCAATTATACGCTCCAACTCCTTTGGATGTGGAGTTAATACGGTTTGTGGAGGCACTACTTTGAACAAGTCCTGATTTTTGGAAAGTATGTTCAATCCGTCGGCGTCTATAACCAATGGCAGTTTATTCCCCTTGAGAAAATCAGAAAAAGCCTTAACTGTAGTTGCGGTTGTTCCCATTCCAACTCCAATACCGATCACGCTGGGCAGCATATCAAAATCTATTTTGGAAATTTCCACTTCTTCATTATCCGTGAGTACCATGGCTTCCGGCAATGCCGTCTGCAATGGCAAAGACCCACACTTTGGGACATAGGCCGTTACCAATCCGCTTCCGGCCAACATACTTCCCTTTGATGCCAATACAACGGCCCCGATCTTCCCATAACTTCCACCAACTATTAAGGAATGGCCGTAGCTGCCCTTATGCGAATACTTCTCCCGGGGAATGTACATGGACAGTACTTCGTTCTTCCCTATCAACTCATAATGTGATTTTAACTTAAACAAGAACTCCTGGTCCAAGCCAATATCCAGAACCTCCCAATGATCCACATATTTACCCGTTTCGGGAAGAAAAAAAACAAGTTTTGGCACTTGAAAAGTAAGCACGTAATTGGCTTTTATTACCCCCTCTGTATTGGGCAGACCAGCTTCCATAAAAAGTCCGGAAGGCATATCTATAGACAGAATAAAGGCTTTTGAGTTGTTAAGGTGCTGCATAAGCCTAATCACCCATTCATCAGGAACCCTGTTCAGTCCTATCCCAAAAATTGCATCCACAATAATATCATCTTTTCCAATATCGGGCAATTCCGATTCTTCATTTAAAAAATTGGGCCAGACACCTTTCTCTTTTAAACGATCCAGATTTATTAAAAAATCCTTGGACCTGTGTTCGCTATAGTTAACAACAAATACCTCGATATTATAATCATGATCCTGCAAATGTCTGGCAAGTACCAGCCCATCCCCGCCATTGTTGCCTATACCACAGAACAAATGAATTTTGGCCTGGGCACCCTGCATTCTAGAATGCATCCAATTAAAAATCTGAATTGCAGCCCGCTCCATAAGCTGTTCACTGGTAATCTGCTGCTTATCTATTGTGAATTTGTCAGCTTCGTATATCTGTTTGGCATTAAAAATCTTCATTCAATAAGATTATTTAGTAAAAATTGATGATTTAGTAAAAATCCGTCAAAACATTTGATTGGGTAATCAAAAATACTACATTTGGTTCTTTATTCTTATGATGACTTTTAACAATACGGACAATAATCTTCTTAATACACCATTTATAAATGGTTGCATTGCCATTACCGTTATCAGCACCACTACCCCATTGGGGTAAGCTACTACATATACGTCTGTTACACAATTTTATCAAAATTCAATTTTTCTTATTTAATACCTTTGAACCATGAAAGTTCTAAAATTCGGTGGTACTTCAGTGGCCAACGCCAATAATATAAGTTTAGTAAAAAATATAATTGCAGACCTTGGGTCCAACAAAAGCATTGTAGTAGTTTCCGCTCTTGGCGGAATTACAGATCTTCTTTTAAAGACGGCAGCTCTAGCTTCCGCACAGGATCAAACCTACAAAAACATCCTAAAGGAAATAGAGGATAGACACCTTATTACCATTAAGGAACTAATCCCTATTCAATCCCAAAGTAAGGTGCTAAGTAAAGTAAAGAGTGAGCTTAACACCTTGGAAACACTTTTGGAAGGGGCATATTTAATTGGGGAAATTACACCGAAACTATCGGACAAAATTGTTAGTTATGGAGAGTTGCTGTCTTCCTATATAATAAGCGAATATTTTATTGTTGAAGGAATAGATACCGTTCATGCCGATAGCAGACAGCTTATAAAAACAAACTCCAATTTTGGAAAAGCGGCCGTTAACTTTGATCTGACGAACAAAAATATTGCCGACTACGTCAACAACTGTAATAAATCCGTAATTATTATGGGAGGCTTTATTGCTTCTGCCGTAAATGGAGATTCCACTACCTTGGGCCGTGGAGGATCGGACTATACTGCTGCCATTGTTGCAAACGCCATAAATGCGGAAGTTCTGGAAATATGGACAGACGTAAGCGGCATGTATACTGCCAACCCTAAAATAGTAAAGCAGGCCATGGCCATTCCTCATATTTCTTATGAGGAAGCAATGGAACTATCCCATTTTGGTGCTAAGGTTCTTTATCCGCCTACGATACAACCGGTATTGACCAAAGGAATTTCCATAGTTATCAAAAACACCTTTGATCCAAATTCTCCTGGCACTTTGATTACCAAGAATAAAAATGGACAAGGGAAAACTGTACGGGGAATAAGCCATGTGGAAAATATTGCCCTAGTGTCCCTTGAAGGCCCAGGAATGGTAGGTATTACAGGGATTTCCAAGCGCTTTTTCGAAGTACTTTCAACTGCTGGCATCAGTGTTGTTATGATTACCCAGGCATCGTCCGAACATTCTATCTGTATAGGAATAGACAATCAGGATGCGGACCATGCGGTTCAAGTTATCAATGATGCCTTTGACATAGAAATTTCACTCGGAAAAATAAAACCGGTAGTTGCAGAGAAAGATTTGGCCATCATTGCCCTGGTCGGAGACAACATGAAAAGTCATCAAGGTCTTAGCGGAAAAATGTTCAGCACCCTAGGTAAGAACAACGTTAATATCCGTGCTATAGCCCAAGGAGCTTCTGAACGTAACATATCTGCCGTAATCCTCAAAGAGGATGTAAAAAAGGCACTCAATACCTTACATGAGGAATTTTTTGAGGAAAATATAAAACAGCTGAATCTGTTTGTCATGGGAGTCGGTAATGTTGGGGCCAAGTTCTTGAACCAAATACAATCACAAAAAAAGTATTTAAAGGAGAAACTAAAACTTAATATCAGGGTTATCGGGATGTCCAATTCCAGAACTATGATATTCGATGAAGACGGTATAGCCCTTAAAAACTGGGAAGAATTGCTAAACAAGGGAGAAAAGACCAATCTAGACCTATTCTTCCAAAAGGTAAAAAAACTGAATTACCGAAATAGCATCTTTGTAGACAATACCGCCAGTCAGAAGGTTTCGGAAACTTACAATTCATATTTAAGGAATAGTATTTCCGTTGTTACCTGCAATAAAATAGCCTGTTCATCTGCCTATGACAATTATCAGGAGTTAAAAGATCTGGCCAGACAGTACAACGCTCCCTTTCTTTTCGAAACAAATGTTGGTGCAGGCCTACCCATTATAGACACTTTAAAGCACCTAGTAGCTTCGGGCGACAAAATAATAAAAATTCAAGCTGTACTTTCAGGTAGTCTAAATTTTGTATTCAACAATTTTAATGACAGTACCACTTTCCACGATGTAGTAAAACAAGCTCAAGTGGAAGGATATACAGAGCCCGACCCCAAAATAGATTTGAGCGGGGTGGATGTAATGCGGAAAATATTGATCCTTGCCAGGGAAAGTGGTAACGTATTGAACATAGAGGACATCCAAAATAATTCTTTTCTACCTCAGGAAAGTTTGGAAACAACCAACAATGAAGATTTCTTCAAATCGCTGACCAAGTATGAAGATTCGTTTCAGGAGATGTACAAAAAGGCGGTTGAGGAAGACAGCAAATTGAAATATGTGGCACAATTCGAAAATGGAAAAGCCAGTGTGGGCCTACAACGGATACCTAAGGGACATGATTTCTATAATTTGGAAGGAAGTGATAATATTGTATTGTTCTATACAGAACGTTATCCCAACCAACCCATGATCATAAAAGGGGCCGGAGCCGGTGCTGATGTCACTGCCTCTGGTATCTTCGCAGATATTATACGCATCGGCAATTTCTAAAAATGCGCCTAAGCCTGAAATTTATTTGATAAAAATGAAAACTAACGAAATTAGAATTTTCTGTCCAGCTACCATAGCCAATGTTTCCTGTGGCTTTGATGTACTTGGTCTTGCTTTGGATTCTGTAGGCGATGAGATGGTGGTTAGGAAAATCAACGAAAAAGGAATAAAGATCACCAAGCTTACTGGACAGGACCTGCCCACCGAGACCCTACAAAATGTTGCCGGGGTTGCTGGTTTGGCCTTGTTGGCGGAAAGTGACCATGTAGGTGGATTTGAGATCGAGATTTACAAGAAAATAAAAGCGGGCAGCGGTATAGGAAGTAGTGCCGCCAGTTCTACAGGAGCAGTATGGGCCATGAACCAATTATTGGGCAGTCCCTTTAGCAATCTAGAGTTGGTAAAATTTGCTATGGAAGGAGAACGATTGGCCAGCGGGGTTGCCCATGCGGACAATGTTGCTCCTGCCCTGTACGGAGGCTTTACCTTGGTACGCAGTTACCAACCTTTGGACATTGTAAAGATTCCGACCCCTCCAGAGTTATACGCGACGGTAATACACCCACAAATAGAAGTAAGGACTTCTGACTCCAGACGAATCCTCAAAACCTCCATTTCCCTAGAAGACGGCATTAAGCAATGGGGAAATGTAGGTGGACTTATTGCCGGGCTTTTCACCAATGACTATGACCTGATAGGTAGGTCCTTGGTAGACCATATCATAGAACCCATTAGATCCATTCTTATACCCGGATTCGACAAGGTAAAGGAAGATGCCATTGGAGCAGGTGCCCTAGGCTGTGGAATTTCAGGTTCAGGCCCATCTATCTTTGCCCTAAGTAAGGGCAAGGAAAATGCACTTAAAGTGGGCGAAGCCATGAGAAATGTCTACGAAAAAATAGGGGTCGACTATGACGTCCATGTTTCGAAAATAAATACCCAAGGGATTAAAATATTGGAAGGCTAATGTATTATGTCCTTCAATGCATTTTAGCGGAACTCAAAATTTACAACTCATTCTAACATCAATAAATATGAACTTTTATAGCCTAAACCACCAAGCACCCAACGTATCTTTTAAAGATGCAGTTATAAAAGGAATTGCCCCTGATCGCGGGTTATATTTTCCGGAAATAATCAAGGCCCTGCCAAAGGATTTTTTCAACAAGATAGAAGATTACTCCGATCACGAAATTGCCTTCTTGGCCATACAACAATTTGTGGGCAATGATATTCCAGAAGACGCTCTCAAAGAAATAATTGCCGATGTTTTGGATTTTGAATTCCCTCTTGTGGAAATTGAGGACGACGTGGCCGCATTGGAACTTTTTCATGGCCCTACCCTGGCCTTTAAGGATGTCGGGGCAAGATTTATGGCCAGATGTCTTGGCTATTTTTCATCTGAAAACACCAAGGATGTCACCGTATTGGTTGCTACTTCCGGAGATACCGGAGGCGCAGTAGCCAATGGCTTTCTCGGGGTGGATGGAGTTAAGGTTGTTATTCTATATCCTAGCGGAAAGGTGAGCGATATTCAAGAGAAACAGTTGACCACTTTGGGCAAGAACATAACTGCCCTGGAAGTTGAAGGTACATTTGACGACTGCCAAAACATGGTAAAAACAGCTTTCCTGGACGAAGAGTTGATCCAAAACATGCAATTGACCTCTGCGAATAGTATCAATGTGGCCAGATGGCTCCCACAAATGTTTTATTTCCTGTTCGCATATAAAGAGATGAAGTCCAAGGGCAAGGATATTATATTTTCTGTCCCTAGTGGCAATTTCGGAAATATCTGTGCTGGTATTATGGCTCAAAGACTGGGAATGCCCTGCAAACATTTTATTGCCTCAACGAACGTCAATGACGTTGTTCCTCGTTACATGGATACAGGAGAATATGACCCAAAAGCTTCCATCGCCACTATTTCCAATGCTATGGATGTTGGTGATCCCAGTAATTTTATCAGGATAAGGCATTTGTACAAGGACAATTTTGAGAAGCTTTCCAAGAATATATCCTCTTATTCCTTTACAGATAATGAGACAAAAGAAGCCATGTTAAAATTATACAACGACTTTACCTATGTGGCCGATCCCCACGGTGCCGTTGGTTATTTGGGCTTAAAGAAGTACCAGGAAACCCATCCGGATACCTATGGCATTTTCTTGGAAACTGCTCACCCTGTCAAGTTTTTGGATGTAGTGGAGGACACTATTCGTGAAAACATCGATTTACCGGAAAGTATTGTAAAAGTGATGGGGAAAAAGAAAAAGTCGATCAAAATCTCCCAATATAGCGAGCTGAAGGGCTATCTATTGGGTAAATAAACAGCTTTATCTCAGTTGAATATTTTTTTGCACTTGGCCAATGCCGAGGCTATTACTTGGTGCATATCATAGTACTTATACTCGGCCAGCCTTCCTCCAAAAATAATATTGTCCTTTTCGGACAAGGTCTTGTACTTGGAGTAAATTTCATTGTTCCTTAAATCATTTATGGGATAATAAGGCTCTTTATTACCGGACCATTCCGTAGGGTATTCTTTGGTTATAACTGTCTTTTCCTGTGTTCCAAATTCAAAATGCTTATGCTCTAGGATACGGGTATATGGAATGTCTGAAGCTGTATAATTTACAACGGCATTGCCCTGGTAATTTTCCAAATCCAGGATTTCATGCTTAAAGTCCAGACTCCTATATTCCAGCTTACCATACCGGTAGTCATAATACTCATCGATCTTACCAGTGAACACTAGCTGATCAGCCATTTCTATCAATTCCGTTTTATCTTTAAAAAAATCGACCTCTAAACGTGTTTCCATTCCATCCAACAAACCATCGATCAACTTATTGTAACCCCCAATGGGAATTCCTTGGTATTTATCATTGAAATAATTATTGTCGAACGTATATCGCAACGGCAACCTTTTTATGATAAAAGCCGGCAGTTCGGTGGCCTTCCTTCCCCACTGTTTCTCCGTATAGCCTTTGATCAATTTTTCGTAGATATCCTTACCGACCAGCGAAAGAGCCTGTTCTTCCAAATTCTTTGGATTTTTAACCCCTACTGTCCTTACTTGTTCTGCAATTACCGCCTTGGCTTCCTCTGGCGTCTTTACCTTCCACAACTGATAGAAAGTGTTCATATTAAAGGGCAAATTATAAAGCTCGCCTTTATAATTGGCTACGGGCGAATTGGTATACCTATTAAACTCTACAAAACTATTTACATAATCCCAAATTGCCCTGTCATTGGTATGAAAAATGTGCGCCCCGTACTTATGAACATTTATACCTTCCACCTCCTCGCAAAAAACATTGCCCCCAAGATGTGAACGCTTATCAATTACCAAACACTTTTTTCCCTTCTTTTTGGCTTCATGGGCAAACACGGCACCAAATAGTCCAGCTCCTACAATTAGGTAATCGTATTTCATTTTAGGTTTATTAGTGCTTATTGTAATTTATAAAAAGTAAAACTAATGTATATTATAACGTTTATGAATTGAATTTAAAAAAAAAATCCCCTTTGCCATAACATGGTTATATTTGTAGTGCTTAATGAACCGACCCAAAATGGCCAATTTATATTATATCTCCCGAAATTACAAAGCAACCAACAGTGCGGCCTCCAAGCCGAAAACAGATTGTGAGCGGATCTTGGACACCATAGGTTTCCAAAATTTAGGCTTTAAACAAACCACTTTTGCCAGTTCTGCCATTGGTGCTGTAGTAAGTTTTTTTGGTATAACCAAGGGCGTTATTCGTTTGCCAAAAAATTCCACCTTGGCCATACAATACCCTCTTAGCAAATATTACAAATACATCACTACCATAGCCGGAATAAAAAAATGTAAAATCGTGTTGATCATTCATGATGTTAAATACCTCATGGGAAAAAACAAGGATATTGCCCGGGAAATGAAAAAATTCTCATGTGCCGATGTAATCATTGTACATAACGACAACATGAAAAAATGGTTCGAGCAACAAGGGGCCACCGCAAAATTGATACCCTTGTACATGTTCGATTATTTGGAAGACAATAGCAACTATACAGCTCCTGAACTTTCTAAAAATGGCTTATTCGATGTAGTTTTCGCCGGTGGCTTGGGAATGGCCAAAAGTGCCTTTATCTATAAATTGGATGCCTTAAAAAATAACAGCTTTCATTTGAAGCTATACGGTAGCGGTTTTATTAAAAGTGATGTGGACCAGGCCAATTCCATCATAAGTTTTGAAGGCATGTTTTCTCCGGATGAAGTTGCAAAACACATAAGAGGTTCCTTTGGCCTGGTATGGAACGGGAATTCCATAGACGAATGTGCCGGGCATTTTGGGCAGTATCTTTTATATAACAACCCCCACAAGACATCTCTTTATTTACTCTGTGGCCTTCCTATAATTATATGGGATAAGGCGGCCATTGCCGCCGTCATTAAAGAACGCCAATTAGGTATTTGTATATCCTCCCTGGAGGAATTGGATGGGAAATTAAAAAACCTGTCCAATGAAGACTACCAAAATATGGTAAAAAATGTAGCTGAAGTTAGGGAACAAATAATTTCAGGTGGATTTTTAAAAGAGGCTATGGGCAAGGCACTTCTAGCACTTTCATAGCCCCTATATCCACCAATTTAATCCAGTGCCGGTAATTTAAAGTGGTCCAACGGACTGGTTTGTTTCATCACTGCCTCTATGGCTTCCGTGGTCCTAGGAGCCATCCCCGATAAATTAACAGGGCCATTTTTAGTGATAAGAATATCGTCTTCGATCCTAACTGCTATTCCCCACCACTTCTTATCGCAATCGCTCCCCTCAGGTATATAAATTCCAGGTTCCACCGTAATCACCGTATTTTCCTTAAATGGCTGATAGGTACCCTTATCATGAACATCTAGACCTAAATAATGGGAGGTGCCGTGCGGAAAATATTTTCTGGCCTCCTCAGGACTTCCAATTATTCCCAGCTTCATCAAACCCTTGGCAACAACTTCACTGGCAGCCTGCCCAGGAGCCTGAAAAGAAGCTCCCAATACACTGGCCTTTATTCCCGCCTCTTGGGCATTGTAAACAATATCGTAAATCTGTTTTTGTTCCTTTGAAAATTTGCCATTCGCCGGAATGGTACGGGTTACATCGGCAGTATAACCATGATATTCAGCTCCTAAATCCATCAAAACCAGATCATTCCCCACCTTAGGTTTATTATTCTCTATATAATGCAGAATACAACCGTTATTGCCTCCACCCACTATTGAAGGATAGCCCTCATATTCGGCACCGTACTTCTTATAGACAAACTCATGCACCCCTTGAATTTCCATTTCGGACATATTGGGGTGCATGGCCTTCATAACCTCTATTTGACCAACCGCGGAAATCTCCACGGCCTTCTTAAGAAGTACCAGCTCTTCCTCGGTCTTAATTTCCCTTAAGGTGTTCATTATTTCCTCAAGCATGGCACTGTTGAGGTTATTGGATTTCAATTGCAGGGCCACTTTTTCCTTGATTTCAGTCCGGGACCTATCATCTGTAGCCTCCACAAAATCGACGAGTAATTTATCCGATTTTAATTCCTGATAATAATTTAAATACCTCCCCAAGGTTTGGGCCACATTGGCACTATTTTCCAATTCCGTTGACTTGATCATGCTATAAAGCTGTTGCTTAGTGGCATCGTAATCTGAAGGATAATTGGCTTTTTCCTTAAATGTCCTTATCAAATCAAATAAATCAGCGGGGTCATTGGTATCCCTAAAATCATTATTGAAATCGAAAAACAGTACATTTTCAAACTTGGAAAAATTAATATCAGCGTTTAAAAATTCTTCCGCATTAAAGGCACGTTCAAACCCCAATTGCCCTTTAACACCCTCTACTCCCAAACGTTTTCCATTCCATTGTTCGGCCTTTTCATCCCTTTTCTGGGCATAGAGCACCTCATCATAATTGTTCCCGGCTTTATCCTTTTGCATTTCAGAAAATATGAGCAAAAGGGCATTGGGCTCTTTATACCCGGTTAAATAATAAAAATCCGGATCTTGATGGTATATATAATCCACGTCGTTTGCCCTATTCCTTACAGCTGCAGCAAAAAATACCGCAACACTATTTGGAGGCATTGCCTTACGCACTTCCTGACGCCTTCCCTTATGAAAATCCGCGCTTAAAAAATCGTTGGGCACTTCCTGGGCCTGAAACCAAGACGTTAAAAAAAGAAATAAAGAAATCACAATTAAATTCCTCATAGTCATCATTAAATTAATGCTTAAAAATAATCAATTATAATACCTTATCGATCAATAATTGGCCTGAAATACGGAAAAGCATACCTACCAACCCCATAAGGGACAAAAAATAATCACTGCCCGGTTTGAAGAGGGGAACATCCCTGCTCCCACAAATTATTAAAGTAGGAACCCAAATTAACATCAATTTGTGCAAAACAAAAAGTATATAGATTCTCCCTTCGATTAATTTTCGATATTTTTACGCCTCAAATTATTCAAATGAAAAACACCGCATTGACAAAAACCCATGAGGCATTGGGTGCCAAAATGGTACCTTTTGCAGGATATAATATGCCTGTTTCCTATGAAGGAGTTAATATAGAACATGAAACGGTCCGCAAAGGCGTGGGCGTCTTTGATGTATCCCACATGGGCGAGTTCTTGGTAGGAGGTCCCAATGCATTGGACCTTATACAAAAAGTAACTTCCAATGATGCTTCCAAATTAACCATTGGCAAGGCACAATACAGTTGTTTACCTAACGAAACAGGTGGTATTGTGGACGACCTAATAGTCTATAAAATTAAAGAAGAACAATATCTTTTGGTTGTAAACGCCTCAAATATTGATAAAGACTGGGAACACCTTAGTAAATACAATAAGGATTTTGGTGCAGATCTGCGCAATATATCCGACGGGTATTCCCTTCTTGCCATTCAGGGCCCCAAAGCCGTGGAAGCCATGCAGACGTTGACCTCAATAGACTTAAACGCTATAAAGTTCTATTCCTTTGAAGTAGCGGATTTTGGGGGTATAGAACATGTAATAATCTCAGCCACAGGTTATACAGGTTCTGGAGGTTTTGAAATATATTGCAAGAATGAAGAAGTACAACAGATTTGGGACAAGGTTTTAGAAGCCGGTGCCAAATACAACATAAAACCTATTGGACTTGCTGCCAGGGATACTTTGCGTTTGGAAATGGGCTACTGTTTGTACGGTAATGACATCAATGATTCTACTTCGCCACTGGAAGCAGGCTTAGGATGGATTACCAAGTTTAGCAAGGATTTTGTAAATAGCGAAGCCTTAGCCAAACAAAAAGAAGAAGGTGTTACCAAAAAACTGGTAGCCTTTGAGCTGGATGAGAAGGGGATTCCAAGGCACGATTACGATATTGTTGATGCAACAGGAAATAAAATAGGGATTGTAACCTCGGGCACCATGTCGCCTTCTATGGGGAAAGGTATTGGTCTGGGATATGTGCCCACAGTAGCATCCCAAATTGGCGGTAAGATCTATATTCAAATTAGGAAAAATGCAGTTCCTGCTACCATTGTTAAACTCCCTTTTTATAAGGTCTAACAGATGTAGCGATTGAGTTTTGCAAAAGGAGGTGATAGAATGAACAAAATACTCATTTTAGGAGCAAGCGGTTTTATAGGTAATGCCATTTACAAGGAATTACATTCCTATTTTGACACCTATGGTACTTATTACTCCGCAAGAAGGAGCTTTGAGAACAATCAACAGTTCTTCCGATATGATCTGGAGGAGGATGACGTACATGATATTTTGAACAAAGTAAAACCCGATTTAATAATTTCTGCCCTAAGGGGAAATTTTCAAGCGCAGGTAATGGCCCACCAACATATGGTGGAATACATCCAAAACAGGGATTGCAAATTGTATTTTATATCCTCTGCCAACGTCTTTGACGCCTATAGCAAATACCCTTCCTATGAAAATGACAAGACTTTGTCCGAAAGCATCTATGGCCGACTGAAAATTAAAATAGAAAATATGCTGCTGAGGATACCTGTTTCCAAAATGGCCATTCTTAGAGTGCCCATGGTTTTTGGCATAAATTCACCGAGAATTAAAGAAATAAAAAATGCCCTGACCAATAAAGAACCTATTGAAGTATTCCCCAATTTGATCATCAACGTCACTAACGATGATAAACTAACACAGCAAATACATTACCTTATAAACCACAATAAGTCAGGAACTTTTCATTTGGGAAGTGTAGACCTAATACACCATGAAGATTTTATAAAGGAAATCGTAAGCCGTTTAGGCAACTACCAGCCTATTTACAAACGTGTATTTACCACCAATGAGGACCGTTATTTGGCGGTGCTGCCAAAAACGAACCAGCTTCCAAAGAATTTATTATTTAACTATCAGGAGATAATAGACCATCATATCTTTAGTGAATAAGCCGCGTGGAATTGTACTGTTTTAATTAACTTTATAAAAAATAGCGACATGAAAAAATTATCTGAATCAGAAATAGAAAAGCGATTGGAGGAATTGGACGGTTGGGATTATGTGGATGGTGCCATTGAAACCTCTTTTGAATTTAAGAATTTCAAGGATGCGTTCTCTGTAATGACCAGAATCGCCTTTGAATGTGAATCCCAAAATCATCACCCGGATTGGAGCAATGTCTACAATTCCCTTAATATAAGGCTTTCCACCCATGATGCGGAAGGAGTTACTGAAAGGGATTTTAAGTTGGCGCAGAGTATTGAGGAAATTATTGTAAGTCAGTAGACTTAACACTTGCGCCAGCAGTAAAAATTATTAAATTTGTTCCAAATTATTATAATAAAACTAAGAAATGGGAAGAGCTTTTGAGTTTAGAAAAGCACGTAAAATGAAAAGGTGGTCCGCTATGTCAAAGGCCTTTACCAGAATAGGCAAAGACATTGTTATGGCAGTAAAAGAGGGAGGGCCAGACCCTAGCTCCAATGCGCGATTAAGGGCCGTTATCCAAAACGCCAAGGCGGTAAACATGCCCAAAGACAATGTGGAAAGAGCCATTAAACGGGCATCTGACAAAAGCTTGGGCGACTTCAAGGAAGTTCTTTTTGAGGGATACGCACCTCATGGCATTGCCATTTTAGTAGAAACAGCTACGGACAACAATACTAGAACAGTAGCCAATGTTAGAAGTTATTTCAACAAATGCAACGGTAGCTTGGGAACCTCGGGTTCTGTTGAGTTTATGTTCGACCATACCTGTAACTTTAGGATTCCTGCAGAGGGCATAGACCCAGAGGAATTGGAATTGGAAATGATCGATTTTGGGGCGGAAGAAGTTTTTGCGGATGAGGACGGTATATTGATCTATGCTCCCTTTGAGAGTTTCGGGGCCATTCAGAAAGAATTGGAGAACAGGGGCATCGAAATCCTATCTTCAGGTTTCGAGCGTATTCCACAGGTCACTAAAGCCCTTAGCGAGGAAGAAGCGGCCGATGTAGAAAAACTCTTGGAGAAAATAGAAGAGGATGATGATGTGCAGAACGTATATCACACCATGCAGGAATAATAATCACCTTACAATAATTAGAAAGAGGCCCGTAATTGGGCCTCTTTAATTTTTTTGAAATAATAAAATCAGGTGAAAAATTCTGCAGAATCCAGTTTTAGTGCAGCTCGTCTTCGGACCCGATAATGAGTGATTTGTTCAACGTAAGAACAATGGTTCCCTCATCTTCCGTTGGGGTAACCGAGGTTATAAAATTATTCTGTTGGTTTCCTGAGGTTACAATAGGATTACCGTACCAATTATTTCCATTGTTTACAAAGATATTATTGGTAATGGTAGTTTTGGAATCATGTTTAAAACCTCCACCTGTATTAATAATAGTTCCTGTATTTCCCTGAAAAAGGTTCCCATCAAAAAGGGTATTGTTGGTCCCAAGTGTATCCTCGCCCCAGGATGGGGTATCGCCAATCTTACTTGAAAACGTAAACAACAACCGACCGGTATTGTTAACGAATTTAGAGTTTAATATCTGGTAGCGGTTTACCCCCTTAAAACTGGCTATTTGATCATAATTCCCGCTAAAGATGCAATTATCTATTTTCACATAATGCTCCGTTGAAAAAATCAAGCCCCTATTGGAAATAAATGACGATCCGGTAATGGTAATTCTATTGGTATAGTCATTTTCATTATCCGAAGTAAAATTGGGAGTAGATCCCCAATAGCTCCTAAACAAGGTGGCAGAATTATTTTCAAAAACGGAATTGGAAATAGTTATGGATGAATTATCTCCCTTGGACCAAAATGCTGTTTGATTGGAAACGCCTGTAACCCTTATTTCTGAAGCCTTTACTGCAGAGCCCGTAACGGCAAAAATAGTTCCATCATTGTAATTATCTGCAGAATCGGTTAAGGTTAGCCCGGAGATATCCAAGTTAAACCCTTTATTAATCACGAACATACGATAATTCCCTTCCCCAGAGATGGCGATGTGATTCACCCCAGGTCCAGCAATGGTCAGATTACTATTAATGTGAGGCAGATCTGCAGACAAGCTAAGAGTGCCCTCCAATCCTTCCACAAAACTTATTTTATTGATTTCCCCATCAGCATTGGCGGCATTTATGGCCCAACGTAAAGTACCCTTAACATCATCGTCACCAAGACTATTAACCATTACCTCAACTTGGGCAATAGAAGTAAAAAAACAGAAGACGGAAATTAAAAAGACTATTATTTGATTTCTTTTCATTCTCAATGGAATTAATACTATAAATGCTATTTAAATCAACGCTATCCCTTATTATAGCAAGGCCTAAACCTTGTTCCATGATAACGTATTAAGATCAAAATTAGTATTCCACGCCCAAAAAAGGATTTATTAAAGCACTAAAGATGTATAAGTACCTGAAAATGTTGTGTACAGCTCTTATTGAGCAGTTTGATTTCATTTATGAAGGAATCAAATCTATTGTCCAAGGTGACATAACCGTCAATTTAATTATAGCTCTTTTAATTATTTCAAAAATTAGAATTTACTACAACTAAAAATCCATTTTAAGTATAAATTATTTCCAGTGAAAACACAGAATTCCAAGAGAGCGGTTATCCTGTCCATTGGGGTGTATAATAGTGAATATCAAAAACTATTTTCCGGTACCTTGCCCACCACTCCTTTAAAGAATGCCTTATAAGTTGCAAAATCTTCCTCTTTGTCATCCGTAGGATATTGAGGCTTGGAAATTTTAATCTGCTTTTTTCCAAAGTCGAACGCCACCATCACAATGGGAACTTTGGCCGCCTTGGCAATATAGTAGAATCCTGTTTTCCATTCCGAAACCTTTTTTCTTGTTCCTTCCGGGGAAAGCGCCAATCTGAACTTTTTATTTTGATTGAATATTTTGGCCGTAGCACTCACCGTATCCATATTTTTACTTCTATCGATAGGAGCACCGCCCATCCAGCGAAAATACCAACCAAATGGCGGTTTAAAAAGTGCCTTCTTGCCTATAAAATGGATATCCTCGTTCAAAACCCGCCTAATCAAAAGTCCCAAAAAGAAATCGACCCAACTGGTATGTGGCACCACAATAACAACACATTTATCCAGCTGTGGAAAGGATCCCACCAATTTCCATCCTAAAATTTTAAAATATATAAACTTGGCAAGGGTCTGCATAAACCATAAACTATTTAAAATGTTAGGTGACTTTTGTACTTGATCCAGATACCCCTATTTACCACAACCTGCCTTGTTTATATTTGCTACAAAACGCAGCACAAGTTGGAACATAAAAAATCATAATCTAGAATATATTATATATTTTGATAGATCGATCTTAATTTTTCAGGGGTTATAATAGTGCGCCATTCCTTTCCCAAAGCATTTTCCCATAAGGGCACAAGGCTAAGGGCCACATTTATCATAATTTCAAAATCATCATTGGTCAGCTCAGCACAGATGCCTTTTGGCAACCGGATGTTGTGTTTTACCTTCATTTCATTAAATAATTCTACTCCTTCAGGATAAAACTCCTTCAAATGCTGGAACACCAAACAGTTTCCTATTCCATGTCTAACACCCAATAAATAGGACAGACCGTAGCTCATGGCATGCGCAACCCCAACCTGGGAGTAGGCTATGCTCATTCCCCCATGCCAGGAAGCCATCATTAATTTATTTCTAGCATCATCCTCTTGCAGATCATCCAAATACACCTCTTTACATAATTCCAGTGCCTTTTCGCCATAGCTCTGGCTAAAAGCGTTCAAAAAAGTACCGTTGAGGGATTCTATACAATGTATAAAACAATCCATACCAGTATAGAACCACTGCTCTTTTGAAACCCCTTGGGTTAAATCCGGATCCAAGAGCACTTGGTCAAAAGTGGTAAAATCGGAGTTTATTCCCAATTTTTTCTCCGGCCCCAATAATACCGTTGTCCTGGACACTTCTGCACCGGTACCGCTTATGGTGGGTATACCAACATGATAAATGGATGGTTTTTTTACCAAATCCCAACCTTGATATTGAAACGCATTACCTTTATTGGTCAACATGATGGCCACGGCTTTAGCCAAATCCAACAAAGTACCCCCACCTATACCTATAATTCCAGAAGGCAGATTTTCATAATCGTTTTTTATTTTCTGGACCAAGGCATCTACTTGGTCCGTTTTAGGTTCCTCGTCTGCCGAAATGAATATTATTTGATCGTTAAAAATTAACGGTATTCTGGAAATTAGCCCACTACCTTCGAATACATCGTCTACCAAAAAAATAAATGGCGCCTCGGAATTAATTCGTTTTGGCAACAGAATCTCCCCCAACTGTCCAAAACAACCCGATCCAAATATAACGCGAGGCACCATAGGAAAGTTCTTGTAATTCGTCTTCAATTCAGGGCTTGTAATTGTGTTGATATTTTTACTTTTTATGTCCATAAACTTATTTAAGAAACTTTAAAATATCGGAGAGGGTGCCTAAGGTAAGGTGATCGTTGTTGTGCTCGTCCGGCTTTACCTCTTCATGTTGCCAAGTAGTATGAAAGGGAATATGAACAGCTTTTGCTCCAATGTTCAATATAGGTAATACGTCCGATTTTAAAGAATTTCCAATCATTAAAAATTCCTCCACAGGAATTTCCAAATGCTCCAATAAATTCTTATAATTTTCTTCCTTTTTATCGCTTAGAACTTCTACATGATGAAAATATTTGGACAGGCCGGATTTTTCCAATTTCCGCTCTTGATCCAACAAATCCCCTTTGGTCAATACTATTAAACGATATTTATCCTTTAAGGCTTCCAATACCTGCTCCACACCATCCAACAATTCCACTGGGTGCGACAGCATTTCTTTCCCTAGATTCAAAATCTCCGTAATAGTTGCCTGAGAAATCCTATTATTGGAAAGATCCAGGGCAGATTCTATCATGGACAGCATAAACCCTTTAATACCATAACCGTATAGTTCAAGGTTCTTGATCTCGGTTTTAAACAGCTCCTGATCTATTTGATTCTTGGTTTCATAACTATCCAAAAGACTGGCAAATTTTTCCTCCGCATTCCTAAAATACGTTTCATTTACCCAAAGGGTATCATCGGCATCAAAACCAACCACTTTGATATTGCCAAAATCTATTTCCATACTTTCTTTGCTTTTTCCAAATCTTCCGGCGTGTCTATTTCTATACCGGTAACACTAGTTTCTACCATCTTTATTTTCTTGCCATATTCCAAGTAGCGAATGGCTTCTATCTTTTCCGTCGCCTCTAATATAAGCATGGGCAGTCTCTGAAAATCCATCAGCGCACTTTTCCTAAAGGCATAAATTCCTTTGTGCTTAAAATAAGGTATGTCCAACTCCCTTGATCTGGGATATGGTATTGGGGCCCTGGAAAAATAAAGGGCAAAATTCTGATTATCCACAATTACCTTAACTGTATTGGGGTCATTGATCTCTACCCAATCGGTAATTCTAGTCATTAAGGAAGCTAAATCTATTTCTTTTTTAACGTCATCCTTAAAAACTTCGATTACACTGGCCAGGCTTTCCCTATCCGTAAATGGCTCATCTCCCTGAACATTTACGATGATATCAACATCCATGGATTCAACTGCCTCGGCAATACGGTCACTTCCACATTCATGTTGCTTTATACTCATTATGGCTTTGCCTCCTATATTGGTAATGGTATCATAAATAGTGGTACTGTCGGTAACTACATAAACTTCCTGAAACAAACCAGTTTTTACAGCTGCTTCATAGGTTCTTTGTATTACAGGTTTCCCTTGAAGGTCCTGCATAAGCTTGCCCGGAAATCTTGAGGCTGCATAACGAGCCGGTATCATTGCAATGATTTTCATATGTAGATATTAATTGTTTTTAACGGTCATACTTAATAGGCATTTCTTCATTGATTCTAAGAACAGTTTTGGGGCATGCTTATTTCACACGGAAATTATTTAAAATTAATTTGGATTATGTTCTCGGTCTAAACTTTCTATACAACCTATATATAACGATCAATATAATAAGGACCAAAAACGCAGCAAGAATAGGGGCGAAAATTGATGCTGTAGTTACTACTGCCGCAGTGCCCGTTTCCACCAGACCAATAACAGGATTGGCCGTTCCCCCGGTGGTGGCCGTAGAAGCCAATCTGCCGGTAGCCGAAGCTCCTTTTATCGCAGTAGCCGTACCCCCTCCCGCTATTATAGCCAAGGTCCAGGTAATCACTGGATCCAAATTGGAAGCTGTTGACACCATTACAGCGGTACCCGCCAAAGCAGCCATAGGAATTGCAAAACTATCCAACAAATTGTCCAACCAAGGAATAAAATATGCGAAAATTTCCACGATAGTGGCAACGCCAAAAGTTATTAAGGCGGCCATACTCCCTACCCATTCCCAATTTTCATTTAATTGCCATACACCAAAATAAGCGGCCAAACTTAAAGCAAACAGAGGCAAAAAAATCCTAAAGCCTACAGATGCCGCCAGCCCAATACCTAAAAATATGCTTAAAACGGTCTCAAAAGTCATATTTCCAAACTTTAATGCGAAATTAGGCTATTCCTAATCAACAAAAAAATCGTCCTTAAAGCCTATAAGGTACAATTTATGCTTAGCCCTGGTCACGGCGGTATATAACCAGCGAAGATATTCCTTGTCTATTCCGTTAGGCAAATACGGCTGTTCCACAAAGACGGTATTCCATTGCCCCCCTTGGGACTTATGACAGGTTATGGCGTAGGAGAATTTAACCTGGAGCGCATTGAAGAACTTATTGTTCTTTACTGCCAAAAACTTTTTGTATTTGGATTTCTCATCGGCATAATCCTTCATAACTTCCTGATAAAGACGGTTACCGTCATCATAGGACAAAGAAGGAGTCTCTGCCATAATGGTATCCAATAAAAGCACAGTTTCAAACGGTTTTTGATTGGGGTAATCTACCATTTTCACCTTGACCTCCGCAAATTTAAATCCGTATAACTCCTTAATGGCAAATATCTCCAAGACCTCAATGATATCGCCGTTGGCAATAAAGCCAGCTTCGGAAGTTGGCTTTAGCCAAAAATAGTTGTTCTTGACTACCATCATATAGTCCCCAGTGGCCAACTCGTTTTCTAGATATAGGATTCTATTCCTAATATTCTCATTATATAGATTGGCCCGTTTATTGGAGCGAACTATAATAGCGGTTTCCTCTTTGCCATTTTGCGAATAGGAATCGTCTATAGCCTCCTGGATATCATTGCCATCCACCAAGCGCACTATATCTGTATAGTGACTCACCGAAAACTTAAAATCATCAAAGAATTCACTTTGCAACTGCTCCCTTAAGTTGGTGGCATTTACTAAAATTCCTGAATCCTCGGCCTGCCTCACCACTTCGTCCAACTCCAGTTTTATAACCTCCTTGTTATAATTCAAGGCCAATTGATTTTCATCCAGAGCAGGACTAATATTTAAATGTACCGGAGGAAGCTGTGCGGTATCACCAATGAGGATTAGTTTACAATTATTTCCTGAATACACATACATTAGCAAATCGTCCAGGAGAGACCCATTTTCCATCAACTTCGAATCCGTTGGCGTATCCGGAATCATGGAAGCTTCATCCACTATAAAAATGGTATTTCTATGCTTATTGGGTGATAAGACGAACTGTACCCCACCCCCACTCTGTTTTTTGGGAAAATAAATTTTTCTATGAATCGTAAAAGCTTGTGTTCCAGAATAATTGGACATTACCTTTGCTGCCCTCCCGGTAGGAGCCATTAAAACGGCCTTCATGGTGGTCTTCCAAAGATTGGTCACAATTGTACCAACAATGGTAGTTTTCCCAGTACCTGCAAACCCTTTTAACATAAAAACGCTCTCCTTTTCCTTGGACAAAACAAAACTTGCAAGTTTTTGCAAAGCCACTGACTGCTTGGCAGTTGGGTCATGTGGAAATTTATCTTTCAGTAGTTTAAAAAAAGTAGCGTCGGTTATAGAAGTCATAGGTCCTCAAAGATAATCAGTATTTTTAAGGTCAAATACTTTTACCATTAAAAAAAAATTGTAGATTTGTGACAACCACTAAATAAAATAAGACTTACAAAATGAAGACCATTTTACAAATTGTCCTTTGGATAGCAGCTATCGTGTTGGGTTATATGATATATAATTCCGTGAATGGCCCAATTGAATTTAAGAAAGTTAAGCAAGAACGTTTTGCTAAAGTAATATCCAACTTAAAGGACATCAGAAATTCCCAAGAAGCATATAAAACTGTAAATGGCAGATATGCAAAGGATTTTAACGCCTTGGTAAGTTTTGTAGATACCGGTAAATACACCATTACCCAACAGAGAGATTCTTCTTATTTGGAATACGATAAGAATTTTGGTATCGATATGTTGAAAGAAGTAAAAATAATAGATACCCTTGGTACTGTTTCCGTTAAGGATTCCTTATTCAAAAAAGACGATCGCTATAAGACCATGATGAATGTTCCTTATGCACCTAGTGGAGAAAAATTTGAAATGAAGGCGAGCATCATCGAAAAGAGCGGATATAAAGCTCCAGTTTTTGAAGCAAAGGTTAGTAAGGATATAGTATTACATGACCAACCAAAGACTTTGTTGGCTAGGGAAAATGCTCAAATTAATGTTGACGAAGTAAACGGAAATATAATTAGGGTTGGATCTTTGACCGAGGTAAGTACCAGTGGAAATTGGCCATCTATATATGACAAACGAAACGACCAATAGCATTTTAGAGAATTCTAAATCGGAATATCATAAATTGTCCATTCAAGTTAGCTTGAATGGACTTTCTTTTTGTGTTCTGGATACACTTTCCAATACAATTCTTGCTTCCGAAAGACTGGTTTTTGAAAATGAACTTACCCCCTATGCCGTTCAAAAGGAAATAAAACAGCTTTTTGAGAAAAATAGAATAAGGGATGTAAAATTTTCAGAAGTCGTTGTAATACACAGAAACAACCTTTTCTGCCTAGTCCCAAAGCCACTTTTCAACGAAGAAGAGCTGGCCAATTACTTAAAATTCAATGCAAAAATCCTGGCCAACGACCATCTGGAATATGATGAAATTAAAAGTTTGGACATGGTAAACGTTTATGTTCCCTTTATGAATATAAACAACTATATATACGACCTTTTCGGTGAATTTGAATTTATGCACCATGGGACGATCATGATCCAGACCTTGACAAACCACCATGGCAACCAAAGCGAACCCATTTGCTATGCACACCTCATAGAGGGACATATGGACATCGCCGTAATTTCCAACAAAAAGTTGATCCTATACAATAACTTCAGTTTTGCTACCAAGGAGGATTTTATTTATTACCTTTTATTTACCATGGAACAATTGAAATTGGATACTGAAACCACTAAGCTCAAACTTTTTGGATCTATTGAAGAAGGAGATGAACTATACAATATGTGCCATCAATATGTAAGGGACATTTCCATTTTCGTCCCCTCCAACACTTCATTTCATCATTTTGGGGGAACAGATAAGGAAACAATAGATTTTACTCTACTAAACACTCTTTAATGCGTATTATATCCGGTAAAAACAAAGGCCAAAGACTAAGTGCTCCCAAAAAGCTCCCAGTCCGTCCTACGACCGATATGGCTAAAGAGGCCCTTTTCAATATACTCAACAACCAATACCACTTTAATGAGGTCAGCGTATTGGATCTTTTTGCCGGAACCGGAAACATCAGTTACGAATTTGCCTCTAGGGGCTCTGAAAGCATTACATCCGTGGATGCAGACATTGGGTGTATTAAGTTTATTACAGCAACATCCACTGACTTGGACTTCCCTATAGTAGCCATTAAAAAAGATGTTTTTCAATATTTGGAAAGCAACCCTGTAAAAGCGCATATTATATTTGCCGATCCGCCCTATGATCTTTCCCCCGAAGAGTTCACTGCTATTCCCAAACTGGTATTTGAAAAGCAGTTATTGCTAGAGAATGGTGTTCTGATTATTGAGCATTCCAAACATACCGATCTTTCACATTTAGAGCATTTCACCAATCAGCGAAGATATGGTGGCAGTGTTTTTAGTTTTTTCGAATGGAGCGAAGAATAACTAAAGTCTTATACAACTGAATTATATTGAAATGATACCGCATTGAGCGACATTTGGTAGATATTTTAACGCCTGAAGCCGTGTTAAGTTCACATTATAACGCTTGAGGCGGCATTAACTGCTAGAATATTCCATTGCCAGTGGTCATCAAAAAGATAGCCCCTGCAGCGACATTAACTTCAAATTATTCTCTCGGGACAGCTTTAAAATGATATTATACCGCCTACGGCGGCATTACCCAAAACACTTTGATAATTAGTGATACCGCCTGCTGCGGCATTAATTCGACTACGCATTTGCTGCGCAAATGCTGTCTCATTAAAAAAAGCAGGTCATAAGCCGGATTCTGTTAGCCTTGAATTACTTCATGGCCTCCCTATCATTTATCTAGGCCAATGGTTGCCCAAAGGCTCTAACCGCCTACCCTTCAGCTTGGGCGTGCAGCCCTCAAACACTGATTTACATGACGTTGCACCGTATAGAGTTTACCTGGTTTCACTACAGCATAACCTGTACATACTTTCTGTTGCACTTGTCCTCATCTCTCGACGGACGGGCGTTACCCGCTATACTGCACTATGGTGTCCGGACTTTCCTCCCCCCACGGAACGCGGGGAGCGATAAGGCGACCTGCTAGTGCAAAGGTAATTCAATTGTTGATAAATAAAATACTAAAGAAAGTTAAATAGGCCCTTTAATGCAATGCTATTTTTATATTTGTACTTCACCCATAGGCGTATTATTTTTACGCCGAAAATAAGTTAATAGCCTTGGAACCTTTTATAGTATCCGCCAGAAAATACAGGCCCCAGACATTTAAGGATGTTGTTGGGCAACAGGCTATTACCAATACCCTTACTAATGCCATAGACAATGATCACCTAGCTCAGGCACTATTGTTTACAGGTCCCAGAGGGGTAGGAAAAACTACTTGTGCCCGTATACTGGCCAAGCAGATCAATCAAGACGGCAGAACGGATGAAGATGAGGACTTTGCCTTTAACATCTTTGAGCTGGATGCTGCATCCAACAATTCAGTAGATGATATAAGGGAGCTGACAAGTCAGGTGCGTATACCCCCACAAGTTGGAAAATACAAGGTATACATTATTGATGAGGTGCACATGCTGTCCCAAGCTGCCTTTAATGCTTTTTTAAAGACGTTGGAGGAACCACCCGCACATGCCATATTTATATTGGCCACGACGGAAAAGCATAAAATTATCCCTACAATACTGTCTCGCTGCCAAATATTTGATTTTAAGCGCATCACTGTTAAGGATGCTGCCGAGTACTTAAAATATATTGCGGAGAACCAAGAAATAGAAGCTGAAGACGATGCACTTCATATCATAGCCCAAAAAGCTGATGGCGCGATGCGCGATGCACTTTCCATCTTTGACAGGGTTGTGAGTTACTCTGGCAAAAAATTGACTAGAAAAGCTGTAACCGAGAATTTAAACGTTCTGGATTACGATACTTATTTCGCGGCTACAGATCTTATTCTTAAGCATGATATTCCGGGCCTACTGATTCTTTTTAATGAAACCTTGGCCAGGGGCTTTGACGGACACCACTTTATAAGTGGCCTAGCTTCACATTTTAGGGATTTAATGGTGTGCCAACATCAGAATACTATAGAACTCCTAGAAGTTGGGGAGGAGGCAAAAAAACACTACAGCGAACAATCCAAAAAAACATCCAGTAGCTTTTTATTATCGGCTATTGATTTGGCCAACGATTGTGACATAAAGTACAAGTCCAGTAAAAATCAGCGACTTCTTGTTGAGTTGACCTTAATGAAATTAGCCTCTATCGATTTTGATGGAGAAAAAAAAAAGTCTGAATCCTTAGGGAATGGTCGCAACAAACCAGATTTTATAATCCCCGCCTCCTTTTATAAGGTTAGTCGCCCCTCCGTTCTGGAGAAAGAAATTAAACCCAACGAACCGGAGGCAAAATCAGTCCATACGGCAGCTCCTAATGTCGAAAGCGCCATTGTAGGGAAACAAACTCCCCAAGGCCAATCTTCCTCCACTTCAAGTACTACACAGACGCCACAAGGGAATGATGTTGGGGGATCTACAAATGTTATTCAGGAAGCCAATCCCACGCATAGGACCAAAATCAACATAAAATCTACAGAAAGGAGGGTTTCTGGCCTTTCACTTTCCAGCCTAAAGGCCAAAAAGGAACATCAACTGAATAAAAAAGAGGATGTTATTGACGAAAGCAACCTTCCCAAAGCTAATTTTACAGAAGAGGAAATGCAAAGGCATTGGGCAGATTTCGTTGACATTTTGGATAATGATGGACGGAAAATTTTAGCATCCAACCTGCATTCGGATGTTCCTAAGCTTACCGATAATTTCACTATTTGGATAGAATTGCCAAATGGCACCATGAAAAAGGAAATTGAGCGGGAAAAGTACGACCTAATGGAGTATTTAAAACTAAAGCTCAACAACCACTTTATACAACTGCGAATAACTGTCAACGAAGCCACTGCCAAGAAATTTGCATTTACCCCAGAAGAAAAGTACATGAAATTAAGGGAGAAAAATCCAGCTATAGATCTTTTGAGAAAAGAGTTCGATTTAGATATTTAGCGCCCTTGCAACTTTGACCCTCCAAGCATAAAACAGCATTACCAAGGCGTTGATTATAAGCCCCAAGGACTCCCTAGCGTGTTCTATATTATCTATATTTCCCCCGTCTATTGAAACTCCTTCAAAGTGTTCCGGCCAAAAAATCCATGCTCCTATTAGGTAAGCCAAGGTCAGCACAAATGGAATCAATAGATTTAATTTGCCCAGGAAAAATAAAAATGACGCACCAGCTGCTATTCCGTAGATGAAGTACCACATAAGGGCATCCGGATCATTGTACTGGACAAATGCCGCCCAAACAAACAATATGGTGAATACTCCAGAAAATATTTTGGAAAAAAGTCTCATACTAAGAATTTATAAGATGGCTCTCTATAATACCGTACACTTCCGTTGCCAACAGACTATCCTTTAAAGAAGTGCTTTTATTATTGGTTATCAATATTGGATGATCCTTGGGATCCTCGGGCATCCTACCATGGGATCCTTTAACCAAGGTGGCGTCCAAGGGAATAATATCCATTACCGTTCTGAAACCCAATTTCTTTTTCAATAACTTCCAAATAACCTTTGGCATCAAGAATTTATCCTTTGGATCGGTGAGCATCTCCACCGGATCGTATCCGGGTTTTTTATGAATGTCCACCATTCTTGCATAGTCAGGAGCCTTTTTATCATCCAACCAGAAGTAATAGGTAAACCAAGAATCCTTATCAGCTATCACCACCAAATCCCCACAACGTTCATGATCCAATTGCAGCTCTTTAATTTCGCCACCAGAAAGTACCTGTTCTACCCCCTTCAGACTTTTCAATAAAGCCTTGACCTTATCTATATCCTCATTATTCTTTACATATACATGGGCCAACTGATGGTCTGACACGGCGAAAGCCTTACTGGCCCCAGCATCCAACAATTCCAGTCCCCTTTCCACTCGAATACCAAGATACCCCTCTTGCCTAAGCTTTCTATTTAAATGAATGGGGTTGGTAACATTGGTTATCCCATATTCTGAAAGTAGTATAATATGGGCAGATTTGGCCTCATAATATTCTACCAATTGTTTAACTACTTCATCGATCTCCCTTAAGTCCTTTGAAATTTTGGTTAAATCGGTCCCGTAGCGTTGCATATTGTAGTCCAAATGTGGCAAGTAGACCAAGGTGAGGGTAGGATCATGTAAAACGTCCGTTTTTAAACTGGCGTCCGCAATCCACTGACTGGATTTTATAGATGTTTTTGGTCCCCAAAAATGGAAAAGCGGAAATGTCCCCAATTCCTTTTGTAAATGGTCCCTTAGTTCCGCCGGATAGGAATACACATCTGGGATCTTTCTTCCATCTGCCAAATAATTGGGTCTCGGGGTAACACTGTAATCCGCATTGGAATACATATTATACCACCAGAACATATTGGCGCAGCTAAAATTACTGTCCTGTTTTTTAAGTTTGTCCCATATTTTTTCGGATTGAATAAGGCTATTGGATTGACGCCAAAACTTTACCTCATGTTCTTCCTTAAAATACCATCCATTACCAACTATGCCGTGTTCAGATGGCGTTTTACCTGTTAAATAAGTGGCTTGTACAGAACAGGTCACTGCAGGCAATTGTGGTGTAATTGTCGCCGAAGCACCTCTCTCCAAAAAAGATTTAATAAAGGGCGTGTGCTCCCCTATCAATCCCCGCGTTAATCCCACAACGTTTAGCACAACGGTTTTCTTCATTCCTTAAATTTTACTCTTTAACCATTCAATTTCACGAACAATACAATTGGACAGTTCAGTTTTGAGATCTTTAGGTAATACATCCCAAGTATAGGTCTCTATCTCCAATTGATCCGAGAATTGATTTTTCCTTAGATATTCCAATACCTTCAGTATTTGGTCCTGGGTAGAAAATAAATGATCGTACTTTTCCAAAAAAATAGGCACGTGAAAATGGGACCTCAGCTCTTTGGCATTGGAGCGCTGCTCCAAGACTTCGGGAAGGTCCTTATAGGTGACCACTTTGTTACCTACCTTTTCCGTGACTTGATGTAGATAGGTGGGTTCGTTAAACTGACTTAAGGAATTCCATATAGCCTCATTATCACCCTCTTTGAAAAGAATCTTAAGGGCAGAGCTCACTTGTATTTTACCAACCTTTATTCCAGCTTTGCTAAATTTTGCCAACGTATGTTCCGGTTCCTCATAGGCTAGGGAAAAGTGGCAGACGTCATAACAAACCGTTATATGTCTTAGAATTAAATCCTTGGCAGTTTCCTTGTTACATCCTAGAACGGTTTTCAATTTTTGAGTCGCAATGGGAATCAAATAGGTGTCGTAATAGTGAAGTACCTCATCACTATTCTCTAACATACCATCAGGTTCCGGTTCAATATCCATATGCAGGTATTTACCGGTTTTCTTTTCAATTTCTACCAACTGCAAAACAATATCTGCCATACTTTTGGCTCCAGTTGCAAAGGCCATGTCCAAAGCTTCCTCAGAAGAATGCCAGTGCCTATAACTGACTGGTGAAGTAGAAATACCTCCAGATAAACCTTCAGGAATTAAAAAGGCCAATTGATCAAAAAGTCGCTTCGTATAATCCAATCTCTCCTTGGTGGTCCAATCCGGGGCATGTACCATATCTTTCACCCTTTCGTTATGAAAATTTCCATAAGGGAATCCGTTCATGGTAAACACATAGAATTGATTACGGTCCAACCAATCCTTGAAATCTTTCAAATTACTACCTTCATCAAGCCCCAAACTTGCCACATTGGACAAACGCAGTCCGATGCCAAAAGGGGATTCGGGAGAAACTTCCTTCTTTATTTTAGGAAGATATGTTTTTAGGCTATCATAGGTCTGCTCCCAATCTTCACCAGGATGGATATTGCTACAATAGCTCAGATGATATTTGTTTTGTATTAACATGTGGTATTGGATACTTTAGGTTTGTACATTTCGTTCAACCATACTATTGCTTTTTCCATGGTGGAAATATCAATTTCGTGTACATCGTGTTTGGCACCTATTCTAGATATCAAGGTGATAGTAAGCTCCCCGCCCAAATGCTCCCTAAATTCCTGAATGCCGTTTAACAGATCCTCCAGATCACTATCCTTTTGAATAGGAATATGTAAATCGAATCCAATGTCTTCCAGAACCTTTAAAATGCGGTCCAGTGTTTCCTTACTTATCAACCCTATAAAATGGGCATATACCAAATCCAAGGCCATGCCAATGGCTACAGCTTCGCCATGTCTCAGTTGATAATTGGTCATGTATTCCAATTTATGCGCTGCCCAATGGCCAAAATCCAGAGGTCTGGAAGAACCGCTTTCAAAGGGATCCCCCCCTTGGGCAATATGCTCCATATGCATCTCCGCACAGCGATAAATCAGGTACTCCATAGACTCCATATCACGTGCCTGAAGCAAGGCACTGTTCTCTTCAATAAAATCAAAGAATACTGCATCCTTTATCAAAGCCACTTTTACCGCCTCGGCTATCCCTGAAATCCAATCTCGCTGCTCCAAGGTGGTTAAAAAATTACTGTCGTTTATTATGGCATAAGCTGGAGCAAAAGTTCCCAGAAAATTCTTTTTACCTAAAATATTAAAACTATTCTTCACCCCAACGGCCGAATCGTTCTGGGAGAGTACTGTAGTAGGAATTCTTATCAACTTCACCCCCCTATGGGCGATGGCGGCAGCATATCCCACCATATCAATAATGGCACCTCCCCCAATGGCTACAACAAAAGAATGCCTGCAAATGCGATTGTCATTAACGGCATTCAATATCCGCTCCACATTGTGGTAATCATTCTTGCATTGTTCCCCTCCAGCAATCACCAATTGTTCCGTTAGATGTATCGCTGAACTATTTTGTGTGCAATAGGAAGTAATATCCGCCTTTAAATTTGGATGGCAGGCCAGTACACCACTATCTATAACAAATAGCACTTTTACATCCCCCTTATTGTTGTACCCATTAATAATATCCTTGAACAAGGGGTTATGCAAACTAAAAATATTTTCCGTAAAATGTAGCTTATACTCATAAGCTACTTTAAAGGATTGCTCTATTGGTTTATAATGTGACATACTTTAAAACGTTAAGTAACTGCGAACAGTTTAGATAAAAAAATAGATAAGGGCAATAGTAATATTATAATCAACCCTACCCACCAATGGGAAAATCCTACGGCCAAGCTTGCATCCAAAACTATTATCGAGATTACCCCGGCCATCACTGCCTTTTTAATATTCTTGGGAGAATTTTCGGCATACGCCTGCAACAAAGGCCTAAATATTAAAAATGCGAACAGTAATAAAAACGGAATGGCCTCCAATAAATTAAGGCCAGCAGTTGAAAAAAGAACAACTATCCCCAAAATTACTGTGCTGTACAATCCTCCTGCAAAAATAATATGGTTCTTATTGTCGCCATGCACTTCTCCCCGACTAATAAGGGTTATAGCCGCTATATATAAAACTGGAAAAATTATATACCCCCAATTGCCGAAATCACCCAAAATGGTAATCCCTAGAAGTAAATTTAAACCCCTGCAAACTCCCATATTAAGTGGTCCAAAAAAGGAATGGTGTTTCCCCAAGGCATCGTACAAAAGAATGGAAAGTCCTAAAGTAACGGCTACCATTCCACTTACCGGACCCACCAGAAATGAAAATAGCACACCTAAATTCATGAGCACACCTCCAAAGATAGCGGCAGATCGCACAGAAACCAATCCGGAAGGAATGGGTCTTTCCGGGCGCTCTGTCTTATCCAATTTATGATCAAAGACGTCATTGAGAACCACACCAGCGGCATAAAGGAATACGGAGGAAAACACCAACAAAAGTACATCCCCCAACATGGACGTATTCCAATCCTTATTAAGAAAAACACCAATAAATACGCCAGCAATAGCCACACCTGCCAAAACATCGGCAGCAGCTGTTGGTAAATTTGCAGGTCTTGCGAGCCTTAAATATCCTTTCAACACAGGATTCATTATACTATCTTATCCACATCAACCTTAGGCTCCTGCCCTCGCAAAACACTATTGTCGTTGTATAATTTAGTCTGATTGATACCTTGTGGATTTAACCAATCGGATTCTTTCATTTTACCATTTTTTCCAAAAATATCCAATGCATTCTGATAACAGGTTTTAACCACATCAGATTTGGCTATTCCCCTTTTCAACATCAGGGAGGCTGTTTTTGGCACCGCCAAGGGATCACTAACCCCCCAATCCGCGGAACTGTCAACAATAATTCGATCGCTTCCAAAATTTCTTACTACCTCTACCATTCTTTCGTTCCCCATTTTGGTTTTTGGATATATCGTAAATGCGGCCCAAAAACCACGATCCAATACATCCTTAACGGTTTCTTCATTGTTGTGATCAATAACAACCATACCAGGATCCAGACCATGTTCCAAACAAACCTCCATACTTTTTAATGTACCCGACTTCTTATCCCTATGCGGGGTATGTATCTGTACCGGAATGTTCAGTTCTTTGGCCAACTCCAGCTGCATTCTAAAATATTTGTCTTCAGCAGGAGTCTGATCGTCATAGCCAATTTCACCAATGGCCACCACATTTTCCTTATGTACATACAATGGCAACAATTCAATTACCTGTTCCGCCAGAGCTTCATTATTGGCCTCTTTAGAATTTAATCCGATAGTGCAATAATGATGTATCCCAAACTGACTTGCCCTAAAAGGCTCCCAACCCACAAGGCTGCTATAGTAATCCTGAAACGAACCTACTTGTGTACGCGGTTGCCCCAGCCAAAACGAAGGCTCTATAATAGCCACTACACCCGCAGCTGCCATTGCCTCATAATCATCTGTTGTCCTAGAGGTCATATGTACATGGGGGTCTATAATCATCATTTTCTCTTCCATAATAATATTGTATACTTTAATTGATTAACGCTTCTAATATTCAAATGTTTTAACAGCCTTTGAGATAGTGGTCCAATTACGGCAAATTCCCTATTCTGATGGCAACTCCAACCGATAAAGTTAATTAATTAATGGATCATAACGCTTATAATTAGCCCATTTTAAAAGTGTTTTAACAGTAAACGGTACCCATAACCTTTATTCAGTCCGAAGAAATTCAATTTTTATTTATAACCATAACTAAATTAATATTTCAATATCATAGCGTTAAAATTGGCTATAATTTGCTCCTTGTCTCCTGTACCCTTAAAAACAAGGCAGAGGGCATCAAAATCCTTGGTAGGCATTACTGGGATAAGATAGTTCTTCTTCGCCCCCTTTTCCTTGTTAAAATACTTCAGGGAGCTTTCCCCGATTATAGTACCTCCAGGACCATTCTCCCTAATTTCCACTTTGCCCTCGTATGGATAGTCGGCACCAAAATACATTGACAATTCTATATTTTTTAAGCCTTCCAAGCCAATGTCGTTGAATTTTAAATAGGAATCATTTTTAATGGAGCCAACTACATTATCTCCTTCCACCTCCCAATTGCTCAATCCCCCACTTTTTTCATCTGCTTTAGTTCCTTCATACTTTGGAAATTTAAATATAATCTGATCCCTGACCGATAGTGAAGATTCCGGCTGCTCCTTGCTTCCCTTATCCGTGTAAGAGGCCATTAATACATACTTTCCTTGGCTATTTTTGGCCTGATGCGCGTTAAAACCAACTTCGCCCTGTATAGCCAATAGATTTTCATCTTTCCCAATTTCGGTATTTAAGGAAAGAATATAATCTACTATTTTATCCACTTCCGAGACCTTAAGTTGAGGGTGTGCAGACATCATACTTTCTCCCCAAACCCCGGAGCCTCCTTTTATGATCTTATCTATCAAATAATTTTTGTCCTTGGCCGAATAGCGTGCTGCTATTTCCTCGTAGGATGGTCCATTGACTTGAATATTTATGGCATGGCATGCCTTACAGTCCGTATCGTCCATAATCAACTTGCCCTCAGGTATGGTGTTCTGTTGATGCCCTATGGTAGCCTTGACCATATCCTCACCTTCGGGAATATAATCAAAGGTGACTTTTACATCTTTGGGGTCAATGGTGCCTTCAAGGGTACTACCATCCTGTTTATCGGTTACAACCACCTTATAGGCCACTTTACGCCCGTTCCAGTAAGTTCTGTTCTTGGTATCCAATTCAATTTTTAATTCGGGAATATCATTGCCCACCAATATCTTCTTGGTGGATATATCCGAATTTCCAGCTTCATCGGTTACTTTTAAACGCACCGTATAATTCCCCGGTTCATTGAATGTAAAGCTTGGCTCCATGGATGTATCCTGAACCTCATCCGAATTAAAATACCACTCGTATTGCAATTTATCCTTATCAAAATCTTCGGAGGTACTCCCGGAAAAATTTACGGTAAAGGGTTGGGCCCCAACCATTTTATCTGAAGTGATTCGGGAAACCGGCTTGCGATTACCACTAACATAACTTATCCTGTTTAAGCGGGCATCCATGTTTTGGGAATTCCATTTTTGTCCATATTCAAGCACATAAAGATTGCCATCGGAGGCAAAAAGCATATCCATTGGATGGGAAAACTCATTACTGGGCATAAAGGGATCTGCCTTTACATAGTTGTGATCTTCATCCAGTGTTACCACATAGATCCAATCCCTCATCCATTCATACAATAAAACCTTATCCTCAAAATATTTAGGGAATTTATTGGTAGCATTGGGATAATTGGAAGCGTGATAAATTGGCCCAGCCATGGGGTTGACTCCTCCTGAACCCAACCAGGGAAATTCTTCCGAAGCACTATAGGAAAACCATATCATTGATTCCTGGGCAGGTGGAAGCTCCCTTATACCTGTATTGTTTGGAGAATCGTTTATCAATCTGGCAGGGTTAAATTTTTCACCAGGGGTTTCAGTGGTAAAATTATAATCATTATAAGCTTGGTTATTACCTCGGGTATAGGGCCATCCCCAATTCCCGGCTTTTCTTGCCTGGTCAAATTCTCCCATACCATGTGGCCCCCTATTGGGATCACCCTTCCCTGCATCCGGACCAACATCGCCCCAATAAAGGTATCCGGTTTCACTATCTATAGAAAATCTAAAAGGATTACGGCTACCCATAACATATATTTCCGGTCTAGTCTTAGGAGTACCTACAGGAAACAGATTTCCCTTGGGAATGGAATAGGTGCCGTCGTCCTCGGGTTTAATTCTCAAAATCTTTCCTCTAAGGTCGTTGGCATTGGCCGCAGATTTTTGGGCATCCCATAAAGCCCTACCTTCCCGTTCATCTATTGGTGCAAAACCGGAAGATTCAAAGGGGTTGGTGTTGTCTCCCAAACCAATAAATAAATTACCGTCCGGACCAAATTCCAAAGCCCCTCCACTATGGCAGCATTTGCGCAATGTTGGAATGGTCAATAGATTTTTTTCTGAGGCAAAATCCAAGGAATCACCTACCAAGGTAAATCTTGAAATACGTTGTTCGGATATTTCACCTGGTGCAGAATAAAATAAATAGATCCAATTGTTTTTCTGGTAATTGGGGTCCACTGCTATACCCAACAAACCATCCTCATTGCCATAAAACAAATTAAGCTGGGCTATTTGTTTTGTTTTCTCTTCCTTAAAATCATATAGCTTTAAAGCACCCCTTCGTTCCACGAACAAAATCCCCCTACCGGGCAGCTCTTCCAATTCCATAGGTTCGTTTAGGTTAAAATCGAGAACCTTGCGAACATACCTGTTTTCCTCAGGAATCCTTTCCGTCTTTGCCTTGCCATAATCCAAAACATTATTACCGATTGCATAGGTAATACCGCCCAATACATGATTTAAAAACTCTGGATTTTCAAAAGTGGCATCTGTATGTCCCATTTCCGTATAAAAGGACCTTCCCCCATCATAGTCATGATACCAGGAAATAGGATGATGCTCCCCATTTTCTCCACCCTCATAGCTGGTCTCGTCTATTTCTATCAATACCTTTATTTCTGGGTTGATATCCCTAAAATTATACCACTCGTCCGTCTTCATCCATGTATCGGACATAGATTTGGTAGCTGGGTGTTTTTTGTCAATTATATTCAACCTTGCCTCTTGAATTTTAGGGTGGCCCTTAAAATAGGCGCCCACTAATTTATTGTACCAAGGCCAACCGTATTCCGTATCCGTAGCCGCATGGATTCCAAAAAAACCTCCACCTGCTTGAATGTATCTTTCAAAATCGGCCTGTTGCACCTCATTTAAAATATCCCCAGTAGTATTTAAAAACATAACTGCCGAATACTCCTTTAATATTTCCTCGGTAAAATAGGTTGCATCTTCGGTCGCCTCCACTATAAAACCATTTTGTTCTCCCAATTGCTTCATTGCCTCCACACCTTTCTCGATAGAACCGTGCCTAAAGCCTTCGGTTTTACTAAACACCAACAATTTGGTTTCCTTGGAGGAACAAGAACCTAAAAAACAAGCAAGGACAAGTCCCATTACCAACTTTAAAATATTATTCATAAAAACTAATTAATTTAATATCATCCATTAATTAAGATGTCCCTATTGTAGATTCAACATTAACTTATAAATCCTTATAACACCTCATCTAAAAACAAATTATACTTAGATGAATACTTTTTTTGCCCAAAAATCATATTTCTAGGCAATAATGCAGCAATTTAAATCATTTGGAAAGAATTATATATAAACCTGTAAAAAAATCCGACCATAAACCAACATTACCCACTTTAAGGTTCAGTCTTTTGTAATGGCTATACACATCTTACCAATTCCTCAAATAATTCCCTCCTCACCCACTAACAATTAGATTAAACAACAACAACCCCAAACCCCGCCCAAATGTTAATTTTAATTTTACGGCAGCTTTAAAATAATATAATGTGATACTTTTAAGGCTTACAATTTTAGAAACCCATTAAACCAAATGAAAATTAAAATCTCAATCCTCCTTCTTTTTTCAGGATTTAGCTTGCTGGCACAAGAGCAATTATCCTTGGAAAATTTAAACGGGTTTAAAGACCCGTCCAGTAATTGGAAAATAGTTGGCGATGTTATTGCCGACAGAAACATTAGAGTGCATACCCACCAGGATCCGGAGCCGGAACCATTATCCAAAAAAGAAAAACGAAAACAAAAAAAGGTTAAAGAAGCCGTTCATCCAATTCATATAGAACCTGGAACGGGTGTTTTGTTCAACGATTACAGCTTTACCCAAAAAGACCATCTTTTGTCGAAATGGGAACATGGTGATATTAAACTGGAAATGGAGATCTTGATCCCCAACGGATCAAATTCAGGGATTTATTTACAGGGCCGGTATGAACTGCAAATAAAGGATAGTTGGGGCATTATGAATCCAACCTCATATGATTTCGGAGGCATTCACAGGAATTGGCAAGAGGAACCTTCAAAGAAATTTCTAGGCATAACCCCATTAAGCAATCCGGCCAAAGCCCCTGGTTTATGGCAAAAGCTCAAAATACATTTTGAAGCACCCAAATTCAATGATAAGGGGGAAAAAATTGCCAATGCAAAATTCGTTTCCGTACTATTGAACGACGTTTTAATTCATAGTAATGTGGAAGTGCCCTTACCTACCGGGGGGCCAATTTCCACAGAAGAAACCGCTATGGGTCCACTGATGATACAAGGAGATCATGGCCCAATGGCTTTTAGAAATATAAAGTATCAACTTTTGGAAGAATCCAATGTTACCCTTTCCAATTTATCTTATAGTACCTATAAGGGTAATTTTAAAGGCCTGGAAGAATTGGAAACCGCAAATGGTACCCAAGAAAAATCAGCGAAACTTATAGACATCACGGTCATAAATGAAGAAGATCATTATGGTATTGTATATAAAGGAAAAATTAATGTTCCCAAAGCGGACGATTACGTCTTTTCCATAGGGTATACAGGAGGTATCCATTTTACTATTGACGGAAAAAACATTGCTACCAATAATTCATCCGACTCCGAAGAGAATTTGGAAAAAACCGTATCCCTTCTTGAGGGAGACCATATTTTTACATTGACCAATATAAAAGATGCGGGTTGGAGAGCTCCAAGGTTGGGACTTTCAATTGCAACGAAAAATACCAAGCCAAAGATCTTCAATACATACGATTCCTACCCCCCAAAAATAAATTCTGTTTCTCCCATCCTGGTCAATACCGAGGCCACACCACGGATGTTAAGGGGCTTTGTAAGTTTTGAAAGCAATCAGGAGCGCTTGTCCCACACTATAGGTGTTGGAACACCTGAAGGCATAAATTTCGTATATGACATGGGATCCGAAAATCTTGTTGGCATGTGGCGCGGTAACTTTGTTGATGCCACCCCCATGTGGCACAGTAGGGGCAACGGTTCTTTTAGGCCAAATGGTTCTGTTCTATGGACCTTTTTAAACCAACCCTTATCCGCTCTTAACGATTTGCAAAGTCCGTTTCCAAAAACGGGAAGCGCTCCCGAATTTAAATCCGGAGGCTATACCATAAATAAAGAGAACGGCCTGCCTATCTTTAAATACACCTATAAAGGGGTTGATGTGGAGAACAGGGTTTACCCAAATGACAAAAACACCCACATCATTAATGAAGTGCATTTTTCCAAAACAGGGGAATCCAATTGGTACTATAAGATTGCATCCGGAAAAGCCAAACAATTGGCCGATGGGTCTTTTGATGTCAATGATCATCAATTCTACGTAAATGTCCTATCTGGTCAGGAACCTATTATTAGAGAAGTAAATGATGAATCCGAACTAATTATTCCTGTGGATGGAAGCACTATCAAATATGAAATAATCTGGTAAGAAATATGAAAACCTTTACAAAAAATACAATCAGTGCGATTGGAATAGTCTGTTTGGCAACAATGCTTATTACAACCACAGCCCTATCGGCCCAAAATGCCCGTACCGAGGATGATTACTACAGATTAACTACGGTACCTACCCCTGAAGGAATCCATATGGAAGGAGGAGGAGTGCTATCCCTTCCCAATGGGAATCTAGCTGTTTGTACACGCCGTGGTGATGTTTGGATCATAGAAAATCCGTCTATGGCCAATGGGGTACCCCCTACTTTTAAAAAATTTGCATCCGGATTGCACGAACCCTTAGGCTTGGCCTATCATGACCAAGCTCTTTATACAGCACAAAGAGGGGAGTTGACGAAACTAATTGATACCAATGGTGATGACATTGCGGATGAATACAAGACCATCTATGCCTGGCCCGTTTCCACGCACTACCACGAATATTCCTTTGGACCGGTATTGGCTCCGGACAATACCTTTTTTGTAACCGCCAATGTTGCCTTTGGCAATGAAGAATGGTGGAGGGGCGAAAGTAGGGTGCCCTGGAGGGCATGGACCATGAAAATTACCGAGGATGGTAAAATGGAGCCTTGGGCCACGGGTATGCGATCTCCGGCAGGTTATGGCCTGGTAGACGGGGAATTGTTCTACACGGAAAACCAAGGGGACTGGGTAGGTTCCGGTGCTATTTGGCATCTACCAAAAGGTGCATTCGCGGGACATCCGGCCGGACTTAAATGGACGGGGCACGAGGATTCCCCAATAAAACTCACCGAGGAAGAGTTTTATAGCAAGTTGGATAAAAGGCAGGTCAAGGTAAATGGCCGTTATGTGAAACCGGAAAATATAATGGATGAGGAAAATCCAGATTTTGCTTATGAAATAAAAAAATCCCTCCCCGAATTAAAATTGCCTGCTGTAATATTGCCCCATGGTATTTTGGGAATATCCAATTCCGAAATCAAGGTCGATAAAACGCAGGGAAAATTTGGTCCATTTGAAGATCAATTGCTGGTCGGCGACATGGGGCAAAGCAAGATTATGAGGGTAGTCCTTGAAAAAGTGAAGGGAGAATACCAGGGAGTAGCTTTCGATTTCAGAACGGGCTTTCAGTCCGGAGTAATGCGCATGGATTTTGACAGCCAAGGAAGGCTTTTCGTAGGAGAGACCAATAGAGGCTGGGGTTCTGCCGGCACTACTAATTCCGGTCTGGAATATCTAACATGGACTGGGCGTACACCTTTTGAAATGAAAACCGTCAGGGCCAAGCCCGACGGATTTGAAATTGAATTTACATTGCCTGTGGACAAGGCTTCGGCCGAGGATCTGGATTCCTATTTCGGCAAAAGCTACATTTACAAATATCATGCAGCCTATGGTAGTCCACAGACCAATATTGAGGAGATCAAGATAAAAGGGGTAAAAGTGAGCGATGACGGTATGAAAGTTTACGTAGCCATTGACAATATTCGGCAATACTATGTTCACGAAATTATGCTACCAGGTGTAAAGGCCAAAGAATCCGGGAACACCATTTTACATCCCACCTTGTACTATACTTTGAATAATATTCCCGAGGGAACTGTAATTCCCGCATCCGAACTATCGACCAAGCGAAGTAGTTTATTGAAAAAAGCTGTCAGCATTAAGAAAACAGCACCCCAAAAACCATCAGCTACAGACAAAGTTTTGTCGGATACCGAAGTACAGCCTCTTTTAATGACCAACACTTGCGTGGCATGCCACCATAAGGACAAAAGGGTCATAGGACCTTCCTTTACCGAGATTTCAAAACGCAATTACAACAATGAGAAAATAGTGGAACTAATTTACAATCCACAACCCAAAAACTGGCCCGAATATGCAACACCTATGGCACCTATGCCGCATGTTCCCAAAGATGAAGCACTTAAAATTGCCGGGTGGATCAATTCCTTGAAGAAGTAAGACTTAATTACATTTAATAAAAAGAGCGGTTCAATGTTTCCATTGAACCGCTCTTTTCTTTTTAAATTTAACACTATTCTTTAATGCTTACCCAAGTAATACTTCCATTTTCAATTCCTTTTACAAGCTCGGGAAAACCTGTCAACAGTTCCTTCGCTTCGCTTGAATTGGAGTGATAACAACAAAGAGCGGCTGCTTTTTGCTCTGCAATATTATCACTGGAAAATAGTCGCTTCATATCCTTTAAGAGTTTTTCGTTCATGAAATTACTCACTGGCCTCCAAAAACAGGGATCTATTTCCCTTGATGCCGCCCAACGCTCGTGAGCGTAATCCGAAATAATTCTTGTAAGTTCCTTGTTTCCTCTTTTTTCTACCTGTTCAATTTCATTTAGATTTTGTTGCATAAACGCCGCCTTCAGGTACATTTGGTTCCATTGCTGTTCATTAAAATAAAGTGCAGGATAAGGGTTGTTTAACGCTATAGCATCAAAAACGGTGGAGATATTGGTCCTAAGAGCTTCAACAGCCTGTACCTTATAGTTTTCAGGATGCGGTAACAAAACCAAAAATTTAAGGAAGGTTTCCAGTTCACTCTTATCCGCTACTTCAATAATATTGGCCACTTTGGCCTTAAAAAAATCCTCCTTGGCCTCCAACACCTTGTAAAGCAAATATATCCTACCTATCTGTTGAAGGTTCGCATGTTGAATTTCCAGGTAAGCCTTTAATTCCTTATCGTCCAATAAAAGCGACAGTTCCTTTTCCGATCTAATTTTTGTGGGTACCAAGCTATAGGTCAGATATAAATCCTTTGTGGACTCTGACTCCACAATGCCTGCAATTTTAGACAACAGCCATTGCATATTTTCACTGTCCACATTATCCTCTAATATTTTCAGAAGCTGGGTACCGATATTTTCAAATAACATATTACAATATATTTATCCCGTGTTAAACCATAAATTTCAATAAAACATAAAGTAAGCCCAAGGGCAATTCAAATTATTGCACAATGCCTACAAAGAAGGCTTAAATATAAAACTATATCAGCATTAATTACCGCGGTTTATGGTATTCTTTCTATTTTTGAAATAGAAAATTGTGCTATGTTAGGTTTAAAGTTACCCACAGACCCCAGATGGGTCAACATTGTTGAGAAAAATATCGATGAAATATTAACAGATCATGCCTATTGTGAGCAAAAGGCAGCGAGCACCGCTATTTCGTTGATTGTGAGCTTTCCGGAATACACGGAACTAACCCAAGAAATGATAGCGCTCTCCAGAGAGGAAATGGGACATTTTAAAATGGTTCACGACCGTATATTGGCCCGTGGAAAAACATTGGGGAGGGACAGAAAGGACGACTATGTTATTGCCCTACTAAAGTTTTTCCCAAAAGGAGGCAGCAGAACCACCCAATTGGTACACCGCTTGTTATATGCAGCATTAATTGAAGCCCGCAGTTGTGAACGTTTTAGGTTACTATCCGAGCAATTGCAGGATAAGGAGCTGGCCGATTTTTACCATAAACTGATGATCAGTGAGGCCGGGCACTACACCATGTTTCTAAACTTCGCACGTAAGTATGGAGATCGCAAGGAAGTGGACAAGAAATGGGACGCTCTACTAACTTATGAGGCTGCCATCATGAAGGATCTGGGCAATTCTGAAACGGTCCACGGCTAAATTGCCTTCTGCGCGCCAATTACCTTTAGAATCCATTTTCTATAATGAAATTCCTTATTCTTTGGCGTAGTACAGGGTTTTTATAATCCCGTCTGACAGTCCTATTTTGGGAACGTGAATTTTTTTGGCTCCGATCCACTTTGCCGAAGAAACAAAAATTTGTGTAGCAGGAATAATTACATCCGCCCTATCCGGATTCAATCCCAATTCGGAGACCCTTTCCTCAAAAGTTAGGCTCGACAGAAAATGATATTGTGCCCTTAGCCAAATATAGGACAGGGACTCCCCTTCCTTTCGTCCGGACATTTTATGTAGTTTATTAATGTTTCCCCCAGAACCAATAATCGATAGATTGGGCAGTCCCTTAACATGTCTCTTCAGCCAGTGTTCCAGATCGTTCCACATAGAATCATCTACCATACCATTCAGAAGCCTAACGGTCCCAATCTTAAATGATTCTGAAATTTTTATTTTCCCTTCGGAAAAGACCGTAAACTCGGTGCTCCCGCCGCCCACGTCTATATAAAGATAAGTCTCATCTTTCCTTATCAAATTCTTAAGGTCTGTTGAGGCTATTATGGAAGCCTCCCTTTCCCCGTCTATCAATTGAATCTGCACCCCGGAAGCCTCCAAGATATTATCAATTACCAGTTGCCCATTATCCGCCTCCCTCATGGCCGAGGTAGCACAGGCCATATATTTTTCCACCCCGTGCACATCCATCAAGAGCTGAAACGCCTTCATCGCATTCAACAATCGCTCTTCATTGCGCTTGGAAATAGTCCCGTTTTTAAATACATCCTCCCCAAGCCTTATAGGCAATCGGACCAAGGCACTTTTTTTAAAGAGTGTATCTTTCCCTTCTTCTTCAATGACGTTATGGGTAAGTAAGCGTATGGCGTTGGAGCCAATGTCAATGGCCGCATATTTCCGTACTTTCAAAGTAGCTGGTTTTTATTAGGAATTCAATTTATTAAGGTAATAATCATAGGTAGCGAATTGTGAACGTACTTTGGGGTTATTGTTCTTTCTATAAGCATTATCATGTTTTTCGGAAAACACCCTAGCTTTTACGTTATCCCTCCATGAAATATCAAAGGTATCCAGAAGTTCCTGCTTAACGTCACTATCATAAATCGGCACTCCGACTTCTACACGATAATCCAAATTTCTCGTCATCCAATCGGCTGAGGATATATATACTTTGGAATTACCATCATTTCCAAAAATGAAAATTCTTGGATGCTCCAAAAATTTATCAACAATACTAATGGCCTCTATGTTTTCACTCATCCCCTTAACACCGGGAACCAAACAGCAAATGCCTCTGATAATAAGCTGAATCTTTACACCTGCCCTACTTGCCTCATACAGCTTGTCTACCATTTTATACGAAGTAAAGCTGTTCATTTTTATCTTAATATAGGCTTCTTTGCCAGCCTTGGCATTTTGAATTTCCTTATCGATCAATTTCTTGAACACATTTTTGGTATAATGGGGAGAAACTATTAGATGTTTGTATTTGTTGATCTTATAGGTAGTCTCAAAGAAATCGAAAACTTTGTTCAATTCCTTCAATATACCATCATGTGCCGTGAACAAAGTATAGTCGGTATAGATACGGGCCGTTGATTCATTAAAGTTTCCGGTACTAATAAACCCATATCGTTTAATTTGGCTGTCTTCCTCCCGTTCTACAAGGCATATTTTACTGTGCACTTTTAAGCCCCTTACACCAAAAATCAGCTTTACCCCCTCTGCCTGTAACTGTTCCGCATATTCAATATTGGCCTGTTCGTCGAACCTTGCCTGCAATTCTATCTGCACCGTAACGTGTTTCCCATTTTTTACGGCGTTGATCAAGGATGCCGCTACCTGGGAGTTATCGGCCAATCTATAAACCGTAATCTTGATATTTCTCACCTTGGGGTCCAGGGCCGCTTCCCTTAGAAATTTAATTATATAGGAAAAGGTCTGGTACGGGGTATATTGCAGGAAATCCTTTTCCGCTACCCGTTCAAAAAGGCTACCTTCCATAGATATCCCCTTTACGGGCAATGCTGCAATCTTATCGTACATTAGATCATTCCTTCCCAAACTAGGAAAGCCCATATAGTCACGCCTATTGTGATATCTACCTCCGGGAATCACACTATCCGTATCCTCTATGTCCATTTTTTCCTTTAAGAAATCGAGGGTATCCTTACCAATGCTCTTGTCGTACACAAAACGCACGGGATCACTTATTTTTCGATGCTCTACACTGGACGAAATTTTTTCAATAAAACTCTTACTTAAGTCATTATCCATGTCCAACTCGGCATCACGGGTAATTTTGATCATATGTGCCGATATGGATTCGTAATCGAACATATTAAAAATACTCCCTAGGCAATACCTGATAAGATCATCCAGAATGATAATATAGTTCTTATCGCCCTCCTTCGGCAACACTACAAAACGGTCTATACCCTTAGGAATTTCTATAAGTGCATATCGCTTTTCCTTAACATTGGATTTGCTGCCGGGTTGTTTCTTCAGTATTAATTTTACCGCCAGATAGGCCGCTGTATCCTTCAGCATTGGGAAGCCGGCCAAATCGTTCAAAATAATGGTCATCAAAACCGGACTGACCTTTTCGATGAAGTAATTCTTAATAAAGGAACATTGGGACTCTGTTATTTTTTTTTCATTGATCAAAAAAATATTCTGAGATTCCAATTCCTTTTCAATATCGCTAAGTATTTTTAAGCTTTTGGTCTGCTGCTTAATTACGATTTCGGTAATTTCTTCGAGAAGATCCTTTGCCGTTTCCCCTCCCAAAACACTCTTTCCTGATCTGCCCGCTTCTACAATTCTTTTAACGGTGGCATACCTTACCTTAAAAAATTCATCCAAATTATTGGAAAATATCCCTAAAAATCGGAGTCGCTCTATTAACGGAACATTCTTGTCCGCACTTTCCTGTAAAACCCTCTCATTAAAACTTAACCAACTAATTTCTCTATTTATATATTGATTTTTACTCTTGATCATTCTTATAACTGTTTTGGGAAAAGTGTCTGTACCGTTATTCCTTTTGTCACGGCACTCCAATCGTTTGTGTCAAATTTTAATTGTACCAGCCCACTGGTAGGAACATTGTCAATATACATGTTTCCTAGAGAATTGGCAATATGTGTAAATGCTTCGTTGTGTCCAAAGATAATAACCGTATCCTGATCATTGTTCAATCCTTTTAAAAAACGGTATACATCCTCCCCTGAAAAATCATAAAGTTCATTGGACAGTTCAAATTTTGTAAATGGAAAGTTTATGGTCCTTAAAAAAATCATAGCGGTGTGCAAAGCCCTGTTGGCCGGACTGGAATAAGCAGCGTCTATATGGATTGAATTCGAAGAAAACTCCTTTGCTACCTTATTTACATCCTTTATACCCCTTTCCATTAGGGGCCTATCCCTATCCGAAACATTATATTCCCAAGACGATTTTCCGTGCCTTACCAATATTGCAGTTTTCATACGTTTAAATCAATTTAATTCATTCTAAAAAACTAAAAATTGAGTGTGTGCAATTGTTCGTACATCACCACTACTTTTCAAATCCAATGAGTTGGCCAAACATTAAGGGGCCAACCTTTCAATTTTCCAATCATAATTGGCCTGTAGGCTATAGCGCATCCTATCATGCAATCTATTGGGCCGTCCTTGCCAAAATTCTATGGACACGGGCTTTACAATAAATCCGCCCCAATATTTGGGACGTTCTATCTCTTTATTTTCGTATTCCTTCTCCAAATCCTTTAATTTCTTTTCCAAATAGTCCCTGCTCGGAACTACCTCACTCTGCTTGGATACTATGGCACCTAATTTGCTGCCATCTGGACGCGATTCAAAATAGCCATCAGATAAATTTTCTGCTATTTTTTCCGCTCTTCCCTTAATGATGACCTGCCTTTCCATATTTGGCCAAAAAAAAGAAATGCACACATTGGGATTTTGGGATATGGCCCTCCCCTTTTCACTTTCGTAATTGGTATAAAATATAAAACCTTCAAAGGTGTACTTTTTCAACAATACAACCCTGTTCTTTGGAAACCCATCCAAACCTATTGTAGAGACCGTCATGGCATTAGGTTCATCTACCCCATCCGATGCCTCGACCTCATAAAACCACTTTTGAAATAGCTCCATAGGGTTATCCGAAATAACCCCTTCTGTAAGCGAGCTTTTTTCATAGGATTTCCTGTAATTCCCTAGGTCTTTTTGCATATGTACTCTTGAATATTATTATCGTGAAAAGTTACTATACAAAATTGCATAAAACAAACTGAAACACGAAAAGTAAGTGGAGTTTTTTTAACCTATGAAAACCAAGGATTGACCGATATACTAAGGCACATTTATAGCTTAGGAATTGGCCTTCCTAAACAGTGCTTTTACCCTATATCAAAACCATAAATATTCAGGATTCGGATAAAAAACCAGATGGGCATGAAAGGTACTGGGTATGAACAGTAGAGAAATTAGCTTTAGAACAAAAACATTCAATACGCATCAGAACTATTAATGTTTCTGCGGACTAAAGATCGAACTCCTTGCCATCGTCTGCTAGTTCCACATTCGGAAATATGGTTTTGGCCTCTTCCTTAAAAAGGTCCAAAGATTGATATCTAGTGGAAAAATGCCCCAAGATCAACATCCCTACATTGGCTTCCCTGGCAATGGTGGCTGCCTCTTTGGCGGTGGCATGTTTTGTTTTTGGGGCCAGTCTTTTTTCCGTCTCCAAGAATGTGGCCTCATGATATAACACATCCACATTCCGGATCCAAGGAATAATTTTTGTTGAAAAGGCGGTATCACTACAAAAGGCATAACTTTTGGGAGTGGGAGGATCAAAAGTCAATAGTGCATTGGGAAT
>TARA_R100000935_G_scaffold58912_1_pt1 | contig 57114 bp, 47 predicted proteins | sample TARA_R100000935 | Tara Oceans TARA_R100000935 (sample SAMEA2621502) | marine metagenome | biome: marine biome (ENVO:00000447); feature: surface water layer (ENVO:00002042); material: "saline water (ENVO:00002010), including plankton (ENVO:xxxxxxxx)" | depth 5 m
TTGGATTTCTATAAAAAGCTCCCCCTCTTGGGCTCGAACCAAGGAAGGTAACCTCTTGTAATCCAACTATTTGACAACTTGTCAACTTAATGGGTAACCGAATTGTATGCCTTTTTACTTTTATATTTGGACTAAGTTAATCTTTTTTTCTACATTTAGCATTCCCTCCAATTATCACTTGAATTAATTAATGAATCAAGATAAAACATCTCCAAAATATTTGGATAATGCATCTACAACCAAGGTTGACGATAGAGTTTTAAAGGAAATGTTACCCTATTTTACTATGCTTTTTGGTAACGCATCTAGCAATCATGAATATGGTAAAATTGCAAAACAAGCTATTGAAAAAGCAAGATTTCAGTGCGCAGAAATTATAAATTCTAATCCTGATGAAATCATATTCACTTCTGGCTCCACAGAATCAATAAACTTAGGAATAAAGGGTTATTTAGAATCCAATACAGAAAAAGGAAATCACATTATCACCGTTAGAACAGAACATAAAGCTGTTTTAGCTACTTGTGAATATTTAGAAACAAAAGGTTATGAAGTTACATATTTAGATGTTGATGAAAATGGATTAATTTCTTTATCCGAATTACGGGAAACCGTAAAAGAAAACACTTTACTTATTGTAATTATGTATGTGAATAATGAAACTGGAGTTATACAACCAATTAATGAAATAGGTAAGATTGCAAGAGAGAATGACGTTGCTTTCTATTGCGATGCTACCCAAGCAGTAGGAAAAATAAAAGTAGATATTGAAAAAGATTTAATAGACATGCTTTGTTTTTCTGGTCATAAATTAAACGGCCCAAAAGGTATTGGTGTCCTGTATAAAAAAAATGATATTGAACTTACACCTTTAATTCATGGTGGCGGACAAGAAAATGGATTGAGAGGAGGCACTTATAATACCCCATCTATTGTTGGATTTGGAAAAGCGTGTGAAATAGCTCATCAAGACATGAATAAAAATATTAATAAAGTTAAAAATTTGAATGAGCATTTGGTTAATTCACTTGAAAAAATAACTCCATTCATAGAAGTATCAAAAAAACACTTAAGGGTTCCTAACATTCTAAACATAATTATTCCCAATCTAATGTCCGATATTTTTATTGATAAATACTCGGAAGTCGCTGTTAGTAATGGTTCTGCATGTAATTCTAGTATTATGGAAGAATCCCATGTGATAAAATCCATGATGCAAAAAAAACAATACGAAAATAAATATCTTAGAATATCACTTGATCACTTTTCAACTGAAGAACAAATAGATATTTTCATTGAAGTTTTAAATAAACACTTAAACAATGCTTAAAACAGTTGAATGGGCAGAAGATAGAGACTACAAAACAGGTAGTGCTAATGAGCCTTTACAATTTTATATTGATGCTCTTTGTAATAGTAAATCTTTTGATTTATTATTAGGGTATTTCAGTTCTTCCGCTTTAAACGTTTTGTCATTAGGCTTTGCAAATTTTATTTATTCTGGTGGTAAAATGAGAGCTGTTATAAATAACATTCTGTCTGAAAAGGATAAGGAAGCTATTATACGAGGACGAAATAAGGAAAATTTTCTATCCATATACAATTTTGAGGACATTAAAGAACTTAAGGCTTCTCTTGACGACTATGGCAAACATTTTTTTGACTGTTTTGCATGGTTAATCGCAAATGACAAAATCGAATTACAAATTATTCGTCCTAAAAACAGAAAAGGTATTTCCCATTATAAATCAGGAATTTTTGGTGATGGCGAAGAATTTGTAAGCTTCAAATCATCATGCAACTTTACGTATTACGGTTTCCTCGAAAATCTAGAAGAATTAGATTGTAGGTTATCTTGGGAAGGCAAAGATTTAATCAAAATTCAAAAGCAAAAAAATGATTTTGAGAACTTATTTTCTGGAAAATCTGAAATTGTGGAATACTTAGATGTAGAAAAAGTTAAGATAGCTATAAAACAAGAATTTGGTGATAAAAATATACATGAATTAATTGTTCAGGAAAAAGAATTAATCAAGAACAAACAAAACACCTTTAATAACCCAAAAATTATTAAGTCAATAAAATTCGCGACTAATAAATTGAATGAATTCATAAAGAGAGAAAATTCTCCAAAATTCCCTTATCCTTCAGGACCGAGACTTTATCAGAAAAATGCACATAAAAAATGGGTTGAAAATAATAAAAAAGGACTGTTCGCCATGGCAACTGGTACTGGAAAAACACTAACTTCATTAAACTGTTTACTAAATGAATATAGTGATTCAAAGTCATATAAAGCTGTTGTTTTAGTGCCAACTATTGCATTGGTGAATCAATGGAAACGGGAGTGCTTAAAATTTAATTTCAATAATATAATAACCATTAGTTCTAAAGAAAAATGGCCTCAAAATGTTTCCTTTTTAAACTCCGCTAGTAATTTTATTGATGTATCCTTTGTAATTATTGTAACATATGCTTCTTTTTATAGAAAAAAATTCCAATCCCATTTTATTAATCTACCAAAAGATACATTATTAATTGCCGATGAAGCGCATAATTTAGGCTCAAATAATTTATCCAAAATTCTCCCGAAAATTCATCTAGAAAAAAGAATAGGTCTTTCTGCTACTCCTGATAGAAAATATGATGATTTTGGAAATAAATGCATTGAAGATTTTTTTAACGATGCACCTCCATTTGTTTATAGCTATACAATGAAACAGGCTATGGACAAAGGCTGGTTGAGCCAATATAAGTATTATCCACATGTTGTTAAATTAACAAATATTGAGCTGGAAGAATATCAAAAAAAGTCAAAACAATTAGCTAGATATTTTGACAACAAAACAAAGAATTATAGGGATTGTCCTGAAGTTGAAAAACTGTTATTGGAAAGAAAGAGAATAATACATAAAGCCCAAAATAAGCTAACTGTATTTAAAGGAATTTTGAATGATGTATTCAATTCTAAAGGTAATCTTAAATATACTTTGGTTTATGTTCCTGAAGGCTTAGAACCTAATTATGATGATATTGATGATTATATCGAAGACAGTGAAGATGTTACTTTAATCGATGAGTATACCAAAGCTGTTAGTAGAACTGATAGTTCAATTATGGTAAAGCAGTATACTTCCAATACAAAAAACAGAGATGAAATAATTGGCGCTTTCCAAAATGGAACCATTGATGTTTTGACGTCAATGAAGTGTTTAGATGAAGGTGTAGATGTACCTAGGTCAGAATTAGCAATTTTTTGTGCTAGTACTGGAAATCCAAGACAGTTTGTGCAGAGAAGAGGAAGAGTTCTAAGAACACATGATGATAAAACTTATGCGATAATTCATGATTTGGTTGTTGCACCGGAAATTAATGATGAATCTACTTTTGAAATGGAAAAGAACATAATAACAAAAGAGCTTGAAAGAGTTGTTGACTTTTCAACGTTGGCGATGAACAAACCTGATACATATAATGCCTTAGAACCAATATTATCATATTACAATATCAATTTATATGATAATATAAATAATACAAATTCATAAATTATGGCTAGAAAAGATGATGTTTTTAAAAGCTTTTTAGAACATGAGTTGATTTCTGAAAAATATGAGATACCTAAAGAAGACCTTCCAAATAAGTTGTCCGACGGTTTAAATTCAAAACATGTTGTAATAAAAGCCATTGCATTAATAGTAGAAAATACTGAAGCTTTAAATCCTATTTCTGATAAAGCTATGTATGGAAAAATCACCCAATTTTTAAACGAATCAGCAATATGATAATTAAAGAAATTAGCATAGAAAATTACTTGTGTTATTATGGGGTAAAAAAGTTTAATCTTTCAAAAGGCTTAAATATCTTTCTAGGAGAAAATGGCGAAGGAAAAACAAAGTTTTTTGAAGCATTGGAATGGCTGTTTAGTGACAATGCTGAGAATCTAGAACTACTTGTTTCCAAAAAAGCACTTGATGAAAAATTGACTAATGAATCTTTTAGGGTTAGAGTAGAAATTATTGTAGAACATTATGATGAAATTAAAACCCTATCAAAAGAATTTTCTGTAAATAAAATTAGTGATACTGAATATAGTGTTGGAAAAGCAATCCTGAAAGGTATTGAAGAATCCAGAAATGGCGAAAGAAATTTTGTAGATGGAAAAAGCCTATTAGAACATCTATTTCCTAGTGAAATCAGAAGGTATTCAATGTTCAAAGGAGAAGAGGAACTTAACATTTTTGACAATGAAGATGCATTGATCAACTTAATTAATTTATTTTCAGACGCTAAACATTATGAAAAATATGAATTAAGAGGTGAATACCTAAAAAATGAAGGTGAAAGGGCTGTTGATAGAGAATCCAAAAACAAATCTAAAAATCAAGCTCAATATAAAAGACTTGAAGAAGACATTAAGTATTACTCAAGAAAAAAGAACGATCAATTAACTTTTTTAGAAGAGACTTGTAATAGTCTAGAAAAAACAAAAAAGAACATCCAAAATACTAGAAGATATATAAATAATGCAGAAGCTCTAGAAACAGTTAATATTCGCATTGATAAAATCGAAAAAGAAATATCAAGGGTCGAAAGTTTGATTTCTGAAAACTATACCACTTCCCTGTTTGATGAAAATTGGATATTAATGAATTTCAAAAATATCCATAGTCAATTTTCTCAAAAAATATCTGCGTTAAGTGAAAAAAGGAGAAAATTACAATCGGATTTTGATGTAAAAATTGGTATTAAACAGGGGGAGAAAAAAGCCAGATTGGAGATTATAAATGGTTTAGTACCCCTTCCGGATAATGTTCCCTCTTTACCTTTAATGCGGGAAATGATAAAAGATAAGGTATGCAAAGTCTGCAACAGAAGTGTGAAAGAAGATCCAAAGGCATTGGAATTTATGGAAAAACGCCTACAAATTTATTTAGACTCTCAAAAAGAAGTTGTAAAGGAAGAGGAAGAACCTGAAAAACTTTTTCATCATAATTATATAAGCAGACTCGTAAACCTAAGTGCTAATCAGGAAGACGGACTTTACAAAATTAACGGTATAAAACGTGAAATTGATGATGTTTTTGAGTTTAATCTAGCAAGAAAAAATGAATTAGTAGAGTTAAGAACCAAACTGGATAAAGAATTAACGGAAAGAAATAAAATAATAGGTAATTCCGCTATAGGTTCAGAAAAGCTGGGTGTAGTTCTTAAAGATTATAATGTATGGATAGAGGACATCAAAAAGTTAAATGAAGACTCTGTTAATTATAATCACGAAATAAAAAAATATGAAGTTAGATTAAATGAATTACATGATCAAAAGGAAAAAATAGATCTTACAACTGCCAATTCTTTTCTAATTAATACAAGAAATATCTTAAGAGATATTGATAAAATATTCAGAGATACAAAAGACAAAAAGTTTGAAGAGTTTATTCAATTGTTATCTCAAAAATCCAATCATATTTTCTCGAAAATTAACGTTGATGCATTTACAGGGATGATCGATTTCAAGCTCGTAAAAAACGAAACTAAAGTAAAAGTAAAAATACAATTGCAAGAGGAAGATGGCAATATTTTCTACTCACCAAACCAATCTTTATTAACTTCTATGCATATATCTATTCTTTTGGCAATTTCAGAACTATCCCATGAAGTTAAGGATGACAGATTCCCCATGTTATTTGATGCCCCTACATCTTCCTTTGGTGAAAGTAAAATGACCGAATTTTTAAATTTAATTTATGAAACAGATAATCAAACTATTATACTTATTAAAGACTATATAGCTAAAGATGAAAACAAAAATTTATATATCAAACCTGAATTTGAAAAGGTAAAACGAGATAAAGCATTCTGGGTAAAGCTTGAAAGACCTTTTGATGAAAAAAATTTAAAAACCATAAATACACAAAGAATAGAGTTATAGATATGGAGAATTTATTTGACAAGTGGAAAACAAGAATCCCAAAATACAGTATCGTATTTAAGGATACTTTATTTAAGTCACTTTCTGAAAAATATGGTGCTGAAGGAGACAAGAAAATTAGTTTAGGTAAACATTTTAGCACTAATTATGAGCTATATATTTATGCTTTCTTTTTAGGTTTGTACAACGATGAATACATTCCCATTTCTGATAATGAAAAAAAAGTTGATTTTAGTCATCATATACAGCATTGGGGAAGTAAAACAACAATCTCCGTCAGGAAAGATTTTACCAATCTCCAGGAATATATTTTTGCTGCATTGGTGGCCAAAACAGATTTAGATTTTATATCATTAGACATAGGTGAAATAACAGAAGATCAAGCTGTAAAAGAACTTATACATACAATGGAAGCTTATACCAATGGTGGTCTTACTTTAATTTTAGAAAAGCTACAAGACAATCCTGCATATTTCTTAAACCCTACGTCTTTCTTAGATATGATTGTTAATACAAATAGTGAGAATTGAATATTCCACAAAAAGGGAACAGATATAAGTCTTCCTTTTTGTAAGGTAGACTTCTGCCTTTTAAATATTATATAGGGCTTTGAGCTATCTTTTCTTTAAGTATATTCACCATTTTAAAATATACTTGAGCTGTTAATTTGGCATCCTCAATAGCTGAATGATTATTACTTCTAGTTATTGAAAAATATTGGCACAAGTCGCTTAAAGAATTTAATTCGCCATTGAACACTCCTAAATGATTTAACAAATAGTTAATTGATTGTACATCTAAATGTCTATGATTTATCTTTTTGAATTTTCTCATCATATTTGAATAATGACACATACTTTTAAAAAAGGAGACGTCAAAATTAACGTTCCATCCTCCGAATCTAAAATCATTTCCAAATGATGTGAAAAAATCATTCAATACGGCCTTCTGTGTTGGGGCATTCAATACAGTCTCCGGTTGTATCCCATGTATTTCAATAGACGCCCTTGTGAAGTTTCTCTTAGTTCTAGGCTTAATGTAACTATGAAATTCCGAAATAAAATTGCCAGAACTATCAATTAAAACTGCACCAATCTCTATTGGAGAATCTTTATAAATATCTATGCCTGATGTTTCAAAATCTATAAAACAGATATTACTATTCATCTAAATTTACTTTTTTAAAACATTCATCCTCTTTCAACCTCTTTAATTCACGAGACACTTTATTGAATAGAGCATTTTCAACTGCTGTCCTTTGAGCCAAAATACAAATTGGAGAAAACTCCTTCGATTGGGTATTTTTAGAAGGCACAAAAAACAGTTTATTGTCAAAAAGATAAAAGGAATAATTAATAGGACTTTTTTGATTTAAATAAACATTTAATTTGCCATTAAGTGCATTACGCTTTTTCAAATCTTGATATTTTCCTTTTAAAAGCCTTAGAGTTTCTTTAATTTTATGATGTATTTTTTTTGTATCATCTTCGTTAAACCAAAATTTTGAATATGAGGTAGCAAATGGATTACTTATATCCATCAAATATATATTAACTTCACTTTTTTCTTTACTAAGAACATAATTTATCTCGTGAGATAAATTATTTAAAATTGTATAACCATAGGTAAGATAAATATCAACTTTATAACCTTCAGAAACCTCAGTGCTGATATCTTTGATAGACTCATTAAATTTACCATAGTACTTAATTATCCCAGAGCTATTCTTTTCATTAAGATATTCCATTATTTTAAGGTGTTCTTCAGAAATAACCTCTTTTTGAACAAAATCATAATACACACCAACTAACAATGCACCAAAAACGGATGATACAATTCCAGTTACCCATATGAACCAAGGTTCATTCGAAAAGCTATTATAAAATATCAATACCAGTATAAATAATATTGCGGCAAATAGATAGAATTTTAAGCTGAAAATCTTCTTTATATTATCCGTTTTTTTTGTCATAAAATAAATTCATATAAAACAACTTGCACAGCCTTCTCCTTCGGCTTGCAGTATTTCATCTTGCCAAGATTGGCCTGTCCTAGTTCTTTTCTTTTCCCTGTTCATTCTTAAAAAATGCTCTTTCTTTATGGCAGCAATGCGCTCTGGTTTCTTTAACTCATCTAAAGACTCTTCCATCCATGTATACCCTTCCTTTTCGTATTCAATTGCCTTAGCATACAGATCGGGATGTTGCTCTAACAACCATACCCATTCTATCTTTTGCTGATAAAAACAGAAAAAACATCCAGATCTACTTCTAGAATATGTTCCGTACATAGTTCTCCCCTCAATTTCAACCTCATATTCAATGGGTTTATAATATGCCGGCACCCCAACACCTGAATCTTCAAGAATTTGAAACACCTCATTCAAGCCAATAACATCATCATTATCAATTAAAGGAAACTTATCTAATTTACCAACTGGATAATCTGTAGTTTTGAGGTATTCAAAAACAACTTTATTAAACAATTTTAAATCAACGTCCATTAAGGCGTTTAGCTTCTGTTTTTGTGTGAATTTTGGAGAAATTGGCTGTTCTACATATTGCAATGCGTTAGTCAAAATTATTTTATTAGAAAACTTATTATAATATGATCTAACAACATCAATATTAGAATTTGACAAAATCTTTTTGACAACATCTTCACTCCATATATTCTTTCTAAAAGGAAATATAGTCTGAATATTTTCCTTTTTAGAGATATACCCTTCTCTATTTTCATCCCCTCTAATGCCAACATAGGAAATTGTGGGGTCATCACCTACATAAGCCTCAAAAGGCTGTAATTTCATCTTATTGGTGCACCACCGAGCAGTTGCAGATGGTAAATAGCCTCCATATATTGCCAGAAAATGATCGAAAGGATTTTTCATAGGAGAATTATTTTCATCCATAGACTTGTATAATTCTATATCCCTTCCCAACACAGAATTAAGCCTTCCTATCAGGTCATAGGTTTCCTTTAACTCTTTGCCCGTATCACAAGTGTAATATTCTATATCAAGTTCTGGATATTTTTGGCTCATGTAAACAGATAATGCTGCACTATCCTTACCGCCTGAAATACCCAATAAATGTTTTACATTACCCATTTTATATATGCATTTCTCTTGAAAGTAATTCAACTAAGAGTTCTTTTCTTTTAGATTGATCAAGCCCTTTTATAGAATCACTTATTTTGTTTTTTAAAGTAATAAATTCTTCAGAAACATCAGTTTCGACAACTAGTTTATCATCTACAAACTCCCCTGTTTCCCCAAAAAATCGAATTGAATATAATGTTCCTTGATTAGAGTTTTCATTAAAGCTACGAATTTCAGCAGCTTTAATTAACCCCAATGACAAATCTTCGATATTGCTAAATAATAAAGGTTCCTCTTCATCCAATAAATCTTCAAGGTTTTTACCTAAAGCTACATCGGCAACTGACTTAATCCAACTAATTCTATCATCCAAAGGAGATACTAAACGTTTGCAAAAAATACTTTGCACTTTGCCTAATAACGCTGGATTAATATCTCTAATTTTAGATTGAATTTCATTCTTATAAACATTAAAATCTGATGAAGTACAATAGAATGAACGAATTATTACATCTTCAACTCTACTTAGCAATTCATCATAAGCATTTCTAATTTCTCTTATCGCATCTTGAATATGATTTGTAAACGAATTAAGCACTTCTTCGTCTTCTTTGATAGCTATAGAATGAAAACCCAAAGCAGAAGGAAACAAGTTAAATAAAGCATCTTCTGGGTCTTTTGAGCTAACTATTGCATCTCTTAATTTAATGGCTTTACTGGAAAGTTTCTCAGTTTTAAGAGTGTAATTATTCAACCCTCTTTGAAATCTTAAAAAGTTGCCAAAAATAGAAAGAAATGTAGATTGGGTTCCTTTAGAACTTGAATCCCCAATGTTAACTAACTCTTTATAGCTCTCAAGCAAATTAACCTTTAACCCAGTAACATCATAACTTTTTATCAAGAAGTCTTGTGGCTTTTTATGTATAAGATCAATTGTATCTTCAATTAAAAATGGAACGAAACCACCATTAGAATGGAATAGAGCATAATCCTCCTTCTTCGCAATCAAAAAAATAGGTATCCAAAAATCAATAAATCCTTTTTTAAGCTTATATGGTTTGTGCTCTAATAACTCATAAAACTCAAGAAGATTTCTTTTATTTGATAAAGAACTTTTTAAGAATTTCTCTGATGCAATCCATAAGTTATATAGATTGCTATGCCTATTGGGGCGACTTAACTCAAAATAACCCAAGCTTCTATTCTTTTGATGAATCCCACTTTCCTTTAGGAGACTAATATATATAGCTTTTTGGGGCGGAAATTTATCCAATGGGAAATCTAAATCTTCCTTATGTTCATTCTCTAACAAACTTCTAATCAAGAACTTTCTGGCGGCGTTAATAGGTGCGCTTAGAAACTGCCTATTGATAAGTTCATTATTAAAAATTGGTGTTTGATTATAAAGGCTATAGCAAATCTCAGTTAACCAATCATATAGCCCATGTTTGTTTAGTACTTCCTTAATATTTCCATCATTGATCCAAATATTTTTATCATTGGTAAATAATTGGTTCATAACAAGGTTTTCGAGTTGCTGAAGGTGATATACTCTTTCCTCATTCAAAATCTTCAACGCATTGATATCAAGTTGATGCTTTTCTAAAAGTCTATTATATTTAAAAATTATTAAAACTTCATTTCTAATTTGTTTTGAATTTTTATAGAGCACATATATATTCGACGTATTACTTCTTGATTGCTTCCTAATTTCAGAAACCTTTAAGTCCTCAAAAACCAAATTAATATATCCATCTATTGGCCCCTCCGCTTCTGTTGTATCACTATATGATTCAAACACCCTAAATTCAAAAAATCTCCTTGTCCCAGTTTCAAATGAATACCTCTTTACTAGTAATACTGGCAAATGCACTAGTGTCTTAATTTCATGAGCAATTGAAAAATCTAAATTAATTTCCTTGCTTACAGCAATAAGTTCCTGTTCCAAATCTAAATCTGTACCTTCTAGAAAATTTATTTTATTGCTATATTTATAAAATCTAGTGATACCAGCATTTTCAAGCTTATCTAAAATGCCTGACACATCGACCCCTCTTGTTAAACAAAAATATTGGACTATAAATGCTTTGTCAAAAAGGCCACCAGCCTTAGAAAAAATATTTACCAATCCAATGGTTTTAATTACCTCTGAGGCTACTTGAAAATCTTCTTCAAAAACCAATTCAGCCCTTTCTAAAGCCCTAAAGGTTGTTAACCACTGCGCCCTGTGTGGATTGTCTGAACTATTAATCTCAGAAGGCAGCGTATTTAACAAATAATCATAAATATTAGAAACGGTGTAGAAGTCTTTTTTTAAATTATTACTTATAGAATACTCTGTATCATCGTTCAAAAATGAAAACAGAGATCTTTCATTCTGTCCATAACGCTGAAGTGAATTAACCAATACATTCGCAGAAAGCCAATCTAAAGGATAAAGAGAATTACCCAAGTCCTCATTACCAATTTTATTATAACCAACTAATTTGGAAGATTGGATTAATTTTAATAAATCTTTAAAATTTGATTCTAAATGAGTTGGAATTGTAAATTCCTTTAATTTTTTACTAGCAAAATAAATTAGTTGTTCTACCGGTTCATTAAAAACTAAATCTACAAACCTTCCTCTTACCTTTTCCCATTCCAATTTATCCTGGTTAGACAATCTACTCCCATAATTAGAGAAATTTTGATGTAATGTTACAATGAAATAGGTCTCATTTGAATCATCATTTGCCCATTCAGAAATTTGTTGAATTAAGAAAAGTTCATCCGATGATCCATTTTTTGCTGCAAATTCTAAAAATTTACCGAACTCATCAATAATCAAAACAAGGCCGTTATTCTTCTTTAAAGCTTTTAACCTTCTCGCCTCTAAGGCCGCAGAAATTTTTGAATTGGTATAAGCTCCTTTAATCTTTAGTTCCTTTCCTAAAACATTTAGAAGCGAGTCGTTCTCGCCTATAATTTTTATGAAATCATAATCACTACAACGGACTTCTTTTGAATGTAGGTCACTAAAAAATATTTTTTCCTTATTTAAATTTTTCTCTAGAGCCCATAAAAATGTTGATTTACCTGTGCCATAATTTCCAATTAAATTAAACGATTTATTGGCTCCATAATTATTAATGAAAATCCTGTCAAAAATCTCTTTTGAGTTAGGCGTAACAACATAGTCAATAAATTTAGATTCATCTCTTACTATATTGGTTGAAATATTATTACTGTATTCCATAATGTTCTCTCAGCATCTGATTTTTAAATTCACTTGAATTGTTCTTAAATTGTAATTGCCTTATTCCTGCATCATCTTTATATACAAAATTAGTGTTCCTCATACATAGATCATCAATAAGCAACTCAAGGCCTTCATTCGACAAACACAAATAAGAACCCACTGTTTTTCTTATTTTATCATAGCTAACTGAATTTTCATCTTCAAACTCATTCAGCAAGCAATATGCAAAAATATTAACGGATAAAGTTTCCTGCGCTCCTCTATTCAACCGATAAACCGTTTGATTTAAACTATTTCTTCGACCACTTTCAGAAACCAAACTCAAACTGAGTAAAGGAGCATTAAAGTCATCCTCAACTGTCTTTTCATCCTTAACAGGAGACACATAAGTTCTAATAAACACTTTAAAATCTGAATTAAACGTTTTAACAGCTACTTCCTTTTGACCGTTTTCTACCATAAGTCTATTGACAAAATTCAGTATTTGAAATTCTGAAAATTCCAATGTCGCTTTATCCGAAAAATAATTTGAAAATATTATTGAGAATATTGAAGAGTAATTAGTCTTACAGAGATAATACTGAAGCAACCAAAGTGAACCATTATTTTCCAAATATGGATCCAATCTTTCAACAAGAAATAGAAGTTTTGCAAACTCTGTTATACTATTTTCTCTGTCAAGAACGCCAAAAGCTCTCAGCCAATGATGAATAGACCTCACCATATTTATACCAACCCCTAGGATAGGAATTGCATTATTTCGTTTAAAAATATCACTACCCCCTTGTATTTCAACAAGTTGAGCTCCTTTTAAAATCCATTGTTCCTTACAGTGAAAGGTTTCATGACCCGAAAACCTATATGATTCTTGATTTGAAATCATTAACAATTAGTGTAACTTTGATTAATAGTGCAATTTAATTCATAATGGAGGAACTCCTCCATTTACGTCAAATTAATTATAAACATTCTATCATCTTTCCAAATAAAAACATTAAATGATTGATAATGAGCAGTTTAAATAGTGTATTATGAAAAAAGGTAAAGAAGATTGGCTTTCAAGCAAAGAAGCCATTAAACATGCGAAAATAAAAGATTGTGATCTAATGCATTATAGGTTATCCGGTCGATTGGAATTTGAGAAAAGGGGCAATTCCTTTTTTTATACAAAGGAAAGTATTGATAAAATCAGGAAATAGGAAAAAAGCAACATTTCTGCTGCCCATTAATCTTAGGCGTATTTCCATAGAAATCCACCCGTGTGTTCTCTCTCACCTCTACAACATCTTGAAATACAGGTTTTGCTCAGTCCAGAACTCCTAGATGCTTCTGCTACTGACCTATACTCGGCTAACAAAACATTATTTGAATCCAGTTGCACCACCCCTTTTATTCTTTCATCCATTCTTGCCGCAGGAAAAGTGGATGAATAGGACCAAATGAAGCCCTTACAAGTTTTGCTTCCACCAATACATGCATTGCCTATTCCTGTCTTAGATGCATGTACTGAATTAGCTGCATCATCCAAACCTTGGAATTTGTTCACCAAACTACCATCCTCTACCCTAAATTGGTACACAGTTTTCTTAATGCCACCACCAGAATCAGAATTGTAACCTACCTCTTTACTATTATAGTCTTTAATATAATTTTTTTCTTTCTCCGCTAACTCATCCATCGAACAACTACAGTCAATCTGAGTCCATGTAAAGGCATTAGTCCAGCTAGCCAGGGCATCATGAAACTTTCCTCTTTCGCCTCGTCTAGCCCGTTCTAAATGGTCTAACTTTCGCTTTTTTATGTTGACTGTTGTCGCCCCAATATAGACTTGGCCTGTCCATATATTTTTCACTTTATATATTATATAATTATTATGGACTTTGTTTTTCATGATAATTGCTTAAGTCAATTTTACATTACATGTGGTTACTACAATGCCACTCACTAACTTTCCTTTAATGCGCTTGTTTTTGGGGGCAAGATCAAACCAATTACTTAAATCAGTTCCTTTGGCGGCTTTGTTTAAATGAAGTTGCTTATATATTTGTACGAGCTTTGACTTTATTTCCACCATACTATACCATTCACCAACCCTCAAATTCAAAAGCTTTACAACTTTATAGTAAAATGACGATTCATTTGAAATAACCAATAAGGCTTCCTCAATTTTTTTCTTACTATACTCTAATGCTTTCATTTTTTGTGGCCCTAATTGGGAATAAGCCTCAACTATTAATGGCTCAATCTCTTTCATTTGGGCTATTTTGGCTGACCTTAAAAAAGAGTTCTCTTTGCTCAAAATTCTTATATAATCAATACATAAATCTTTAAAAGATGCTGCCCTCCCCAATTTAACTTTGTTCAACCCGGCAATTTGCACCCTTTTAATGCCTTTATATTCATATCCAACTCCATTAAACTTTTTCGTTCCATCCATAATGGTTCTTTCAGTTCCATATTTAGAAACAAAATATGTGTTTTGCAGTGTTGAGAAATTATGCATCTCATTGTACCATGAGTTTTCATTTAGTAAAAGTTGATCTCCATCAACTAAAAGATATGGATTATCATTTTTTTCAATTGCATTTATCCTATGTGTTGATTCAGGTCTTAACTGATTAAATTCAACTATATCTTTTTTAGCTTCTTCCATATTTTGATGAACTTTAATCTCAAATTGCTCTTCAGTCATATCTGACATGTATTGATTACTAGTATATAGCAGATCTACTGTGTTGTTGTATTTAGAGTTTCTCACTCTTCCAATAATTTGTGGCAATACCGTAACAATGTCTATTTTGGTATAATCTTTCGCCCCATCCGTCACAATAAAATTTTTACCTTCTTCATCATAAATATCACAACCTTCAAAGGCAGTTGACGTATAGAAATTAACCCTTTTAACTCCTGAACCAACTGGAGAAATACAATACTTCTTTAAGGTTTTAGTTTCAATTAGGTTTAGATTTCTCGGATTGTTTGCACAAACAATCCTTATGTCATTATGTTTACTAAATCCTCCCTTTTGCATTTTTCTAATTATTTCACAAATACTTTTTACCGAATTAATAAATATGTGAGCATTACCTATTCTTTCACCATTTATAAAATCTAATGCCAATATAGCTACGACATCATTGATTTTATTATCATAATGGCAGTAATTTACCTTGACTAATTCTAAATTATTCCATTGTATTGTCATCTTGGAAATGTGTTTAAGAGACGGCAACTGATATTTATCTTTAACCGGTGTAGCTGTTCCAAACACATAACACTTGTACCTTTTATAGTTATCTAGAACACTATTTATTGCACCAGGTCTAAATGCAGCGCTATCGACAAGTTTATGCGCTTCGTCAATACATATTTTCCATTCTTTCAAATCACCTCTCTGTTCTAAAGCATTTGTGACTTTAGCTAGTGAATCATATGTTGTGATAATTTTATTTCCTTGATATACCATTATATCGTTTTCATTTGCTCCTCCATAATAAGCAGCACAAACTTTAATTCCTCTTTCTTTGCACCATTGGTTTTTATTTTTAACTAAGGACACATAAGGCACGGCTAAAACATACCTAACATCATTTTCCAATATAACACTAGTCATTCCGCAGCCAGTAATTACTTTATTTAACAACACATTCTCAGGAAGGTCATCCATGAACTCGCTAATATACTTACAGCCTTTACTATCGATAATCTTTTCTTCTAACATTCTTTTCGCTTTTAACTTGTTTTTATCATTGATAGATTTTTTTCTTATAACTTCTTTTTTATAGCAATTGCCGGAAAAAAATCTATCACTCTAATTCAAAAAAATGCCTATCCAATGATAAGCTCAGGAGCTAAGATATGCTGGGAAGTAAAGAATCGAAAACGCCCTTTATAGCTAAAACATTACAAAAAAATAGCGCCTTTTGATTATTGTCACCGAATGAGATATAAACATTAGATGGATTATGGATATAAAAAGCCATTATCCCATTTTTATACACAATTGGATTTCCCAAATAAGGTGAATTCATGATTTACCGTATTCATTTTAGCGATTTATAATTATCTGGCTAAACGTTAAAACAAGGATAATTAGTCACAAAGAGGGTGTTCCGGATTAGTAGAAGAAAAGTTGGAGCCATAATATCCCGTCCTTTTTCTCTTCTTTCCCGATGCACCCTAAGGGTTCTTAGGAGCTTTTGGAGAAAAGGGCTTCAAGATTGATCCAGCCAATAATATTTATCATTAAACCTGTTACTATTTAGGTCTAGGCTATTGGTAAAGACAATGTTAATAGTCAATTTCAAAATACAATTTAAATCCTTTGGGCAATAGAAAAGAAAACTAAACGTATTGATAAGGTCAATTCTATTCTATTGCCTTAAAAAACTACTAAATGCCAATCCTAAAATCATCTACACAACTACATATAATAGATTATCTTTCTGAAGAGAAAGTAGCCATCTTACGCACAATTGATAACGAACATAGGGTGCTGTTACAAGCAGACCCCGGTGCTGGCAAAACACATTTGTTTAAAGTCCTTGCCGATGACATAACAACTAACAAAAGAAGGGGTAGGTTAGTTTTTACAGCACCATTTCTAATAATATTAAAACAATTTAAAAATGATTTATCAACAAAAGGGATTACTGTTGATCTGGAATTACACGGGACTGCCTTGCGCAAAACATTATTGCCGACGGATAAAATAATAACTTCAACCTATCAAAGTCTCGGTCACATCATAAATGAATTAACTGAGGATGATATTCTGGTGGTAGATGAGGCGCATGCACTATTCTTCAACTATCAACAAATTCTAGCACCCAGACAGTTTTATACAACAACTATTCAAAATCTTTATCATACAAAATCAAAACTTGTATTAATGTCTGGTACTCCCAATTTGAGTATACTACCTATATTAAAGTTACATCATCTTAAAATACACAAACAAAATAACCTCCAAGCGCAAATAAATATTGAGTATTGTAACTTAAATAGATTGGAAGTTGTTAAGGAATTTGCTGAAAAAGCTTTAACGGAACATGGACCAAACACATTAAACATCATTTACAGGAAAAGTGTTAATGATTGTATTAAAATTGGTCAAATGCTGATTGACATGGGTTATGCTACCGAGGTAATCACTTCCCTTCACAAGGATACAGACACTTATAACGGCATAATTGAAACGCAGTCAATACCTAAGGAAATACAGTTCTTAGTAACCACCAATGTAATTAGCACAGGCACGAATATTAACAATACAAATATTGGTAATGCCCTAATGTTAGATGAATATAGTCCTGAGGAAATTAAACAATTCTCCAAAAGGTTTAGGGAAAAACTTGACATAAAAGTGGAAGTGGTGAACAAGGGTTTTGTAAATGGACAAGTAACACACGACGCTACATTAATTCCAAAGCAGAGGAATTATCTATCGAATACATTAACACAACTAGAGGCCGTAAAAACATTACCAAATACAAACTTTGATTTTGGCATTTCTTATGACAAAACAGATCTAGCATCTCCAAACTCTTTCATAAACCAAACCCTTGAAAGATATCTAAAGCAAGAGAGTTTTTATATAGATGACGCCCAGAACTCTTATGATTCTCCAAATGATATTGCCAATGAAATAAACAAGTATAATGACATAACTGCAAATGTCATGTACGATTATGACAGTATTAAAAAACTAAAATTTCAACTTGGAATAAACACAAGCAATTCTAAAATTGAAGCGGACTTTGAAGCTAAAGTTTCTAAACTAATTACTGATTTTGAAAAAGAGATAGAAGCCTATTTATATGCTATGGTCAATGAAGGGGTCATGGATTATTATAGTAAGAATAAAATAAATAGATTGGTTTCAAGTGAATTGATCAAAAAAGTACCCTATTCGATTGATGTTTCTGACAACCTTAAATCTCCTCTTTTCAACAAGAATATATTGATCCCCTTTCTGGAGTATCGCGAATACTTTAAATCAACTAAAGATTTTATTAAACTATTAAAAAGTAAAAAGAACAAGAACTCCTACCTTACCAGTATAGTGTTCAATAAGATTTTTACTAACTATTTTGACATTGCAACAACAGAAACCATCAATGAGCCAACATCAAGTTACCTAACGCATTATCTTATTCCAAAAAACATATCATCTCGACAGTTTAGGTCTAATGAACTAAAGATTATTCTACGATTCATTGAATTGGCTTTTAATTTTTGTTACGATAAGGATAAAGTAATTGTTGAGAAATTGAAACTATTACTAGAAAGCGATAGAAGACTTAAAAAATTAATCTTAGAAACAAAAGAGTTCATGGAATACCCTCTTACCACAATTACAATTGAGTATAATTCTTTCTCTATCAATGATTATTTTGTCAAAGGTCTAATACAAGGTATTTTTTATACTAATCAAGTGCTCAAGAAGATAGTAATAAGCGGCATTCCTATTAGAGCTCTGAAACTGAAAGATAAGCTTCCTGCTGGGTATAGTAATAAAAAAATAGATGTATCGTCTAGAATTTATAGCAAGAAATCAACGATAACAGCTAAGAGTCTGGCCAAGTCTAGATCAAAGCAACCTCTAGTCCTTAATGAAGTACAGAAATTCAATATTATTAATAGTTACGAGCTTATAATTAAAGAACAGATGTAAACTGCAACAATTGGGACATATATAATTTTTCTTCGTAGTAGTATATAAAAACAAACGCAAAATATGTCCGTAAATCAACAGCTAATTCAATGGTTTTTTAATGGCACTAGAAAAGAAAGAGAAAAAGTTGAGGCTTAAAAGCCGTTCACTAATTCTCTCTCCTATTCCAATGCGCAATAACATTTTCAGGGGTTTTTTGATGTAGGAGAAACCGTCTCAAAAGTTTGGTTATCAAAATACAGCATAACTCCTCATAGGTTAATGGTCAATCTATTAAGATGTTGAAATAATAATAGTAATAAGCACTACCATTTATAACAAATACAGTCTTCAAATCTATTGTCACTTTTACTTGGTCCACCCAAACTACTTGCCCCTTGTTTAACTGTCCAACGGGCCTCAATACAGCCACTTTAAAGGGCGTGAAAATTTGTTTCAGCAAATTGTTCCAAGTGACAATATAGATCCACTCAGACGAGCTGTATTTGAGCTGTTCGGCCAGATCTTCTTTGTTCATAAAATACCCAAGAATTCTTAATTTAAAAACCAGTTTTCAGTCTGGTTTTGCATAGAATCTGCAAGGCCAGAAACAAACTCGAAGGCACCAGCGTTTCTCTCTAAATTAGAGTCTATATAGCTTGACTTGTTGGCCTCCGTGAAGAGATTATACATACGCCATAAGTTAATTGAGCCTTCCTGATTTCGATTGAAATTATCATCTTCATAGTAGTTCTTCACTACTGTTCCTATCTGGTTGTCATTCAATCCAAGTATCAGTTTGCCAGCTTTCTCTGTCCTACTTAGATGCTGGTACATTTTCATCTTTCCTATTGTGTGTCCGAATTGTAACTCATCAAGACTAAACTTGCTCATACGCTCCATATTGCCGAGAAATCTATCTTTATCAAAAGAATGGATCAACTCATGGATCTTTTCTTTCAATTCTGCAACGCTACTTACTCTAATGTCTGCTTTTAGCCCATCTGTACTTATGCATAGGTTACAACAAACCAGATTATTGAAGCCTATGAACACCTTAAATTTTTCAAGATTTCTTTTACTGTATAAATTCTCTTGGTTAAGGGCCCTAACGCCTCCTATTGTTAAAGTCAGTGGATTGTTGTTCACTTTTTCTTTCAAACTTGGCACTTCTATCATGAAGGCGCATCGTTGATAATAGATGGTTTTTTCATCTTGCTGAAGTTCTTTAACAGGTTTGCCTATTGCACTGGGGACGCGGCCCTTGATAATGTGTGATATTCTTATATTAGGATCTAGAATCCTATGCCCTTCAAAATTTTCTTGTACTACCTCTTGAGTAGCACCAATAAATTCTGAATGTGCTATAGTACTCTCGCTGTCACTATAATTGGGTATTATGCACTCTCTTTTAAGGTGATCTAATGTCACCTGTTCCGTGTTAGCTTCTATAAAGGGCCCTTTGGATATAGTAATATCTTCTTCTGAGATGATCTGGGTAACTATATTATTTTTATTATTAACTGTTATCAGTTCCATTTTCTTGGTTTTTAGATTGTTGTATAATTTGTGTGTTTGAAATTACCTGAGATTGTATATTCTCCAATAGTTGCTTCTTTGCCATTATTCTTGGCTTGATAGTATCCTGAATATTTGGATATTTGGAATAGATATGTCTAAGTCCCTCGATACTTTCGCAAGCCTCAATTTCGAGTCTAACCCTTTCTTCTTCTGTTCCGGACCCTTGGTCACACCATTGAATTATCTTTTTACCAATACTTGCATTGATCACAAATTCTGGCTTGTCAATAAAAAGTCCGCTACGATCCTTTGATGCCTTTGCATTATGGGCACTATCTATGTCAAATACAATAGTAAATTCATAATCAAGATCATTCCTTTGAATGGCCTTTAAACCAACTTTTTCAGGCACCATTTTACCATTCTTTTGATTTAACACATAGTCCTGCTTTACCCTCATAGTTGAAATGACGTGGACATCAGAACGGAGTATTTTATTGATAAAGGCATTTTGCCTAGGTGTAACCTTCCCCCAATTAGTGAAGCTATTGCCAGGCATATTACTATGGACATCCAATAGGTAGTCCCAGCAGTGCGATATACTGTCAATGATGATAACTTCCATTCCTGCTTTTTCACAAAGTGAAATGGCTTCTATGTACCTCTCCGGCGCATATGGAGGCTCTAAAGAGACCACGTTATAGGGGCCTAAGTGGGCATAAAGGTCTGCAGATCTATTTTCTGTATCTATTATAGCAGTTTTGGTGAAATCTCCACCCACTAATCCTTTTGCAATTAGCAATGATGAATAGGTTTTTCCACTTCCTGCACTACCCTGTAGTGCCAACTTTATTTTTGCTTTTTTCCTTTCGGATGTTCGTAATTCCATTATAGCTGTTTTATTTAGTTTGTTAACAAAAAAGGACCTCTACATAGCTAGCAGAAGTCCTTACCTCGATATTAATGGCACTCAGAATTAAATTACCTCCTTATCATCAATTAATTGTTTTGCTACTTGTAGCAGTCCGGAAAAATCTTCAGCAGTTGATCTTTCGGCATTGGAGAGGTGACTCATCCTTATTTGTGGATTACCTTCAGAATCGAAAGAGAGATTGCACAAATAATCCTTGCCCGGTTCAATACCATACTGGTAATTTGAAAAATAGCACATAGCAGTGCGCTCTACCTCTTCACCGTCCGGCAAATTAAACTTTAGAGTTACCACTTTGAAAAGCTTTTGATTGGAGTTTTCCAATTCACTTTTCCCAATTTTCAATAAGGTTGCATTGAATAAAAATTCTGTTTCGCCCGTCTCCGGATTTTCAATTTGTTTGTACTTGGTCATACTGATTAGATTTTAATTATGAGATAAGCCAACCCTATCTCCCAGGATTTAAAAAGGGTGGGATGAAGTTTGATTCCATGAGCGAAGCGAATGCAGTCACAGAAAGGATAATTAGCCCTTTTTGGTATCAATTTAGGCTCTTACAAGAGGGCAATCCAAGTTAAGGGACATTTGTGATCTACCCAATAATAAGGAGCACCCAAGCAACCCAATTCTAAATTGGGGAGGGGGTCTTTTATCATTTAATTTATGTATGGCTTCTTGAAAAAAAAAATTAAAAAATTTTAGATTATAAAAGAGTATCTACCTCTATGGCGCGGGTGGTTGAATGATTTTAGTGTAATTCACTTTCTTGTTAAAGAAAAAGAGGAAAAAAAATTTGAAAAATTTTTAATACTTATCTCTGTTTCAATTCGTTAATGAATTAATATCAACGTATTATTTCATTTAGCCATGGTTCAAAAACAATATTTAAAAGAAAATCCAAATACCCTTGGAGCAGCCATCCAAACCATTAGAAAATTTAGACCAAATCTTTTACATGGTCCAAGCCTTATGTTGTTAATAAAAATGATTAGAACGGATCGGAAAAAATATGAACTTCTAAAACGGTCGGTAAAGACCTTTGATAATAACCATTACAGCCCTTACTGCGTTTTGCAATATATTTTAAAGAATTACCACGATGACAGATAAAAACGCAATAAAACATATTCTCGAAACTATTGATCATATAGAACAATTAAAAGGATCACATAATAAAAATTCCTTTTTAAATGACATAGAAACCGTCAATGATGTGGTGAAAAAATTAAAAATTATTAGTAAAACTACATCATTGATATCAAAAGCTCTTAAAAAGAAATACCCCGACTACCCATGGTCAATATTATACTCATTGGGTTTCCCTAATAGATTATATGGACTGGACACTTTGTGGGGAGCAATTTTGAATAGATATTATCTAGACAAAGTGAAATATGAATCCTTATTTGATTTAAGAAATCTATTAGAGAAGGTATTAATAGCCGAATTTGTTCTCCTTAATAAAGATAATAAACCAATGACAATTAAGCCGAAGCCTAAGAAAAAGCATTTAAATCAAAACAACAACAAATCCATTTGGCCAGTGAAGAATAGAACCAACAGGTTGAGTTAGAAATCAATGAATTCTTGATTTTGAATCCAGGAAAAAAATATTGGCTACTAAGGTACTATGATTTTCAACACACCATGAATTGCATACAAATGATGGTTTGAATTGTATTAATTATTGCAATAACCCTATTGTCCATTCACTTCAATTCGAAAAGGATTATATTGTCGCTTACTTCGATAAATATAAATCACTAATGTCCGAAAGAGTGATTTATGTAGATAATAAATTTATGAGGCAGGTAGGACAAGGTGAAATTATATTCTTGAATATGTTGACGAATTTTGTTATGTACGTTCCGAACTTACAGAATACATTAACAATGACTTTAATACGCCAGAACAATTAAGATTCAATAAGACTTTATTATGGACACGAATTGTAACATTAATTTTATTTTTGGGTTTATTGATTGCTATTTCTCTTCCATTCCTAACTAAAACAGAAAGCATTGTTGAAAAACGAACGAAAAACAGAAAGTAATTACGGAAACCAAAACGAATAAATTTTTGACAAAAGAAAAAGACTCGTTAATTAATGAGAAAAATTTGGAACCCAAATAACTGCCTACAACGCGATGTATAATTAATTGCTTGGTTCTAGCCTGCTTACGAAAATCCTCGCGGATTTTTTGTTCGGTTGGTATTTGCTAAATTAGTTGTTTAACCACGCAACTAATCATACACAAAACCGTTGTGTGACATTTTGAAAAACGAAAATATAAATGAATTTTAACAACCTACAAGAAGGTGCTTTTGGACTATTAGCCGAAACAGCGGACATATTAAACAGAAATAAAATAAATTATATAATTGTAGGTGGTTGGAGTCCATTATTGCTGAACAATAATCCTATTGTACACCCAGGGACAAAAGATGTTGATATATTATTTGAAAATGGTTACAGAAAAAAAGAACTTGGAAAAATAATATTAAAGTTCATCGATTCTGGGTTTTTATTGTCAGCAAAACACGATTTTCAATTATTCAAAGAGATAGAAGTTCATGGAAAAAAATTCATCTATAATATTGATTTACTTCATCCAACGGAAACACAGAAACCAGAGGAAATTTATATTGACCATATTGATTTAGGAATTCCATCTGACAAATATCAAAGCAACACCTTTAAAATGAAGTCTATTGCTTTACCAAGTTCACAAGCATTATTTGACAATAAACTATCAATAGAACATAAAATCATAGTTGATAATAAAGAAGTAAGTGTCATTTTAATGAACGAAATAGGAACCTTATTGACAAAGTCGCAAAGTCTTAAAATACCTAAAAGATTTAGAGATTCATTAGATATTTATTTGGCAATTACTCAAAACAGTAATAAAGAATTCTACTCGGAATTAAAGAAATTAAAAAACAAAAACCCTGATTCATTCAATACGGTTTATGGAATAAAAGAATTTTATGACCAGGGAGATAATATGTATGTTAACACCCTTAAATACATTCCAAATCTTGAAATGAAAGTTTTTAAAAAAGAAATGGGATTGTTTTTTGAAAAATCAGGATTGAATAAAAAAGCTAAACATTAAAAAAACGTTGGACAACAAGGATGGCTATAGCACATTGGTCAAAAAGAGCTAAATTTAAAGGCTCGGGTGTGTTTGCGAAGTCTGCCAAATCTCTTGGATTTGGCTTTTATAGTTAAAAAGATAAAAACATAACAAAAAGCTTTGGCTACCAGCGCAGACGGAAACCAAAAGTTGCCTTGCCTGCCCTAGTTGCCATAGTCCAAACATTAGGTTCAATTATATACTGAAATGGATTTAAATACTTTTAAACAACAAATGAAAAATGAGGTGTCGAATAATAGCTTGTTAACACCAAAGCACGACCCCAACAAGCTATCAACCACCTATTCAAGTTACAGAACTGTCTTATCACTTGAAGCTTCTGCGAGTTTAGCAACATTGATAAATTCTGAGGATTATACTGTTCATGAATTTGAGAATCAAAATCCTCTTCATGGCCCATATTACATGCGTATAATTCCAAATCCTAGTTCTTCTTTTTCTATAGCTGCTTCAGGTGTAACAGCACATTCTCCTGTTGCTTCTACTGTACTAGATAGTTTAATTGTGGTATCCGGTAGTTCTAATGGTTGGCATATTTATGGAGAGGATAGTTTGGAAATTCAGAATAAAGTAGCCAATGGTGATTTATCCGATAAAGGGTTGTTGATGTAGAATTATGAGGATATTCAAATTCAATGAATTAGAAAATTGTGATTTAATCATAGATGCTATCTATGAAGGTGGTAATAATGGGAATGTTGGAGATGACCCCATTAATAAAATATTACCAGTAGGTAATCAAGGTGGCTTCAGATATGCGGGAAGTCTTAACACTTTAAAATATGTGGTTTTATACACTTCTGGTGAGAATATTGATTGGCCAGATACAATAGACACTGAAACTGGGGTTTTTCAATATTATGGAGACAATAAAAAGCCAGGACATGAATTACATGACACCAAAAAGAATGGAAATCTAATCCTCAAAAACCTTTTTGAATCTCTTCACTCCGAAAATTCACCACGTGAAAATGTTCCTCCTATTTTCATATTTGAAAAATATCCAACCACAAATAGCAATCGATCCGTACAATTTAAAGGCTTATGCGTTCCGGGGACAAACAATAAGAATCAACTTGAAGATTTAATTGCAATTTGGAAAACATCAAAAGGTTTACGTTTCCAGAACTATTCAGCATTCTTTACAATTTTAAATGTCGCTAAGATTACTAGGACATGGATTAATGACTTAAATTCTGGAATTGATTTTTCCAATACGGCTCCCTCAGAGTTTAAAAAGTGGGTGGAAAAAGGAATTTATAATGCCCTAATATCAAAACGCACAATAAGTATAAGAACAATTGAAGAACAACTGCCTCAAAATAAGAATGAGTGGAAGCTATTGGAACTTGTTTTTGAATATTTTGAAGACGAACCGACTTTGTTTGAATTTCTAGCAGCAGAAAATTATAGAATGACTGATTCCAAAATTATTATTGATGAAGTTACTAGAGGAACAATTGACGGAGGACGTGATGCAATCGGAAGAATAAAACTTGGTTTAAATGATGATCCAATTTATGCTGAGTTTGCTATTGAAGCCAAATGCTACAATCCAGGCGTCTTAGATAAAAAAAATAACACTGTAGGTGTCAGGGAAGTTTCAAGACTTATTTCTAGAATTCGGAACAGACAATTTGGTATTTTGGTCACTACATCTGCAGTAGCGAAACAAGCTTACGAAGAAGTACGAACAGATGGTCACCCAATAATATTTCTAAGTGGAAAGGACATCGTGAAAATTCTTGTTGAAAAAGGAATTAACACCCTTCCTACATTGAAAGAATATCTAACAGAAAATTATAAAAAAGTACCTAACAAAACCTAAACTTTATAAAAACTCAGTTTAGCCAAACCGTTGTACGTCATTATGACCACTAATTAAAATCGAATGAACGATAGAACATTTCCACATTATAATGAGACTAAAAGAACTGCCGAAAAAGGAGTTACTTTTATTAAAATGAAAGTTGAAAATGATTGTGACTGGATATTTAGACCAACACATCTTGAAGATGACTTTGGTATTGATGGTTATATCGATATAATAGGTGTTAACAATAGCCTCACCGGAAAATATTTAGCAGTTCAAATAAAAACAGGTAAAAGCTACTTCAAAACAAAAAAAGGATTTGGTTGGGAATTTAAAGGAGAAAACAAGCATCTCAATTACTACTTTAATTTGAATAAACCGATTTTAATTATTTTAGTTAACCTAGAGCAACAAGTTGCATTTTGGGTGGAATTTGATTTAAACAAGGTTACCAAAACTCCTACTGGTTGGTCAATTCTAGTCCCGGAGCATAATAAATTTAATACGAATTCAAAGCAAGAATTTGAAGAACTAGCTGGCAATATTGTAGATTATATGCCCCAATTAGAATACCAATGGAAGTTGAATGAAAAAATAAAAAATAGTTCTTTCACATATTTAAACGTAAGCAAAGAAGAAATTATAAACGAAGACGTTTCTGGTTTTACTATAATGTTGAATAAGCTAACCATTGATGAAGAAATGATAAAAAAAGCAAAAGGTGCATTTTCTTTTACTATAGATGGTTATGCCAATGATTCAAGAGAATTATTGGAAATTCCTGAGGTTAGAGAATGGGTAAAATTAGTTATTCCAGCATTCAAGTATTGGGGTTACTTTTTAAATATGGAGGACTTTACTCACAACCTTATTGGTTTGAGAGTTTTACACTTTTGCAGTGTGGATATAGAAATTGTTGAGGTAAATGAGATAACAAAGGATTATAAAGCTGCCCCAAACATGCATCAGACTTTTGAACTAATGAAAAAATTGTTTTTATGGTTGAACGAATTCTGTGAGAAATATTCAATTTCATCAGAAATAAATACCCAACAAAGTAATTTAATTTTAAAAGTTTTAGGGCTTGATATGGATAATAACCCGAAATAAATAACGACGTACAACAAAGTATCCTTTGAAAAGCACTGGCCTAGTTACTAAAAGTTAATATCTTTCCAACAGTCTTACCGACGCCTTATCCACACTCTTCTAAACTACCTTCCCATAATTATCCTGAGTCATCTTCATACTTGAATGCCTCAATAGTTCGCTTACAATCTTCGTAGGAACATCATTATTAAGCAGTACTGTTGACGCAAGGATCTTTCTTGCCATATGGCCACTTCTGAATTTTGCTATTCAAATTATTTTATTTCGGGACTCCCATTTCGTGAGTTTTAATTTTTCGATTCTTTTAGATTGGAATTACCAGAAACGGTTTAATGATTATGTCTGTTTAACTATTTGAATAAAATCATGAAATGAATTTAGTGCTTATAAATTCAGAAACGTAATTCCTCATTTTCACTTTGTGAAGCATCTGAATTTTCAATCCATGAGTTGAGTTCTTTATAATTATCCTTAAAAATTTGAGGTACAATAAAGGCTTTTACTAATGAAATCTTCTTTCCAATTGCATAAACTTCAAATCTCACTTCTCCAGATTCTAGTCTACGAATATCACAAGTAGTTTCAAATGGGAATTCTATATTATATTCTTCAATATTTTTTATAGTTCCTTCATAAGTTATACCATCAGATACTACAGCTCTGCCAGTCTTAAAATCCAGATGCTCAATTGTTATTTTATGGGTATTGCTTCCAAAGTTATCTTGGATAGATATTACCTTACAGGGGATTGTATAGACAATTTCATTATGAAACTTACTTTGTTTTCTTATAGGAGGAGTCAACTTCCATTCTGTTAAATAATCCATCTATACTTCAATTTAACTTACAATGTAAACCATTATAATATAATTGCCAATACAATGTCTATTGAAAATTTTTGCTTATATAGCAATAGATTTCTATATCAATAATTTTCAAGTATTCGACAATTGGTCCTCGAAATGGGAAAGATCTAAAAAATAAATTCCCTACCTTCCACAAGAACTAACCTTTAGAATAATTTTATCCCGCCTATTGTTTAATCCAAGTTAACGACGTTCCTGATGAAATTGAATATTCCGAAGTTTTATTAAATTCATAAAATCCATATTCTTGTCCATTCATAGTTACGGTCGCACTATACAAAGTTTCTGATACTGATTCCTTAACGCTAGGGCTAACATCCACAAAATTTGAAAAAGCGGATTTTCTACTATCTTCTCTAATTATGTTATCATCTTCATCCAAAGTCAAACTAATGATATCATCGGATGTAAATTTATAACCACTTAATGAGTTTTCTTCAAACCAAATACCTTGAATCCAAGTAGGTGGGTTAAACTTAAAATTTGAATTAATGTTTGAATCAGTGTTATCCTCACTAGAGCAAGATGTAATAATGAGAAAAAGAAACAAAATTCCTAATGGTAAGGTTAATTTGGTCATAATCAGTTTATATAAAATGTTAAATTGATTAACGCAAGTATTAGAACAAGATTGCATTTAAAAAAATTATGTTGATATATTGAGGTTTCAACTACTCAATCCAGCTAACACATTTGTAAGTGAAAAAAATCAGTAATTAATAGAATTACATCTCTAATTCAAATGCTTTTTAATTACATGACCTGTGTAAAAGCGGACATTTTTATGTGTGTTTTTTTAATTTCGCTAAATCACAAAACCAAAAAAATGTCCACTTATTTACCTTAGAATTGACCTTATACTTGAATCACTCTATAAGTGCTATTTCTTCATTAACCTCTTCATCTCCTCACTCACTCTCTTCTGTACTATCTTACCGTAATACTCCTGTGTAATCTTCATACTCGAGTGCCCTAACAATTCACTTACAATCTCCATGGGTACGTTATTAAAAAGAAGCACAGTAGATGCAAAAGTTTTTCTAGCCATATGATGACTGATGGACTTATTAACACCTAAAATGCCTGCAATTTCCTTTAAATAAGAATTGATCTTTTGGTTACTAAATTTAGGTAATGCAAAATCCTCTGATTCATTATTATATTTATCTAGGAGGACCTTGGCTTGAGGCAGTATAGGAACTGATATCATCTTACTTGTTTTTTCCCGTTTCATTTGGATCCATTCATTTCTGTCAAAGCCCATAACAATATGCTCCTTTTTAAGGTTTGCCATTTCATGGTATGCCAATCCGGTATAGCAACAAAAAACAAAAAGATCCTTAACCAGTTCAAGTCTAGGTTGGGCAAATTGATGCTCTTCGAGCAGCTTTAACTCATCTGTAGAAAGAAATACTACTTCTTTTCTGACCCGGCCAGGTTTGTATTGTGCGAATGGGTCTTTATCCAAATATCCTTCCGCCACAGCTACCTTAATAGGCTTCCTGAAGCGCTGTATAGCCTTGTTTAGGGTAACTTGCTTCTGATCCTTAACAGTCTTTAAATAATGCTCGAAATCAGCTAAAAACTGGGAATTTAGCTTGTTCAATGGAAAGTCCTTCTTTTTATAGGCTGAGAATATAAAGCCCTCCAGGTCATTGCAGACATATTCAAACTTTTTCCATGTTGATTCCTTAATATCCTTATCTATTAATTGGGATTTTTTTGCCAGGAACCTTCTAAAATAGTTCACAACATTATCTTCCTTCTGTATTATTTTACCTGCGTATTTATCAAAAATGTCATTAATACTGTACTTGTTAGAAGCTAGTTCTAATGCGAGGTGAGCATTATTGAGTTTTTGACTTATTAAAGAGAGTTGTCCATTTTTACTTTTGCTCTCCAAATCTTCAGTCAGAACATTTTGCCTTTTAGCATTCCAGTAATCTGGATTAACAAATAGACCAGTTGCAAAAGCAAGTCTTTTATTTTCAAAAGTAATCCTGCAGGAGATGGGGCACAAACCCCTTTGATTCATTTTCGCTTTACTAATTACAAAGCGAATGGATAATTTGTTTTGATTCATAACCAATTGATTTAAGTGTTAAACAATTGGCATGCAATTCGGATTCATTAAATGGGAACCTCGAGATTTTTAATGGGAACCTCCATGGGAACCTTTTTTTCTCAAAATAACTTGGCAAGTTGACTTTTTGTTGGAAAGTGCTTTAATGGTCTTAAACGTTGGCAAACCCAATGTTTACAGACCAAAAACAAAAAATCCAACCTAAACAAATAGATTGGATTTCTATAAAAAGCTCCCCCTCTTGGGCTCGAACCAAGGACCCTCTGATTAACAGGCGCTAAAGACGTGTTTTCATGTAGTGCCATTTAGCTACTTATGTATTGATTATCAATGTTTTATGAAAATTTGTTTTGTATTTAGAAATACAATTTTTACATTTAATAACCCATTTGTTGTCCCTATGTTGTCCCCATTTATACCATATGCAACGGGATATAGAAGGGTTTTAAAGTTTAAATGTTGTCCCCAAATTTATAAAATATGATTACACTTAAAATCGTTCTCAAGAAAAAATTGTTATCGGATGGTACCTATCCCGTCTGTTTGCGCGTAACAAAAGAAAGGCAATGTAGGCACTACAAAACACCGTTCAATGCAAAATTGGATGAATGGATAGATTCAACAGGAAGTTTCAATAAAAGAAATCCTAACCATGTTCAATTCAACAGACTACTTGTTAAGTTCAAAGAAAGAGCTTACCAAATTATTACTGATTTAGAAATTGAAAATCCCGATTACAGTATACAGGAATTTGATTCTAGATATAGAGTTACATTTAATCCAGTAAGCAATGATGTTTTCGCTTTTTTTGATGAGATTATTCAGGAAATGACCTTTGCTGGACGCATCGGCAATGCAAAATCCTACAAAGATGCCAAAACCTCGGTTCAAATTTTTCATAAAATGAAGAAGTTAAATTTTAGAGAGGTAAACCCCGCATTTTTAAGTAAATACGATGCCTTTCTTAGGTCCCGTGGTGGTACAGATGGTGGCGTTGGTGTAAAAATGAGGGCTATAAGGGCATTGTTTAACAAAGCCATAGAGCGGGGTGTAATAAAAGAAAGCTTATATCCCTTTAAAACCTATAAAATATCAAACTTAAGAGGTAAAGGATTTAAACGTGCTTTGGATTTTGAAGAGATTATGCGCATCATCAATTTAGATTTGTCAGACCATCCGCACTTAATAGATTGTAAGAACTATTTTGTTTTTAGCTTCTATACCAGAGGAATGAATTTTGCCGATATGATGTGCTTGGAATGGAAAGATGTTGAGGCTAACGTCATCTATTACACTAGAGCGAAGACCAAAGGAAACTTCTCCATAGCCATTATGCCCCCAGTTCGGAAAATTTTGGACTATTATCGAGTTCACGGCTATGGCAACAAATATGTATTCCCCTTATTGTTTCGCGAAGACTATACCCCCACCCAACTTGCTGATAGGAAACATAAAATGCTCGGTATTTACAATAAGGAGCTCAAAGAGATCGCCAAACTATGTAATATCACGAAAAATGTCAGCAGTTATGTAGCCCGACATAGTTTTGCCAATTGCCTCAAACAAAAAGGTGTAGCCACCGATGTCATTAGTGAATCCTTAGGACATCAGAATTTAGCGGTTACACAAGCCTACCTTAAAGAGCTGGATACTGAGATTGTGGATAAGGCGCTTGAGGTGTTGTTATAGTCCAAAATAAATAATTTAGCGAAAAGACAAGCTAAAATGATTGGATGCAGGTACTTTTTACTATTGCAAAATATCGCGAAAATTTGCAATAAGAATAATGTTAATGCAAAATATCCTATGTTTTTACAATAAGCAACTTACCAATGCAAATACTCACTAACTTTTCAAAGCGAACAATTAATAGAAAAAAATAGCATTGAAATAACTTCATAAATGAAATCCTTTTTGCGATATTCCATCATAACCGTTCATTTTTTTATAATGTTCATGGACAATGAACAGTCAAAATGAATGAACACGGACAATTTTACTAAAATCTCTTCAAGCTATTTTCAAGTCCATATCACTGTAACCTGAAAATGCAAGCAATTCTGTTGCCCGGCATAGTTTTACCAATTGCCTCAAACAAAAGGTGTTGAAACAGATGTCATTAGCCAATCACGATTTGCATGCCAACTTGTGAATGCTTTATCATTCATTAAGATTCAATTTTATATTTAATACATGAATTATCATTCAGTATAAATTATTTAACAATCTAATTTCAGTAATTTCGAAGTAATAGGACCATGTTTTTATCAGCGGTCCTGAGGAGATTGAAAAATCCAGAAGTTTTACAACTTCCGCAGGGACTTGGATATCCTTATCTCCCATTTAGCTTTTCCCGAATCCAATTCATTGATATCCCTTTCCGCTTTGGTGTAGGGTTAGCCAAAAATAGACTCTACCTTGTTGATACTTTAGATATGGCGGTTTAAGGCCAATTCAATTTAAAGCCGACGATTGCATAAAGTAATTAATGGCAATTGCACATGTTTTTCATACCAATTTAAGATTTGCGCACGTTCTTTTGTGTTGGCGCAAATTTTCCTAGTTTCATTTGAATATTACTTATAATTGCTTTTATCTTAACGTTCACTTTTCAATTATTTCGCTTTTTCATGTTACATGAAAATAGAGCAAAAATGAAAAACGGTGAAATTTTATAAACTAAAAGACATTTTTGAAATCTTAGATTTTAGGCTAAATACATAGCCATCACAGGGCCTCCATTAACAACTTCTGATTATTAGACTCCGGCCTTTATCTGGCCTATCTTAAAGAGTGAGATACTGATATTGTAGAAAAAGGTCTGGAAGTATTATTGAAATTCAACAACTCAATTAAAAATACTTTAGTAAAAATGCGAGATGATTAGTAATTATTACTAACTTTCTCGGAAAATTACTATAATTGTATCTCGCCGATTTTATAAAAGAAAAACTCTCACTTGAAGAATACTCCTTTTCCAAGGACGAGCTCCAAGAGGTGATCCAGAAAGATAAGGAGGATCTAACAACGGATTTATCATACTTAACTAAAAAAGGGGATATTATTCCACTAAGAAGAGAATTTTTTCTCATTATCCCCCCTAGGTACTCGAAACAGACCAAGCTGCCAATTCAATTATATAGCGAAAAGCTATTTAAATACTTAGAAAGGCCCTATTATATCGGTTTATACTCCGCAGCAAAATTTCATGGTGCAAGTCATCAGCAAATTCAACGTGATTATATAATTACTACAAAGCCAACCCTATTGGACATAAACAAAGGGGCATTGGATATACGTTTTTTTACTACCACCAATTGGCCTGAAAAAAATATCCTTACTAAAAAATCGGATGCTGGAATTTTCAAAATTTCAGATCCAGTATTGACCGCTGTGGACATTATTCATTATCAAAATAAATTGGGCGGATTGAATAGAATGCTCTCTGTCCTTGAAGAGCTTATGGACAGTATTAATTACTCTAATTTATTAGATTTATTGTCATGGTATCCGCACAAAAGCACTTTACAAAGATTGGGATATTTCATTGATGGATTCGAAAACGATAATGAGGAGTTAATTCAAGTACTTACTGAATATTTCAAAACAGTAAAATATTATCCTGTCTTGCTCAACCCATCATCCAAAAAAAGTGCTGGAGCCGTAACTAATTTTTGGAAAGTAGATGTCAACATCAAACTAGAGAGCGATATATGATCCCAAGACCCTACATAGCAGCTTGGCAAGAACATGCGCCATGGAAATCATTTTCACAAGTAGAACAAGATTTGGTCATAAGCAGAACCTTGGTAGCGTTGTTTTCTGATGATTTTCTACGAGAGAATCTAGCTTTTAGAGGTGGAACGGCATTACACAAACTATACCTCCACCCCGCACCTAGATATTCTGAAGATATTGATTTGGTCCAAATTAAGGAAGGCCCCATCAAACCAATAATGGAGCGCATCGTTGAGGTAATTACATTTTTTGAGGAACCTCGTAATACCAAAGTTGGCGGTCACGGAGCAAAAGCATTTTATAGATTTAATTCTGAATATGAAGACATACGCTTACGCCTCAAATTAGAAATCAATTGTAAAGAACACTTTAATGTTTTGCCCTGGGTTGAGTTCCCATTTGAGGTTAAAAGCGATTGGTTCACAGGGAGTGCAAACATTAGAACTTATGACATTAACGAGCTACTAGGTACTAAACTGCGTGCATTGTACCAACGTAGTAAAGGCCGGGATTTATTTGATTTGGACTACGCCAAATCGCATTTGGAATTAGACTATGGCCTTATTCTTAAATGCTTTAATGAATACATGGCATTCTCAGTTGGCAAACCTCCAAGTCTTAAAGAGTTTTTACAAAATATAGAGCAAAAGGAAAATGACCCCAACTTTATCGGAGATATGGAAGCTTTATTGCGACCGGAAATTGATTACGAACAAGAAGTTGCCTTTGAATGGTTAAAAAACAAAATGTTTATAGCCAAGTGAATTATGACATTAAATGAAGAATTGAAAATAATATCTTTAATGAAATTTTAGAAAACTAAGTATTTCTGATTAGGGGAAACTTACAATCATATTTTAAAAAATTTCCCTATACCAAGTGTAGAATTGAATAAAAGGTATGGATTTGTTAGTTAAAAGAGGACGAATAAATTTATTAAAGATTACCAAAAAATAGCCTAGCATAAATACTACAGTAAATTAAATCCTACTTTTTCTAAGGACTTTTTCATAATTTCTAACCAATAAAAAAATACCATACATCGAACAAACCAGTTCTTTATCGATTAAGCAAATACAAGTCCTAATATTTCCTACCTTAGAAGACTTATAACATTTTATTGGTTGTAGTATTCCCCCCTCTTTACATCCTCAAAATTAATACTCAATATAAGGACTTTGCCTACATACAAATGCATTAAGGTACGTTCCAGGTAAAATGGAAATATATGTACCGGTACATATATCCCTACGCTGGCGGTAATTTAACGAAATGAATAAAACTACAATAGACGAGACAATAGCTTGGATAGACAAACGACCTGAATGGCTAGTTTCTTCTATTAATTTGCTGTTCAAAAACAACCGACCTTTCACGCAAAATGAAATTAATGATTTAGCTGATAAATGTATCCAAGAAGCTAAATCAAAGAAAGGAAAAGCAAAAATTGATAAGAAAGCTTTTAGTACATATTTTGGTACAAACACAAATAAAGGTACTGTTCAATTAAAGAGTTTATCTAACATAAAAGGCATAAATAATTTAAACCCAAAAGAAGCTCTCGAACTTTCATCTGATAATATTACAATTGTTTATGGGAGAAATGGCTCTGGTAAATCTGGGTATGTTAGAATTTTAAAAAAAGCTTGTGGTGCTAGAAAAACAGAAGATTTATTATGTGATGTTTTCAAAGGAAAAGAAAGTCAAGAATGTGACTTTGAGATAATCAAAAATGGTAAAACAGAAAAGATAAAATGGAAACCTGAAAATCAAATTGAAAATGACTTAAAAACTATTGACATTTTCGATACATCTTCTGGAATTAGTTATGTAATGGAAAATAACGAAGTTACTTATGAACCCCCTGTTCTTAAGTTTCTAACTTATTTATCTGATACTTCGGATAAAGTTAACAATATTGTAATTGAAAAAATCAATAAACTTTCCCCTACTCTTCCTAGTTTTCCTACTAACCTTCAAAGTACATCAATCTTCAAAAAATATAATTCATTATCAAATTCTAAAGAGTTCGATAATGATTTAAAAAAAACTATTTGGAATAAAACGAAAGAGAAACAGCAAACAAGCCTTGAAGTACAACTTGTAAATAGCAAGAATTCTGATTTATTTCTCTCTCTAAAAAATCAATCTGATAGCATAGAAAAGATTATCAATAAAAACCAATCATTAGTTAATCAATTAAGTCTAAAAGAGTTTAGAGGAATTAATAAAATTAAAAAGGATATTGCTTCAAAACAAAAGCAAATAAAGAATAGTGAAAAGCTATTAAAAGGCAATAAAATTAATGGAATTACAACGAGCTTATGGAAAGTACTTTGGGAAGCTGCCAGAGAATTTTCTAATAAAGAGGCTTATCCTACCAAATCATTTCCTAATACAGAAAACAATGCAAGATGTGTATTATGTCAACAAGAAATCTCTAAAGATGCAATAAAACGATTCGATTCTCTCGAAACATTTATAAAAAATAAATTCAACACAGAATTAAACGTTCTGACAGAAAACCACAAAGATAAAATTGAGAATTTACCAAGTTTTTGGGAAAAAGAATTACAAGAAGCTATCCTATCCAAATCCTCGCTTTCTTCAGGATTAAAAACAAAAATCCAAAAATCATTCGAAAATTTAGAATTACGTAAAGAATCTTTCAAAAAAGCGAAAAAGGAAACTGACCTCGTAAAAGTAACTGATTACAAAATTCAAAAATTATTAAAAAAGGAATTAGCATCTATTAAAAAGAAACTCAGGGGACTTGAAACTGCAAAAACTTCTAAAGGTACAAAGCTAAATGAAGACAAAATTTTAGAGTTAAAAGCAGAGAAATGGATTGTTGACAACAAAAAAACAATAAGTAAAGCCCTTTCAGATAAAGAAAGTCTTGCTAATTTAAATAAGGCTAAATCATTATGTAGTACAAATGCCTTATCTACAAAGAAATCTGACCTCGCTGAAAATTTAGTAACCAAAGAGTTTATTCAAAATTTCGAAAAAGAATTGAAAGGGCTAGGTGCTGATAATCTGAATGTAACAATAGCAAAATCCAAAACAGCCAAAGGAAAAGTTTACTATGCAATTAAACTTAAGAACTCAATACTAACGGAAAAAATTGAAAATGTATTAAGTGAGGGAGAATTTAGGATTGTTTCATTGGCAGCATTTTTAGCTGACGTATCTAATAAGGCTTACAATTCACCTTTTATATTTGACGACCCAATTTCATCATTAGACGTAGATTATGAAGAAAATACTGTAAAAAGAATTGTAGCATTAAGTAAAGCGAGACAAGTAATTGTTTTTACACATAGATTATCATTTTTAAGTCTTCTAAATGATGAAGCAAATTCTCAAAGTGCCAAAACAAAGAATGTAACAATCTTATCTGAATATTGGGGAAAAGGACAACCATCTAGACCTTTAATGGATTCACAAAAACCTCTAGCAGCCTTAAATACTTTGATAGACCAACGATTACCAAGTGCGGTAAAAATATTGCAAACTATTGGGACTACCGAATATTTACCAATTGCGAAATCAATATGCAGTGACTTTAGAATCACATTAGAACGGATAATTGAAAATGATTTACTCAACCAAATAGTATTGCGATATCGAAGAGGGATTCAGACTATGAATCGATTGGATACTTTAGTAAAGATTAATCAGAATGACATAAATATACTTGATGGAATGATGACTAAATATTCAATATATGAACATTCTCAATCTGCTGTTCTACCGACAAAACCCATAGATCCAAATGATTTGAAAAAGGACTTGGAAGATGTAAGAGATTGGATATTAGAATTTAAAAAAAGAAAATAAAGCTACAAAACTAATAACAGTATAATTTAAAAAAATTGAAAGCACTAGCATTTATAGATTTACTTGGATTCAGTCAGATGGTTAGTTCTAATCAAAATAGAGCTAAAATAATCCTAAATGATTTTTACAATATTTCCTATCGACATATAAAAAATGAAACTGAAATTCAAGGAGACTTGTTTTCTGATAGCTTAATGGCTCATTCTGAAAATCCTGCAACTTTAGTTAACACTATAGCTAAGATTTACAGAGAATGCTTAATGAAAAATAATGACTATGATTTTCCTTTGAACAAATATTTCTTGCTTCCAAGAGGCGGTATTTCTTTTGGACACGTAGATATCCAATCAAGGCTGGAAAGTCCTAATTTGACTAAAAACTTTATTATTAGTCCAGCATTAGTTCATTCTGCAAAAATGGAAAGTCAAATAAAAGGAAGTAGATTGTTAATTGCAGACACCGAAAACAATAATGAACAAATTTTCAATTGGAACGGTGATATAAAAAGTATTCTTTACGAAAACTCTTCCTTTACTTTTTGGTCTACATTTAAATACTTTGACGCATTATGGTTTTTAGACTTATCAAAAGGTGTCGAGCAACAAAAAGAAGAAGTTACAAACTTGATTAGTATTTCAGAAAAGCTAGTTCAAGCTAATAATAACAATCAACAAGTTAGAGATCAACATTTGCAAACTTTGAGAATAGGATTGTTAAGCTATTCTAAGTTCTTAAACCCAAATACTAATCCTCTTCTGAATAGATTTTTAACAGAATATAGAGATAATTACTATTGGTTAATCTGGTTAACACTTATTGAAATGATTATGAATTCACCTGATAATTGGGCTTTACCCTCTAAAATTGAGGTTATTGATTTTTACAAAAATGTCAGCTTAAAAACAGGATGGTCAAGTGTAATAAAGGAAATTAATAAACCAAGAAACGAGTATCTTCTAGGAACATTTCAAGATTTCATATCGGAAATAAATATATAATAACTACCGCCAGACGTATATAAAAAATAGCGGTTAGCGCTTAAACGAAATAATAAAATAAAATAAAGGTCAGTTATAAACCGAAAAGTTAGTGCTTAAAAATCCGCAGCTTTTCATATACAAGACCGATAGTGGCAAGCAGTGGACAGTGCTGTGAGAAAAAAATAATAACATTCCAATAAGGACGTAAAATGATTTGAGGATGAAAAAATATCTTAGCATTATTTCGATTGCTTTTTTGACAATCAACCTTTCTAGTTGTGTCAACATATTCAACAATGAATACCAATAAATGGTTAGAATATGAATTACCGCCTTCCAAGATAGTCAAAAACGGAGAAGTTTTTTTGAGGGAAAGCTATCGGATGGTTCTATGTTTTCTGTATTTGCTGATGATAAAATTGATGATGATGCAAGATATTATCATACTATGTTATGGCAAGATTTTGGGTGGACATTAATAGACGATAAAACATGGTCAGCTCCACAAAGTGCCAGTGAGAGAAAACTTGGTCTTATTTATATTAACCCAAGCAGAGGAGCTGCTGTCTATTATTATCCAGATAGAAATTATTCTGCTTTTAAAGTAAATATCACTAAATAAGCGAATTTTAAAAAATATGCACTTTGCCATAATAAATGATAATCGAGTAAAGGCTCAACCGAAACTTCAAGGATTGTGTTCTTGTTGTTCGAAGCCCGATATTGCAAAATGTGGCACACGAAAAATTTGGCATTGGGCTCATAAAAGAAAAACAGATTGTGATAATTGGTGGGAACCTGAAACAGAGTGGCATCGTAATTGGAAAAATAATTATCCAGCTGATTGGCAAGAAACATCTTTAATTGATGAAAAAACAAACGAAAAACATATTGCAGATGTCCGCACAACTCACAATCTTGTTATAGAGTTCCAACATTCACATATTGACCCACAAGAACGCATCTCACGAGAACAGTTTTATAAAAATATGGTTTGGGTAGTTGACGGCACACGCCTAAAAAGAGATTATCGTCGTTTTCTTAAAGGCAAAAAGAACTATTTTGAAAATACAATTTTTTATAAAACAGACAATCCGAAAATATTTCAAGTTGACCTTTTAGATTGGTGCTTCCCATCTAATTGGCTTGAAAGTTCTGTGCCTGTTATTTTTGATTTTCGAGGAGACGGTACAATGGACAACTCCGAGGGGTTACGATTTACTCTTTACTGTTTATTTCCACAAGTTGGAAGATATGCAAGAGTTGTGGAGATTTCACGAACAGCTTTTATAAACGCTACTATTAACGGAGAATGGACATCACGAGTTCAAAAATTTATAAATGACTATAAAGAACAAGACGCAATCGAGCAACAAAAAAAACAACAACAAACAACGTCTCACTCATCAAATAAAATAACATATACATGGAGAGGAATTCCACTTATCGGTGGCTACCGTGAATACAAAACACGCCTTTGGGCACAGAACAAATCTACTCGTAAGGGCAGAAGATAACATTATGATATACAGCACTTAACTGACACATAAGAAATGCCAGCCACTAATCGAGTAAAAGGGTGCCCCTAAGTAGAAACGGACTGCGTCTCTCACACCACTGTACATACGGGTTTCGCCCGTCAGAATGGCACGGGCAGGCCCGCCTATCTAATTCGGGTAAATATACGGCGGTTCAATAATGAAGCTTAGCGTTTGTAGTATTCTATTAAACTAACATAACCTTTTCTCTTTAACCTGTCTACGGTGATTTTACAACTGTTTGGCGGGATGTCCGGTCACTTTTTGGTTGAATTTTTACCTTAAGCACATGCGCTCCCCCCTCGCGTTTGGCAAGTAGTATCCCTTTTGACTAACTTAGATGACTTAGACCAAACTCTAAGTACTAATACTTTTAATAATACTCCTTTATATAAGCATATGCCCTATCAAAAAGTACTTGATCCTTGATCTTGTATTTGGCCCAAAGTATTTTTCGCAATGAACTTTGCACTTCCCGTTCCCCTTGATTGGATTGCTGCCACCCATCAAAGCTTACAATGCGAACGTGGGCATCTATATCAGCCACAATACGTTCTACAACGGCGGGAGTTTGATTAGTTTTTAGCTCCAAGAACAGTTCGGTCAAGGCTGCTTGAGGTGTTTTTTCCTGAATATACTCTTCCAACTCCTTTTCTGCTTGTACCGTTTCTTTGGCCAGTTTACAAAGTTCCTTAACAAACTCTATGGATGTTATTAAGCCTTGTTCTGCCCTATCCCGCAATTCTTCAAGTCGTTCACTTAGAGATTTAAACTTCGGATTACCTGCGTACTTCTTAAAACGTTTTATTAGAATTTTTTCCAGCTTTTTGGCATTCTTTGGATCCGGGTTGTTGAAAATTTCTTCAATAACATCTGCATCCAGTACAAACTCTTCCAACTGATGCACCTCACCGACATGGATATTTTCATGGATCAGCTTCGTGGTTTGTGCTCCCAAGGAAAACCACAAAAGTTTGCCCATATTATCAATAGGGGGCCGTACGGATTCAAAGACCTGGGAAAGCCATTTATAGTCTTCATTATAGATGTCCAGTACCTTATCCGGTGACAGCGACTCCCAAAGTTTGGATAGGTATTTGTAATCCTTGGCAAAGGCATCCTTTTTATTGTCAGTACCTATGGAATCCTGTGCTGCCTCCAAGCCTTCGAAACCTTCCAATGTTCTGTCCACCCCATTAAAATGCGATAAGGCTTCCTTCATGGCCTTAGGCAGTTTCTCCCTAAGTTCGGACAGATTGGAAATTACAGTTTTTACACTTTCTTCATCAAATTGCAAAGCCTTGGCGGCATCATCAAAAACTCCAAAATAATCTACAATACGCCCAAAGGATTTATTGGGAAAGAGGCGATTGGTACGGCAAATGGCCTGCAATAACGTATGGTCTTTTAAGGACTTGTCCAAGTACATGGTTTGCAATATAGGGGCGTCAAATCCTGTAAGGAGCTTAGCCGTTACTATGATGAACTTTAGGTCTGACTGGGCATCATTAAATTCATCTACAATCTTTTCCTGCCTGCCTTTATCCACTCCCCATTTTTGTTTGAATTCTAAAGGATCGTTGGCCGAAGTAGATATGACCACAGCACTGGCCTCCTCTGGGAAATGTTTATCAAGCTCCGTCTTGTATTGTACGCAAGCATAGCGATCGGGAGTAACGATCATAGCCTTAAAGCCATGCGGTACAACCTTTTCGTTAAAATGTTTGGCAATGTCAGCCACTATTTTTGCAACCCGTTCGGGGGATTTCAAAAAGGCCGCCATCCTTGCGGATTTCTGGTTCAGCGCATCCGCCGCCTCATCCGTTAAGGCGGAATTATCTTTAAACTCCTTAAAGGCTTTATCAATGGTTTCCTTATCTACATGTACATCCACCAAGCGTGGTTCGAAATGTAAGCGTAACGTAGCATCATCCCTAATAGAATCCTGAAAGGTATAACGGGACATATACCCTCCCCTATCTTCTTCAGCACCAAAGGCCCAGAAAGTATTTTTGTCGGCCTTGTTTACTGGTGTACCTGTGAGCCCAAATAAAAATGCATTAGGCAATGCAGCCCGCATTTGCCTTCCCAAATCCCCTTCCTGGGTCCTGTGGGCCTCATCTACCAAGACAATAATGTTATCGCGAGTATTCATGTTAGGTTTGGCATCCCGGAACTTATGTATCATAGATACTATGATCTTACGCGTACCCCGTTCCAACATTCCTTGCAGTTCCTTAATGTTATCCGTGGTTTCCACATTATCTACATCGGCCGCATTAAAGGTTCCGGATATTTGGGTATCCAAATCGGTACGGTCAACAAGTATGATTACCGTTGGACTTTTTAGTTCTGGTTCCCTTCTTAATTTTTGGGCAGCGAATACCATTAAGAACGATTTTCCCGAGCCTTGGAAGTGCCATATCAATCCTTTCTTAATACGACCTTCCTTTACCCGTTCAACAATTTTATTGGCACCTTCATATTGCTGAAAACGAGGTATGATCTTTATTCTCCGTTTCTTTTTGTCTGTAGAGAACAAGGAGAAGTTGCGCATAATGTCCAGCAACCGAGCAGGACTCAATAAATCCGACAACTCTTTTCCAACCTCCCCCAACCCCAACCTTTTGTCCAGGGCATCCTCATCGTTTTCCAATCGCCAGGGTGCCCAATATTGCAAAGGGCATCTTATGGCTCCATAATACAATTCCTTGCCTTCGGTAGCGAACGAGAGTATGTTGGGGACAAATAATTGCGGTACTGCATTTTCATATATTTCATTAATTTCATGGGCCCCATCACCCCATTCTATAGCCGACCGAATGGGGGTTTTAGCTTCCCCCACTACCACAGGAATCCCATTGATCATCATAACAATGTCCGGAATTTTAGTTTCACGGTGACGAATCCGAAACTGATTTGTAACTACATATACATTATTGCTGAGATCATCAAAATCGATGAGCCTCACGGGAACATAACGATTATTCTCACCAAAGGGCATGGTTTTATCTCCGGTTAACCACTTAAAGAACTCCTCGTTCGCCTTAACTAGACCTACCTGATTTACCGTAATTAAAACAGCCCTTAGTTTGTATAAAACCTCATCTGCAAAATCCGGATTAGCATTGATTTCAGGGTTTAAGCGGATTAAGGCTCTTTTAAGCTCGGATTCTTCCAAGACTTCATGGACACCCCGTTCAATTTCCTGGGCCGGTTTATAAACCCATTGTGCTCCATAGCCTACTTTCTGTTCATGTACACTACTTTTGTTTAAGTTTACTCCGGTAAGTTGATTAACAATGTAGTGTTCTACACTATTGAGCTCGTTAAATGCCATTGATTATGTTTTGAAAACGTCCTTTAATAATTTCCATGCGTTCATCGGCCTGTTCATAATACAAACTACCCCTAATGGCCGTAAGAATATTACGGTTTTCCGTAATACCCAATAGTTTTTCAGATAAATATTCTAGTAATACTTTGTTGGAAGCCAGTACCTGTGCGTCAATATCAGAAGTATAGTTAAAAAGGTATACTATATCTTCTAGGTCGTGACTGGCATAAACATCTTTGATTCCCCTGTTAAAAAAGGCCTCCATTTTGGTAGCCAAAAAATAGGGCAAGGGTAAAACCTTAATTATAATTCCATCAAGATTTACAGTTATGCCTTTACTAAAACCTTTCTTGAACCAAGGGTTAGATGGAGCCCATCCTACAGATTCTGTAGACATAACGTCAATTTTCAAATCTTCGTAACGAAACCTGCATATAACTTCATCTTCCGCACTTTGATAAAATCCTCTTTCACTTAAACTTTCCCGTATCTGCTCCAATTTTGTATAGGTTGCAATCTGAAAGGTAAGATCTATATCTTTTGTAGGCCGTATATCCTCCGCCGCAGGATCATCTATATAAATACTTACCACCGCACCACCCACATAAACAACCTGATCATTTAAGTCTCCCAAAGCCAAGGCTACTTTTTTAGTGGCCTCCCTATTGATAAAGGTATTTTTTAGCATATCCGCTCTTTTAATATTTCTAGAGCTCTATTTTTTTCACGAGCACGACCAGCACGTACAGCGTCAAATAGCGCCAATAATTCATGTAGGCTTTCGTCTAGGTGCGCGGCTTGTGGTACTGTGGGGTATAAGGGAGTAATACTCTGCCCTCTAGAATGCCCTTTGGCATAGGGCCAAACATATTTTTCACCGCTCACAAATTCCAAGTTTAGTGGTGGCCCACTATGTGCGGTAACTGTACCCCTGACTACAGCCCCCGGATGCACGGGAAAAACTACCCCCAAGCCATATTGAATAAAATCAAAAAATAGTTTACGCTCCACTTCTTGCCCATTGTTGATAAGCAAACCCGCATAATGAGAACGTTTTAATGAACTGCTGATTTCTGATTGACTCATATACAGGGTTTCCGCTAATAGTATTTGAACATAACCATCATTGCCCATAGCTATGAGCTTGGCCAAGACCACAATGTCTTGGGGTTTCATTTGATGCAAACTACTTTTTTTCATAATTATCGTATATCGCGATATGCAATAATAATATATAACTTACATAATAACAATTTATTGTAAACAAATATCGCATATCGCGATATGCGATATTCCCAATACAGAACACCTGCCTTCTATCAATTAATAGTTTCTATATTACGTATATAAGGTGAAAAATCAAATCCTGTCCCACCTGATTTTACATCCTTTAAGTACATATACCGTTTGTTTGATGAGATTTCCAGATCTACAGCGTTTTTATCTGATCTTATTTTAAAAACGCTTCCTAGATTATTTACAAATCCTTTTGGAAGGTACACCCAGATAACCTTGTCCTCTGATCTCAAAAGTAAATTTACGTCACTGTCAAATTTATGAGTTGCCACATTAAACCACCAAACCTCTTTGGAAACGTTTATATTGGAATAACTGGTATTAAGAGTGTTTAAAGCATTATTGCTTTGAGCATTAATGAATTCGATAATTTCTTTTTTGGAGTTCATATGGAATATTTTAGTTATTACCTCTTGCAATGTGTTTACATTTACCCCGTAGTTGTGATACTTCAATTAATTTTCCTGGATTCCCGGCTAAATTCAACAAAGGCAAATACGTTTTTAGCAACTCTTTTTCAATGCTCTTGAGGTTGCCATTCACTTCTACCCAATTTATTATTAAGTTTTTATTGATCCAGTCAATAATTTCTTCTTGGTGCTTGGGAGAGAATTTATAATTGTTTTGGTTTTTCATGCCCATTAAAGAACCTTTTGGTGGGGTATAACCCAAAATGGCTCCGAGGCTTCTAAAAAAGGTACCATGACCTGTGGCACGAAGTTCTTGGCCTAAAAAACGCTTCTTGAGACTTTTAGAAGCCAAACCCATATAGATGATGTTATGGTTTCTTTGTTGCAGTACTTCTGCAAATAGGGGTTTTAATGACTTTGGGTTTACTATTCGCATGCAATATAGACCCGGCCCATCGGGAACCTTATTTTCAACTTTTAGTATTGCATTAAAGTTCTTAGGCGTCATTAGTGTTTCCGTTAAAGCAGAGGTATTGTTGTCAGTTTCAACTATAACCCTAATCGTGGGTGTCTTTTTGGTTTTGATAGTGGGTATACCTGTTGGACTCTTTAAGGAAATGACACCATTTAATTTGGTAAACAATTGCGGATAATTATTCACTCGAGCACTAATTTGGCCTCCTTTTATCAATGAACCATCACTTTTACAGTACAAACCATTTCGGTTGAGGATTTCTGCAATTTCGGATGCGGACATCGATCTCGCTTTTTCCTTTAATATCAGTTGTATAGCTTCGTGTAAGGTCATTATTTAGTTTTTGACATAATACTTAAGATTCTTGCTCAGGATTAGATTGGTTATGGCTACTAACAGCCAAGTATATTGCCAAAGCTATCTCTTTCGCCTTTTTCAAATTATGATTACTAAAATGAATTTCATTTTGAAAACAGGGCCATTTGCCAGTTTTCTTACGAATTAGGTAGACCAGTTCTGCTTCTACCGATTCTACGAATACTTCATTCACACCCCGTTGAATTTCATTTGCGGATTTGTACTACCATTTAACGCCAAATCCCGCTTTACCTTCCTGCACACCACTGGCATTCAAATTTACCCCACTGAGTTGGTGGATGATGTAATGATCTACGATATTGAGTTGGTTCCCAGGGTATGGTTATTGGATTTTAAATTTTTCCATTAGGTTTTCGGGAACCAAGAACAAATTTCCATTTGCCCTAGAACAAGCTACATACAACTTGTTCCTAGTTAATGCCGCTGATTCTCGAAGCTGTCCCCTTTTATAAAGATCAAGAGATTTGCCATTTAATACAATACACACGTCTTGAAGGTGGTCTGCACCTTTCAATTTACCCCAATTACTGGAATAGCAGTGGTATTTGTTGTGGTTTCGATAGAACAGTTTAATGATTGTTTTATCGAGAGCAATTTCTTCTACTCGCGAAGGGTCATCTATAAATTGCACGATAGCGATCTCATCTTTGTGAGTTTCAATTGCTATCCCTAAATGATCGGTTATAAAATCTGTAACCACTTTAGGGCATCTTCTGCTTCTTAATAAAGAGTCTTGATCTATTGTTATTCCAACCTCGGAAAAGCGATTGAGATATCCATCGAAGCTAGAATGTAATGATCGATTTTTATTAGCATCTCTGCTCGTGTCATAAGTATGTTGGAAAAAATCCCCAACCCAATTTAGCCTAAGATTTAATGCTGAAAAGCGCATTAAGAAATCAAAATCATACCCGCCAAAATCTTGTACTTCATCTATATGAAACACATCAAAATACTTTTCAATTCTTTTAATTATTGCTTCTTCCAAACCTAATCGTAACATAAATTTTGACAAGCGATTAGAATAAATCCTGCCATCGCCAGTGAAAAAATGTGCCCTATATTTTTCTAGAATCCTCCTTTTCGGATTTGGGTTATCCCAACAAATTCCATTTGGCTCATCAAGTCTTGCTCTAAAAGGTTTATAGCAAAATGAATATAGAAATTCGAAAAAGGAGTATAATTTGATGTTCTCAGGGAAGTAATTGAACTTTCTTTCAATTCCATTTTTTAGATTACGAATATTCTCCCGGGTATAGGTAACAATTAAGTGTCTATTCTCTTCATCTAATTGATTTAGAATATGTGTTGTCTTGCCTGAGCCGGCAACAGCAAGAATTAAGCGCTTATCCATGCAATTGCGTTTTGAATGTATTCAGGAATAGTCAGTTCGTCAGCTTTTTCTTCTAATAACCTGAACGCACATTCGGCTTTGTTTTGAAGCATGTATTCGAGCACCGTTAACTTGGTGCGCCCGGTCCCAAACATTGCATCACAAACAGCTTTGTTGTTTTGATAAAGGCTTACTTCAAATGTGTATCGTTCATCGTTTTGGTCTGCGGATATTAGCCACTTGTCGTTAACATATTCTCGATAATTGTGATTAATATTTTTGTAGTAGCTCGAATCGTTATCAGTAATAACTGCAATTTTGATATTCAAATTTCGCGCTAAATCCAAGTATCTTTTGAAAGTTTTTCCACCTACAGATATAATATGAACATTAAGTTGATGTGGTTCATTGTCAGTCATTCTTTTAAAGAATGATTCCATCAATATGAACTCAGCATCGCCTTCCACCAAGATAACTTTGGGCGACATCACAAATTGAAGAACATTATTATCTGGAGCCTTCATGAAAAACCGTGATGACGAATCCTCTATAGCATTTAATCGAATTGAACTAGTTCCAGAACTATTAAGCATAATGCACTCTTTTAAACCTAATCTTGCTGCAATCATATTACTATGGGTGGCAATGATTACTTGCTTGTCGCCTGTCACTTTTATTTTATCAATTAGCTGGAGGGTGTAATTATGACTCAGGTGGTTTTCTGGTTCTTCCAGCAAAACTGTGTCAAGCTCGATTTTACTCTTATTTAAAGCAAAATCTGTTTTTATAAAGCATTGCCTTCCTTTACCTCTATTTTCAATCTCGATATCGTCTTCCTTTATAGTTATATCTGTTTCTAGATTTGATTTGGAACTTGATTTTAAAGCGAATTGATATGGGAGCCCATTATTTAAAACACCTAGAAACCTATGTTGAAAATGTTGTTTTAAACCCCGGTATTGGTTTTCAAACACACTTCGGTTTGCTACATCTGTATTGCCGTGAAAAAGCTTCTTCACATAACTTCTTGTGGCGTACTCATTATTAATTTGAGAGTTATCAAGTAGTACGTGATTGAAATATTTATTAAAACCGGAATAGCTTCTATCACTGAATGTTTTGAATGAAATAGAATAGAACTCATAGGGGAAGTTTTCCCCTGCTTGCTCCAAAACAGTTTTAATATCCTTACTGAACTGATTATTTGGCTCACAAATAAGGGAAAGCCCGTCAGAGTTTATACCAAGCGAATTGTTGTCTCCATTTAAATCAGCATTGCCACATTCATTTAAATAAATCTCAATGACCATTTTTGGGAGCTCTTCATATTTTTTCCCCGCTCCAAAAAAAGCTCGAATACTATCTTTATTTAAAAGGTTTGAAACACCAATAGTTTCCACTTTGCTTCTGCTGCCGCTGATGACGATATCAATGGCTTCTAATATGCTGCTCTTGCCAGACTCATTATCGCCAATAAAGATGTTTAGCTTTTGATTCAAGGGCGTATCAAACGAATCAAATCGTTTGAAGTTTTGAAGGATGATGCGATTAATGATTTTCATAATGGATGGGTTTTGTGGTTATTTTAAAAACATCTTCTTATTTAAACTTCCATCAATTATTTCCAATTTCACCCCACTGAGTTGGTGGATGATGTAGTGCTCAACGCTATTGAGTTCGTTAAATCCCATGGCTAAAAAATTTGGTTGATTAGGGATTTTTGAAGGGCTTTGGAGCTGACGATTTTTCCCTCGATATTATTACAATTGTTATCAATGGCCATTTTCTTCTTCAAAAATGACTCTTTTGATGCAGTATCTAAATCTGGTGTATTAAACTCCTTGATCATTCCCAAATTTAAATTTTGCTGATTTGCTCCATGGGCCAATGACCTCAACTCTTCATATTTATATTCAAGATAAGAATAGATAAAACGAGAGTTAACGACATTAGACGTTTCAATAATTGCACAAGCTTGATTACAAGAAGCTTCTATTCCAGTAATTGCCACTCTTCCTCTTGTTACCCCTTGACCATACATTGCAACCAAAACCGAACCTGCAGGAATTAATTTTGCAGCAGAATTCTTTAATCCCTCCTTGGTTATATACTCTTCGGCTTCATTGATGATTTGGTAGTTGACTTCAGCTGTTTTAATCCAAGGAATATTACCCCCCCAATATTTACTGATTTTTCTACTGGGTGTACCTCCGCTGTACACTTTCCCTAACTGTTCAATAGTAGCATATTTATCAAATCCAACCTCAAATGTTTTTCTCTGCAATGCCCTTTTTACCTCTGTTAACCTCTCCAACATCTCCCTTTCCTTCTCTACCACCTCATCCATAGCCCAGAGAAGTTCGGCCAGTTGGGCCTGTTGGTCTTTTGGAGGGAGGAGGAATTCGTAGTTGGCAAGGTCACGCCATTTCACTCGTTTTGACATAGTGCCGGCAGCATTTTCATTTGCAAAATCCCACACGGTATTTGAGTTCATCAAAAAAGCCAATAATCCAGGAACCACTTTGTCATGGTTTTCTCTTAGCACAAAAGCATCTCCAGAGCAACATCCATCGAAATCTACCAATGATGCTCTTCGCAAATAGGCATTCCTTCGTGCAAATAATATATCGCCTGCTTTAAAGGCTTTGGTTGATGAGGTAAGGTTTTCTGTAGTACCCCAATTCTTGATTTTAATATCGCCAGACACAAAATGTTCTAAACCTACAAATCGGTCATAGCCCGAATGACTTGGGTTATCCACTCTTTTGGAAACATCATCCAGTAGTTCTCCTAACTTGGTCAACTTCCAGGTTGACTTATCAATATTTAAAACCTTTTTTTCAATAAGTACATTATCCATTTGCCAAGGTTTTAAAAAGTTCATTCATGGAATTCTTTAATGAGTCAAGACTCTGTTCCCATTGCCCCAATAATAAATCGAATTCTTCTTCTTCAATTTTGTCCTGCTTAACAAAGAGCTGCACGCTCAATCGGACATTGTTGTCTTTTAGAATTTCATCATTATCTACAACTGCCGTAAAAGTATCTTCATTAGCAAAGGTCAAATACGCATTGTGAATTCGTTCAATATGCTGCGGATCCAAATAGCTTATCGTTTTTTCATTGCGCACTTCATTAACAGCTTGAACAAACAATACTTTCCCTTTTCGTTCAGGTTTTTTGTTGTTGTTTGTAATTAGCAAACAGGATGTCATGGAAGAATTATAAAACAGATTTGGTCCAAGACTAATCACACATTCCACTACATCTTGCTCAATCATTTTCCTGCGCATTTCACTCTCGGAATCTCTAAACAACACCCCATGCGGCCATAGAGAAATAGAACGACCGTTATTCTCGTCTAAACTCTTTTGGATGTGCTGTTGAAAGGCATAATCTGCACATCCCTGCGGGGGAATACCCCATAAATTACGCCCATAAGGATCGTTAGCAAACCCCTTTTGATCCCAGGCTTTGATGCTGTAAGGCGGATTGGCCAGGATTACGTTAAACGTTTTTAGTGCATCATTATGCAAAAAAGCAGGACGGGCTAGAGTATCGCCTCGTACAATGCTAAATTCTTCTATGCCGTGCATAAACATGTTCATACGGGCAATGGCAGAAGTAATGAGATTGATCTCTTGACCGTACAATTTTAGCGTGCGGTATTCCTTCCCTTCTTCCTTTAAGTGCAGTGCACAGTTCAATAGAAGTCCACCACTTCCACAGGTAGGGTCGTACACAGATTCTCCGGGTTGCGGGTCCATGATCATGGTCATGAGCTTCACCACGGTGCGGTTGGTATAAAACTCTGCTGCGGTATGGCCACTATCGTCGGCAAATTCCTTGATCAGGTATTCATAGGCATTGCCCAGTTTATCGTCAGGGATGTTGCTTAAGCTCAGTTTATGTTGTGAATAATGTTCTATAAGATTGGTAAGGGTCTCATCTGTAAGTCGGTTTTTGTTCGTCCAGCTAGCATCACCAAAAATACCATATAGGGTATCCGGGTTGGCCTTTTCAATTTCGCGCATGGCGTTTTGCAGTGCCATACCCACATTTACGGTAGTTTCGCGAACATCGTTCCAATGGGCACCTTCCGGCACTAAAAAATGATGGTGTTCTGCAAATGCAGCATATTCAATATCCCCATCGCTTTCTTCCAAAGCCTTTTCAAATTCCTCATCGTACACATCACAAATGCGTTTAAAAAATAACAATGGAAATATGTATTGTTTATAGTCGCCGGCATCTATGGTGCCCCGCAATTGGGTGGCCGCGCCCCAAAGGTATTTTTCTAGTTGTTGTTGGGTCATTATGAATTTTCTATTCTTTCTAGTTCAACTTTATTAATAATATCATTCGCACTGATATCATTGCCAGAAGTTAATAGCGTAATTGCCTCAATAACGTATTGCCCTCGTTTTTTTATAAAAGCCTCAAAATCTGTAGTGACTTTGCCTTTTTTGTCTTCAAGAGATAAAGATTCGTAACCACCGTTTTTTAATTCTTCAATCGGAATTAAGTGTGATTTTAATCGCGAATTTACAATGTCTTCACTTGTCCAATCGTACCGTTCTTTTAAATAACTATAAGGTTCTTTATTACTTATGTTAAGATTTGTTTTATCTGTAATTAACGAGCAGTTTAAAGCTAGGTAACTTTCTATTTCAGCCTTTTTTAAAATATCGTCCGGAAATACATGATGATAATGCCTTTTATTTTCCAAAAGTTGCCGTCTGTTAATTTGTGAGCCGTCTGCAAAATCAATTGCTCCTAATTTATTGAAAACAGCCATTATACCACGAGCTCTAATATTTTCTCGCTTTGGCCAGCCTACTTGCATTAATTCTTCCAATGTAGATAATGGATATTTATCTCTGTTTAATACTGGAACATCATTTTGCGTAAATATGTCTCCATTTTCTTTTTTTGCCTTATTAATTACATTTTTCAAAGCTATAAAATCATTATATGCATGAGACGCAGCAGAATTTTCATAACGGTCCGTAAAGAAGCTAGACCATAGATATTTTTTCAGTAAGATTTCCGCTTGTCCCCTTGCATCTAAACTTTCAGGAATATGCGTATATAATGCTGCAATAACGGCTAATACAGCATTGGTCGGTAGTCTTCTTTTGTCATAAATTCCCTGGCTTTCTAAAAAAGTAGCCATTTTTGACAATCCATCTGACATCGAATCCCAATTTGCAACCATTGTGTCTTTCTCCATATCCCACATACCACGTTGATTTGGTAATTTATCTTGAATTAGGGCAGATGTTGCCATAATTAAAAAGGGAAGTTCGAAATAATATTGAATATTTGAATGTTTCGAGTTAAGTTTAGTTTGATAATCATCTAATGATATGCCTTTTACGCCTTCAATTTCAGCTCTTATAATGTCATACTGGGATAAGGGCTTGCTATTCGTATTCATATTAATAAATACTTGTAACGCAGTGTCTTTAGAGGTTACTGAAGGTAGGGCTAAATAGGGTAAATTGAAATGAGAAATAGTTTCTCGAACATCTCTAATTGTATTAAGTAGTTTTTGTTTACTGCTCATCCATTCCATCAACTCAGACTCGTAGTCTTTATCTAAACTTGTTGGCTTATATTGTAACATTGCTTGTTCCACCCAACTTTCATATTCCTCTGCAATATCCCCAGGTTTAAACAAATGCATTGGGATGAAACCTCTTGACAATGTATCAGCCGGATTATCCACCCATAATGGTCTCAAACGGTTTTTTTTGTCAATCCACCTTCCTTGATAAAAAACAGTATAGTCATCATAACATTCTTCCCCTTGTTCCAGACTATTGTCATAATCACTTAAATAGATAAAAAAAGTTTCATTTTCATAATTGTTATGTAAAGCCCTCCACAAGGCCGTTAAACGCTGCTGTCCATCCAATAAGTGTTCAGTTACTCTTCCTCCTGTTTGAGGTGCGGTAACTAGATATCTAGAGATAAATTGCTCTTTATCCACGTTAAGCAGAAGTGTAACCCCCAAAGGTAAATTTTGTACCACGGTATCTAATAAGCTCGCAATACGTCTTCTGTCCCAAGCTTGATGACGTTGAAATCTTGGTAATTTTATTTCGCCATTTTCTAACTTTTGAAACCATACAGATATTGGCCTGTCCTGAGCATTACTAGATGGCATTTTCCTTAAATTCATTTGCTATAAAAATTGTTTTAAAATTGTTTTAAATTTTTCTTCTGCCTCTAAACTTTCTTCCCAAGCCTTTTTTAAATCTGACAATGCTTCTTCAACACTTGGCAAATTATCCTCAATAATCTTTTCCACATACAAGGGAATGTTCAGGTTATAATCATTTTCTACCAAGTCTTCTTTGGTTGCTACTTTTACGTAGTTCTCAACATCCTTGTAAGCTATGAACCAATCATAAATTTGGTTTACATGTTCTGGCTCCAAATAATTTTGTGCACGCCCTACCCGCACTTGTTCGGAAGCATCGATAAAAAGTACCTTGCCCTTTTTTGCTTCCTCTTTGTTTTGTTTGAATACCATTACACATGCCGCCAATTGGGTGCCATAAAAAATATTGGGACCTAGTCCTATCACCGCTTCCAACATATCTTGTTTTAACAAGGCTTCCCGAATTTTCCCTTCGGCCCCTTTTCTAAAAAGAGCACCATGAGGTAATACTACCGTCATACGGCCAGTGCTGTTCATAGACTTGATCATATGCTGTACCCAGGCCATGTCACCATTGCCTTTGGGTGGTACTCCGGCGATGTTTCTACCATACGGGTCATTGGCCCAATTTTCCGCACCCCATTCTTTTAAAGAAAAAGGGGGATTAGCGATTACACAATCGAAGGTTTTTAGTCCGTCCGCCTCAAAAAAGGCAGGATTGCGAAGGGTATCGCCCCGCACTATCTGAAAATCCTCAATACCGTGCAAAAACATGTTCATTCTGGCAATGGAACTGGACGTCAGGTTCTTCTCTTGTCCATAGAGTTTTAGTGTCCGGTAATCCTCATTATTATCTTTTAGGTGGTCTACACACTCCAACAACATACCTCCTGTACCACAGGCAGGATCGTAAATGGTTTCCCCTTCATGGGGGTCGAGTATGAGCCCCAGTAAATGCACCACAGATCTAGGGGTATAGAATTCCCCGGCTTTTTTATTTGTAAGATCCGCAAAATGCTTGATCAGGTATTCATAGGAGTTACCCAATAAATCAGAATCCACATTGCTATTGCATAGATCGTATTGGGAGAAATGCTCAATGAGATCAATTAGCAGACGATCGGACAGTTTATTCTTATTACTCCATTGGGCATCGCCAAAAATGCCATATAAGAACTCCTGATTGGCCTGCTCAATGCCTCGTAACGCTTTTTCAATGGCTAGTCCAACATTGGATGTGGTCTCCCTTACATCCTTCCAATGGCATCCTTCTGGAATTACAAAACGATGGAATTCCGGCAAATTAGCATATTCTGTATCCCCATCAGACTCTTCCAAAGCAATTCGGTATTCTTCATCATACACGTCCGATATCCTTTTGAAAAAAAGAAGCGGAAAAATATATACTTTAAAATCCGATGCGTCTACGGGTCCTTTTAATATCCAGGCGGCTTTTGATAAATATTGTTCTAATTGGGAAAGGGTAATTTTACTTTTATTCATGAAAATGCTTAAAAAAATCAGTTGCAATTTATCCAAATTAGATAAACTTTAAATATAGCCTTTTAATATAAAACACTTATAAGTAAATAGGCCCAAATTATAAATTCTCATGGGACCTAACGGTAAAACTTTGCAATAATTCTAAATTCTAATTTCAGACAGAACCCCAATTCCTTACCAGAACAAAACTGCTCACTGGATCCTATCCGGTTTTTGCAGTATTCAAGAAGATAATAGTAATGCAAAAATTAGATGGAGTGCACTTGCCTGCCTAAATTTAAAACGAAAATTCCTTTGTAAGGCAAGTAACTATAGGCGGGTGAAGATAAAGGCCTAGGGCGTCCTTTCTATGCCTTAGGCTTTTATCAGCGGTTTCGAGGGGGTTGGAAAACTTTTGGGTTTTTCAACTCCCGCAGGAACTAGGATTTGTTTATCGGTATCATCCAATTGGGTTATTCTGTGTAATTATTTTTTTATCCTTATTTTAACTCCGGTATCATATCCAATTATAATCTGGGCTCCCTAAAACCACTTTATGTCAAATTTACTATGTTTAGCAGGGCAATTAATACATTCCTGTTTTGCTTTAAGTTACGTATAAGACTAGCATTTTCCATTTCTTTACCAATTTTTTCCGTACTATTTTCTATAGTACTCCTGCGTAATTTTTAATTTCGAGTAGGTCTCATCTTTTAAGTTTTATGTATATAAATGCTATATTTATTCGCGAATAAAGCGTCTTAGCAATAATTTGATGAAAGGAAATATGAAAAAGATTCCGATTATTTTAGTTTCCATGCTATATTTTACACTAACAGCCAATGGACAGAATTTATTCTTCATCGGCGAAAATAGTTACCCCTGTACTGAATCTTTTGCACTACAATCTAATTTAGATGACGGGGAAGACTTGAATGTATTATTTGCCAAGGATGGTGCAACAGCGGTTATTGCTGTAACCACAAAATCTTCACTGCAAGGAACAATAATTAGTGGAAAACTAATAATTTATCTTGATGACGGAAATGTTATAACTTGCATGGACAGGGGAGAAACCTACTATGTAGATGACACTGCCAAAGCAGTGTACTCTTTGACCAATGACCAACTGAATAAAATGAAAAACAGCAATATTAATACTATTAGATATACACTAAAAATATACAATATTAAAGAAGTGAATCGGTCAGCATCAAATAAAGCCATCTCGACTGAGGATCTAATCGCTAAATTTTTCAATAATTTTAACAGTGTCAACAAAGTTGCCGTTGAAAAGGATCAGCAGACTAAAAAGAATAGGCTCGATGCCCTGGTGGGAGGACTTAACAATAAACAAGGTAAGCCAAACGGAGACCCATATGCAACTAGTTATTACGGTAGTCCTGGATCGGGTAGTGGTACTGGAGATTATGGACTAAATGGACGATCCTTGGTGAATAAAGGAAAGGTAAAACAGGAATGTAACGAAGAGGGAAGGGTCGTAGTAAAAATTATAGTGGACCGAAATGGAAAGGTGGTTAGTGCTGACCCTGGGCAAAAAGGAACTACCAATACACATCCCTGCCTAATGGAACCCGCAAAGAAAACTGCTTTTATGCATCGATGGAATTTGGATTCCAATGCACCTAGCCAACAAGTTGGTTTTGTGGTCGTTAGTTTTAAATTAACGTGAGTTCGACTTAAGAAATGGGTGTTTTATATTGC
>TARA_R100000935_G_scaffold49214_1_pt1 | contig 55736 bp, 61 predicted proteins | sample TARA_R100000935 | Tara Oceans TARA_R100000935 (sample SAMEA2621502) | marine metagenome | biome: marine biome (ENVO:00000447); feature: surface water layer (ENVO:00002042); material: "saline water (ENVO:00002010), including plankton (ENVO:xxxxxxxx)" | depth 5 m
TGAGTAGTGAGTAGTGAGTAGTGAGTAGTGAGTAGTGAGTAGTGAAGAAAAAAAATCATAATCCTGAGGACAAATTTTTAAGCATATAGACATGAGTTATTTAGAAGCAACAAATGAATTATATAAGAATGCGGCATTGACCCCAGATGTTGGACTGTGCTGTACCACCAATCCAATTTGGCAATTCCCAGGATTGTCCATCCCAAAAATTATGCAGGAGATGAACTACGGTTGTGGAAGTACGGTTTCTGCCCAGGATCTGGTCAACAATCCAAAGGTGCTATATGTAGGGGTCGGAGGTGGAATGGAGTTGTTACAATTTTCATATTTTTCCAGACAAACCGGCGGGGTAACCGGGGTAGATGTTGTGGATGAGATGCTGGAAGCTTCCAAAGAAAACTTCAAAATTGCGGAACAGGAAAACCCATGGTTCAAGAGCGAGTTTGTAAACTTGGTAAAAGGAGATGCCCTACACCTGCCTATTGAGGACGAAAGTATTGATGTTGCGGCTCAGAACTGTCTGTTTAACATCTTTAAGACGGAAGAGTTGAAGAAAGCGGTTGCGGAAATGTATCGCGTATTAAAACCTCATGGAAGATTGGTTATGAGCGACCCCATATGCGAACAGCCTATGAACGAAGCCCTGCGTAACGATGACCGACTAAGGGCTCTGTGTTTAAGCGGTAGTATCCCTTTGAAAGAGTACATAAAGGTATTGACGGATGCCGGTTTTGGAACCATTGAAATTAGGGCGCGAAAATCTTACCGCGTTCTCTCTCCCAATCACTATCCTACGGAGGATTTAATCTTTATTGAGTCTATTGAAATTGCCGCGATAAAAGACCCCATGCCCCAAGATGGCCCCTGCGTTTTTACAGGCAAAACAGCCATTTATTACGGTAATGAAGAATATTTTGATGATGAAAACGGCCATGTTCTAATGCAAAACCAGCCTCTGGCGGTATGTGACAAAACTGCAGCTGCCTTAGAAAAAAGCAATGCCGAAATTCATATAAGTAACAGTACTTGGCATTATAATGGTGGAGGCTGCTGTTAATCATGATATTGATGTAAGGTTTAATGGGCCTGGCACACTAATTAGAGGTAAATAATATTTCCATGCATCTTAAATTATCGATACTTCTGATCCTTCTACTAACGAAAAGTGTTGTTAGTTTTGTGCCTATACCAAGGTCTATTGAAAATTTTCCCATGGATATGGTTTGGCAATTAGACCATTCCCAATGGGATATTTTACTTAAAAAGCATGTAGACAATACAGGAAATGTGGACTATAAAGGCTTTGCCCAGGATATAAATGCGTTACAGGATTATTTGGATTATTTGGCCAAGAACCAGCCAACGGATAAGGCACACAAACGCGAAAAACTTGCTTATTACATTAACCTTTACAATGCCGCTACCGTAAAACTTATTTTGGACAATTATCCTACCAAAAGTATTAAGGACATAAAAAATCCTTGGGGGAAAGATGTAGTGCAAATGGGTACTGAGAAGATTTCTTTGGGCAATCTGGAACACAAAATACTACGCAAAATGGATGAACCACGAATTCATTTTGCCATTAACTGCGCCTCTTTTTCCTGTCCAAAATTATTGAACACAGCTTTTACTGCTACCAATCTTGAAAAACTTCTGGAAAAAACGGCCATAGATTTTATAAACGACCCCAAAAGAAATGTGCTCACAAAGGAAAAAGCCTCCCTGTCCGAAATTTTTAACTGGTACAAAAAAGATTTCACCAAAAATGGCTCCTTAATAGATTACCTTAATAAGTATGCCTCCCAAAAATTGACTTCCGATACCAAAATAAGTTATTTGAACTATAATTGGGGACTAAATGAAATTGAGTAATTCCATAAGCCTGAGCATCATAATCCCAACCCTAAATGAGGCAGCCCATATTGGCCATTTGCTGGAGCATTTAAAAAAGAACAGCAGTCCCAAGAACATCAAGGAAATAATTGTGGTTGATGGCGGCAGTACGGATGGTACCCCAAGCTTGGCAAAAACTTTGGGGGCAAAGACCATAACCTCAGAAATGGGGCGTGCAAAACAAATGAACAAGGGCGCGGAATTTGCCACAGGCCATGTCCTTTACTTTTTGCATGCCGACACCTATCCGCCAAAAAATTTTGACCTTTATATTCTAAATGCAATTCATAACAATATGTCTTCGGGCTGCTTTAGGATGAAGTTTGATACCTCCAAAAAGTTTTTACGATTCTTCGCCTGGTTTAGCAGAATAAACAACCAACTATGTAGGGGCGGTGACCAATCTCTATTTGTTCTCAAGGACCTTTTCCAAAAAACCGGAGGCTTTAATGAGAAGTATATTATCTACGAGGATACGGAATTTATTGGACGACTTTACAAAACATCAAAATTCAAGGTATTGCCGCAACATGTAGTAACCTCGGCCAGAAAATATGAACAGATTGGAACCCTTAAATTACAGTATCATTTTGGGATAATCCACCTGAAGAATTTGCTGGGTGTTGGCCCGGACCAATTGTACCGCTATTACAAGAAAAATATTGCCTCTTAAATTTCCTTAATTTTTAGTGTCAAAATCCAATAAGACCCCTTCTGAAATCCATTTGGCAAGGGCTTGTCTATTGTCAGGATCCAAGATTCGCTTTTGGTCCTTTTTGTTTTTAATATTCCCAATTTCTATATAGGCCATAGCCGGCAAGGTGTTCTTGACCAAATATAACCCACTTCGGTCTGCAAAGGTACCTTCATAATTCCTATTGGGTTGATATTGTCTGTATTTATTTAAAAAAGTCTCATGGATACTTTCCGCCAATCGCTTGCCGTTCTTACTTTTCTCATGATGATAGAAAAAGACGTCTATATTCTGTCCCCTGCTACGACTATCTACATGGGTCACTATTAACCTTTGATATTTACCAGCATTTTCCTTATAGAGTTTGTTCACTATATCAACACGCTGCTTTAACCGCAATAATTGGTTTAAAGGTATTTCCTCATTGGGATAGGCCACCTCATCCCTATCTATTTCCAAAACGCGCTGATCCCTTATGCCATCATTGGAATCCCTGATAATAATGTAGGTCTTGGCCCCATGGGATATAAGCTCCTTGGCCAAACGCAGCGTAATATCATAGGCATACTCGTCCTCGGCTATAATTTTGCCCTCATATTTTTCAATGGCACCAGGGTCCGGTCCGCCGTGACCCGATATTAAATAATAGATGGCACCCTCTAACTTATTACTTTTTATTTCCGTGGAAGCGTAATCCTTACCAAAAATATCATCGTTGAGAATATTGGATACCGTTTTAATTTCGGTGGCCTTTTTTACAACGGATTCTTCTATGGGAACTGTATCTACAGGTACGGGAGGTATAATGTATTCCCGTCCCTCATAAAGATGCATACTATCCCGTAAATTATCTTGATTAAGATCTACAAAATGTCCGTAATGCCTAACCGGATTCATCCCTTGTTTCCTTAGAATGGAATAAATACCATCTCCCCTTTCCGCAATTACGGTTTTAACCGAAGTTTGGGAAATTAAAGGGAGCCATATTAAAGCCCCGATCCACGATAAAATAAAAGTTCTTTTGGCAGACACGATGTATATTTTGTACAAATATTATCAAAAATACTGCCCAATTCCAAAAACAATCCAAAATGAAGGAATTCTTGGGCTGTTTCTGCCCAGAATTTAGGTTTAGCCTCTTAAAGCAAAGCTATTATTAATCAAAGACCCGATAAATTTGGAATAAGCCTTCAATAAATCTTGTAAAAATTCTTTATTACCTCTTGTGCCGGTTTATTTTGGGGGGTAAATCGATTGTCATTAATACCGCCGGCCTTTTCATGATCAATAAACCATTTCCAAACAAATCCGCCTGCAAACCAATCTTCGCTCCAAAATTCTTCAAAAATAGCCTTGGTTGCGTTGGTTTGGGCCTCAAGATTTACGTCGTCCTGGCTATGGTCTACCAACCAAGGTTTCTTGGCAGCATAATTATTGCTCCTATAGCCGTATTCCGTAAATATAATCGGTTTATTTTTCGCCATGGATAAGGATTTTATTTTCTCCTTGTGCGGTTGCCATCCCCTTCTCAATTGTTCCACGGTGGGAGTTTTCTCATCACTCAGTGGAAAGTAGGCATCTATCCCAATAAAATCCAAATCCTCCCAAAAAGGGGTTCTTCCATATTCGTCCCAATTGGCAGCATAGGTAAGTTTTCCTTTATAAACACTTTTGATCTTTTTGATCAGTTCCGTCCAGTATTCCGGCCTGTGACTAACAAATTGCTCCAACTCGGTCCCAATACAAAATGCGTCCGCATTTGTTTCCTGGGCTAAAGTAGCATAAGCAAGTATAAATTTATCATAAGACGCTTCCAAGGCCCTCCAGTTTTCTTCTGAATCCATTTTTAAATTACCGGTAAATGCTCCCCTGGAGATCCAAATCTGTGGTTTCAACATTACTCTTAAACCATTCTGGTGTAATATATCTATGTATTGCCTGGCTCCGGTCCTTGTTTCCCCGAACCATTGTCTGGAGGTGTCGAATATTATTTCTGGCGAGCCTGTATCCCTAATAAATCCAAAGGGCATAACCGCTGCACATTTGGCGTTTACATTCCTAACGGCATCCACGTGTTCTTGGGCTACCTTTTCCCGAGAAGCAACAAAGCTAACACCATTGAATTTCTCCATTGCTTGGCCACTACAACCAAGTTGTAACAACAATAAGAAAAGAAGTCCTAATTTTTTCATTTAAATAGTTTATAGCCCTAATTTACTCCTTTTCTAATTCATTATAAAAATTAACTGGTTAAGCTTTATTAAATGTTGGCTGCAACTTTAAAAATTTATGCTTCCCTATTAATTACGGATAACATTGAATAACGAACCACTACTTCCTAAGAAACAAACTTAGATTTCCTTAGCTTTGCCAAATATTTAAACTAATAATACGAGTGGGAAGTAAGAATAAGCTGAAGCGATTCAAGGAGAATGAAACTTTTAGGAATGTAATTCAACCCACTAGGGAAGAAATTACCAATGGTTCTTTTTCACTAAAGGGGCAATGGAATGAATTTTTTGGCAATAACAATCCCTTGGTTTTGGAATTGGGCTGTGGAAAAGGCGAATATACCATTGGGATGGCCAAGCAAAACAAAAATAAAAACTTCATTGGTATAGATATCAAGGGAGCCCGCTTTTGGAGAGGTGCCAAAACGGCTATTGAAGATAATGTATCCAATGCTGCTTTTTTAAGAACCCAAATAGAATTAATTGACGGTCTTTTTGCTCCCAATGAAGTTTCTGAAATCTGGATTACCTTTCCAGATCCCCAAATCAAATATAAACGTACCAAACATAGACTTACCAATGAGGTCTTTTTGGATAAATATAAATTGATTCTTAAGGAAGATGGTACCGTTAACCTAAAAACCGATAGCGAATTTATGCATGGCTATACCTTGGGCCTTTTACACGGTAAAGGTTATGAAATGCTCTATGCCAATCACGACATCTATAAAAACGAAGGTAGCCCCAAGGAAGTATTGGAAATACAGACTTTCTATGAAAAACAGTATCTTGATAAAGGAAAGCCAATCACCTATATCAAATTTAGAATAAGGTAAACCATGGAGCATTTGCTTACCCTTTTTTTTGCTACTTTCTCTGCGGCCTTCATGGCCACGGTACCACCCGGTCTATTGAATATGAACGCTGCCAAGATAAGTGTGGAAAAGGGTAAGACCAACGGTATTATTTTTAGCTTGGGGGTGTCTACCATGATCATTATTCAGGCCTATATTTCTGTTCTGATTTCCAAGTTTCTATTCAAAAACCCGGAGATCATAGACCTCCTCTTAAAAATTGCCCTTATTGTCTTCGCTTTTTTTGCCATCTACTTCTTTGTAAAAGCCAAGAAAAAAAAGCTGAATCGACCTAAAATTGTAAAGGTTAGCAAGAAAAATAGTTTCTTTAAAGGAATATTATTGGCAGCCCTAAATTTATTGACCATTCCTTATTACAGTGGATTGAATGCCATGTGGAACGCCTCAGGATGGATACAATTCCAATTTCGTGATATAGCCACATTTATCCTCGCTGCTGGTTGTGGTACTTTTACGGTACTCTATCTCTACACGGTCTACTTCACCAAATTGGAGACCAAAAACAATGGGTTTTCAAAAAATTCAAATTATATATTAAGCGCCTTAATGATGCTTTTATTGGTAATTACCTTAATCCGTATTTTTTATACCTGATGAAACCCGAAAATGAGAACTTCTTTGAAAAAGTATATGCAGTGGCCAGGCAAATACCATTTGGGCGGGTTACCTCTTATGGAGCCATCGCCAAATATCTAGGAACCGCCAGAAGTGCCAGAATGGTAGGCTGGGCCATGAACGGCTCCCATAAAATTGGAGATATCCCGGCCCATAGGGTAGTTAACAGAAAAGGGCTATTAACAGGGAAACATCATTTTGAAGGCACCAATTTAATGCAGCAGCTATTGGAAAATGAGGGAATTAAAGTGGTGGATAATCAAATCGAGGATTTTGAAAATCTCTTTTGGGATCCCTGGCAGGAATTGAAGTAATTTTCTTGATTACAATTGCCGATAATATTGGATAAATTGCAACATATAAAGCTTACTTATTGCCTTATTTTACTTTTCAATTACCTTCCTTCCTAATCTCGCTCCTAAGCCCTATCTTTGTAATTTAGAATCAGTTTTAATAATGACTGAATAAGAATGGTTTAGGATGAAAATAGATAAGAAAGACATACTTAAAGCCCTTGAAAACATCACTGTGCCTGGAGAAGGACAAAATATGGTGGAGAGTGGCGCGGTTAAAAATATTATGGTTTTTGGGGACGAGGTAGTTGTTGATATTACCATTTCCAACCCTAGTTTGCAGGCGCGAAAGAAAACCGAAGTTGAAATTTTGAAAGTGATACACGAGAAGGTATACAACAAGGCCAAGATTACCGTTAACGTAAAAGTTAATGCCCCTGCTGCCAAGCCTAAGGTGAATGAGATAAAAGGAAAACCCATCCCAGGGATCAAAAATATTATTGCGGTCGCTTCCGGAAAAGGAGGCGTAGGGAAATCCACGGTCACGGCAAATTTGGCCGTCACATTGGCTAAAATGGGGTTTAAAGTGGGACTATTGGACGCGGACATTTATGGTCCTTCCATGCCCATCATGTTCGATGTTGCCCAAGAAAAACCTTTGGCCGTAAATATTGAAGGAAAATCCAAAATGAAGCCCATAGAAAACTATGGCGTAAAACTCTTGTCCATTGGCTTTTTTACCCAGCCCAATCAGGCGGTAATCTGGAGAGGCCCTATGGCTGCCAAAGCGCTGAATCAAATGATTTTCGATGCCCATTGGGGAGAGTTGGATTTTATGTTGCTGGATCTTCCTCCTGGAACAGGGGATATACATTTAAGCATTATGCAATCCTTACCAATAACGGGTGCCGTGGTAGTAAGTACCCCGCAGGAAGTAGCCCTGGCAGATGCCCGTAAAGGTGTGGCCATGTTCCAACAAGATTCCATAAATGTACCCGTGTTGGGAATAGTAGAAAATATGGCGTATTTTACACCAGAGGAATTGCCCAACAACAAATACTATATTTTTGGAAAAGAAGGTGCCAAGCACCTGTCCGAGGATTTAAATGTTCCTTTTTTAGGCGAGATACCTTTGGTACAAAGTATTAGGGAGGCCGGAGATGTAGGAAGGCCAGCGGCACTGCAAACGGCAACAGCAATTGAAACCGCTTTTGAGGAACTTACAAAAAATGTGGTACAGGAAGTGGTAGATAGAAACAAAAGTTTACCTCCAACAGAGGCTATTAAAATAACTACAATGGCAGGTTGTTCGGCTGTTAAAAAGAAGTAATTATGACATCAATAGAACTTAAAAACAACGTTGAAAAGGCTTTGGAGGAAATCCGTCCTTTTTTGCAAAGTGATGGAGGGGATATTTCCCTAATTTCCATAGACAATGATAATTCGGTTAAGGTAAAATTGGAAGGAGCCTGTGTAGGCTGTTCGGTAAACCAAATGACCCTAAAAAGCGGGGTGGAAATGACCATAAAAAAGTATGCCCCTCAAATACAAGAAGTCATAAATGTGGTGCAATAAGCTGACTTTTGTCATAATCCAATCCTAATTCCTTTTTTAGCTTTGTAGCTATTTTAAGTTCCTTTTTCCATGATTAAAACAGATATTCTGATTATAGGTGCAGGCCCAACCGGTCTTTTTGCTGTTTTTGAAGCAGGCCTGTTGCAGCTTAAATGCCATCTAATAGACGCATTACCACAAGCAGGTGGACAGTGTTCCGAAATATATCCAAAAAAGCCTATTTACGATATCCCGGGATTCCCAGAAGTTTTGGCTGGAGATCTGGTAAATAATCTTATGGAACAGATAAAAGCGTTCCAGCCCGGATTTACTTTAGGAGAGCGGGCAAATACTATTGAAAAATTGGAAGATGGCACCTTTTTGGTAACTACCAATAAAGGCACCAAGCACAATGCCCCAATCGTAGCAATTGCCGGGGGCCTTGGCAGTTTTGAACCTAGAAAACCCTTGATAGACAGAATAAAGGATTATGAAGACAAGGGTGTTTCCTATTTCATAAAAGATCCCGAAGTATATCGCAATAAAAAAGTATTGATTGCCGGTGGTGGTGATTCTGCCCTGGACTGGAGTATCTTTTTGGCCGATGTTGCTTCGGAAGTAACTTTGGTACATAGAAGAAATGAATTTAGAGGTGCTTTGGATTCTGTAGAGAAGGTACAGTCCTTAAAAAATCTTGGAAAAATAAATCTTATTACCCCTGCAGAAGTGGTGGGCCTAAAAGGCTCAGGGAAATTAGAAGCCGTAGTAATCAATAAATCCGGTGATCAGGACGAAGAAATTATCAAGGAAGTAGACCACTTTATCCCCTTGTTCGGGCTATCTCCCAAGCTGGGACCCATTGCGGATTGGGGATTGGAAATTGAAAAGAATGCCATAAAAGTGGACACTTTCGATTATCAGACCAACGTTCCAGGAATTTATGCCATTGGGGATGTAAATACCTATCCTGGAAAACTAAAACTGATCCTTTGCGGTTTTCACGAGGCAACCCTAATGTGCCAAAGTGCCTACCAGCGTATTTTCCCGGACAAAAAATATGTTATGAAATATACCACCGTAGGCGGTGTATCCGGTTTTGATGGTAGCAAAAAAGAAGCCCCCAAGGCAGTAGTAAAGGCCATTGATTAAAAAAAACAACCAAATCCTAAAGTAAATCCCTTAAATTTGCTGGCTATTAGCAAAAAAGAATATTTCTGGCATGAGCGATGTTAAAATAAAAATTAAGGACAGGGATGGGGTTGTACACGAGGTAGACGCACCCACAGACATGAATATGAATCTTATGGAAATAGTTCGTTCCTACGAACTAGCTCCCGAGGGAACCATTGGAATATGTGGTGGTATGGCCATGTGTGCCTCCTGCCAATGTTATGTGGAATCTGACCACCAATTGCCCGAAATGTCAGATGATGAGGACGCCATGCTTGCCGAAGCTTTCAATGTAAAGGACAACAGCCGCCTAGGTTGCCAAATTCATATAACAGAGGATTTGGAAGGCCTGGAAGTGGAGTTGGCCCCTGAGAGTTAATTGTTAAAATGTATGCGCATCTCCGGGAATGTAATGTTCTCGGATCCTACTATCCAAAATGTTTTCTGCAAGGCGTTTGGGTGCTAAATATTAGCATCCTAATATTAACCTGGGAACCTAATACTGCCCATAGCCATTAAATCCTGGCCTGGTAGGTAAATAAGTTAAAGTACCTTCCTTCTTTTGCAATAAGCTCATCATGAGTCCCTTTTTCTGCAATACGACCATCTTCTATAACCAATATTTGGTTGGCTTTTCTAATGGTGCTCAATCTATGGGCGATGACAAAAGTAGTCCTACCCTCGGTAAGGGTGGCCAAACTTTTCTGAATCAGGGCCTCACTTTCCGTATCCAGATTGGAAGTAGCTTCGTCCAATATCAAAATTTTTGGATTGGCCAAGACTGCCCTGGCTATAGCGATACGTTGCCGCTGTCCGCCGGAGAGCTTCACTCCGCGTTCCCCAATTAGCGTATCCAACCCTTTTTCAAACCTATCAGTGAATTCATCCACATATGCGGCCTTAACGGCCTTTATCAATTCATCCTCCGTTGCATTGGGCCTAGGGAACATTATATTTTCCCTAATGGTACCCTCAAACAAAAATTCGTCCTGCAGAACAACCCCCAAGTTTCGGCGAAAGCTGCTCAAATCAACTTTAGAAAGATCCTGACCGTCCACGGTTATGGTCCCTGAAAGGGGATTTAAAAAGGTTGCCGCCAAACCGGCAATGGTAGATTTTCCTGAACCGGAGCTACCCACTAGAGCTACCACATTGCCCGATTTCACTTCGAAACTAACGTTGTGTAATACATCCTTATCCTCCTCGTAGGCGAAAGAAACATCATTGAATGCTATATCCCCCTTTATTTTTTCAAGAACAATCGTTCTTTCCTCTTCATTGGCTTCCGGCACCATATTCATTAGTTCTTCCGTACGGTCCAGACCTGCAAGTGCCTCAGTAAGCTGGCTCCCTATGTTGCTCATTTGCACAATAGGCGCTATCATAATTCCCAAGACAAAGGTGAAGGACAAAAAATCCCCTAGACTCAAGCCTTCATACATTATTTTATATCCACCGATCCCCATAATTCCAGTAGTGGCAATTCCTATAAGAAAAGTGGATGAACTGGTCATAAAAGCAGTTGCCGTTAGACTCTTTTTTACATTTTGAAACAACAGCTCCACCCCGCTCTCAAAAACCTTGGTCTCCTGCTCCTCCGCATTAAAGCCTTTAATAACCCTGATTCCGCTCAAGGTTTCTGTAAGCCTCCCTGTAACCTCGGCGTTTATTTTACCCCTATTTCTAAATATTGGTCTTATAATCTTAAAGGCTTTTAAGGCTATAAAGGCAAAAATGGCCAATGGAATAAAGGTAAAGAAGGTCATAGACGGACTAATCCACAACATATAAACCAAGGCGCCTATGGCCGTAATACTTCCCCCTACCAATTGTACCAATCCTGTTCCAATAAGATTACGGACTCCTTCCACGTCCGACATTATTCGAGAGACCAAAGCCCCTGATTTTGCATTATCAAAAAAACGGATCGGGAGCGAAAGAACTTTCTTTTGTACCTGCGCCCTTAATTCCGAGATAAGGTATTGTGCCTGTACACTCAATATTTTTGTCAACAAAAATGATGTTACGGCCCGCACCAGAATAGACAGTATAACCAGACCGACCAATATTTTGAGCATGGTCATATCCTTGTTCGGAATAACATCATCCATAAAATATTTTAGGGAGATAGGGCCAACAAAATTTGCGGCGTTGCTTATGACGATCAAGAACAGACCTATAAAAACTAAATTGCGTCGAGGCCAAATTATTGTTTTAAAGGCGGTAAGAATACTAACTTTTTTATTGGACATTATGAATTATATTTTGATTGCGGGGATTTGTAAGGTATAAATGTAATTAAAGTTATTGGTAGGCGAACCATGAAAACTATCACTGTTACCAACTTAATTATGGCCAACAGTTAACATTAAAAAAGTAAAAATAACCTAAGATTTGATCTTGAATAAGAATAGAAGGAAATTATCATCAATCAAAAACAGGAAGTACTACCGGATAAATTACATCTACAAATCTCTTATAGGCCTCCCCGGAAGGATGCAGGCCATCCCCTGCCACTAAATCGGGATTGGACAATCCATTTCGTGTAATGTCCGTAATATTTACAAAAGGCACACCCTTCTGAAGGGCGGTAGCTTCCGCAATGCTATTATATTCATCAATTTCTTTGGAAATTTTATCGGTATTTCTGCCTTCTCCAAAAGGGGTATACGAATAATCTGGAATGGAAACAACAACAACATTTTTTGGATTGCCATAAGCCAGGGCAATGGCCCGTTCCAACAGTTGGGGAAACTCCTTTTTATATATTCTGAAAGGTTTACCTTGGTATTGGTTATTGACCCCAATCAAAAGGGTTACCAAATCATAGGAAGGCAATGCGGTCCCCCTGTTTATAGCATCCAATAAGTTGTCTGTTCGCCAACCTGTAACGGCTATTATTTCGGTATTGACCGTTACTTTTAGACCCTGCTCCAATCTATGCTTCAACTGTATTGGAAAGCTTTCTGCAGTAGTAACGCTGGCACCAATGGTATAACTATCGCCCAAGGCCAAATAATTATATGTCCCCGATTCGTTTAAATGTGGTCCATTCGAATCATTGGAAATGGTCGAAGGCAGCTCTGTATCCAAAATATTGTCCGTGGAAGGTTCAAAAGCGGACAACTCCCTTTCTTGGGAACATCCAAAGAAAACAATAGCAATGACAAATAACAATGATAACCGCATCAAAAGTGTTTTACATTATTTACGAAAGACAGGCTTAAGAGGTTTGTTCTAAATTAGAAAAGATGAAATCTTATTTTAATACCTTAAAGACGAACTCAAAAAAGAAATGCTCAATTAAAAAAACCAACCATTTGGGATGATGACTAAAATCCGGTAACTTGTTGTATAAGTGCTTTTTAATTAATCCTTATTTCTTTTAGAATTCCTAAGCAATCTTAAGGAATATGGGATTAGGATAAGCAGTAGGTTAATAATCAACAAATAGTAATATCCTTTCATATTGGTCAGTGTTTGTGTTTACTTATTGCCTTATTCCTTTATAATAATAATGGTGGCTTTAGACCCTGTGGATAAATTCCACATATTGGAATGAATCATTTTACCTTCATCATCATAAACATTAACTTGGGCCGTATTGGGACCTGAGGTACCTTGGTTAAGTGCCTCGAAATCAATTCTATTAAAACCCTTCTGCAAATCTAGGTTAATTCCTTTAAAGGAACCTGTTAAAAAAATATTGGGTTCCACCACCTTATCGTTGAGCAATATTCTTACCCTGTCACCATCAACATATTCATGGTCGCGGCAAACAATACCTACAAATTTCCCATTGCTTTTAATATCTCCCAAATACATGTTCCCAAAAAACGTTGAAGAACCTTCCTTTTCCTTTTCACCAACTTTTGGATCTATTTTTAAACCATAGCCAGCCTGTACCAATTCCCTGTCCGGAAGCATCTTGACATTTCTGGCGGTAAGGGAATCCCTAAGATTGGTAGTAGGTTTTAAGGTAATAATGGATGGCATTTTCAAAGCTGTACCCTGATTGGGATTTTCCCTAACCCCTCTATCCCCTTCTATTTTTAGAGGATTGGTGGTAGGAAGATCGGTTTGGGACATACCCAAGTGCGAAAATAGAAATAAAACGCAAAATAAAAATACTATTCTCATATGGCCATTTAATGTACCTATCAATTACAAAAATATCAAATACCTTGCCATGTGTCACTAAAATGCTGTTAAATTCACTGCAAAACAAAAAACCGGTTTAAGGACAAGCTTAAACCGGCATTAACAATCCAGGGGGAAATTCCCTAAGTTTTGACCGTATCTACAGGACCCAATTGGGCATGTTCGACCTCTGTAAACAAACGGGACTTTATAACAAAGCGCAATCCCAACGGTATTTCCAAGGAAAAACTAGAGCCGCGGCCTTTGGTTACATCTATGGTCAATTGGGTATGTTTCCAATATTCAAATTGATCCTTCGACATATAGAAAGGACAATCTGCAATATCGCCCAGATAAACATCGGTTTCGTTAAGCATTAATTCCCCTTTCGGAAAACACATGGGCGATGACCCATCGCAACAACCTCCACTCTGATGGAACATTAGCTCCCCATGCTGGGACTTTAGCTCCTCCAATACCTGCCTTGCATCTTCTGAAATCAATACCCTTTTGACCATAATTATTTTACTCTATTTCTTAAAAGAATCCCAGTGCTTTTTTGTCGTAGGAAATAAGCATATTTTTAGTTTGCCTGTAGTGGTTCAACATCATTTTATGGGTTTCCCTACCAATTCCTGATTTCTTATATCCCCCAAAGGGAGCATGTGCCGGATAGGTATGATAGCTATTTACCCAAACGCGACCGGCTTTAATTGCCCTGGCCACCTTGTAGGCCTGATGGGTATCCCTTGTCCATACGCCAGCGCCCAGACCATATAATGTATCATTGGCAATTTCAATAGCCTCTGCCTCATCCTTAAAGGTTGTTAGGCACACAACAGGACCAAAGATCTCTTCCTGAAAGACCCTCATTTTATTGTTTCCTTTTAGAATAGTGGGCTGAATATAATAACCCCCTTCCAAACCTTCATTATAGGCTGCATCACCACCGGTTAGTACTTCACAGCCCTCCTCCTTTCCAATTTTGATATAGTTCAGGATTTTTTCATATTGATCATTGGAAGCCTGTGCACCCATCATAGTTTCAGGATCCAGTGGATGTCCCAGCCTTATTTTGTTGGTACGGGCCACAACTCGCTCAATAAATTTTTCGTAAATACTTTCCTGTACCAAAATACGGGATGGGGAGGTACATACTTCGCCCTGATTAAAGGCAAACATTGCCGCTCCCTCCAAACATTTGTCGAAGAATTCATCATCTGCTTCCATAATGCTTTCAAAAAACACGTTGGGCGATTTACCCCCCAATTCCAAAGTAACCGGAATAATGTTTTTGGAGGCGTACTGCATAATCAACTGCCCAGTAGTTGTCTCGCCAGTAAATGCAATCTTGTTTATTCTGGGATTGGAAGCCAATGGTTTACCTGCCTCAATACCAAATCCGTTCACCACATTAAGTACCCCTGCCGGCAATACATTTTCTATAAGTTCCATTAGCACCAGGATTCCCACCGGAGTTTGTTCCGCCGGCTTTAGGACTACGCAGTTTCCGGCTGCCAGTGCAGGTGCTACCTTCCAAGCTGCCATAAGAAGTGGAAAGTTCCAAGGAATAATTTGTCCAACAACCCCTAAAGGTTCAGGAATGTTCAAAGATACCGTATTGGCATCCAATTCACTTGCCGTGCCCTCCTCTGCCCTTATGACCCCGGCAAAATAGCGAAAATGGTCTATGGCCAAAGGTAAATCTGCAGCCATGGTCTCTCTGATGGGTTTTCCGTTATCCCAGGTTTCGGCCCGTGCCAAAACCTCTAGGTTTTGCTCCATTATATCCGCAATCTTCAACAATAAATTACTTCTTGATGCTGCGGAGGAATTATTCCATTCCGGGGCTGCAGCCCATGCGGCATCCAACGCCAGTTCAATATCCTCAGCGGTAGATCTAGCTATCTTGGTAAAACTATTGCCATCTACAGGTGAAATATTATCAAAATACTCCCCTTTGGTGGGCGACACCCATTTACCGCCTATAAAATTTTCATACTGACTTTTAAATACTGGTCTTTCGACCCTATTCTGTGTTGTGGTCTTTACATCTCCCATGATCGTATATTTTAAATTAATATTAAATTTCATTTTGCCAATCGTTATTGGCCGGGCCATATTGTAAGTGTAAGTGGCTTGTTTTCAAATGTATGAAGCGTTTTTGTTAAAATTCTGACCCATTCTATCAATAACATGAACTATCCTATCAATAATTGTTTATATCCCAATTTGAGGTGATTAATTTTGTATTTTTAACAAAATAAGCTCATTGAATAATAATTAATGACAATTTAAATATATCTGGGATGCAGCTATCCAACGCCTACTTTAACCATAGAAGATTGGAAACTCTGGTCGAGAATCAAACGACCTATACGTTGAACAATGCTGCCATGCACGTTTTTGAAACCCATCAGCAAGCGGAACAGATATTGCTCCAATTTGATCAGCCAGTCCTGGCAAGTATGCTAAGTGGCAAGAAAATTATGCACCTTAGGGACCATGAGTCATTTAACTTTTTACCTGGTGAATCTCTTATACTGCCATCCAAAGAAATAATGTGTATAGATTTTCCCGAAGCAAAGGCTACCAACCCTACCCGTTGCTTGGCCATGGCCATTTCTGAGGATAAAATAAAACAGATGTTGAGGGTAATGAACGAAACCATGCCCAAATTGGATGGGAAGGAATGGGCATTGATGGATTATAATTTTCATTTTACAAATGATATTGGCCTCTATCAAATTTTACAACGATTGCTCTTTCTATTCACAGAAAACCATCCGTCCAAAGATCTCTTTGTAGACAATATGCTAAGCGAACTAATTGTTCGGATTTTACAGAGCAATGAGCGCAAAATTTACACGGAACAAACGTTGGAGGTCAGCAGCAACAGTAGGTTGGGGTTTATAGTCTCCTTTATTCGCGAAAACATATACAAGCCCTTAAGTATTGAAACATTGAGCAAAAAGGCCCATATGAGCGAGTCCCATTTTTACAGGGTCTTTAAAAATGAACTTGGCATTTCTCCTGTAGAATTCATTAATAATGAACGAATTAAACTAGCTGTCAGTCTTTTACAAGATCCAAAACGCACTATAAAAGAAGTATTCATGGAATGCGGTTTTGAAAGCAGGTCGTATTTTAACCGTGTGTTCAAGAGAAAGAAAAATGTTTCCCCTGGCGAATATCAAGCCAATGTGGTTAGGGAAAAGAGATATTGAAATTGGCGGATCGGCCTGTTGATTACCCCCACACCTTTCTTAGAAACCGAATAAAATTTTTACTCATTATATTTTCTATATCCATTTCCGAATAACCTTTTGCCAACAGTAGTCCAGGTATCTTCTGTAGGTCTGCGATCGTATTTAGGTCAGTTGGACATTGCTCTTTTCCAAAGCCTCCATCCAGATCGGTCCCTATACCAACGTGCAGGGAATTTCCTGCCAGCTGGCAAATATGGTCTATGTTGTTGATCATTTGGTCCAAGGAAACATCCATTCCCTTTGGGGTTGAAGTACCCCTCACCCAATTGGGAACCATCATCCAAGCGTCCAGGGCTATACCTATTACACCGTCCCTGCCAATAAGTTCCAATATTTGCCCATCAGAAAACTGTCTGTTATGATCCACAAATTTTCGACAATTGTTGTGGCTTGCCCAAACGGGACCATTGTATACCTTCATGGTTTCCCAAAAGCTAAGATCGCATAAATGGGTAGCATCTAGAATTAGGTTTAACCGCTCTATTTCTTTTAATAGCTCCTTGCCTTTATGGCCAATGCCTCCAACCGAATCCGTACCATGCGCGTAGGTGCCGGGACCATAATGGGCCGGTCCAATAGCCCTCAGGCCTTGCTCATAGGAACGCTCCAAATGACTTGGGGTAATTATGGAATCTGCCCCTTCCAAACTAAGGATATAGCCGATCGGCTTTTTGTCCATCCCATTTTCCCATAGCTCCAAATGTGCATTCAATTCTTCCGTATTCCTAATTTGGACCATTTCCCCAATTTCTTCCATGGCCCTGTACCAAGCCAACTGCCCCTGGGTCTGGGCCCAGGCCTGGTAGGGAGAGCTCCACCCGGGCAAGGGGTTTTCCTTCTTTACATACCTAGCTATTTGGGTACCCACACATAGGCCAATATTTCCCTTTCGCATAGCATCAAAAGACACCGTATTATTGGCCCTATCCGGTTTATCGGTCATACCCAGTTCACTTTCCCTAATATCGGCCACGGTCCTTGTTAGGTCCCTGTTCCATTCCATGGCATTCATGGCCAGATCCAAATGGGCATCAAATACGAACATATTATAAAAATTATCCCAACTTAAGGCCAATCCGATAATTATTGGTCCATTTAAAAGAGAGGTTTATATATTTATTTTAAGGTTTCTTGCAGCTACCTGCCAGGCACCGATTATCCTCCTATCAACTACCGTTAGGACTTCCTTATATTTGGCAACAGTTGGGCAAATATGTACAGGAATGGCATAGGCGGCGTCCCCTACTGTAAACATTTCATCATTGGGGCATTGCACAATTAAATGTTCTTCGCTTTGCCCTATTTGGGTGCAACCATCCCCTTCCAAAAACATTACCCTAGGAAAATCCATTTCTGAAGCCAAATGCTTATGTCCCAAATCGAAACAGACCAAATTGGAGCTTGGCTTACTGATTACCCTGGTCAACAAAACAGCGGCTGGCAGGAAATCCATATCCTTATAGGAGCCAGCATACCCTGCATCCCATAAAAGTGTAGTTCCTGGGCTAGTTTCCACACCTTCGCGCTTTAAATGGATTGGGAAAGTTGGAGAACCGCCGGCCACAATGGTGGGAATAGGGAAACCCAATTCCTCCAAAGATTTTTTCAAATCCAAAACCGCTTCAAAATCCTCATTGCATTTCTGCTCTCTTTCAAACAGAACTTTGTTGTGGATATGTCCGTCGTACACATGCAATCCTGCAGCCTGCAAATTAGGGTCCTTATATATTTTTTTATACAATTCCACAGCATCGGCATTGGGCAGAATACCGGATCTATTCATCCCATTGTTAATATCTAACCAAAGCGACACAGAAATGCCTTTGTCCCTAGCAATTTTAGCGATTTTTTCAACAATCCGGGTATCATCAACAATTGCTGAAAAAGTACTATTGGGGAATTCCGAAATCAGTCTAAAAAATCGGTTTATATTGGGACCTACCGGTTGCAACGCCAGTAGTATGTCTGCTGCACCGCAATTTCCCAAAAGTTCGGCCTCGGCAATGGTGGCACACTTAAATTTTTGAATACCGTGCTTTAACTGTAGCTGAACAATCTCTGCGGTTTTATGTGTTTTTATATGGGGCCTAAGGTGACGGGTACCACCGGCCATGGCAATCATGGTCATAATGTTTTGTTCTATCCGCTCCGGATAAACCAAAAGGGCAGGGGTAACTATATTCTCCGTGTCCTTAATTCTATACCATTCTTTGTTCATTACAACATTGGGTTTATCATCAATGAAGCTCAAACATTGCCTCTACCTCTACAGGAATATTATCTGGTAACATCATCCCAACAGCACTGCGTACGCCAATACCATTTTCTTGTCCAAAAACATCGGCCATCAATTCACTAAACCCATTTATAACAAAGGGTTGTTTTCCAAAATCCGGAGTAGAATTTACCATCCCAAGGACCTTTACAACCCGTTTTATTTTGTCCAAGCTTCCAAAATGTGTCATAATCGTGGAAAGCATAGTAAGGCCCACCTGTCTCGCTGCCAGTTTGGCTTCATCGGCATTCATATCAAAACCTGCTATCCCGATTATTAAAGATCCGTCGTTTTGAATTGGCCCCTGGCCCGAGACATATAAAAACTTGTCTACTACCAAAATAGGCCTGTAAACGCCCGCCGGTTTTGGTGCCGGGGGAAAAACCAATCCTAATTCCTTAATCTTTTCTGTGGGTGAACTACTCATAACTGATACTTTAATTAAACAAACAAACTCAAAATCATTACTCCGATCAATCCCATTACACCCACGGTGGTTTCCATAACTGTCCATGTTTTTAAAGTATCCTTGATGGAAAGGTTAAAATATTCCTTGAACAACCAGAATCCTCCATCGTTTACATGGGAAAGCATTAGACTCCCGGAGCCTATGGCGAGGACCATTAATTCCGGACTTACCCCGGTAGCGCCAATAAGTGGCATTACTATACCTGCAGTCGTTAAACCGGCCACCGTTGCCGAACCCACACACACCCTAATAACCGTGGCCACAAACCAGGCCAACAAAAGCGGTGAAACACTGGAATCCTTTAAACTGTCTGCAATATACAAACTTACCCCACTATCTATTAAAACCTCTTTTAGCGCCCCTGCTCCTGCAATAATAAGAAGAACCATGGTAATCCCCGAAATAGAGCTGGACATAGACCCCATAATATCGGTCATACGTTGGCCCCGGGCCAAGCCCAAGGTATAAATGGCCACCAATACGGAAATCAACATTGCTATTACTGGATTTCCCAAAAAGTTGACAAAAGGCATAAATCCATAATCCTTGGGAAATAATAGATCGGCTATGGTGGAAAACATTATTAGAATAATGGGAAGAAGGGCCGTAAAAATACTGATGTTTATCCCTGGCATTTCTTCTTCAGTAAGAACAGTAGGGTTTACAAAATCCTTTAAGGGAGTAGCCTTGACATTTTTAATGGTACGCGAAAACCATGGTCCGGCAACCGTAATAGCCGGAATGGCAATGATAATCCCATATAAAAGTGTCTTCCCCATATCTGCCTCAAACATGGCGGTAATGGCCGTTGGGGCAGGGTGAGGAGGCAGGTAGCCATGTGTTACGGACAAGGAGGCTATCATTGGAAGGCCCACATATAAAAGTGGCAATCCCGTTGAGGCGGTAATAGTGAATATCAAGGGGATCAATATCACAAATCCAACCTCATAGAACAGAGGAATACCCACAATAAATCCGGTCAACACCAAGGCCCATTGAATATTTTTAACACCAAATTTGGCCACCAACTTGGTGGTTATCTGCTGGGCAGCGCCGCTATCTGCCACCAGCTTGCCCAACATGGCTCCCAATCCTAAAATCATCACCAAGAAACCAAGGGTATTACCTATTCCGTGTTCTATGGATTTTACCACCTGGTCCAGATCCATTCCTTCCGCGATCCCTACGGCAAGCGATACGATTATAAATGCTATAAAGGCGTTAAGTTTAAATTTTGCAATGAGTAAAAAGAGTAGAAATAACCCAAGAATAACAATAAGTAATGGCATAGTATTGGTTTGGTATTTAATTGAATACAATTCTTAAATATACTATATCAACCAAAAAATTAATATCCTTTTTAATAATAAATTAAAATTTATACAAAAAACTTAAGGAATAGGTATCCCGATAATTGGAAAAACCAAGAGACATTTGTTCCTTTTTATGTGGTTTTGTAAAAATATAAGTGCTGCCAATGCCAATGGCAGCACCGGCAAATACATCCCAAAAATCATGGTAACCGTCTGGGCCTTCCGTTCTACTTACAGCAACGATACTTGCCAGTAGATAGGCCGGGATACCATAGTTCCAACCATACCTGCGCTGTATAAATGATGCTCCGGAAAAAGCGGATGAAGTATGACCGGAAGGAAAGGAATCATATAGTTTTCTACCTTCAGGCCTTTCTTTTTTAGTGAAATGTTTTAAGGAATACGTCAAGGCCATAGTAGTACCGTACGAGAAAGCCAATTTTTTGGTGCCCTTGTAATCCTTATTTATCAAAGTCATGACGCCCGCGGTTAAAGGCAGTGCCAATTGAAGTACGTCGCCGGTATCTTCCAAAACATATTCCCATTTCTCATGTCCCCCCTCTGTATCCTGGGAATAACAGGTAATGGTTATAAAAAAATATGCACATACAAAGATTAAGGACAATTTTTCCATTGTTCTCTATTATTGTAACAGCTTCAAGATAAATAAAAGTTATTAAACCTCAGGGCAAGCCCTGAACCCAACAATCGGTATCGACCCTAGGTTCGAGGTATTGAACCTAGATCCCGCCGAAAAAGGCGGGATTAGTTCAACTTGCAATTTTAAGTGCGTCTTACTGACTTCTCAAAATTGAGTTTCACTAATAAATAATCCTTGCCATTATCTGCAGATCAAATTAAGCGCATTATTATTTTCAGCTGCTTTGTAATTTTCGTAACTTTAAGTATATCTGCCCTTTACAGAATTGGGAATTTAGAATTCAATTCTGATGTTGACAATGGACTGTGGAAAATAACAACTAGTTTCCCTAGCGTCCAAATAGTTTTATAGGAGTTTATTACAAATTTTACACCGCAATTATCATGGCACCACCTTTCGTTCTTAGTATCCTTATTGTATTGTTTTTATTGGCTGGAATACGAGTAGTCTTCGAATACAAAAGAGCATTAAAATTTAGATTTGGCAAGTACATAAAGACCTTACAACCTGGTTTTAGGTGGATTATCCCCATAGTGGAGACCATTCAGATTGTTGATATCCGTGTTATTACCATCAATATTATATCCCAAGAAGTAATGACAGAGGACAATGTTCCCTGTAGTATTGACGGTGTGGTCTTCTTCAAGATAAACGATCCGGAAAAAGCCGTTTTGGAAGTGGAAGAATATCGCTTTGCTATTACCCAATTGGCCCAAGCGGCATTAAGGGATGTTTGCGGAAAGGTTGAATTGGATACCATTTTATCCAAACGTGAGGAAATGGGAAAGAACATCAAGGCCATTGTTGAATTGGAGACCAAAGAATGGGGTATAGAAATTATAGATGTTAAAATTAAGGACATTCAATTACCTGAAAACATGAAGCGTATGATGGCCAACCAAGCAGAGGCCGAAAGGTCCAGAAGGGCACGAATTATCTTGGCCCTTGCCGAGGAACAGGCCGCAGGTAAATTATTGGAAGCGGGTAAATTGATAGATCAGTCGCCTTCCGCTATAAAACTAAGGCTTTACCAAACCCTGTCCAATATAGCGGCAGAAAAAAATTCCACCATCCTATTCCCCTTCCCTGAAGAGGTTTTGCCCAGAAACCCTGTGAAAAAACCCAAAAACAAAAAGTAGGTAAATCCCATTATTAAAATTGATCTTTCTTTATCTTTAGAAAAAGTTTGAATATTAAAAATGGAAAAACATAGATGTGGCTGGTGCAAGGGCGATGCACTTTACGAAAAGTACCACGACGAGGAATGGGGAGTCCCCATAAAGGAAGATGACCTACTTTTCGAATTTTTAGTTTTGGAAACCTTTCAGGCCGGATTAAGCTGGATCACCATCTTGAGAAAACGGGAGAATTTTAGACAGGCATTTGACCATTTTGATTACAAGAAAATTGCTAAATACGGAGAACCTAAAATTAAATCCCTCTTACAGGATTCCGGAATCATCAGAAACAAGCTCAAGATAAGGGCTACGGTTACCAATGCCCAAGCCTATATGGCACTACAAAAGGAATATGGCAGTTTTAGCAATTACATCTGGGGCTTTGTGGATGGCCAACCTATCAAGAACAACCATGCGGATTATAGAAATGCCCCTCCCCACACCCCTTTGTCCGATACCATAAGCAAGGATTTAAAAAAACGCGGTTTCAAATTTGTAGGGAGCACCGTAATTTACGCCCATATGCAGGCGACCGGAATGGTGAACGATCACGAAATAAATTGTTTTAGATATAATGAAGTATAGCTATTTGGCCTTTGTGCTATTTTTAGTAATAAACCCAAACTGTTTTTCCCAAGCAAAATTGGAGCGGGAGCATCGCATCAAAAAAGCACAATTTCCATCCTTGGAATCGGATATTATGATCATGGGAAATGTCAAAAACCTAAAATACTATAAAGAAGTTGACTCTTCAAGAACTACCTTTATCATGAAATTTAGGCAAAATAAAATCCAATATCATATCGATTTCAACGAAAAGGGAGTACTTCAAAATACGGGCTTTATGGTAAAGGAAGTTGACATTCCCAAGGATACCTATACCAAAATAAGTTCCGTATTAAAGGAAAAATTTAATAAAATAAAAATTAAATATATCCAACAACGGTACCCTGGATCCTTGGAGAATGTTCTAAAAAACACTTTTCAAAATCTAATGTTGCCCAGCAATACCTACAAAGTAATGGTCAGGGGCAATAAAACGGATAAAAGGGAAGACTATATTGCAATTTTTGATGCGGAGGGAAATTTGGAACATATGGCAAGGGCCTTACCGCCCAATTATGATCATGTGCTTTATTAAAAGGACAAGGAATTAAATGTAACCCCTAACCTTTAAGGATTTTTATAAATTGTTTTCTTGGGATTTCTTCGGCCCCTAGGCTTTCCAAATGATCGGTATGCACCTGACAGTCGATTAATTTGTACTCCTTTTTTTTCAACTCCTGGGCAAGGTTTATAAAAGCAAATTTGGAAGCATTGCTCCTTTTACTGAACATGCTTTCCCCACAGAATACATTTCCAAGGTCAATGCCATATAGTCCTCCGACCAATTCATTATTTTCCCAAACTTCCATAGACTTGGCAATTCCCATTTGATGCAATATTAAGTAGGCACTTTTCATTTCAGGGGTAATCCAAGTTCCTTCCTGCCCCTTGCGCTGTATAAGAGAACATGCATTAACCACCTCCTCAAATTGGGCATTCCAAGTAATCCTAAACCTATTGGATTTTATAACTTGTTGCATACTCTTCGAAATCTTTATTTTATTGGGAAATAAAACCATTCTCGGGTCTGGACTCCACCAAAGAATCATGGAATCTTCATTGAACCAAGGAAATATCCCATTATTATAGGCCAATATCAAACGGTCTGGGGACAGATCGCCCCCTACGGCCAATAACCCATCCTCATCGGCTTTTTCAACATCCGGAAACAACAAGCGATGGGTAAGGAGAAACATGATGAAGTTAATTTATGGTCCCTAAATTAAGAAAACCTATTCGGTTACAAACTGAATAGGTTTTCTTATTATTTGAAATTATACCTTCTCTAAAAAAAGATATAATTCCGCATCATAAAATTTTTGCCCACTAATTAAAATGGCAAATCGTCATGATCATCGTCATTGATGTCATCCGCGGGCTCAAAAGCATCCATTGGTGGTACTGGAGGTATCCCTGGAGCATTAGCCTCATCCTGTAGACTTTCTATTCTCCAACCTTGTATGGAATTAAAATATTTGGTCTCCCCCTGTGGGTTTACCCATTCCCTACCTCTTAGGTTAATACTTATTTTTACAGCTTGTCCGGCACCAAAATTATTTAAAAGGTCGCATTTATCCTGTACAAACTCAACCATAATATGTTGTGGATACTGTTCCTCCGTGGTCACCACTACTTCCCTCTTTCTAAATCCGTTGTTCCCAAATGTTTGGGTCTCACCTACCATTTTAATTTTCCCTTGTACTTCCATTTTCCTATTTATATAATTTTACTTTGTATTCTTTTTTTGTCAATATTAAGCAATTTGAACAGGAACACCTAAAACAAAATATCGCATCTTAGTTTTTAGGGGTTCGATGCTTAAAATATTGCTTGCCATCATTCTATCGACTTCCCATTCTTACCTCAATCCCAAGAAATCAATGCTATAGACCTCGTGTTAAATCTTCTATGAGGGCATCTCGGCCAATAAAACCTTCCACGCAGAAAGCACCTCCTTAGTTTTTAACAACTCTTGGGCCCTTGCATGGAGTAATGCTACATCACCTGAACTCAATATGGACCTTAGATCCACATTATTATCAACGTACTGCCTAACCTCTTCCCAGGATGGTAATCTTTCTATATTGCCCAACATTCCCAAATCATTGCCAGTAAGGACATTGCTCAACCTAATGTGCTCGGGGATTTGGTCCACGCCAATCCCTAAATTGGAAACTGGTTTGGGCACTTCAAACAATCCCATATTGGCCCGGCTATACCAGTTGCCCCCCAAACGGGCCACCTGATCTATTTTAAATTGATCAATGGTCCCGTCCCCATCCAAAATATCGGTAGCTATATGTATTTTAAGCACTTCAGAAAAAATAAGATTCCCTGCACCCCCCTCTTTTCCAAGAGGTTCCACTTTCACCACCTTACACTCGAACTGCACCGGCGATTCTCCTACCCTAAATGGCTTTACCAAGTCTGAAGGCAACATGGTCAATCCGGACTTTATAAATTCGTTTTCACCTTCCTTGTACTCTGTGCTTGCCAGTGACATTTGTTGCACCATATTATAGTTCACTACATTTATGACCACCTCCATATTTTTAAGCACATTCTCCAACGTATGTTTCGTGCTATTGTCTCGCACTCTGCGGGACGGTGAAAATATTAATATAGGTGGGTTGGAACTAAAGACGTTGAAAAAACTAAAAGGCGACAAATTTGGTCTTCCCCTATCATCAATGGTACTGGCAAAAGCAATGGGCCTTGGTCCGACAGCGCCCAATAAATACCCATGTAATTTGGCTGTGGGCACTTCCGAAGCGGTGATGGAAACCATTTTTTTCATAGCAGGTAAAGGTAAGTAAAATGTAGGCAAAATGAAATAAAGTGCTTGATATCAAAATAGAATATCTTTGTCCAAATTGCGTTATCTTTAAGTATAATTTTATAGATGGATGGATTTTAGTCCTAAAAAGAAAACTTCGAACCTTCTGCTATTGGTAGCTTCTTTCGCTATTGTGAGCTTGATACTGTGGAACACCAACAGTTTTTTTAAGAAGTTTAAGGAAGAAGAGCGCCACAAAATGGAAATTTGGGCCACGGCACAATCTGAATTTTTGTCCCTTCCAGTTGATGCCGACCCAGGCAATCTGCACATCAAAATCTTTCAGAACAACACCTCCACTCCTATGATACTGGTTAACAAGGATAGTACCATAAAAGTGAACAATATGCCCGCCGTACAGAAAACGGACACTGCCTTCATCCACGGAAAAATAAATAAATTCAAAGGAGAAAATAAGCCCATATCCATTGAGTACAAGGGAGAAAACCTGGCCACCCTATATTATGGGAATTCTGAGGTGCTCAACAAACTAAAGTATTATCCTATTGCCCTTTTATTGATAATCTTCCTTTTTGGAACCGTAATTTATTTTTTGTTCAAAACCAATAAAACATCCGAACAGAATAAACTTTGGGCGGGTATGGCCAAGGAAACGGCACATCAGATAGGAACCCCACTTTCCTCCCTCTTGGGATGGAACGAATTATTGAAGACAGAAAATATTAATCCAGAAATAACCAAGGAAATTGAAAAAGATATAAGCCGGTTGGAAACCATTACGGAGCGTTTTTCTAAAATTGGCTCCCTACCCATCCTTAATGAGTATGACATTGTTGAAGAGACTAAGAATGCATTTGATTATTTAAAATTAAGAAGTTCCAAACTCATTCATTTTTCATTTCGTACGCAATTAGACCATGCACCAGTACTTCTGAACAGGGCCCTATACAATTGGACCATTGAAAATTTGGTAAAAAACGGAATAGATGCCATGCGGGGCAAAGGCAACATTTCCATTGAAATTGTTCCCAATGGCAACTGGGTCAGGATCTTGGTGTCCGATACAGGTGGTGGTATACCCAAAAAGAATTTTCAGACAATTTTTAATCCTGGGGTTACCTCTAAAAAAAGAGGTTGGGGCTTGGGACTCTCTTTGGTAAAGAGAATAGTGGAGGAATACCATAAAGGCAAAATAAAAGTACTGACATCCACCAAGGACGGTACCATAATGCAAATTACATTTAAAGTTAAAAATTAAGGTGATGGCAAAGGAGAAATTAGTTGTAATTAGAGAGGCGGATTTAACGAACAATTGCCCGGAGTGTTTTAATCAGGAATTAAAGTTGACCTTTTTTCAAAGACATACCTATGGTAAGTTATATGATAGGACCACCAAGGATATTACCCATGAAATTAAATGTAAAAAATGCAATTCAATTATATACCCGGTAACATGGACCGAAGACATAGAACGTGTTTATGACTACTACCAGAAAATGATTGCCCCTGACCGTGCCGCCATACGTTTTACCACCCTGTTTTATGTCTTAACACTACTGCTCATAATAGTAGTGGCTGCCGGCGTTTACATTTACTTGGAAGGAATTATTTAATATTGGCCCTGATCTTTTCTGCTATTTCCGTAAAATCTTTGGGAGTAAGTGATGCCTTATGCTGAAAAGTGGCGTCCCGCATTCCGTTCAACGGAATTAAATGTACGTGTACATGGGGGACTTCCAAACCTATTACGGTAAGCCCTACCCTATTGCAAGGCACGCTAGCCTCAATGGCCAGGCCTATTTTCCTGGAAAAGGCCATAAGCCCCAAATAAGTTTCCTCGTCCAGATCCAAAAGTTTGTCCACCTCTTTTTTAGGGACACATAAAGTATGGCCCAGGGCATTCGGATTAATATCCAAAAAGGCGTAATAATTATCGTCCTCGGCAATTTTATAGGACGGGATTTCACCGTTTATAATTTTTGTAAATATTGATGACATATTGCTGAACTTAAATCAATTTAAAAGTAGTACAAATATTTTAAAACACACTCCCAAGCATATAATTTGTATGGTCCAACGTCCTAGTCACCATTCGTGAAACCTAATACAACCAACTAAAAAAATAAGGGCCTCAATTGAACAATTCAATTGAGGCCTCTATATATTTCCTGAAATGGTCTATCTTGAAATTTCCAAGATTTCAAATTTTAGAGTTCCGTTGGGAACAGTTATTTCTGCTGTTTCACCCACTTTTTTACCTAACAGGCCCTTTCCTATGGGCGAGCTAACAGAGATTTTTCCTGCCTTTAGGTCAGCTTCACTTTCTGCCACAAGCGTATATTTCATTTCCATACCGTTATTCTTGTTCTTTAATTTAACGGTAGACAGCACCAGCACCTTAGAGGTGTCCAATTGCGATTCGTCGATCAAGCGGGCATTGGCCAAGGTCTCTTCCATCTTGGAAATTTTCATCTCCAACAAACCTTGTGCCTCCTTTGCGGCATCATACTCGGCATTTTCTGACAAATCCCCCTTATCCCTAGCCTCACCTATTGCTTGCGATGCTTTTGGACGCTCAACATCTTTGAGGTAATTAAGTTCTTCCCTCAATTTTTTTAGCCCTTCTGCTGTATAATAAGATACCTTACTCATAAGTTCTACGTTAAATAAATAGGAAAATCCTCTTTTTTTAAAGAGGATTTAAGACAAATATACATAATTTTTGTTCAATTTTGTTCAAGATAATTAATTACGCATGGTGGCATGAAATGCATATTCGGAATCTTAGTTTTCTTTATTTTATTGTCCTGTGACAATAACTCAACCAATAGAAATCCTTATTTACAGGAAGTTAGCTTTAGGTTCGACCTTAACCTAAACCTACCTCGTTACAGCCCTTTGACCAATATAGGTAGCGCCGTATATGTTGAAAACGCCGCTGTAGGTACCCGTGGTGCATTCGTCATCAATACCGGATTTGATTCCTTTATGGCCTGGGAAGCCAGCTGTCCCAACCATGCACCCAATGATTGTTCCACAATGACCCTAAAAGGGCAGACCGTTACCTGCTCCTGTGAAGGTTATGAATACAATCTTTTTACTGGACAACTGCTCAATAGGCCAGAAGACGGCAAAACCTATCATGATCTACTTTTTTACCGTGCTACCTATAGTGGCAATTCGGTAATCATCTCCAATTAACAACCCTTAGATCTGTCCTAAAATCTTACCCATTATCCAACTGGTATGTAAGCCGGAACGTCCAGTGGAAGGATGTTCCCTGTTTTCCAGTAAATGCTCCCGTATGCTTTCCACATGGAACTGCTGCACGTGCTTTGGATGATCAATAAAGAGGTTGGTCGTCCCATTTTCATTGGTTAGGGTAATTTCCTCTTCATTAAAAACGGAAAATACTATTTTGCCCTTACTACCTATGATCTCCACCTTATCTTCCCTAGCTGAGGCGCCAAAGTTCCAACTGCCCTCACCGGTAACACCATTTTTGAAGATCCAACAAGCTGCGATGGCATCTTTTGCGGTATATAATTTTTGTTGATTGGCACTTACCCCATAAACATGTTCAACATCTCCAAAGTAAAATGAAAACAAGTCCAACCCATGGCTGGCAAGATCATCAAAATAACCCCCTGGAGCAACTTCACCATCAGTCCTCCAATTGTATGTTTTTTGGAGATCTTCAGTACTTGGTGGTTTAGAGAGATGCCATCGAATATGTCTTACTTCCCCAATCTTATCCGTATCCAACCATTCCTTAATTTTTAGAAATCTTGGTAACGAGCGTCGATAATAAGCCACAAAAAGAGGCAGTTTTCTTTCCTTAAAAACATTGAATATCTCTAGGCTATCCGCATGGCAGGGTGCCATGGGCTTCTCCACACAACAGGGTTTACCGACCCCGGCCACCATAAGGGCATAATGTTTATGGGTGTCTGGTGGAGTGGCAATGTAAACCGCATCTACCTCCGGATCCGCAATCAAATCCTCAGCTTTGGAGTAAAACTTTGGGACGCCATGCCTTTTGGCATAGTCTTCCGCCTTCTTTTCATCCCTGCGCATAACGGCTGTCAATTGAAAATCCCGGGTCTGTTGATATGGTGGTCCACTCTTGACCTCGGTAACCGCCCCGCAACCAATTATTCCCCAACGTAAAGGTTTAGCGTACTTAGTATTGCCCATTATTTAACATTTATAGGTTTTGGCCAACTGCATGAGTTACAAAAATAACGGTTAAGATATGAATTACACATCCCAAATACCCGGTTTTTTTTATAAATGTGTTGGGAATTTACCAATGTTATATAAGACCAAGCCGAAAGCACTATTCTTCTTCGAATTAAAAAATATAAGCCTAAATAAGTGGTATGTAAGATAGTCTAGGACATTTTTTCTTGCCCGACCATGCTCAACCCCACAATTCTTAACTCAACTTAATGATATTTTACCTATCCTTAAGTTTCCTCCAAATTTTAGCAGATAAAATTGGAAAATGACATAGTTTTTAAATAGTTTTATAAAAAAACAGCGGGATATTAACAATAATTTTAACGAATTGCCCAATTATTAAAAACTGTTTTTGACAAAACCATTGGCAACATTCCGACTTGTAGTATCACCCTTAAAACCTTAATCAAAATGAAAGCAAAAATTGTTTTTACGTTTCTTATAACCAATTTTGTGATGTTAAACTTGTCTGCACAAGACCCGACACTAAAAAGTGTCTTTAACGGAAAAAATCTCAAGGGGTGGATTGTTCCTGAAAACAACATATGGTGGACTGTGGACAACGGAATACTAACGGCCAAAAGTGGTCCTGATAAAAAGGGTTCCATTTTATGGACCGATAAGGAGTATACCGATTTTGTAATAGAAACCGACTTTAAATATGGCGAAGGAACCGTAGATACCGGGATTTTTCTTAGAAATGACAAGGAACAGATACAAATGGGGATTTCGGGCTCTTTAAAGCGGGACATGACCGGCTCCCCCTATATTGTAGGAAAAAAATATCCCGTAGAAGCCCAAAACGTCAAGGAAATTTTAAAGCCCAACGACTGGAATACCATAAAAGTGATAGCAATTGCCGGGTATTATGAAGTTTGGCTCAATGGCAAACACGTTATGAGCTACACCTCGGACTCTTATGTTAAAAGTGGGCCCGTAGGATTGCAACTACATCCCAATACAGAGATGACCGCCAGTTTCCGAAACATCAAAATTGGAAAAATGTAATGGCCCAATATTCTCTAAAAATAAATTAATCAAATTCAATATCGCCCAACAAGAATGAACACACGAACATTACTTCTTAAAACTAGTTTAAGCAGTGTAATAGCCTTACTCTTTATGGTATCCTGCAAGCAGGCCAAGTCTGAAAAAACGGCCGAGGCCAACACTCAACCCAAGGTAGAAAAAAGAATAAAACTAGTACGTAACGATCAAGAGAAAAAGGTTGATGTCTTTATTGATGGCAATCTATTTACCTCCTATATCTATCCTACCAATATTAAGAAACCAGTCCTTTATCCTTTAATTACCCCTAAGGGGACCAAGATCACAAGAAAATATCCCTTGGAACCGTCTGTAGGGGAAAGGGTAGACCATCCGCATCATGTTGGGGTTTGGTTCAACTATGGCGATGTTAATGGTTTGGATTTTTGGAACAATTCTGATTCCATAAAGGTGGAAAAAAGGGGAAGTTACGGTACCATTCTGCACAAAGAAATTTTAGGTATGGAAGACGGTAATGAAGAAGGAAGGCTAAGTGTAGCTATGGATTGGGTTTCCAAAGAGGGAAATGTACTGCTAAAAGAGAATACCACATTTATTTTTAGGGGTAATCAGGATGAATATTCCATAGATCGGATCACCAACCTTTCTGCCCCCAACGAAAAAGTGGTTTTTAAGGACAATAAGGAAGGAGTCCTAGGTATACGGGTTACACGTGAATTGGAGCACCCTTCCGACAAGCCCGATATATTTACCGATTCCAATGGGATCCCTACCGGTGTCCCTGTCCTGAACAATGAAGGTGTAAATGGAAATTACATTAATAGCGAGAATATTGAAGGGGACGACTGTTGGGGAAAAAGATCGAATTGGGTGAATTTAAGATCTAACATTGGCGAAGAAAAAATCTCTCTTGCCATCTTGGACCATACTTCCAATGCCGGCTATCCTACCTATTGGCACACACGCGGCTATGGCCTTTTTGCTGCCAATCCCCTAGGGCAGGAAGTCTTTAGTGATGGCAAGGAAGCCTTAAACCTAAGCCTGGACCAAGGTGAGGATGTAACCTTTAAACATAGAATTATAGTAGCAAGTAAGAATTTGGAAAAGGCCGAGTTGGATTCCGAATTCAACAAATTTTCTAAGCAATAGACTTCCGACCTACTTTTCAAAACAAAATCGTCAATACTTTTAAAAAAATACAATTATGGATAACAGAAGAGACTTTATTAAGAAAACTACCCTTGCCAGTACCGGCATTGTTGTTGGTGCATCTGCCTTTTCCGCAAAATCTTATGGAAATATCATAGGTGCCAATGACCGTGTGGTCCTAGGGTCTATTGGTGTCAGGGGTCGTGGAAGTAATTTGTTGGAAAATTTTTCCGAGATGTACAATGATGGAGTACATATTAAAACCGTTTGTGATGTTGACTCTGCCGTTTTGGGCGACAATGTAAAAATGGCTGCCAAAAACCAAAAAGGCAACAAACCAGGTACGGAGGAAGATATGCGCCGTGTATTTGAGGACAAGGAAATAGACGCTGTAGTCGTGGCCGTTCCCAATCATTGGCATGCACTGGCCACCATCTGGGCCTGTCAGGCCGGAAAACATGTATATGTTGAAAAACCTAGTTCCCATAATGTATGGGAGGGAAGAAAAATGGTAGAGGCCGCACGAAAATACAATCGGGTAGTTCAGGTAGGATTCCAAAACAGATCCATAAGCAATGTTATGCAGGCTATGGATTTCTTACATCGTGGTGGTATTGGGGAAGTATTTCTATCCCGAGGCACATGTTTTAAACCTAGGGATTCTTTTGGAATTACCCCAGATAGTGTATCACCATCAACCTTGAACTACGATCTTTGGTTGGGCCCGGCCACCTATAGGCCTTATAATGAAAAAAAGGGGCACTATAATTGGCACTGGCACTGGGATACCGGCAATGGTGACACAGGCAACCAAGGGCCACACCAATTTGATATTGCCCGATGGGGCCTGAATAAAAAAATACATCCGGTAAAAGTTCAGTCCATGGGAGGTATTTTTGGATTTACACCACAGGAATGTTCGCAGGAAACACCAAACACCCAAACTTCCGTATTTGAGTATGGGGACGGAAAAATATTGGAATTTGAAACTAGGGGCAGATACACCAATCATGAGGCCAATTTAGGAGTGAAAATTGGTAATATGTTTTACGGAACGGAAGGTTGGATGGAAGTAAACGGATCTACCTGGAAAGCATACAAAGGCAAGGAGACCGAACCTTTTGCAGGTTCTGAAATGGCCGGAAGTGCTGCCGTTGGTGGTGACACCTCCTTTTTGACCGCCCCCGATAGCAAGGGACATTATGGCAATTTTATAGACGGGGTACGCTCAGGAAACCATCATGATTTAAATTGCGATATAGAGACAGGGCATATGTCCACAGTGCTGCCATTGATAGCAAATATTGCCCTGAGGGTCGGGGAAACCTTAAAATTTAATGGGGAGTTCGAGAAATTTATAAACAATGAAGAAGCCGATCTTATGCTTACCAGAAAGTACAGATATCCCTATATAGTGCCGGAAAATGTATAATAGTCACGAACTTCTTTTATAGAAATAAATCCTATTTAATTTAATAATACTAATCTTGGGCGTATTATTAAAAATGAAAAAACCCCGATGTTGGTACAATTGAACCAACATCGGGGTTTTAAGTTTCCAAATAAAGCGGTAGACCTCCCTTAAAAACTTATGGATGCCCCTAAGAGAAAATTAATCCCTGCCTGAGGATAGTAACCAGCTCCTTCATAAGTAGTAACGGTTCCAGGCACAGAATAATCATCATCAAAAGTATAAAAGTATCCATTGGACACAAATAAGGAATCGAAGATATTATTGACCAGTCCAGATAAAACGATGCTCTTAAAAAACCCGTTGGTATTGATCTCATACTGTACATTAAAATCGGTTTGCGAATACGAATCCAACTTGGAACCTTCAGAATCTATATTACCCATATATTGCTCTCCAACAAACTTGGTCAACACGCTAAATTGAACATTTTCCTTAGGCTGATAGGTTAAAACGTTTCCTACAATAATATCTGGCGAAAAGGAAATATGGGTATCCCCAAGTTCTTCTAGTTCTCCATCACGCTGAAACACAAAATCCCTGTTTCTGTTTCTGCTCAAGGCCACATTGGGCCGTATTTTAAATTGATTCCCCAAAGCTATGGTGGCATCCACTTCCAAACCTAAGCGGTAACTGTCCCCAACATTGGCTCGTAAAGGGGCTCCAACATCATTTAGTTCGCCAGTGAGCACCAATTGATCCTTATATCCCATATAATACACATTGGTGTTCAACTGTACATCTGGGGAAATATAGCGCCATCCCAACTCATAATCGTTCAATTTCTCCGGCTTTGGGCTACCACTTTCATAGTCATTTCTGTTAGGCTCACGATTGGCCCTGGCATAAGAGAGATAAAAATTATTGTTCATGTTTAGATCGTAGGTAATCCCAACCTTTGGGTTGAAAAAATTAAAGGTGTCATCTACGATTCCTGTGTCTTCGCCATTGGCTGTATAGCCTATGGTCCTATACTGTAAATCCCCATAAGCACTCCATTGGTCGCTAAATTTATAATTCGCCTTGGCAAAAAGATTTAGATCCGTTTTGGTGGAACTATCATCATAATATCTATCTTCATAATCCTTATTGTTGGAAAAACGGGCCCAAATAATTTCCCCAAAATGGCTTCCTTCATATTTGTTCCAACCTCCTCCAAGAATTAAATTCAAACTCTCTTGGTCATAATTGACAGAAAAAGTGGTACCGTAAAAATCATTGTCCAGCCAACGCCTTCTTATTAGATCGGTCTTATCCACTTCTTCCCCATCAACCATTATAGGCTCAATTCCATAGGTGCTAAAGTCATCGTTTTCCTTGTACTGTTCAAAAAAACCTCTTCCCTTAGTAAAATGAAATGCCAGATTGGTATTCCAATTATCCGCAATTTGTTCATTCCAATGCAATTGAAAATGATTTTGCCTATAATTATCCTCTTCGTGGTCATAGAATTGGGTATTTCCATTTTCATCGGTATAGATTCCCGCAGAATTAAAGGTTCTGTCAGACTCCAATGTTTCTGCATCTATCCCGTTCCAAGCCTGATAGGTAATTTCATGTCCCCCGAACAACAATGCCTTTACCAAAGTATTGTCATCAACATAGGAGCCTTGCAAAAAGTAAGAATCCAATTCGGAAGAAGCCCTATCAATATAACCGTCCGAGGTTATTCTGGACAAACGTCCTGCAATTTCAACATGATCGTTCAAAAGACCGGTGCTAAACTTCAAATTGTTCCTGAGTGTTCCAAAGCTGCCTATGGAAGACGAAATTTGACCAAAGGCCTCGTCGGAAACGGCATCGGTCAACAAATTTAAACTGGCTCCAAAGGCTCCTGATCCGTTTGTTGATGTTCCTACCCCACGCTGCAATTGCAAACTTTCTGTGGAAGAGGCAAAATCGGGCATGTTTACCCAAAACGAACCGTGTGATTCCGCATCGTTGTAGGGAATCCCGTTAATGGTAACGTTGACCCGTGTACCATCACTACCACGGACTCGGATACCTGTGTAGCCTATACCGGCCCCGGCATCGGAAGTGGTAACCACTGCTGGCAGAAAATTCATAAGGATAGGAATATCCTGCCCTAAATTTCTAGGTTTGATCTGTTCTTTGGTCAGGTTGGTGAAAGTTACTGGAGATTGTTTGGTAACCCTAACAGCGGATACCAATACCTCATCCAAGGCAATTTCTTTTCCTTCCAAAGAATCTTTGGGTTTCTCTTGGCCAATCGCCAAAAGCGTAGTCGCTACGATAGCGACAGTTGTGAACATAGTTTTCATCCGTAATACATTTGTTACGAATAAAAGGGGCTATTATTCTTGTTAAAAATTGATTTTTGTTTTTTTCCGATTACAAAATTGTATCGAAAATAAAACGTTGGAAATTCCAAAACGCGATTTTCGCATCCCTTGGCAGCATTACCTGCCCAGGTTCCTTGGGTATAATCTCAGCCTGACCTAACAAGCACCCCTTTGAGACGGGCGCAAATTTACATACGACCATTCTAATATCATAATAAAAAGCAATAAATAATTAACTATAATTTATAGACCAATGGGACTTGAAATACGTAAATTAGAATAAGGGCCGCAAAAAAATGGAATCATTAATGAACAAGACAAAGAACAAATTCACCTTTAAAATAATGTTCAGCTATCTAATGCTTGGGATATTGACCCTGGTAGTAGCCTATTTTATATTTTCAGAAATTAAGGTATTTGTATCTACAGACACAGCAACGGAAAACGATGCCAAATTACTAAAAACAGGCTCCCTATTAACAGAACTATATGAGGCGGAAAGTCTTTCCAAACTGGCACTCCAAAAAAAGACCCCAAAAAGCTTTACGGCCTATGCCCAAAAGATAGATTCCATTTTTATCACCATAGATTCCCTTAAACTTCTTACAGTTAATGACTACCAAAAGGAGATGTTGGATAGTGTGCAGGGGCTTCTTAAAAAAAAGGTATTCAACAGTAATGAATTGCTGCGCTTAAAAAGAAAAAGCGAAACCAACAATTCCATAGACAATGCCCTCAAGGAATTTAGCAAAATTGAAGAGTCTCTTGGAAAAATTACTCCGGAAAGCCTAAATCCCAATTATTCGGACTTACCTCCTGATGCTCAGAATACCTTAAAAAAATGGGCAGAATATCTAAGTGAAAACGTCCCACAAGACACCAGTAACATTCCTGTTGCCCAACGGGTAGATTCTGTTTTAACGGTTTCCAAATCGCTTTTGGCAGAGGCCAAACAGAGCAATACCAAGGCCTTGCGTTCGGTAGCACAGAAAGAATTGCAATTAAGCAGGGCCGATCTGGAAATTTCACAGCAGTTGCGCAGTATTATTTCGGCCTTTGAACAGGAGGTAATTACAAAATCCTACAACGACAACCTAAAAAAACAAACCGCCCTAAAAAGAAGCCTGCGTGTGGCCGGTTTTGCCAGCTTGCTGGGTATAGCTATTGTGGGACTCTTCACTTTCCTAATTACCAAAGATTATTGGAAGGTACAACTGTACAGACAACAACTGGAGAAAGAAAAGAAATTTTCCGAATCCCTTTTAAGAAGTCGGGAACAATTAATTTCTACGGTTAGCCATGACCTGCGAACGCCATTGAATACCATAACAGGTTATTCCGAATTAATGGAAAATACCGGGCTTTCCGGCAAACAGGTGTCCTATTTAAAGAATGTAAAATCCGCTTCCAAATATGTGGATAGTCTGGTAAACGATCTATTGGATTTTTCCAAATTGGAGGCAGGAAAAATAAAAATAGACCAGACAGCATTTATACTTTCCGACCTTATCAGGGAAACTGCCGAAAACCTCAAGGAAATACATTTGAAGAAACCCATAGAACTCCAGGTACTAATCGACAGGCAATTGGATAAGCCCGTTTTGGGAGATCCATTTAGGATAAGACAAATTTTGACCAACCTAATCGGCAATGCCTATAAATTTACCAATGAAGGTTTCATAAAGGTTGAGGCCAAGGTACTAAACGAAGCGAACGGAAACTACCAAACCTTAATTCAGGTCACTGATACTGGCATAGGGATTAAAAAAGAAAAACAAGAACACATTTTTAAAGAGTTTACCCAGGCAGAGGACCATACGGATAAAAAATATGGCGGTTATGGTCTAGGTCTTACCATTTCCAAGAAACTGACCGAACTATTGGGTGGAGATATTAGCCTCCATAGCGAGGAAAATAAGGGAAGTACATTTTCGGTTGAAATTCCTCTCGAGATATCAAAAAAACCTTTGAACTCCCCTAAGAAAATGGAAATCAGCCCAAAAGTGGAGTTGTCCCTTCTTATCATTGATGATGACCCTGCCATGCTAAAACTGCTCAAGGAAGTCTGTCAACATTTGGGACTCGCTGCCCATACCTACAATAGTTTTGATGATGTTACTAGAATAGGGACACTTAATTACAACATGGTTTTGACCGATATACAAATGCCCAATATAACGGGTTTTGAAGTATTGGGCAAACTACAAAACGGCACCTATTCGCATTATGCCGGGCAACCCATAGTAGCCATGACGGGGCGGAAAGATCTAAAAAGGAAGCAGTATATTGAAGCAGGTTTTTCAGATATCCTTCAAAAACCCTTTACCAAAGATATGTTCTTGGAAGTATTGAGCAACTTGTTCCCCCAAGCAGTTCGTAAAAAAGCTGAAAATACAGAAAAACCTAATATCGCCTCCGGTTCAAACTTATTCCACTTGGGGGTTATTTCCTCTTTTTTAGGAGATGATGAAGGCATAGCCGAAGTTTTGCAGACCTTTATTACCGATACCAAAACCAACATGGAAAAACTGAAAGTGGCGGTAGATGATATGGATATTAAGACGGTGAATGTTGTTTCACATCGAATGCTCCCCATGTTCAGACAATTAAACAGTAAGGAGATAGTTCCTATTTTAGAACAAATGGAGATTTTGGAAATTGGCCAATGGGAACCTAAGGTCTTGAAACAAACCTACAGGGACCTTCAGAATAAGTCCACCGTTTTGATCCTGGCCATTAAATCATATTTGGCTACAAGTCCAAATTATAGTGATTAATTTTGTTGTATAGTGTTTTTCTTGTGATCTGAAGGAGTTTGGCCGCTTTGGATTTATTAAAATTTGATTGTTTCAAGGCCTTTACTATTTGTTCCTTCTCATAATCGGCCTTGGAAAAGTTATCGACTTTAACATTGCTTTCCTTACTCTTATATACTTCCTTGGGCAAGGCAGCTTTCTCTACCATATCCCCACTGGTCAACAGAACCGCCCTTTTTATAACATTCTGCAATTCACGTAGATTTCCGGGCCAATGATATTGCTTGAATATATCCTTTACATCCCCCGAAAAACCTTGCACTACTTTTCCCAAGGATCGGTTGGCCTTTTTCAAAAAGAAATCAGCGAAAAGTGGTAGGTCTTCAAAGCGTTCCTCCAAGGACGGAATTTCTACAGAAAATTCGTTGATCCTATGAAAAAGATCTTCCCTAAAACTACCGTTTTCAACAGCCTCTGTTAGGTCTTCGTTTGTGGCCGTTACGATTCGGATATCTACCTCTATCTCCTTGTTACTACCAACTCTTTTAATTTTTCTTTCCTGTAGGGCCCTTAACAACTGTATCTGGTTTTCATAGGAAAGGTTCCCTATTTCGTCCAAAAATAAGGTACCCCCATTGGCCGCCTCAAAATGTCCCTTTTTATCCTCCACTGCTCCAGTAAAACTTCCTTTAACATGCCCAAAAAATTCACTAGTGGCAATTTCTTTGGGAATGGCACCGCAATCTACGGCCACAAAATTGTGTTCCTTGCGCTTACTATTATCGTGTATCGCCCTTGCAGTTACCTCCTTTCCTGTCCCACTTTCCCCTGTAATTAAAACGGACATGTCCGTAGGGGCCACCAGCTTTATGTACTCGTGCAATTTTTTGGAAGCCTCACTTATTCCAATAACAACCCTATCGTCCTGGGGATCAACTACCAAATTTTCGCTTTTATGGCTATCCTTTGGCGCACTATCCAATTGCCTCTCGGTCTCTTGGTTTAAGGCGCTTTTAATCTGCATTAGAATTTCCTCTGGAGTAAATGGTTTGGAGATGTAGTCGTAGGCACCCTTTTTCATGGCCTCAACGGCAGACCCAACCTCGGCATAACCGGTCATAACAATAACCTGTGTCTTTGGATTTACCTCCTTGATATCGGATAAAAGTTGAAGCCCATCATAATTGGGAAGTCGCAAATCTGTTAAGACTAGATCATAGGTGCTTGCCTTGAATTTGGTCTTGGCATCCTGGGCAGTAAAACTTTCGTCGACATCGTAACCGTTTCTAATCAAAAACTTTTGAAGCATTTGACAAAAAGCGGCGTCATCTTCAATGATAAGGAGTTTGGGCATACCTTTCTATTACAATTTACTATAGATAGTAAAAATACCATAAGAAAGTTAGTTGCCTTTAAAAATTTTCATAAAAAAAAAGAGGGAGATTGTATAAAACAATCCCCCTCTTACCAAACCAACTTGATACAAAACAAATAATTCAAGTTTTACTATAGTTCTATCCAGTTGCCGTCTTTATCGGCATACAAAGTACCTGTAGTACCATCCTCCAAAGTTACTTCCAACTTATATTGCTCCTGCTTATTTACATAAGCTTTACTGATGGTCCCCGAAGGATAGTCAGTAGAAACAGCTGTTGCAACCGCTTCTGGTAAATCACTTGTTTCTATTTCAGAGAAGTCGTCCTGAGCTATTGCAGTTTGTGTAGTTACTTGTGCTACATCTTCACCTGCTTGAGCAAATGCGGTTAGACTTCCGAATGATAATACTGCTACAAAAAATAATTTTTTCATGATTTTCATTTTAATAGTTAAACTTGTTATACCTATTGAAAATATGATACCAAAATTCAACGAACACTTAAAATATACGTAACCACCTATATATGTGTGTGTTATGATTTGTATGCAAAAAACTGAACTGTGTATTTTTGGGTATCAAACTTTTTTAATGGGTAAAAACTAAACACTATTTCTTATGTATCCTTTTTGTATGCCAGAAACAGATTCTTTATTAACTAATAATTAATTGTGCAAAATTGCCAATCAAATGACAATGCCATCAAGTTACCGCCATATTTCACCTTATAAAACACCAAAAACAAAAAATGGGATCGTTTAAACGACCCCATTATCATTGGTATGCCCAATAATATCATAATAAACACATCCTATCTTTCTATCCAATCCCCATCCTTATCGGCATATATGGTACCGCTATTGCCTTCCTTCAAAATTATATCCAACCTGAATTGTTGGAAATTGTTAACATAGGCCTTATTGATAACCGCAGAAGGATAATAGGTGTCTATTGCCTTGGTCACTGCTTCGGGCAATTCTGCAGCACCTATTTCGGAGAATTTATCTTGGTCAATGCTCATTTCCGTAACCGCCCCTGTTGCTGCTTTGTTTTCCTGCGCACAGGCTGTTAAACTTGTTATTGATAATGCAATTCCAAAAAATAGCTTTCTCATGATTCTTATTTTAATAATTATTACCATTACCAATGGAAAAACGATACCGAAATCAATAAAAAACCTTCATTGCACTGACTTTCAATAACTTAAAGTAGTTTTGCTATTGCACAAAGACTGTGTAATAATGGGTATTAAGGAATTCAATTGTGTTAAAATTACACACCATTACCTCAGAAAGGGGGGAATAATGACAACTTGAAAACCCATGAACAGGACTAAATATGGCAACGGCCAACACTATTCTACTAAGACATTAATAATAGTTGGGGGCCACTTCCCAATAGAAACGCATAAGGGCCACCATAAGGTAGCCCTGCTAATTCAAATAACTCATATAACTCACTTTACCAATGCATTACATATCTATCCAGTTGCCTGAAGCATCGGCATATAATTCGGAATTGGTTCCATCTGAAAAAGTAACCTCCAACTTATATTCAGCCTCTTCATTTACATATGCTTTGTTTATTACGGCTCCGGCATGATCCTTCTCCAAAGCCTTTGTAATTGTGTCGGGCAATTGATCAAGATCTATTTCAGTAAATTCTTGAGCAATAATTACTTCCATAATTCCATCGTGAAATATTGGAGGTGAGGCCAAAACTGGACTTAAACTTCCCATTGCCATCGCTGTGGCAAAAACCAAGCTTTTCATATCATTTTTCATATCTCTAGTGTTTTGTGTGAATACTATTTGTTTCTCACAGCAGATAGAAGGAAAATTGTGCCAACAATCAAATTTCAATAATTAAATTTACAAGACATTGACAATCAGTCATTTATGCAAAATCTATTATTTATGGGGAATGTATAAATATGTATAGCACCGCAAAAAGTGTATAAAAATTATACACTTTTTGGGTACAATACCTGATATATTTGTTGGAATGGGAAATAGTCCCATATGTGGTCCATAAATCTATTTTACCTGATGAGCAGGTTTTAATAGGTCGTTGACCGTTTTTACAGGATTAAAGGTCACCAAGGGAACTTCAACAAAAATAGTATTCCAAAAGGCCATGGCACCGTTCCATAGACCTGGCAGCTCCAGAGCTTTTAGATCTTTTCCTTCTTTTGTTTTTTGGGTGATAAAACCTTGTTTGGCATCTACATAATTGAGCAAATTAAATTTCTCTCCCTTATAATTTCTTACCCCGCAGACCAAATCTACCGGGTTAAAGTGGGTAGAGTTTTTTAAGATATCGACCTGTGCCGCATTATCCATATCTACTTGTGCAGATTCTATAATTTGAAGTGAAATATGACCGTGGGCATCCCTTATCCAAAACGGACCGCCTCCAGGTTCGCCTTCATTCTTGACCATTCCACAAATACGAATGGGACGGTTTATCTTATCCTTTAAAATTTCTATTTGCTGCCCTATACTAAAACCCCCGAATTTATCTGAGAATCGGACATTTAAATCCTTTTCCAAAAACGATTTTATAGTTTCCAATAATTCAGAAGTTAGATTATCCCCGTCCAATAGCTTGGCGTATTCAAACGCCTTGCTTTGTAATTCCAACAACAGTCCGGCCAATATCTTTTTGCTTTTGGCAACGTCGTCAGAAAATCTTGGAACCACCACATTATCAATATTCTTTATAAAAATAATGTCCGCATCCTGCTCGTTCAGGTTCTCTATCAAGGAACCGTGACCAGCTGGCCTGAACAACAGGGAGCCATCCGAATTTCTGAAAGGTTTGTTGTCCAAAGTTACAGCGATAGTATCCGTAGAAGGCTTCTGAAAGGAATAGTTAACCGTAAAGGAGGTTTTAGCATCCTTTGCCACACGCTCCCCGGCAGTCTTAAATTCTTTGTTGAACATTTCACCATGCTGCTCAGAAATGGTAAAATGTAGATTTGCCTCGTTATTCACCTGGGCGTAGGCAATAGCCTCCTTTAAATGTTCCTCGAAAGGTGTGGCGGTGTGCTTACCATAGTCATGAAAGGGCAAAAGGCCTTTTGGGTAAAATCCGAAATCCAAGCCTTCAGGCAATAACATCTCCTTTACAAAAAGGTACTTTTCCTCATCCTTGGAGCTTGTCTTACCAGCTATCCTTTTTTGAATAAGGTCATAAAAGGCAAATTTTTTATACCCATCAAAGAAGGCCTTCACATCCTTATCCTTGGTTCTGTCCAAATAGGCCTCGAATTTTTCGGCTTTGGGATCATAGGTATCCAAAAAATTGAACATTGCCTTGAACATTCGGGATGCAGCACCGGAAGCCGGTACAAATTTCAGAAGTGAAATTTTCTTCTTTGCATCCTCAAATTTTTTAATAAGCCCTTGCTCCTCAGCCTCGGAAAATTTGGAAATGCCATCGGATACTACCGCGGCCTTTTCCAATCTCACAAAAGGAATACCCTCCTTAAATGTCTCAATTTGACCAAGAACTTTTTCTTTAGAAATACCCTTCTTTTCTAATTGTTTTTTGTCTGCTTCCGTTAATTCCATTATTTTCTCAATAGTTGGTTAATGTAGTTCTGGGCCGTTATCAGCCTTGTTTTTTTATCACCCTTTAAGATAATAAAATTCCTGTTATATTTTTCCAAAGTATCCTTGAAATAAAGAAACATTCGTTCACGGTCATTTGGTTTATCCCTTAGGTCATCCTTTTCCCACGGAATGTCTATATAGGTCAGAAAATAGATATCGTAAGTGTTCTGCAATGCGTAAGTCTCCAAAACTGGATCACAATATCCCAAATAGTAGGCTTCGGAATAAACTTTGGTCTCCAAAAGATCGGTATCGCATATTAAGACCTCATTAGCCTTCTTGGTCAGGGAATTTTCCAATTTGATCTGTCCCTCAGCTATGGGCAATAAATCTTTTGGCTCACAGGTTTTCCTTTCTTTATCCCATTTGTCCTGAAGGTATTCACGTGCATATTCCGGTACCCAAACGGTATTGTAATGCTTGGCCAAATCTTGGGACAAGGTTGTCTTTCCCGTAGATTCCGGTCCAAATAACACTACTTTAATAATACTTGAGGGCTCTTGTTTAAACTTTTCTTCCATGCAAGGTATCCGAAAATGGCAATAATAGTGAACAATAAATATTGCAGAGATGTAAATATAAGTCCTTTATAAAGATATAATGGAACCGATATTACATCGCCGATAATCCAATATACCCAATTTTCAAGTTTTTTCTTGGCCATGAGCCACATTCCCACAAAGAATACGGCCGTTGTAAAGGTGTCTATATAAGCTGTCCAACTATCCAACTTATCAAATACCACGTATACAAAAACAACAAATAAAATAGTAGCAACAAATAAAAAAACCGTCCATTTTTTCTCTTTGGGGGTCGTTGTAGTTATTGGAATAAAATGGGTCTCATCTACCTTTCTAGTCCATATATACCATCCGTAGACACTCATGGCGAAGTAATAGGCATTGATCAGCATATCTCCCAATAACCCAAAAACAAAAAGGATATATACAAACAGCCCCGTACTAAGGATACCTGTAGGGAAAACCAATATATTTTCCCTCATGGAGTACCAAACACTTAAAAATCCGAAAAACACCCCTACCATTTCCAAAATTATCAAATGGGTAGGAGTATCTTGGTACTGGGCAAAAATCCATTCAAAAATGGGGCTCATAGTTACTCCGGTCAGATTTTAGAATTTACATTTTTATCAAACCACTTTCCAACAATCCCAATGAAGATTTGTTTCCACATTCAAACCTTACTTAAACACTGAAGCTATATACGTGATCCAATAGGTTTATTTTGGTGATTTTAGCAAGGCTTTAAACAATTAATGTTGATCAAAAATAGCCTTTCCAATAAAAATATTAGGGTTTATCAGAAAAAATACTTCGGAATTGGTAGGATTATCGCATTTATTCCCGAACAGACAACTAACTAAATCCAAGATTATGAAGCAGTAATATTGGCTATAATAAGACTGGCTGTAAAGATTGCAGCCCACTAATTTTTAATGGCATACACACAGGTATATCCCTCAAACTCCAAAAATATAATATTGTAGTGGGAGGCCTTTCCCTTATAAAGAATGGTGCCAGTAGTCTCTGAGTCGGACAAAGAAAAATCCGTAATATCTATATGGTGCAAAAAACTTAGGCCATGTTGGGCATAAATCTTGTACAAAGATTCCTTGGCTCCCCAAACAATGGTAAGTTTTCTTACCAAGGCATCCGCATTTGCCACGGTTTTATATTCCTCCAATGGGGTATACTTGTTTGCTATCCTTAGAATCTTATCACGTTGCATTTCAATGTCGATTCCTACCTCTTTGGTATCCGAAATAATAATTCCCGTAAATTCGTGTGAATGTGTAATGGAGATAAACTTGCCATCTGTCAAATGCGGTTTGCCCGCATCATCATAAAATAGATCGTGATCAACATAACCCTCTATTGCCATTAAATGTCTTATACTCAAGAACCCCCTTCTATGCAATTCCGACTTCATTCCCATCATACGTTTTTGGCAATGCGGAGTAAGCACAACCCCTTCAGAAAGTTGGGATTCCGTTTCTTCAACTTTCCAAATCAAGACTTTAGCATCGTCCTCAACTGTTATTGTTTTGTAAAGAGGCATTAGATTATTTAAGTTATTACTACCTTTGCAAATGCAAAATACAAGTATATTGTTCTATTACTAAAATAAAAATAAAAAAGGAGAAGAAATAGGCTATTCGAAGATATTCTTCATTTAAATTGTTTTTCATTTATTCTTCCGATTTATTTTCAAACGAATACGAACAACTAACTATAACAAAAAAAGTTTATGAGTACTAAAACCATTCCTTACGTACCCTATAAAGTAAAAGACATTGGCCTGGCCAAATGGGGAAGAAAAGAAATTGAACTTGCGGAAGCCGAAATGCCCGGACTAATGTCCTTAAGGGAAGAGTACGGAAAAGAACAGCCTCTTAAAGGCGCCCGTATTGCCGGGTGTTTGCATATGACCATACAAACAGCGGTACTCATCGAGACCTTGGTTGCCCTTGGCGCAGAGGTGACTTGGAGTTCATGTAATATTTTCTCTACCCAAGATCAGGCTGCTGCTGCTATAGCCGCAGCCGGGGTTCCTGTATATGCATGGAAGGGAATGAACGAAGAAGAATTTAATTGGGCCATTGAACAGACCTTGTTTTTCGGAGAAGATCGTCAACCCTTAAACATGATCTTGGATGATGGGGGAGATCTTACCAACATGGTATTGGACAAATACCCAGAATTGGCTTCAGGTATCAAAGGCCTTTCCGAAGAGACTACCACTGGTGTTCATAGGCTTTATGAAAGGGTAAAAAAAGGAACCTTGCCAATGCCCGCCATCAATGTTAACGATTCTGTTACAAAATCCAAATTCGACAACAAATACGGTTGTAGGGAAAGTGCAGTGGATGCTATTCGCAGGGCTACGGATACAATGCTTGCGGGCAAAAGAGTTGTAGTTGCCGGATACGGTGATGTAGGAAAAGGTACAGCAGCTTCTTTTAAAGGAGCGGGTTCTATTGTTACAGTTACCGAAATTGATCCAATTTGTGCCTTACAGGCAGCTATGGACGGTTTTGAGGTAAAGAAAATGGATACAGTGGTTGGAAATGCCGATATCGTAATAACCACTACCGGAAATAAGGATATTATTCAGTCGCAGCATTTTAAAGCGATGAAAGACAAAGTCATAGTGTGTAATATTGGCCATTTCGACAATGAAATAGACATGTCATGGTTGAACAAAAATTACGGCCATACCAAGGATGAAATAAAACCACAGGTTGACAAATATACCCTTGAAGGAAAGGATATTATTGTTTTGGCAGAAGGTAGATTGGTAAACTTGGGATGCGCTACCGGTCATCCAAGTTTTGTAATGAGCAACTCCTTTACCAACCAAACCTTGGCGCAAATGGAACTTTGGAACCATAGTGACAAATACAACAATGACGTTTATATGCTTCCAAAACATTTGGACGAAAAAGTGGCCGCTTTGCACCTATCCCGATTGGGAGTGGAATTGGAAACTTTAAGACCGGAACAGGCAGAATATATTGGAGTAACCGTAGAGGGTCCTTTTAAGCCCGATTATTATAGGTACTAGACTGCCTTCTTGTTTGGAAAGATTCAAGAATCCATTATAATACAAAACCAAAATCCTTATCACTCAAACAGATAAGGATTTTGATTTTTTAATTCCTACACCAACTTAATGAACATACTCTTAACCGGAGCTACTGGAACCTTAGGTTCTAGAGTATTATTTTCGCTTTTGGAACTTCGCTTTCAAAGTATAGACAACATTTACCTCCCCGTTCGTAAGAAAACTTCTGTTGGACCTGAACAACGAATCATAAATGTAGTATCAAGTGAGTTCGCAACAGATTTTGTAAAAAAGAACCTTCCCGAAGTCTTAAAAAAAATAGTCACGGTAGATGCGGAAGAATTATTAAATCCGGCTTCTTTTCTAGGAAATAATAAGTTGGATTATTTTATACACTCGGCCGGGTATGTCAATTTATCAACTGATCCTGCCGCCAAGGAGGAAATATTCTATCAAAATTTACAGTTTACCAAAGATATATTCAATACCTATTGCAGCCATATTGTAAAATTCGTCTATATAAGTACGGCATTTGCCGCAGGAAATATAGGCGGATTATTGCACAACGATTATACCAACATAAAAAACGGTAATTACCGCAATCATTACGAAGCCTCCAAACACGCTTCGGAAAAGTTCCTGTTAAAAGCTGGTAAGGCAAAAAATATTCCAATTCAAATTTTGCGGCCCAGTGTACTTGGGGGAAATATTTATGGGAGCCCAAATTATTTTATATCAAAATACATGGTCTTTTATCTCTTTGCGAAGTTTTTTCACAATAGCAGCTCGAAGGACGCCATACGTATTACTACCAAAACGGACACTGGGCTAAATATTATTCCAACGGACTATGCCGCTCAGGTAATTGCCATGGTCATTTCTACAGAAATTCAACAATTGAACATTGTTAATTCCAAAGAGACGAACATGAAAAAAGGCATTGCCAAAATTTTGAAGGTCGTAGGCTTCTCCAATTTTAGTTTTACCGAAGATAAAATTAATACCTCAACAGGATTTTCTTCAAAGTTGGAAGAGTTTTACTACGAAACCATTGGACTGCATTTACACCCCTACATGACCTCTAAACCCAATGAATGGGACACAAGCCTATTGGAGAGTATCTTGCCCATACCTAACTACAACCTAGTGGATTATTTATCTGAAACAGTTGCTTTTGCCAAGGCCAAGAATTTTAGAAATCAGAAGTGGTAAAACAAATATAGTATTCAGTATAGTATGTATAAACAAAAAACTCTTTCCAACTAAGGAAAGAGTTTTTTAATACTTAAAAGCTGGAATGTATTAAGCCTCAAAAGGCTCAATAGAAACATAGGATTTACCTCCTGCTTTCTTTTGGAATTTTACAAGACCGTCTACCCTTGCATGCAAGGTATGATCTTTTCCAGCATAAACATTTTCACCTGGGTTATGTTTAGTACCACGTTGTCTTACAATGATGTTCCCAGCAATGGCAGCTTGTCCACCATAAATCTTAACGCCCAAGCGTTTTGATTCTGATTCCCTACCGTTTTTAGAACTACCTACACCTTTCTTATGTGCCATGATATATTGTTTTAATTCTTGTTATTAACTTAAAGCGGCAATCAATTCTGCTTTTTTCATTGAAGAATAACCTTCAACTCCCTTAGCTTTTGCCAATTCTCTTAGCTCTGCAACCGTATTTTTACTCAAATCCTCGGTAGCTTTAGCTTCCTCCTTCTTTGGAGCTTCTGCTTTTACCTCTGCTTTTTTAGCAGCAGGTTTAACTTCTTTTTTTGGTTCCGCCTTTTTCTCAGATTTTTTGGCTCCAGAGGCAATAATACCTTCTATTACCAATTCAGTCAAATATTGACGGTGACCGTTTTTCTTTTTGTAACCTTTACGTCTTTTCTTTTTAAAGACGATTACCTTATCACCTTTTAGGTGCTTAATGACTTTAGCCTCAACAGCGGCTCCGTCTATAGCTGGGGCGCCAATTGTAATGTTACTACCATCTTCCAACAAAAGAACGTTATCAAAGGTTACTTTGCTACCTTCTTCGTCTTGTAAACGGTGAACATACACTTTTTGGTCTTTCGCAACTTTAAATTGCTGCCCTGCTATCTCTACAATTGCGTACATAGCTTGTGTTATTTATAAATTTAAGAACAAGCCTAATATTTACTTAGGCGGGTGCAAATATACTCCTAAATCCTTAATCCACAAGTGATTTTTGAGATTTTTAAACCGATTTTCTTTTGAGGTTGTTCGAAGTCTTGAACAACTGCATAAATGACAGGGTCAGAACCAAGGTAGTTGCAAAGCCCATAATGGCCACGGTAAAGAAAACAATACCCTCCGATGTGTTATAATCCCGGAACCATACTTTGGAGAGTTCATCCAAAAATCCCAGATTAATCTCCGTAGCATAAAAGGCGAAAAACAATGTAAAGATCAATGTCCCTACAAAACCGGTAACAATCCCCGCCGTAAAACCTTTGCCATAATTAAAGGATGGCCCTTCCTTGAGCCTAAAATATTTTATGGCCTCATATATCCCGAATCCCGTAATTACACCATTAAAAAGACTATAAAAAATATTGGTGTGAAGATTAAAAAGGGACAACAATAAGAAATAGGCAATTAATGAGCCGCTAACAGCTATGCCAAACCTAATAGGGAGTGCAAATTGTTTCATTGTATAGAATTTTCTAGGTTATGCATTTAATTTACAGAATTTTAATGATTTATGCACGCAAATTAACAAGGAATTGATTTTATAGTCCATTTTACCCTCGATACGCATTGGCACACCTTACAATACCCGTATTTATAGGATAAACGGATTGTTCCTTTCCCAAAAGCTTGTTAATAAAACTGGTATCATTGGGGTTAGGGTCGATATTTTGGTTGAATTATCATCAAAATAATTCAAGTGTACAAAATAACACCTGTCGATTTTCGCGAAAATGGGATTCGATTGCAGTTATAAAACGTTAACAATTCAGTATCTTTGATATCTTATAAAGTAACGGTGCCGACCATTTAAAAAAACGTCCGCCCAACTTAAAAAATTATCTTAAAAGGCCACTTTAGCCACGCGTAACAACATTAAACTTTACCTGATGATAAAAAAATTAACCCTTATCCTATCCGTCGTAATAGCGGTTGCCTACTCCTGTAAAGATGAAAACAAGGAGAATTCACAAATGAAAGGCGTAATGGCTATCCATGATGAGGTAATGCCAAAAATGGGGACTATAGGCAAATTAGTGGCACAATTGGACGAAAAAATTACGAACGATGCCTCTTCCGACGACTATGTAGCTGCAAGAGAGGAATTAAAGGCTGCACACAAGGCTATGATGGACTGGATGAAAAGCTTTGGCGATAGATTTGATGGTGACGAGATACTGAACGGAAAAGCGTTGACGGAAGAAAAACAAAAATGGCTGGATGAGGAAGAGACCAAAGTCAAGGCCCTTAAGGATCAAATAAATTCCAGCATTAAGCAAGCGCAGGACTTATTACAAAGTAATTAAAGCAATGCTACTCCTTCCAGCGTAAGGATTCAATAATTTTGCGAATATCCTTTTGCAGATGTACAGCAGCTGGCAAAATAGAATCATAATTAGGTTTGGCATAAAAATACAATGACCCGGTTACGAAGTGCTCTGTACTGTCCGTTACATAAAACTGGGATTGCGAAGCTGCATTACCCTTTACTTCATAATACATTCCATATACCTTGTGAGGTTCGTTAACAACAGGTTCCTCATAAATACCGTCGGCCTTCACAACGTGCTCGTAGCTCAGTTTTTGAGCATCCGTAAGCAGTTTGTCCAAATTGCCGTTCACCGCCTTATAATTAATAAAAATAGAACCTTTCATAAGGGGGTAGTCCAATGTAAAGGAGGTATTGGACTCGGATTTCAATTTGGCCATTTCATTGTATTTGACAGAAAAGTGTTCTGTTTCCAAGATTGCTTCCTTACCCTCGGGATATTCCAGCCTAAGCATTGCCTTAGGTTTCGGCAAAACATCGTCCTTACATGACGATGCAAGACACAATAATAAAACAATAAGTCCGAGGTTAAGCTTCATGTGGCAATGTAATTTTTATTTGTTTCAATCGCTTTTTATCCAAGCTCTCCACAATAAATTGATACTCTTTGAACATTACCACCTCACCTCTTTTGGGAAAACTTCCTGCAATTTCCAGGACAAAACCTGCAACCGTTTCGGACTCGCCCTTTTTCTCCTCAAAATCGTCCTCATCCTCAATTTTGGCCACTCTATAAAAATCCTTCAAAGCAGTTTTGCCATCGAAGACAAAGTTAAAATCGTCCAGCTTAGAGAAAATTAAGTCCTCATCATCAAACTCATCACTGATATCCCCAACAATTTCCTCAATAATATCTTCAAGGGTAACTATTCCGGAAGTACCCCCGTACTCATCCACCACAATGGCCAAATGATTTTTCTTGGTCTGAAAATCCAGCAACAGGTTGTCCAGTTTCTTGTTCTCAGGAACAAAATAGGGCTCCCTGATCAACGACATCCAATTAAAGGTTTTTCGGTCTATATAAGGCAGGAGATCCTTAACATAAAGAACCCCCAGTACGTTGTCCATATTCTGGGAAAAAACTGGTATCCTTGAGTAGCCATGGGTTTTTATCTCCGCCAAAACTTCCAAAAACTTCATTTCTTCATTAAGGGCAAAAATATCAATCCTGGGTCGCATCACCTGTTTGGTATCCGTATTTCCAAAAGAAACGATCCCTTCAAGTATTTTCTGCTCTTCCACGGTAGTATCCCCCTCGGAGGTGAGCTCCAATGCCTGGGACAAATGACCCACGTTAAGATTGGATTTCTGTTTGCCCAATTTGTTATATAGGAAAATGGTAGCGGACCTCATTGGCAAACTTAAAGGCGAAAACAGAAAATCCAGTACCTTTAAAGGAAAAGCCATGAAAAAGGCGAAGGTAAATCTATTGCGATTGGCGTATACTTTGGGTAAAATCTCCCCAAACATCAATATTAAAAAGGTAACCACTACTACCTCCAGAAGAAAGCGCACCGGAACAAGTCCTAAAATAACATAGGTAATATCGGCGAAAATGGTGTCGCCAATATTATTGAACAATAATACCACCCCAATATTTATGGCATTGTTGGCAATCAATATGGTGGCCAAAAGTTTTTTGGGGCGATCCAAGAGGGCTACAATAATTTTTCCTTTGGCCGTCTTTTTTTCCTCTATCTCATTAACATCGGTTTGGGATAAGCCAAAAAAAGCCACTTCAGCCCCAGAAATAAGGGCAGAAAAAGACAATAAAATAAAAAGGAATGCGATTTTAAAAGCAAAACCGCTATCGACTGCAATAAAATTCAATAATAAACTAAGGGGGTCTGGGTCCAATAGTCAGTCTTTAAATTTAATTAATCTAGAATGGTAAATCATCTTCCTCTTCAGGTCCGTTGTTACCTAACGGCTCATTAACCTTATTTGTTGTGGCAGTTGTACCTTGCTGTGGTTGATTCTGGCTGCTTGCCTGGGCATTGGCCATACTTTCCTTTTTGGTGGTCAAAAAGGTAAAATCCTGAACATGAACCTCGGTAGTATACCTGGTATTCCCATCTTCCCCTTGCCATTGACGGTTTTTAAGTCGGCCTTCCACGTAAATCTTGTCCCCTTTACTTAGGTATTTTTCGCATATTTCAGCTGCCTTGTTCCGAACCACTATGTTATGCCAATCCGTATTGGTTACCCTTTCCCCTGTCTGCTTATTGGTATAGGTCTCATTGGTAGCCAATGGAAATCTCCCAATACAGTTTCCACCTTCAAAAAAGTGAATTTTAACCTCATCTCCCAAATGCCCGATCAGCATTACCTTATTTAGTGTTCCGCTCATAACTCAAATTAAAGTTCAAAAGTACTAAATTTTAAACGTTTTTATAAAATCTGCAATTAAAACTGGAACAGGATATTTATGAAGTTCAGCTATTTGTATTCCATTTTCAAGATTGGATTCAAAGGTGATGATCCAAAACCGGGTATGCAAATGTTGGTGCGAAAGTTTATGAACTATTTTACTTTCATTGTAAAGGTATATTTCCGAGGGTTCCTGCAACGATACCAATTCTTTCAAATTCCCCGCAACTTCTCCCTGATCAATATACTTTTCGGATTCCAGCAATGGAAACTCATATAAATTTTGCCAAATACCATTTCCCTTTCGCTGTTGCAATAAAGTCTGTTTATTTTCGTCTACCAATACCAAATAATTGAAATACCGATTGCGCACCTTATTCTTTTTTATTTTTACCGGTAGATTATCAATGCTATTGGTAGCGAAGGCCACACATGATTTTTGCAGGGGACAGCTACCGCAGTCCGGATTCCTTGGCGCACATTGCAGGGCTCCGAATTCCATAATTCCCTGGTTGTAGTCCCTTATATTTTTGGCATCCATAATGCCTTTTGCCAATTCTTTAAAGTATAAAATACCCTCCGAACTGTTTATGGGCAGGTCTATACCATAATATCTGGCCAGGACCCTATAGACATTTCCATCTACTACAGCTTCTGGACGGCCAAAGCAAATTGAGGCTATTGCAGAGGCGGTATAATCGCCAATACCTTTCAACTGCAACAGCTCCTTATAGGTATCTGGAAATTTTCCATTATATTTTTCTGTAATTATTTTTGCCGTGGCATGTAAATTTCTTGCCCTTGAATAATACCCCAACCCTTGCCACAACTTAAGCACCTGCTCTTCGGATGCCGCAGCCAAATCCTGCACTTTGGGGAAAGCCTCCACAAACTTCATATAATAAGGTATACCTTGCGCTACACGGGTCTGTTGCAGCATAATTTCCGACAGCCATATGCGGTAAGGATCCTTGGTTCTACGCCAAGGCAGAAGCCTTTTATTTTGCTCGTACCACTCTAAAATAATTCTGGAAAAGTTCATTTACTAGGGCCTAATTTACAAAAGTAATGGTTTACCCACTTAAAATTAAGTTCCTTAGCAAGGAAAGATTGAATTTAATTCATATATTTGCATCCCGAAAAAAAAATTCTTTAGAAATTTATTTAGTTAAAATGACGAAAGCGGAAATTGTAACGAAAATCTCAGAAAAACTGGGAATTGAAAAAGGAGATGTGCAAGCAACTGTGGAATCTTTCATGGATGAGGTAAAAACATCTTTAGAAAGCGGAGACAACGTATACTTAAGAGGTTTCGGCAGTTTTATCATTAAAACAAGAGCTGAAAAAACAGGTAGGAACATATCCAAAAATACTACCATTAAAATCCCCGCACACAACATCCCTGCCTTTAAACCGGCAAAGGTTTTTGTAGAAGGTGTAAAAAGTAATGTACAAGTCAAATAAAATATTATTAATCTAAAAAAGTAGACCTCTATGCCTAGTGGTAAAAAAAGAAAAAGACATAAGGTAGCTACCCACAAGCGTAAAAAACGCAGGAGAGCTAACCGACACAAGAAAAAGTAGTTGTAACAACTACTTTTTCCTTTTATACGTTCCTTGACATAGAAATTCGTAAAAGAATTTCGACGGGTTTATACAACCTGTACAAATTATTGTTTAATCATTTATCCCCACTTGATTTATTGAGTGGCGGGATGAATATAAATTAATTCAGGTGAATAGAGAATTAATCGTAAGATCTAGTTCCAATGCCGTTGATTTTGCCTTACTAAAGGATGGAAAACTCACTGAATTACACAAAGAAGAAGACAGTAACGACTTTGCCGTTGGCGATATTTTAATTGCCAAGGTGAGAAAGCCGGTAACTGGACTAAATGCAGCCTTCGTAAATGTAGGGTACGAGAAAGATGCCTTTCTACATTACCACGATTTAGGGCCGCAACTAGCTTCTATGTTGAAATTCATTAAAAAAGTTAGCACTGGAAAACTTAAGGACTATTCTTTAAGTAATTTTCAGTTTGAAGAAGATATTGACAAAAATGGTAGCATCAATGATGTTATTAAAGCCAATCAATCCTTACTCGTACAAATAGTAAAGGAACCCATTTCCACAAAAGGACCACGAATAAGCTCTGAACTTTCCATAGCTGGCCGATACTTGGTCATGGTCCCTTTTTCCGACCGCGTTTCCGTTTCACAAAAAATTGAGAGCAAAGAAGAAAAAGATAGGTTAAAAAGACTCGTAAGGAGTATTAAACC
>TARA_R100000935_G_scaffold58920_1_pt1 | contig 53396 bp, 28 predicted proteins | sample TARA_R100000935 | Tara Oceans TARA_R100000935 (sample SAMEA2621502) | marine metagenome | biome: marine biome (ENVO:00000447); feature: surface water layer (ENVO:00002042); material: "saline water (ENVO:00002010), including plankton (ENVO:xxxxxxxx)" | depth 5 m
CACCACGTTATTGGAGAAGGAGATCAGGGTGCGCCCTATGGCGGCTTTATAAATATCCGTGACTGCGCCTATGTAAGGGTCAAGAATACGATCCTCACCGGACGCAAAACCTACCGCACAATCGGCTCGGCCGGGAAACCGGTCTCCATGGGTTCCTACGACCTACTGGTAAACCGTGCCCTCAATGTAACCTTAGAGAACTGCGGGCAGACCAATGATATCAATGACAATACCTATTGGGGGGTAATGAGTTCCAACTACTCCAAGAACCTGGTCTATGACCATTGCACCTTTTCCCGCTTCGATGCCCATAAGGGGGTTGCGAATGCCACGATCCGAAACTCCACCCTTGGCCATATGGGGATCAATGCCATTGGTAGCGGTGTCCTGACCGTTGAAAACAGTACCATTCGAGGTAGAACCCTGATCAATTTGCGCGAGGATTATGGTAGTACATGGCAGGGAGAAGTAGTAATCCGCAACTGCGTTTTTGTACCCGAAGGGGGCAAGCCCTCCAGCGCTAACATTATAGGAGGCTCCTACTCCGGGCAGCACAATTTTGGCTACACCTGCTATATGCCGGAAAGGATTACCATAGAAAACCTTCATATAAATGACACCAATCACAAGGAAGATTACCAAGGGCCTGCCATTTTTAAAGATTTCAATGAAGAAATGACGGACGATTCGTATAAAGAGGAGTTCCCATATATCAGAACCAATGAAATAATTCTAAAGAATGTAACCACGGCAAGCGGTAAGGACTTGATAATCAGCAATAATTCGTTTATGTTCAAGGATGTGAAGGTGCATACTTATTAGGATATGCTGGTCAAGTTTTCCTTCCTTAATATTATAAATGAATAGTTCAAAATGTCAATTGCGGAACCAATTCCATAAGTCAGCTGAGGAATAAAGCAAACCTTATAAATCCAAATTCCATTAAAATTATATGTAAACAGATATAATTCATAATTATTTATTGTTTTTATATTTAATTACATATAATTAATTAAATTTACATGATTTTATATTTAATTACATATAATGAAACAGTTGTCGGAATTTGTGAAAGAACGCAGAAAAGAAGTTAATCTTACTCAGGAAGAATTCGCGGAACGTGCAGGCGTTGCATTAACGGTAGTGCGTAAAATTGAACAGGGCAAAACTAATCTTAATTTGGATAAGGTAAACCTAGTACTCCGTATGTTTGGACATGTATTAGGTCCTGTAAACCAAAAAGAATTGAGTAAATGAGACGGGGAAGGGTATATTATAAAGATAATTTGGCAGGGATTATTACAGAGACCAATGAAGGAGAATACGTTTTTCAATATGAGGAGAAATATGTTAAAGAACATCAAGATGATTTCATCACATTCACAATGCCCGTGACCCATGTACCGTATACCGATAAACAACTCTTTCCATTTTTTGAAGGATTGATTCCGGAAGGATGGTTATTGGATATAGCTTCAAAAAACTGGAAGATAAATCGAAACGATCGTATGGGGTTATTGCTGGCTTGTTGTCAGAATTGCATCGGTGCGGTAAGTGTTGAACCAATTGTAGAAAATGATGGAGAATAGGTGTCTATATTGTTACAATCCTATAGAGGAAGGGAAAGATTTTCATGAAAAATGTTCAATAGAGTTCTTTGGTACACCAACACCTCCCGTACTAAAATACTCGATCTTTCAAATGGATGAACTTGCCAAAAGTGTGGTAGAACGTAGTATCTCGGTACCAGGTGTCCAAGCGAAATTATCAATGACATTAGTAAAGGAAACAAAGGGCGAAACGCATTCTAGACTTACTGTGGTTGGAGCTTTGGGCGGACTGTACATTTTTAAACCTCCATCTGATAACTTTCCCGCAATGCCCGAAAACGAACATGTAACTATGCGAATAGCGGAAACCTTTGGAATTTCGGTAGTCCAATCTTCATTGATCCGCCTTGCATCAGGGGAACTCTCTTTTATAACAAAACGTGTTGACCGGAAAGAATCGGGAGATAAGATCCACATGATTGATATGTTTCAGATTACAGAGGCATTCGATAAATATAAAAGCTCTATGGAAAAAATAGGCAAAGCCATTGACCTCTATTCAGCCAATACATTTCTTGATAAGATCTTTTATTTTGAACTAACCTTATTTTCCTTTCTTACTGGAAACAATGACATGCACTTAAAGAACTTTTCAATGATAGAAAGCCCTTCAGGATGGGTACTGGCCCCTGCCTATGACTTGCTTAACGTCTCAATTGTTAACCCTAATGATGAGGAGGAGCTTGCACTTTCTATTGACGGAAAAAGGAAAAAACTTAAAAAGAAACATTTTGTTCAATTTGGCAACGGCATGGGTCTAACTCCTAAGCAAATTGAAGGGGCCTTTAATCGCATAATAAATAATAAACCAAAAGCCATTGAATGGATTAATAAATCATTCCTAACGAACAAAATGAAAAAAGCCTATCTTAATATCCTCGAAAACAGATATGACCAATTAAAAAACAATTGATCAAAAGCTAAACTAAACAGCTGAGTAAAGTCTCTCGACTTTGTGCCGTTTAATCATAAGGCAACAACAATCATGATTAGGCAATGGAGTGTACATAGGGTATCAAAGTATCACCATCGGTTCGTAACGGTATTTTAATTTGCTCTATTAAACTTCAATCATAATCCCCCTCATTTCACTAAATCACAATTAAAAACTACTACCTATTTCCACACTCAAAATTTATGGAGTTACCCTCTATACCACCTAACAAGAATAATCTGATAAATAAAAAATAGGAGTCCTACAAATAACATGAGGTAGTTCGTCGAAAAAATTATGTTAAAATTAAAATTTTAACTTATTTTTAAAACTCTAAGAACACGCCATTGTTCAAACTTATATGCCCTTTTGTTATGTGCTGTACGTTTGGTTTTTCCCAGAGTATCAATTTTGACCAATTGGGCAAGGAAAAGTGGGTGCGGTACAATGGAGGGATTTCTGCAAATGCGGTCTATTACGATGGTAATGCCAACAGACAGGATTTCACCTATTATCTCACAGGTAACCTCAACTTCAATCTGGCCGGATTATATAATGTTCCGCTTTCCTTTACTTACTCCAATCAAGATTTTAACTTCCCCAATCCCTTTAAATTTAATCGCTTAAGCCTTCACCCATCATACAAATGGGCTACCGCACACATTGGAGATGTAAGCATGACTTTCTCCCCATATACCCTAAGCGGACACCAGTTCACTGGAGGCGGAATCGAGTTAAATCCCGAAGGGAAATTCCAGATCAGTGCCATGTTCGGTCGCTTTCTTAAAGCAACGGAATACAATCCCGAGGAACCAAGAGCACTTGCTGCCTATAAGCGTATTGGCTACGGAATAAAAACGGCCTATGATTTCGATTTTATGAAATTGGGTGTTATCCTTTTTAAGGCAAACGATGATGAAAATTCCTTGGGAAATCCTTTCCCTGTAGAACTGGGACTTACCCCTAAAGATAATGCCGTACTTTCATTTGAATCGGAATTCCGATTATTGGACAAGGCCCAAATAAGAATTGAATACGCCATTTCTGGAGTTACGGAAGATACAAGGCTAACCGAAGCCCCGGCATCGAACGGGCTACTTTCTTTTTTGCTCAAAGAGAATATCAGCACCAATTATTACAATGCTTTAAATGCCTCTTTTAGCTATCCTGCAGGTAATGGCACCGTGGGCGCAGGTTACGAGCGCATAGACCCTGAATACAAGACTTTGGGTGCCTACTACTTTAATAATGACCTAGAAAATATTACCCTAAATGCGAGTCAGACCTTGTTTAACAACAAAGTAAACCTTAGTGTGAACGCAGGGCTTCAACAGGACAATCTTGACAATGCCAAAACCTCCGATCAACAACGTATAGTGAGTGCTGTTACCCTCAATTATACAGCATCGGAACGTTTGGGAATCAATGCTGGATATTCCAACTTTCAATCCTATACCAATATTCGGGACCAATTCGACTATATCAACCAAGTAGGTGAATTCGATAATATAGATACCCTGAATTATAGGCAAATCTCACAGAATGCCAACCTAGGAATGAACTATATAATTAAGAAGACCGAAAACAAACAACATAATACCAACCTTAATTTGGTGTACCAAAATTCCAACAATCAGCAGGAAGGCCAAAGTATTGAAGGAGGAAATAACACCTTTTATAACAGTATGGCAGGCTACACCCTAGGTTACCCCAAACAGAACTTAACTGTTACCTTAGCCGCAAACACCTCTTATAATACGATAGGTGCTGCCGACAACAGCCTTACCTTGGGTCCGACCTTGGCAATAGGCAAGCAATTTTTTGAGAAACAACTCCGTACCCATCTCTCTACCTCATACAACATATCCTATGCCAACGGCCAGCAACAGAACAACATATATAATTTTAGATTGGGTAGTAATTACGCCCTGCTGAAAAAGCACAACCTTAGCCTAAATTTCTTGGCACTTTTTCGAAATTCTACTCTAAACACAGGTCGAGACCTCACCATTACCTTAGGGTACAGTTATGCATTTGATAACTTCAAACTAAATTTGGATCCTGGAGCACGCTCGCCACGGGCAAACCCTCTAGGTATTAGCGAAAATACCCTTAGCTTCCGCTACAGGAATGTCACCTACAGTGGTACCATCCCCGAATTAAACCGACAATTATCCAATGTATTCCACAGTTCCCAATTTGCGGATATTCCACAATTCAAAAAAAACGAACTGACCATTTTATTAGCCTTGGTAAAAGAACAAAATCAAGAGCAAGCCTATAAGGAAAATGCCATTACATTTTTAAAGGAACTTTACTCCTTTCAAGATTTCTTGACCACCTACAATGATGCCCTATATGCTGTTATACAAAAGATTAAGTTCGATATGCGCAAAATAGACCTGACCTTGGAAAATAGTTTTGTGGAGACCAAGGTGAAGGTAGACGAACACCCCTTGAATAAAAAAGATGGGGAAACTGAGGCATCCGAAGAAGAAAAGTCGACTTTTAAGACACTTTTGGAAGAGCGGCAAGAGCGATTGCAAAAATTGGTAGGCCACCGTTGGATGCAAAGGATTTTCACAGAATTCAATTCTATTGATATTGTTCAGGAACCTGATGGATATCTAAAGGATTATAAAAGACAGGCCTCCATAAGATCATTCGAAATTTATGACCAAAGTCAAGATGTAGATGAATTGAAAGATTATTTAGAAAACGGGATTATTGATTTTTATTACAAAAAATCCTTGGGCCTTGTAAATCCTGATGATTTTGAATTGAGATATATTAACAAGAATTAAGGCCCTACCCCCCTATTGGCCAATAATTTTATTATCCGAGTGGATATAAATATTGTATGGCAAAAATTTTACACTTATATGTTTTAATATTTACCAAATTTAAAGGGATTTACCCCTTTAATTGGTTGTGCGCAAACATATGGGAACAGGAAAGTTCTGTTATTAGCAATTGGGATTCCACCGAATCCCACGGTACTAAGATGTTCAAGATTGGTGGTTTAGTGAAAGGGTTCCTTTGGCTTCTGATAACAATAAACTGCTTGTTTGTAAGTGCTCAATCCTTTCCCGTACAATTAATTCCACAGGTTAGCCCACCACCACCCATTTACTTTACACAATATGCCGATGCCAGCACCACAAACAGTCCACTTCGGCTTCAAATAATACTGAACGATTTAGAAATCAGTAATCGTGAAATACGGCTGAAGGCCTATTTTCAAGGCCACGGAATTTCATTTCAGAGTAATGATGTAGTAGTTGGTGCAAGTCCCTTGTTCTTGGAAGGTGGTATCCCGTTGGTTCTGACCAATGCAGAGCTGGCAGCCTATTTCCGCTATGAAAATATAACGGGCATTTCGCCCAATGTCTATGGACAAGCCATACCCGAAGGAGCCTATCAGTTTTGTTATGAGGTTTATGATGTTCTTACCGGCAACCGCCTTTCCCAAAAAAGCTGTGCTGTAGGTGTAGTCTTCCAGAACGAACCTCCGTTTTTAATATCCCCAAGGAACAAAACCCTAGTAGCCGAGAACAACCCTCAGAATATAATTTTCCAATGGACACCGAGGAGTATTAACGTCAGCAATGTAGAATACGAATTAAGTCTGGTGGAAATTTGGGACACCCAAATAGATCCCCAAGCTGCCTTTTTGAGCTCCCCTCCAATATTTCAGACTATCACTTCTTCGACCACATATGTATTTGGGCCAGCGGACCCTCTCCTGCTATCGGGTAAAAATTACGCATGGCGAATACAGGCAAGAGCGAAACAGGGTACGGAAGAAATTGGACTATTTAAAAATCAGGGCTATAGCGAAATATTCTCCTTTAGCTATGCCGGGTCATGCGACTTGCCAATCGGTATAAACCATGAGGTAAAAGGAAGCACCAATGCCAATATTTTTTGGGATGATTTTATTACAGATGTTCCCGAATATACCATACGCTATAGACAAAAAGGCAATACAAACGAGTGGTTTTTAAGCAAGACCAATACAAATCAACTTACACTTTGGGATCTCAAGGCCGGTACTACTTACGAATATCAGTTGCAGAAAAAATGCGTGGTTACCGGTAGCGACTGGAGCATGGCCAAACAGTTCACCACCTTTTTAGCCGATAATGAAGCAAGTGTATATCAATGTGGTATTACGCCCAATTTTAGCCTCACGAATAAAGAACCCCTTCCCAAATTAAGTACAGGCGAAAGTTTTGTAGCCGGGGATTTTCCTATACATGTCTTGGAGGTAAGTGGTAGCAATGGCCGGTTTACAGGCAAAGGCTATGTCACTATTCCCTATTTGAACAATATAAAAGTTGGTGTAGAATTCACCAATGTGCAGATCAATACGGATAAACAAATGTCCGAGGGCACCGTGGTTACGGTCTATGACCCCAACTTAGCAAGTATTTTGGATGTGGATGAGGTGGTGGATACGGTAGATACGGTAAGCGATTTGGTATCAGAACCCTTTGAAGGTGACAATGACCTTGATGAAATCAGAATCAACTGGTCCTTGGATCCCAAAAAAGATATCAAGGTTGTTGATGGAATATTGATTATCACCAACCCCGCAAATGACGCTACAGTATCTGAACCACTCGGTGATGACAAAGTAGTTATCGATAAAGATAAAAAAGTGTATCATATTGATGCTGGGGGCAATGTTACAGAAGGTGGGAATATTGATTCGGGAGGTGCCGTAACCTCCAATAATGTGGAAGGCATATCCACGAACGGGCAACTGGAACGCTTGACAGCAAAGGATATCCAGATAACATTCAAAGAGGTGCCAGGCGATTTTAGTTTTGACGAGATACCTAATACCACAAATGCCAGTATAAAAAAGGAATACACCACCATACTAGATGCAGATGGTAATGATTACACTTTGGCTCATCAGGCCGTTGAAAATGGCCAGACAGCTTATGTTGATGCCATAATAGAACAAACAGGCAGCAACCAATTTGTATTGGATAGTATTGTATTTAAAACAAAGCAGGGTGAAAAAATCCCTGTTGAAATTAGAGGCAATAATACTATTCGGCTAACCCTCAAAGGTCGTTACGCTTTCGAGAATGAAATCATCTATGCCGTAGTGCCCTCCAAGACGGACAGGGCCAAACAGCTGACCGCTGGGGCCTTTACCCTGTGGCATATGACGGACAGACCTGTGGATGTTGTTTTAGTTTCCGTGAACGGAGGGAACATGAACGGATTGGCAACCGAGGTTGCTAAAATCTTTAAAAAGGGAGTTGCAACGATTAACTTAGAAACCCAGACCGCGAGGGCCGAACTAGACCTAGCAGTATTGGGAGATAATGCCCGTTTGGATATTGGCGATAGTGGTTGGCTTACCAACTACAATTCCGAACAAAAGGCAGTCATTGCAGACCTCAAAAATAAAATCGATTACAATTTTAATAAATACTATGTATTTGTTTTTGGTGGCGACATACTTCCTACCAAACCTATAGGTGGATTTATGCCCTTACAACGGCAGTTTGGTTTTGTATTTACCAGTAGCGAAAATCAAAATGCCGATGAAGAGGGTAAAGGTGAGCTGGCCAAAACCATAGCCCATGAAATTGGTCACGGGGTCTTTGCACTACAACATCCTTTTGATCTATATGGAAAGGAAATAGAAGGCAAAACCGACTGGCTGATGGACTATGCCAACGGTTCGCTCCTCAACCATATGGACTGGAAACAATTACACAATCCTGAATTGAAGTTTTATGTTTTCCAAGATGATGAGGATGGGGAGCATTCAAGTTATAAATTCATTGTAGGCTTTAATGTTGTACCGGGATTGTTTGCCAATAATATTAAAAATAATGATAATACAGGATTATCGTTTGTATCAGCTACAGGGAAAATAATTACACTCCCAAAAGATGTAAAAGATGTAACCTTTACCGATAAAGGTGCTCTTTTTGGATTTACAATTAATGAAAATAGTAAGGAAGAAAGGTATATTGGTGCAGTTCGAAAAGCGGGGACTTCTGAAGAAAATTTTGCAGGTTATCTGAAAAGCTTCAACAATCAAACTACGGCAAAATGGCAAGATAGGGTTTATAAAGATGAGATTTCCATTAAGCTCCCAAAACAAACTACAGTGTATTTTGGTAAGCTTAGCAGCAATCCGTGTGGTATTAATTTATACTCAAAAAAATATCCGAACGAAACAAAAGATTCATGGAACAGTGGAGGGAATGAAGACCCCATAAACCATACTGATTTTACAATAAATTTAAATCCAATTAATTCTGAAATCATCGAGTCCAATGAAGCCTGTAACTCTTGTGAAGGAGGGCATATGTTCATTGATAAATATAAAGATATTTCTGATGCTTCCACAAAAGAAGTTATAATTGATATAGCCAATCTCATATGCAATTCTCCAAGTGATTCATTGTTTCTTAAAGAGATTGAACAAAAAGGAATAGAACAACTTTACGGATGGCAACAAACTGAATATTTCGAAGGCAATTGGAACAGAAGTAAAGAAGCTTTCGAAAAATTCAAGGATTCCTATAAAAATTATGTTGATTATTATTTTGCTGCTAAGTCATACATAAATACTGCCACAGACAGAAAGGCAATTATACAAATTGCATATGATCTTTCTGAAGGTCAACTTGCTCTTTTAACTGTTCCGGAGCGATTGGTGATGCTTAGGTTGATGGCTACTGGCCCTATGCTGGGTTATTGGACAAGTTCGTTTAATGTTGAAGCTTTAGCGTTGAAAATCATTCGTTCAATTTCCTTCGATGAAAGTGAAGAATTTATCATTGGATTAGTAGATGAAACCTATTCTATTGATGGATTAGCCTTATACAAAGTCCTTTTTGAAAGAATCGATGATGCTCTTGAGAGTGAGAATTTTACCCAGCTAATTATTTATTTAACTGATCTCGCTTTACAAAGGCATAATATTGACAAATTAGCTGCCACAAGTGTTGCTGTAATCAAGGAAAAAGCTCAAGAACGGTTTGTATGGGATGTTCAAAATGAAAGTTTTTTATGGATATTCAACCGCGTAAAGGATAATAATAAAATCCTAATAAAATCTGGAGCAGATGAAAGCTTGAATTTTAAACAAGGTTGTATTAAATATGATATTCAAGGTACAGGCGAATATGCCATATATGTTTGCAGTGAATACAAAACAGACATTGATTTAAATCCATTTGATTTAGTTTCTATTCAAATAATCAATGATATTACTTTCACTGAAGGAAGTGGTGCCTGTGATAACGCAAATGTGGTTGTTTGTGGCAAAGAAGCCTTAGTACCTGCAGCATTTTTAATCTTTTTAGACGGTAAAAAGAAGAGTGCCATTACCCAGAATATTGTCACAAACACTTTGACCGCTGCCTCCATTTATTTCTCTGGAGCTGAAATTTTAGCTGCAAAAGGCGCACTGTCAGCAGCAACCTATGCGGCTTATGCAGATTTATTCGTAACATTTGCCGACCCCTACTTTTCTAGTTCTACTTTTAAATCACATGCCTCAGAAACAGCTAAAACCTTTTTTGACATTGACCAAGAACAAGCTGATGCAATTGCTGATGTACTTCAAATCACATGGACAATAGGCTCAACTGTAATGACTATTGATACGGCCAAAAAGCTACCTGATCCTGATGAACATATTAAAGCTCTAGCAATTTATAAGGCTTTGGTCAAAAAAATAGGGAATGAAGAAGGTGCCATTAAGTTGCTCTCTAAGGACCCAAAACTAGCTGACAAAACAGCTACTGGTTTCAAAAATATAGAAGAAGACGTAATAAAACTTGGTAAATCTGACGAATTAGCCGAAGAAACCTCAAAAGCCGAAACAAGACTTCAAGGTATTATTGGCAAGAAAATCTTTAAATCCAATGCGGGTAAGATATTAGTAAAAAAGAACAATTTACTGGACATAAAGAGTATTTCTGGCGAATTCAAATCTTTTACCTATAAAATTGGGGAGGAGTCAAATGCAATAACAACGCAAAATAGAGCTGGAACCTTTTGGAATTTAGAATCGAATTCAGCGGTTTCACATATCCAATATGTTAGTACAGATGAAAAATTTTATGTAAAGTTGGTACCTGATAAAAATGATGGTCGATTACTTTTCTATGATATTGAACAAGGTAGATTTTTAGGTTGGGGTATTATGCCAACAAAAAACAATGAACTAATTAATCCTTTACAAAATCCATCGGATTATGAAAAACTTATTCAGGACTTAAAAATTATTCATGGTAAGGAAAAAAATATAACCAATTTCAATTTTGGGGCCAAAGGAACTCTTATAAGATATGTTGATAAACTAAACGCCTATTTAGGTAGTTACAATCCCTCGAGAACTGCCGGTGCAACCAATGAATTAGGAACAAGAGATGTTCTAGATCAATTGGTGATGTATAAAAATTACCGATTTGCAGATAAAAATGCTGCAGATTTTGAATCAGGGAGTATCTCTATGCTCAACATGCCTGATGCAATGTTTAACCCCAATACGTTTTTTGATGACTTTAATGCTGAGTATCTTGATTTTTTAATTGCCAATAAGGATAAAACTGAGATAATTTTTACCACCAACCCCATACATCAAGATTTGTTTAAAAAATGGGAAAATGGCGATTTTGTGGTTAATAAAAATACTGGGTTAAATGAGCCTAGTGGTTTTGCTAAAGAAATTAAGTATTTGCGAGACAGAGGTATCAAGAAAGTGAAGTTTAAAGATGGCACTCAACTAGACATAGAAACTGTTGATTTGAATGATTTAGATTGGAAAACAAATTGGACATATTAGAATTATGAATTTAGAGCAAAAAGAATATATAAATCATTTAACTATTCCGTCAATTGGGGAAAATGACATACAAGGAACACCATATACTTACGACCGTTTTATTGATTTATATATACATAACAAGGATGTCGTCACAAAAGTTATATTCCAAGAATATAATACTAAGTACATTGATATTATCGGAAATATCCCTAAAAAAAATAGGGTGTTTCGTAGAAATAATATGATTAAAAGAGTAGAAAAAGGAAACGACCCTGTTTCAATTGGCACCTATAGATTATTGAAAGACAATAAAATAGAAATGACATGGAACTATTACGATGGAGAAAATATTGAATTGATTTTTAAAGGAAAAATATTTTTAGAGGGGGATGCTATAAAAGGCACATTCTATAGGAATGGAGAAATAAACGTACCTGAAAGGGTCTATTATAATGTAGATAAACCCCTTCCTAACCCATTGCTTCCAGAGGATGAAGATATAGTGTAATAACATGAACGAAAAAAAAATAAACAAATCATTATTCCCAAAACATTGGGCAGGTCGTGTTCCTATTTATCTGGTCATGGGCCTTGTACCCTTATTGGCTGGTATTATGAATATAAGCCTTTACTTCAACACAAATGAAAGTTATTATAAAGGATATGAATATGATTTAAATATAATAGAAATTGAATCGAAGATTTCCAGCTCTCAATTTGAGCTTGAAATCAAGACCAATGATAAAACAATTATTAATAGACTCGATTACGATGCCTGGCTAAATTTTTTGGACAATTATGGCAATCCAGGAATCAGAAAAAGAGTGTTAAATGCAGAGAATTTAAAGCAGGCCATGGAAAAGATAAAAAATGAATCCCCTGAATTGAAGTTCTACTATAATGACGTTGAAAAAAAGATAACCGGTTTAAAGATAAATGGGCATACAATAATATTTCATTATAACCATTTGTTGCTCGGATTGTTGTTCACTGCAATCGGAGTATTTCTGATCGGCGGATCGCTATATATCATTATAAAAGACCCCAACAAATGGTACAAAGAGGTTAAAGATCCTTTTTCAAAATATAAGTCATGAAAAACAACTACCTACATATCATCCTATTACCCCGCTGCGCAAAGTCTCCAGACTTTGAGCTATCCAGGCCACAAGTAGGAGTAGAGAATAAAATGGGCAAAAAAAAAAAAACGAATAGTATAAGACAGAAAAGAAAATCACATGAAAGAAGGCTACATAATCAGAGATCAGGAAAAAACTCATTTCATAACTGCCACAGTAGTAGATTGGATTGATGTCTTTACAAACAAGAGTTATAAGGATGTGGTTATTGATTCTCTCAACTATTGTATAAAAAGAAGAGGCATGATCCTTTATGGATATGTTATCATGAACAACCATGTCCATCTCATTATGCAATCAAAAGATGGAAAACTATCTGACTTAATTCGCGATTTTAAAAAATTCACTGCAACGACAATACTAAAAGAAATAAATACAAAGCCGGAAAGTAGAAGGGAATGGATGCTGGAACGTTTCAAAAAAGCGACTAAAACCCATTCTCGGAACAAAAACTATCAATTCTGGCGATACGGGAACCATGCTGAGGAAATATATTCTGAAAAGTTCCTGTGGTCAAAATTAGATTACATACATCTTAACCCAGTACGTGCGGGAATTGTGGAAAAGGCATCACATTATCTCTATTCCAGCGCCACCAATTATATAGATGGCAAAGGGGTATTGAGTAATATTGAGTTAGCGGCAAATCCAGTAATAAATGTTTTGCGACCATCGTCATTTTATAGAAATGAATAGTAATAGCCCTCAAAGTCGGGAGACTTTGCGGAGCTTTTAAAAGGAAGAAACTATCAGGAAGGGAAACTAAAGTAAGCCCAGTTAAAATAACCAATCATAATCAAGAATTATGAATAAAAACTACATACATATCATCCTATTCCTATGTTGCGGCCTACTATGGGCTGGACCAACCAACTCCCCTCTAGAGTACTGTGCTGAGTCCATTCTAAGTACGGGTAGCGAAGCCGAGGTTTGTCGCTTAAAAGCATTAATTACCATCTCCAAAGACACCCTAAACCCAAAAGATAAAGACACCACCAAAATACTTAAAGTAGACCCAAAACATTTGGCCAATTTACAGCAAATGGCCATGGCAAGAATGGGCAATGCTGGTGAAAGATCAGTTTTCGTTATCCCAACGGTGCCTGAGCGTAGCCGAAGGCGAAATAGTTCAATAGCAACTACAGCAGAAGAAAAAAGCTTCCGCTCCTTTCCTTCTCTAGACCAAAAACTGGCGGAAAACAATAACTTCAATGTTTCCTTCGCCAACCTTAAACCTGAGTTTACTCCCGAATATATTTCAACTAATTTTTCCAGAAACCCCAAAGCGGACACCCTTGTGGCCCAAGCCATAAGAGCTTTTGAGGCGGTAAAGGAATTGGGCAATTTTGTCGATATTATTACAGGCAAAGAATTATTGGAGCTTCCTGTGGGACTAAGCAAAAAAGATTCCACCTCCGGCAACCGTGTAGAACTAGCCATTACCCAAGTACAATTTACACCGCAATATGCAGAATTCAAGGCCTGGGCCAAAATGATCATTCCCGTTAAAGGACCCAATGGGGAACCAAGTAGGGAAATATATTTTGGTGGAGAAGGTATTAAACTCTCTCATGACGGCGCGCTTTTGGACGATATGAAATTAGTCTTGTTGGGCGATCAGGCCATTCCTCTGAACGGTGACAACTGGTTACTTACTCTTAAAGGTGGAATAGACCTTGAAAATGGTGCCTTTGGGGACCAATCGTTCGTGGAGTTCGACTGCGCCGGGTTAAAGTCCATTGGTTTGGAAGCTGACCTGAGGATTTCCAGAAACATTCTCCTCCCCATAACCAGTGGGGGGAATTATGTATGTGGTGAAAGTACGAATAACAAATATTTAAAGGACTCGGATGTTGTAAACAACAAGTGTTATGTAGGCGCATCGTTTAGCGTAAAAGCAAATGGCTGGAACGATTTGTTAACAGAGGTATCTCTCCCCCAATTTGAGGTTAGGGGCTTAAAGGGTTGGGGATTCAATTTAAAAAGTGCAGTGTTGGATCTAAGTGACAGTCGCAACGCGACAGGAATAAAATTTCCTAAAGATTATAATGAGGTGTTATTAAGAGGTCAACGAGAACTTTGGCGAGGCTTTTACGCTAAGGAAATAAGTATAATGTTACCCAAAGGGATTGAAGATACCAAAAAATCCGAGGGTCGCGTAGAATTCGGCGCACAGGATTTGATACTGGACAGTCAGGGGGTCTCGGGTACTTTCTTTGCCGAAAATGTTTTGAAGACTGGGGATGGGACTGCCGGGAAATGGGCTTTTACCATAGAAGATGTAAGTATCTCATTATCCCGAAATTCCTTAATAGGAGGAACATTGGCCGGAGATATTGCTGTTCCAATTTTTGAGAAACCCATGGATTATTCAGGCTACATTGCGGCAAACGGTTATGGCCTTGAAGTAGGAATCAACAGCAATTATAAAACTCCTGTCTTTCTGGGTGAAATGCAATTGGAACGTAATTCCAGCGTGGCTATAGATATAAAGGATGGCAATGTATATCCTTCGGCAAACCTAACTGGACAATTGTCAATTATAGGCAAAATTGGTCAAAAAGAAGGGGAAGAATCGCCCTCAGCAGAATCGGTCAAAAATAGTGGCAAAGGATTTCATTTTCCTGGTATTGTATTCGAGGGACTAAAGTTGGAAACAGAACCCGGCAAAAAACCCATCAGTGCCAAAAGCTTTGGATTTGAGGGGGAAATGAAGTTGATGAATTTTCCGGCCTCCGTGGAAAAGTTGGAACTGGTGACGCCCAGCAACCAAGTTGGACTTTCTTTCGACTTAAAAATAAATTTGGACGGTGAAGGATCCCATGCCACTACTAGTATGCTGGTAATGGGAAAATTGGAGGATGGTGCCAAAATTCAGAAATGGCAATTTGAACAGGTTAAGGTCAATGGTATAGAAATAGATTATGAAAAAAGTGGCATCACCCTAAAAGGGGGACTGGAAATAATGCAGGACCATAGCTGGTATGGCGATGGATTTCGTGGTAATGTTGCGGCAACCATTAAAAACATCAATCTAAAAGTTGAGGGTAAGGCCATTTTTGGAGTAAAGGATTTTAGATATTGGAATGTTGATGTTTGGGCCAAAAACGATGAAAAGAGTAATACAAAGTTCATGATAAATTCCATGGTAGGTGGTATCTCTTATCGTATGAAAAAAATTCGTGGCAACACAGATGGCTTTTCACCCTCCTCAGCCGTTTATCGACCTAACGCGGAGTATGGATTGGTAGTGCGTGCTGGCGTAGATATCAGCACTCAAAATTCAGATACATTTAGTGGCAAAGCCTATTTGGAGATGGCCTTTAATAGTCATGGTGGATTAAATAGAATTGGATTTACTGGAGAGGGTGCCTTTATGGGCGACAATACCAGTGGCGGGCTCGACTCATCGGATTTTGGGGCCTTAAATAAAACATTTGAAAAGGTAAACGATTTTGTTGAAGATAATAAGAGTAAAGCGGACCAACTATCCAAATATGGCAACTTTATGGGACTTGCCAAAGAGGCTATCCCAGTCCATGATGTTGCCGCTTCAGGGAAAATCGGGGTTTATGTGGGAATTGAAAAGGATTTTGTAAATCAGACTTTTGATGGAGAATTTGAACTATATCTTGATTTAGAAGGGGTAAAAGGCGGAGGTGAAAACAATCTTGCGGGTTATGCCAAAATGCACACAGGACCCGAGGACTGGTACATTTATATTGGAACTCCTCAACAGCGCATAGAGCTTTTATTTCAGGTTGGAGTACAACTAAGAGTTGGCGGCTACTTTATGACAGGTACCCAATTGCCTGCACAATTAGACCCTCATCCTATGGTTGTTAAAATTCTAGGGGATGATATGTTGAACAGTAATCGTCAAGAAAACCAATTGCATTCTGGTAAAGGGTTTGCCTTTGGTTTAAACTTTGGATATGGCTATAGTTTCGATTACTTAATTTTTTATGCCTTTGTGGAATTGGGTGCCGGTTTTGATGTGATGCACGCCTATTACCCCAATGCAAAATGTGTAGGTCGCCCAGGCCCTATAGGTAATAACGGCTGGTATTCCATGGGGCAAGTCTATGCCTATCTCTATGGAGAATTCGGGGTAAAGGTGGATCTGGCATTCATTAAAGGCAAATTCCCTATTGCGGAGGCAGGGGTAGCTGCGATGTTAAGGGGTCAATTCCCTAACCCTGTATATATTCAAGGATATGTTGGCATGTATTATAGAATATTAGGCGGACTGGTATCTGGCCGAATGCGTTTAAAAGTGGAAGTTGGGGAAGAATGTGAATTGGAGAACATCAATAACGCCGTGGGAGTACCAATGATATCCGATGTAACACCTCAGGACAAAAGCGACGATATTTCTGTCTTTGCAGCCCCACAAGCCGTTTTCAATTATGCCGCCAATTCCGATTTTACAGTAGAATTGGATAATGGAGTCCGTACTTTCAAACTTCAACTTAAGAATTTTACAGTCACTTCCGAAGGCCGTGAACTAAAGGGAAATTTACAATGGAACGAAACCAACGATGCCGTAACCTTCAAACCTGAAGAAACCCTACCATCTGAAAAGGAAATAAAAGTAATCGTTGAGGTTAGTTTTGATGAAAAAATAGGGGGTAGTTATCAGACCATGATAGAAAATGGAAAGCCAGTGATTGAAAAAAAGGAAATCGTATTTAAAACGGACCGGGCTCCCGATTATATTCCATTGGAAAATATAGCTTATATGTATCCCGTCATGGATCAAAAAAGTTTTTATCCGGAAGAATATGACCAGGGATATGTTAAAATGATTACTGCACAGAATTACCTCTTTGATAGTGCTTTTGAAATGAGGGCCGAATTTGCTTCCTCTGTAAGCGGACAAGGTATTCGTACCAATTTATCCTATGACAAATCAAAAGCAACCATATTTTATGAAGTCCCCAAAGGCATGCTACTTAACTCAGCTTATCAATTAAATCTGATGGCTTTCCCCCCTGGATCGGATATTGAAACGGAAATACTTGTGGAAAATACAGAACTTCTTAGCGATTTAGAAGGCGGAGACACTAACTGGTTCGATCCCTCCTCCGGTAACCAAGAAATGAGAAACGTATCTGGTAGTGCTGTTGTTTCCAACAAAAAAGCCGCAAATATTACCATATCGAATGGAGCACCTAAATCGATCTTGGAATACGGATTCAATACTAGTAAGCATGCCACCTTTAAGGAAAAGATCAAGGAATTAACGGTTACCAACAACCTTACGAACTACATATTTGCAGATGTTCACTCACTTTCGGTTCAAGTGGCCGACTATGAATATCTAGGGAAATTGGAAGTAGTTGGAGGCAAATACACCAACTCTAAGCCATTGGTTTATGCCCAAGCTGTTTTGGACGATGCCTATTATAAAAAGAAAATTTACCCACTACTATACCAAAATTACCCCCTTGATGGTAACATCAGGGTGAATAGGGAGGAATCACTTATGGGCGTACCTCCTGTTCGCTCCTTTTATGTAGGAAACGAATATTTGGCAAACTTGGATAACAATCCCAATTCGTCTTGGGTAAAAAATAGGATTCCTTTTGTATATAATTTACCATATCAGTATAAAGTAGATATGGTTTATTTAAGGGATAAAATACTCAATAAATATTATGCCAGTAATGGCAATAGTTCCCAATATGAAAGGTATAAATATCTAATTGAAAGTTCATTTCCCCCTTTACCACTGGGCGCTTTCAACGCAGAGCTTATTTACAGAACACCAGGGGATATTTATCAAAAAGGATATAAAATAAAGTATATAAACGACTAGTAGAAAGCCTATTGAAACAAACCGTAATACCGTGAAAGGACTCATCTTAATATTATTCACCATAACCTCAAGCCTTTGGGCCCAGGATACTGCGTCCGTTAAGGTTATTGCACGCTCTCTGCCTAATAAGGTGTTACTTCGATGGGCAGTAGATCAGCCTTTGGCATGGAAGACGGCCAATGAGGTAGGTTTTTGGATCGAAAGAGCTACTATTTCAAGAAATGGTGAGGCCGTGGTGCCCATAGAAAGAAAACGATTAGTCGCTCAACCCCTTAAGCCAAAACCCTTGGAAGACTGGGAGGTATTGGCCAATCAAGATCAAAGTGCAGCAATATTGGCACAAGCACTATATGGTGATTCTTTTGAGGTAAGTACCCCCGGAAATCAAATGGGGCAGGTATTTGCAATTAACGATGAATTGGAGCAACGTTTTACCTTCGCCTTGGTAGCTGCCGAACAAAATTATGAGGCCTCCAAACTAGCCGGCTGGGCCATTGAGGATGAAACTGTTATGGCAGGTGAAAAATATGTTTATTCAGTTTCCGTAGCTACCCCAGGACAAAGCATCTCCAACATCAAAAATGGGACAGTATATGCCAGTCCGGATTTATTTGAAGCCCTACCCAAACCCATTGGTCTAACCGGTTTTTTTTCTGACAAAAAAGTGGGGCTAAGTTGGAATTTTAATCTGTTGCAACATGTTTACACCAATTACCAAGTTGAGAGATCTAAAGACAATGTTAGCTTTGAAAAATTGAACGGCGTTCCCCTCTTTAGTGCCCAAAAACCCAAGGGCGCTACAGAGATATCTTTGTTCTACACAGATTCTATCCCCAATAATACCAATTTCTATTATCGAGTTAAAGGAAAAACGGCTTTTGGGGAAACCGGACCAAATTCCGAAGTAATTCAAGGTATGGCAGAGGCTGACTTAGGTTTTGTCCCTCGTATATATCAAAAGCAGCTACCTACGGACAATAAGGTAATCCTCCACTGGGAATTTAAGGAGGAAGGCAATAAGCTAATTGATAAGTTTGAGTTACGCAAAGCGAATACGAACGAAGGTCCCTTTTCGACCGTGATTGATAATATTTCCATAGCGGCAAGGAAAATCACCTATGAAGGCTTGGACAGGGTTAATTACTTTGTCATAGCCGCGATAGGCAAAAACGGTGTAGAAAGTGAGTCCTATGCTTCCTTAGTACAGCCGGTGGACTCCATACCTCCCTCCCCACCAAGTGGCTTGGAAGGTGTGGTAGATACCATTGGAATCGTTAAACTAAGCTGGGCAAATAATTTGGAGGAGGATTTGGGAGGTTACCGTATTTACCGTTCCTACAATCCGAATAATGAGTTTAGTGAAGTCACTCGAGCTACTTTAATAAAAACAAGCTATGTAGATACTATTGCTGCTGCAAATTTAAACAGAGAAATATACTATAAAATATTGGCGGAAGACCAGCGCTATAATCGTTCTCAATTTTCTAATGTATTGACTATTGAAAAACCTGACAATATACCTCCTTCTTCTCCAATACTTAATAATTATGAAGTTACAACGGATGGGATAATACTGCTTTGGATTCCAAGTAGTAGTGTAGATGTTGCTTCCCACAAGGTGTATCGAAAAAAGGGAAGTGCACAAGAAGCGCTCTGGGAAAAATTACATGAATCTAGTTCCTCTAATGATTCCACTTTTATTGATTCTACGGTGGAAGAACCAAGTGTTTATAGCTATACCGTGGTGGCTAGAGATTCCACTGGATTGGAAAGTCTACCATCCAAACCTATTAATATTATGTGGAACGGCCGGAATATTAAGGAGGAGGATATTAAGTTCTCTGGAACCGTAAATCGCGAATTGCGATTTATTAACCTTATATGGAATGTCAAAGATTTTAATGTTTTGGAATACCGCTTATACAAGGGAAAAAATGATAGAAATCTAAGGTTATACAAGACCTTGAATGGAACTTCCAGGGGTTATAACGATGTGGATTTGGAGATAAATTCAGATTATACTTATGGGTTGCAAATGGTCCTACCTGGTGGTCGGACAACTTTAATTAAGAAGTTTAATATAAAATATTAGGGTTATGGAAAAAACCATTAAATATTTATTAATTGTTCTGTTTTTATCCATTTACTCTCAAGTAAAAGGTCAAAATTGGTACCTTATTCATCAAAACGTCAATATGTCGTATGGAACAAATACTTCAGGCGAATTAATTTATGAATTAGCTGACGGAAATAATTCGTATTTTTTTCATTACGGCTCAACTCTTTACGATAATAGCCAGATTTATTTTTCATCGGATAATAATTTAAACAGGATAGAATTACGTTATGGCAGGGCAGGTATTAACAGTTCATTTTGCAATCTTGGGACGACAAAGTATATTGATTTGACAGAGGTATGTAGTCCATATCTAGCTTATACGGAAAGTTATGTCGATGATTGCACAGATTTAACAGCTGGAATTGCCTTCGTAAAACTTGGAACCTTCAAACCTGTAGTTACCCCGATTTCTCCAATTCCATTTTGTGAGCCTCAAAGTGTTGATTTTTTCGAAGAAACAACATTCTGTAGTTTAGGTCAAATTAGATATGCCATTGAATACTCATTGACATATAACGGCATTTTTACAGAATTGCTGCCTTATGGAGAGCATGATCCCAATTTTAATTTTACCCCTGCAAATATTCCAGGTCTAAATCCAGGTGAACAAATTTTCATTAAAGTTAGAAAATCGGAATTTCAATCCCAAAATCTCTCAGATTATATTGGTGGAACAGTTACTTATAATATCGTCGATTGCTCACCAACCCTTGTTGGCAATCCATTGCCTACCAACGAAACTTGCTATGGCAACAATGACGGTAGTGTCACATTGAACTTTGATAGGAATGTGGACACAGCAAAAGATTATGAAATGCGATTTTTTGTGTACCAAGGAAGCCCTAGTGATTTTACGGGCAAACCAGATGATGTATTTCCACCTCTTCCGTTTGATGAACTAAGGATAGGTGAACTAATTAATAATGGTAACGGTACATTTAGTGGGACATCTAATCAAAACTTGGAAAGTGGTGACTACTATATCGTTTATCAAGAAGTACTTTATGACCCTAACGGTGTAGATGTTATTGTAAAGGGTGGAAAGATAACACCAAACTCCTTTAGAATAGAAAGCCCCTCGCCCATAGTAGCCTCTGGTAGTATAAGCGCCCCTCAAACCTGTGGTGATACCGCGAAAATAGCCTTTAGCGCCATTGGTGGCGACAATTTGGATTCATCTGGTTCATATACGTATCAATACCGATTAAATGGAGGAGAATGGTTTCTCGCCGAACAAAACCCTCAGCATATTTCGTTGGGGACCATGGCGCAAAATGTAGAAGTTAAGGCCTTTTATTCCGTTGGAAACTGCGAAAGTGACCCAGTACTACTTAACAGTCAGATCACTGCTGCGCCACCAAGTCTTAGTTTTGAAAATCCGAACCCCGGCATTGCTTCATCAAGCAACTCGAATGATGGTGTCATAAGTGTAAAATATAATGGTGGAACTCCCAATTATACTTTTGAACTGACCAAGGAAAATGTAACTACCCTCGATTTCGAATCAATAACAAACCCTATTTTAATCCACAATGACCTAAACCAAACAGTTGAATTTCAAGAATTAGGAGTAGGCACCTATAAAATAACTATAACAGACAGTAACGGCTGTAATCTCACTTCTGAAAATATTGAGGTTGAAACTATACCTCCACCCCAGATAGTTGATCAGCAAGCGAATCAAATATTATGTCCAAATGGAAATGATGGGAATATAACTTTATCAATTTCTGAGGGAATTACACCATACAACTACCAATGGACAATCAACGGAGTAATTTCCCCCATTCAAACCACAGGAAATCAAACAATTTCTTTAAACAACCTATCAGAGCCTGGAGAATATATTTTAAAAGTCGCTTCAACTGGATTTACCGATTTTAATGACCCATCAGGTTACGACAGTACTACTATCACTTTGAATATCCCTGAAGAGGTTATAATAAATTCTGCGACCCAAAATAATATTAGCTGCTTTGGAGCGCAAGATGGAAGTATAGCAATCATTGCTTCCGGGGGTTTAAGCTACGAATACAAATTGGACTTTTTCGATACATGGAAACCCCTCAATAACGGTTTAATTCCGATAACCAATGGCGGATTCTATGATGTTTATCTTAGAAACCAAAATAATTGTGAGGCCGACCCTATAATGGGTGTATTGGTAACTGAACCAGATGAACTTACCGTCACGTCAACTTCTGAAAACGCTATTACAAACGGGGGAAATGAAGGGGGAATAACGCTTAACATATTAGGAGGAACACCATTTTCAGCACCGGCCGAACCATATGCGATTTCTTGGAACAAGGACGGTCAACCCTTTACACCTCCTACCGGATCAACCAGTTCCAATCTTATTGATTTGGAAGCCGGTGAATACACTGCCCAAATATCCGATGCCAATGGCTGTTCTCCACTTATTAGCCTACCTATTATAATAGATGAGCCAGGTCCATTGGAAATTAATAGTATTTCCATTCAACAAGAAATATCCTGCATAGGAGCCGCGGATGGAATAGTCAGTGCCAATGTAACCGGGACCTCCCCAATTACTTTTGAATGGCGACTAAACGGTGCCACATTTCGCACCCTTACTGATGAAAATACCCTATCAGATATTGGACCAGGTGATTATCAACTTTTCCTAAACGACGGATCCTTAATTGACCCTCTGGAAAGCGAAGTAATTACTATAGCCTCACCGTTACCTATAACTGCTACGGCAGACATAAGTCCAGTTTCTTGTTTTGGCGGTAATGACGGCCGCATAACAATCAATGCATCCGGAGGTACAGGAATTCTAAACTATAATATTAGTGGGCTACCTGAACAAACAAGTCCAATATTTGACAACCTGATAACTGGCACCTATAGCATAACCATAACAGATGAAAACAATTGTACATCCGTACCATTTGATGTTTTTGTTCCTGAACCAACTGCAATTCAAATATCTGACAATTCGATTATACCAGTTTCTGTTGCAGGAGGCGATGATGGAGCCATTACCTTGACAATAATTGGAGGTACTGAACCATATGGATTTACTTGGTCCGGACCAAACGGGTATACAAATACAACAATGGATATCACAAGTCTTGAGGCGGGAACTTACTCCCTAGAGATTCGGGATATCAACGGATGTTTTCTTTCCCAAGATTTTGAAGTGTCGGAACCGGGACCTTTGGCCGTTAACAGTTTAAATGCTATTGATGTAGATTGTAATGGAAACTCAACAGGAAGTATTTCTGCAACAGTTACAGGTACAGCTCCTATAGATTATACCTGGTCCTTGGGTGGAAATATATTAAGTGTTCCAAGCGTTCCAAGACTGGATAATATCCCTGCTGGAACCTACACCTTAATGGTTGATGATGCCACCGACACCCCCCCTGTTTCCCAGACAATTACTGTAAACCAGCCATTGGAGGTTTTGACAGCCGTACCATTGACAACTGAGGTGAGCTGCAACGGGAGCAACGATGGTAGCTTACAAATAAACACGGCAGGAGGTACGGCTCCCTATACCTATTCCTTGGATGGCAATAATTATCAGAATTCCAATATTTTCAATAATTTATCAGCTGGATATTATACCATCTATGTTCTTGATAATAATGGCTGTATAATTACTATGGAGACCTTAGTGAATCAACCCGCACAATTAAACTTTTCAATTGATGAACAGCGCTCGCTTTCCCAAGCTAATGCTGGAGATGGAGCAATTAGCATTACGGCCTCAGGGGGCACAGGGAATTTAACCTATAGTTGGAATGGCCCGGGAGAATTTACTTCTTCCAATGAAGATATAAGTAATTTGGAAGAAGGGGATTATATCCTTACTATCACAGATGAAAACTATGCCCTCAACAATGGTGCAGGTTGTATTTTGGTGTCCAACCCCATTACTATTACCGAACCGGGTGAGCTCCAAATTACAATAGACCAAAGTGTCTTCCTAGAATGCTATGGCGATGATTTTGGTGAAATCATTGCTACCGTTCAAGGTGGAGTCCCGCCATATACCTACGAATGGTTTCAAGTAACAAACACTAATACTATCTTAGAAGAGGATACAGAAATTATTGGCAATCTTTCCGCCGGACAATATTTTGTTAAGGTTACTGATACCAACGGGGTTTCGGCAGATGCCATACCCTTAACCATTACACAGCCAGACGATTTGGAAATAACCGTTAACGATATCACCCAAGTATTTTGCCAAGATAACCCTACGGGAGCAATTGCGATTTCCGTATTAGGTGGCACTGGCCCATACAGCTATCTCTGGAGCAATGGCTCCACCAGTCAAAATTTAATTGACTTGGAACCGGGAGAATACACCTTGGAGGTATATGATGACAATGGCTGTTTTGCAGAAACCTCTGTAAACATTAATCCCGCTACAGATCCAGTACGAATTGCAAATGCTGTGGTAAATAATAATTCTCAATACATGGCGAATGACGGTAGTATTTCTCTACAAATAGATGGAGGTACAACGCCATACATTATCAATTGGCTAAGTCTCACGGACAACATAGAATTGGGGAATAACCAGGAAATTACAAATCTACCCATGGGCTCCTACAAAGCTACCATTACTGATGCCAATGGATGTTATATAACTGAAACCTATGTCATAACCGAACCGGATATTGTGGAAGAAACAATAACTCAACCTAGCTGTTCAGGCCAAGATGATGGCAGTATAGAAATTGTAGTGAATCAGGGTAACGGAATATATACTTACACTTGGAACACTGGCGCCACATCCAACCATATATCCGATTTAGCTCCTGGAAATTATACAATAACCATAACTGGATTTGGAGACGGACCTTTGACCAGGACCTATGTGCTTGATGAACAGAGGCCTTTGGAAGTGGACTTGGGAGAGGATAAGACCCTATGTGCAGGACAGGAATTAATTCTGGATGGGACTATAGATAATGCCACAGCAACCTATTCCTGGACTTCGGATAATGGATTTACCAGTTCCGAACCTATGGTTATTGTTGATAAAAGCGGTAATTATACATTGACCCTTTCCAGCCAAAATGGGTGTAGTGCAACCGGAAATGTTTTTGTGGATGTTACTGATGATGAAATAAATGCCGAATTCGCAGTTTCCAGTCAAGTTTTTGTAGGGGAACCACTTATTGCAGTGGATATTAGTTATCCCCTACCTGAAACCCAGGAGTGGATTTTACCAGATGGTGGCACGGTTATAAAACAAGATTCTGACGAAGCCGAGCTTATATTTAACGAAGCCGGAGAATACGAAATTGGAATTATCACAAAAATTGGTGAATGTTGGGCTCAACAGACCAAAAAAGTACTGGTAATAGAAAATGAAGCTTTTACTTCAGGAGAGGGCGAAGTGGATCCTAGAAAACTTATAGAAGACTTTATCATTTACCCCAATCCAACCAGTGGGGAATTCATTGCCGATATAACCCTATCCGAAAGAGGAAACATAAGCATCAAAATCTTCAACTTCACCAACAACGCCCTAATGGCTTCTCAAAAAGCCAGAGGGGAATCTTCCTATACCATTCCTTTTGATATCTCTGGATTGCCATCTGGGGTATATGCAGTTCTGATGGAGACCCCATTTGGCAATTCCCTAAGAAAAGTAATCCTAAAATAAAATATTTAAAAGAAGAGATAAGGACCGATTTTTTTCCTGTCAAGTTTGCATGTTGTAACTATAGTTGTCTATCGCTATATGGTTGTATAAATAGGAAAAATCATATAGTTGGATATATTATAACCCTGTTTAATAGAATTGGAATCCAAATTTTAAAGCCAATGCAACCAATTCTAGTATTGATTTGAAAAGGTTCAAAAAATAAGGCCCTAATTAGGGATGTCCCAAAAATGTAGGAAAGAACTCTAAAATTCATGAATTTTAGAGTTCTTTTTTTACTAATCCGCAACAATCCATTTTCCTTAAGATATATTTAACGATTGTATGTTCTATGCTTTTAACTCGGCCGGGCATGCAATTAAAAACAATTAACTAACTAAAAAATTTATTTATGAAGATTACACTAGGTAAATGCCTATTGCTGGCGGGAGCATTTTTATGTTTCGGTCTGGCGGGGGCACAAACAGTGACAGGAAATGTTTCGGATGGATCCGGACCCTTGCCTGGGGCGAACGTGTTGGTAAAAGGTACAACCAACGGAACCCAAACAGATTTTGACGGTAACTACACATTGGACAATGTAAGTAGTAATGCCACCTTGGTTTTCAGTTATATTGGTTTCAAAACCATGGAAATTGGTGTAAACGGAAGAACAACAGTTGACGCCGTTATGGAAGAAGATGCCAGCGAACTGGAAGAAGTGGTATTGATCGGTTACGGTAGTCAGCGAAAATCGGACCTTACCGGTGCCGTAGGGCAAGTAGACGCCGATCAGCTTCAGGAACGTCCTGCCACATCCCTAAATCAAGCCTTATCAGGTAAGATTGCCGGGGTACAGGTGAACACCAACTCGGGTCGCCCAGGTGGTAAATCCAACATTAGGGTTAGGGGTTTTAGTTCTATAAACTCTTCCAATAACCCGCTATACGTTATAGATGGAGTTCAGTTACCTCAAGGTAACCAAGCTAACTTTAGTTCGGCTATTGATTATCTAAACCCGAATGATGTAGTGTCTATTGAAGTATTAAAAGATGCTTCCTCAACTGCTATCTACGGTGCTCGTGGTGCCAATGGTGTTATTCTGGTGACCACTAAAAGAGGTCGCGCCGGACAGGGTAGGGTTACTTACGATGTGGAGTACAGTGTAAACCAATTTGGTCCCAATAGGGCCAAGGTTTTAAATTCCGAGCAATATGCCATGATAGAACAACTTTCATGGGAAAACACCCAGAAATTTGATCCAGATGGATGGGCAGCTGGGAACTATGCACAGTACGAGCCAAGACTAAAAAGAGCAAATCCCAATGTGGCTTATTTGTTTGATAGTGACGGCAAGGCAATTTATGATACGGATTGGTCCAAAGAAGTGGTACAACATAAATTATCACAAAACCATCAGGTTGGTTTTTCAGGCGGTAATGAAAGAACAACATATGCCATCTCCCTTGGTATTAGGGATGAACAAGGTCTTTTGAAAAACACATATCTAAAGCGCTATTCAGGACGTTTTTCTATTGATGATCAGATTAAGACCTGGTTAAAGATCGGAGGTTCCCTAAGCTATAATAACCAGACAGAGAATTTGGCCGATACCAATGACCAAGTGCCACGTAGAATGGTGGAAGATTATCCTTTTTACCCTGCTCCTTTTCATACGGGAGGACCCTTGGAAGGCTTATATGCCAATAACAGAGACTATCCCTATGCAGAAGGTACCCGAAATTCCGTGAACTGGCTTGATAACAATGAGTATATTTTAAATACCCAAACAACGGCCGGAAGTTTTTATACCAATCTTAACTTTACCAAAGAACTGGAAATGAGAACTGTAATCGGTGCCAATATCCTTACCCAGGAAAACAATGAATTCCGAAACAGTGTACTGGACAACAATGCGGTAGCCAGAGCTCAAGCGAGCAACGAAAAGCAGACATTTTGGTCTATTGAAAATTACTTGACCTATAATAAGGAAATCAACGAGAACAATTCCTTGACCGCTTTATTGGGGGTGTCTTGGCAACAATCCAATGAGTTCTTTGTAAATGCTGATTCCAGAAACTTCCCTACAGATTTCTTTCAATATAACAACTTGGGTGCAGGATCGGATAATATAGCAGTACAATCCAATGCAAACAGGGAAGCATTGAATTCCTATTTTGGACGATTGAATTATAATCTCTATGGCAAGTATCTATTTACGGTTACGGGTAGGGCAGATGGTTCCTCAAAATTTGGAGACAACAATAAGTTTTCCTTTTTCCCCTCAGCAGCAGTTGCCTGGAGGATTTCGGACGAGGATTTTCTTGTAGACAATGCCCTTATTTCCAATTTAAAACTTAGAACCAGTTATGGGGTTACAGGTAACTCTGAAATACCACCCTATTCTTCCTTGTCTCTTTTAAGCTCTAACTACGCTACCATATGGAACGATAGCCGTGTTGGTGGAACTGGTCTAAATAGATTGGCGAATCCAGATTTGAAATGGGAAAAGACCGCGCAGTATGATGTTGGATTAGAATTAGGTTTATTTGACAATAGAATTAGCTTGGAAGCTGATTATTACTACAGGAAAACCACAGATATGCTTTTGGATGCCCCTGTACCACAATCCAGTGGGTATGCTACCATTAGGAGAAATGTAGGGTCCATGGAGAACAAAGGTCTTGAACTAGGGCTTTCCACTAAGAACATAGCCACGGCAAATGTGACATGGAATACCAACTTTAATATTTCCATGAACAGAAATAAAGTACTTTCCTTGGCCACACCATCGGATATCTTTGGTGTAGGTGGACCTGGAATAACCAACGAAACCAGTATAATTAGGGTAGGTGAGCCAGTTGGTGCGTTCTGGGGCCTTACCCGTTTGGGAACTTGGGGTACAGATGAGGCCGCTGAAGCGGCAAGTTTCGTAAGCTATCGAAACGGACTTACCATTTTACCTGGAGATATCAAATACAAGGATTTTAACGGCGACAAAATTATAAATGATGAGGACAGGTCCATCATCGGTAATGGCTACCCAACAGCATGGGGAACACTTACCAACTATGTTTCCTATAAGAACATAGATTTCACCTTGGAACTTCAATATTCATGGGGTAACGATGTAATGGATATGAACCTGCACTCCAGTGAGGATAGGCAGGCGCTTGCCAATAGTTACACTACAGTATTGGATGCCTGGACACCTGATAATCAAGACACCATGATTGCCCAAGTTAGGGATACACGTGCCGGTTATGTGACCAATGTGGATTCACATTGGGTAAAGGATGGTTCCTTTGTTCGTGGTAGGAATATTATGTTAGGATATACTTTTGATCAAAATTTGGTTGAGAGTATGCATTTGAATAAATTGAGACTGTACGCTTCGGCACAAAATTTCTTTTTGTTGGTGAATGATGAACTACTTGGAGATCCCGAGGTAACCCCTATTCGTGGTGGTGAGGGCAACAATGTCTTCTCTCAAGGAATGAAGTGGCATGAATATCCCAAATCGACAACATTCGTTATTGGTCTGCAAGTCGGTCTGTAATTAATAAAATTTAAAATAAGATATTATGAAATTTGATATAACAAAACACATTGGAAAGTTTTACCTCTGTTCGCTAATGTTGCTTACAACAGTGGGTTGTTCCGATTTTTTGGATGAATCCGATCCATCAAATCTAACGCCGGACAGTTTTTACACTACGGCCAAACATGCCGAATCGGCTATTGCTGCCGTATATGCGGATGCTAGGTTTGTGGGTGATGGTGCGGGAATCTTCTCATCTAACTGGCAATTATTGGAAGCGGTTACAGGTACGTCTACCACGCAGACGGCCCAGAACTCAGATTTGAACAACTTGTATTCCCTTTCCTACGATGCAAATACATTACATATCAGGAATTGGTGGAGAGGAGTTTACAAACTTATTGCCAATGCCAATTTGGTACTTGAAAATGTACCCGGTATTGATATGGATGAGGCACAGAAAAACAAGGTCTTGGGAGAGGCACGATTTTTTAGGGCCTGGGGTTATTTTTATGCGGTTAGACTTTGGGGTGATGTTCCTCTGATTACCTTGCCGCAAAGCGCTACGTCTGAAGATTTCAATCCTACCCGTAGTCCACAGAGTGCGGTCTACGATCAAATTGTGGCCGATCTGTTGGCTGCTGAAGGTGCAGGATTATCATGGACTGATGACAGTGGCAGGGTATCCCAAGCTGCGGTAAAATCTTTATTGGCCAAGGTATATCTTACCATGGCGGGAAGTCCGTTAAATGAAACGGCCCGCTATGCCGATGCCGCCAGTAAGGCCAAAGAGGTAATCGACAATGCTGGAACATTAGGTCTTTTTGATACCTACGGCGAGGTTCACGATGAAAATTTGGAGAACATGGTTGAACATGTTTTCAGCCTACAATACAATGATGAGGTGGCAGGAAACCCTATGGGCAATATGTTCCCTAATTTCCAACCAGTAACCTATAGAGGACCATCCGGAACGGGAAGTACTGTACCCGAAATTGAGTTTTATAACTCCTATGAGGCCGGTGATCTAAGGACAGTCGACCGTGAAGGTTGGTTTTACAGCAGTTACTATACCAATGGTAGTGGTGAACTTTTTGATTTGGGTGCCCCTTATATATTCAAGCACTTCAACGTTACTGCCAACGGAACCTTTGGTGTTCCGGGTACTGCAAAGGACAACCTGAATATGCCGATAATTCGCTTTGCCGAGGTGCTATTGATCTATGCGGAGGCTTCCAATGAGGCAACAGGTCCCAATCAGGATGCGGTTGATGCCTTGACTAGGATAAGGGATCGTGCCGAGTTGACAACCCCTCTTCTAGGAGCTTTCACCCAAGCTTCCTTAAGGGAGGCCGTATGGAAGGAAAGATGGCATGAGCTGTGCTATGAGCAGATTACATGGTTCGATATGGTGCGCCTTAGAAAAGTGTTGAACAGTGAAACCGGTACTTTTGATGATTTTGTAGGACATGTTAACCTTAGTTCGGATCAGACGCTGCAGGAGAAACATTTGTTGTTCCCTCTTCCTGAACAGGAAATGATCAACAATCCAAATTTAACACCACAGAACCCTGGTTATAATTAATAAACCCTATGGCTATATGGTTTGACAATTTTGTTTGAGTTAATTAGTTTTTGTAATTTTAAAAGGCAGTATCCTCACGGATACTGCCTTTTTGTTTTGCTTAAGATTTGGAAAAATATACTGTGGGCATGGCTAATAAACAAAGGCCCTATATTGGCTTAAATATTGTCTACAGCTCATTGTGTTCTAGTCTCTTTGCACCTTATATATGATCATATTATGATACTAGATTCTTTTTGCCAAATGGGTCCATTATTAAAAGGCAGTAATATCTGGCCTGAGTGCAAAGTATTAATATATCCACCATTGGTCGTAGGACCAACAGCTAACACTAAAATGCACAAGATAACGTGCTACCCTATCTTTTTTAGTTTATAAGAAGGTAGTTTCGGAGATTTGCTTTTAATTTCAAAAGCGTTATTAAGTTCATTGATAAAGTTGGAAGGAAGAATACCCAATCGCTTTTTAAAGGCGGCATTAAAGGTGTTCAAGTTGTTGTATCCTAGGGAAAAGGCAATATAACTTAATTTGCTGTTTCTGAACTCTATATCCTTTAGTAATTTTGGGAGTAAATAGTTTATTCTTAGTTCGTTGATATAGTTGTTGAAATTAGATTTTTTTTCTTGATTTATGACCTGGGATAGGTATTTGGGATTGGTTTTTAGTTGTTCCGAAAGTTGATGTAAATTACAATTTGGATCTAAGAAAAAACTTTCCTTTTCCAATTTATCCAATTTGGTCAGAATAATATTCTTAATATCCTTATCTATTCTAGGTTGTGTTTTAGGGATATCCGCACTTTTTCTTTCAACGGACCATTGGGTTTCCATATTTTGGAACCCACTTATTTTTTCGCTCATTCTTAGCTGTATTTCCGCCAGATCTATAGTTCTTAGTAATAGTAGTCTATTTTTCTTCCTTACTTTAAGGTAGGAATAAATGGAAATCGTACTAATAATAAATAGTAATATGAGTACAATGATAATGGCCCGAAACTTTGCCCTCTGGGCTTGATTTTCCAATTCCAATATTTTTTTGTTCTGCAATACCTCCTTTATTTTTCTTTTGGTCTCCAGAATAATGATTTTCTGTTCCTTTTCATTGGTAAACAATGAATCGTTTATGGCCTTATATAGGGATTTATAATCATTGGCCTTGGAGAGTTGATTGGTTTTTTCATACAGCTGTCCCAAAACATAACTATTTCGTTTTACAACATCAAAGGCATCAATGTTTTCTGCAGCTTCAATGCTTTTTTCATAATTGGATATCGCCTGGACAGTGTCTTTGGCCTGCAAATATAATTCCGCCTGTACGGTAAGTGCCCGTGGTATCCTAAAAAGGTAATTATTTTCAAAATTAATTTCCAAGGCCTTTGAAATGTGGGTCAATGCCTTTTCGTGTTCCCCTATGGACATATAAATATTGGCCATATTACTGTGTACGGATGCCAATATGTAGCTCCCGGCAGGAGGGAGTTTTTTTTCTATTTCCAGGAAAAATGCATAAATTTTCAGGGCTCCCTTAGGGTCGTTCAATTTCGCCGTCATACGGGCAATTTCATCTATTTTGGGGTAGATATATTGCGTTTTTTTGAGTTTAAGGATGTAGTGTAGTCCTTTTAAGCAATACGTAAGGGATTTTGAATAATTCTCTATTCTGAGGTAATAATGGGATAAAGCGGAATTGGCCTTCATCAAAAGATAATCGTTTTTGCTTTTTTCTGCGCTATCCAATAGTCTTAGACCCGTTTCCAATGCTCTGTCATACTCCCCTCGCTCCGAATAGATGTATGACTTTAGAGTCGTAATATCAGCATAGATTTCTGGGTATGTTGCAGCACCAACTACTTTTTGAGTTTCAAGGACCATTTTCATGGACTCCTCAAAATCACCTAGGACAAACAAGAAATAAGCCCTGTTGTAGTTCGCCTTGAGTACTCCTTCCTTATATGCCAATTTCTCCGACAGGACCATGGCCTGATCGTTATATTTGTTGGCTATTTCGGCAGATTTATAAATGTAGGCAGTGTATAAGCTTAATAAGGTCAACACTTTTTCCTTGCCTTGGGCATATTCATTTTTGTCGAGCAAAAACTCAATATCTAAAAAATCCTCCTTGTAGCTATCCTTATTCTTTACAAGACTATGTACGGCATTTAAATAGGAGTCTACGGAATCTACAGGGGTTTCATTTGCGCTTAAAGGATTAAACAGAAACAATAGAATAATAAAAACAGTAGTTTTGGTTAAGTTATTCATGGTTTATTTTTTTATACTAATTGCATTTGGGGGATTTTGATTGTAAAAGACCCTTGTCTTCAATTTTGCGTTTGTAATGGGACCGCCTTGGAGGTGGAACAATTAAAGCCTAAAATAGAATTGGGCCTTTTATAACAAAAGGCAATATAGTATTGATAAATATAGTAATAGATATTTAAATATAATGTAAATATAAAGATAGGTCTGTATTAATTATGCAAAGGTTTGCATAAACTCCTATTTGGATAAAATTGGAGTCTTGGTCTCGAAGTCAATGATATCTTGTATATAATTGGTTGACCGAGCACTTTTTTGACATATTGAGGAATCCATTATAGTTAACCCAGTCCCTAATCCCGCCACAACTCCTTATCATAGATAGCTATTAAATGGGTCCTGATATTAAAGGAGGTTTCCAAACTATCTCGGTCCAACTGCACCATCATGGCCTGGGAAGGGGTGGTGGGCATATGGCAGGTAATACAATTATCGGCCCTTATATGCTTGTCCATCAATGTATTGGAACAGACCGTTTCCCCTTCTGTATGGCAGCTTATGCATTTACTATTAAAATAATCGGTATTCCCCCTTTCTTTCCTATGGGGGTCATGGCAGGTGCTGCAATCCATAGTTGCCGTTTGTTTAAAACATTCACTACTGGTAAGAAGGCCGTATTGATTGCCATGAACGTCCAACTTTTGATCTGGGTTACTGTTGTCCACATTTTTGGAATACTGGTTCAGGTCCTCCCCCGGAAAATAAGAAAAAGAATTTCCTTTCAAGACAATGCTTCTTGGTCCTGAATGGCATTGGGCACATAGATCCAAGCGCTGTTGGCGGTTTAAGTCCTCTATTTTTAGGGTAAATTTGGCCTCCAAAGCCTCGGGATTCTCCCTATGAAATACTACATGCTTGGCAGACGGGCCGTGGCAACGCTCACAATCTATCCCGTAAATCATTTGAGATTTGTCAAACCGATTTCCTTTGGGTGACGGTTCTACACTTTTAGCAAAGGTGATATGGCATTTAAGACAGGCATCCCTTATGGGTCTTGGCTCATCGTAATAGCTGGGATATCCCGGACTGTTCACCCAACTGTCCGTAGGAGTATAATAGGAAGCTTGCAATTGATATAATTCGTCATTTTCCCAGGTGAGGTACGACTGCCCCCTAACTCCCGATCCAATAACAATATCGAATTTTGAAGGCGCAATTTCGGTGCTCCTATTCTTTATCTTGGTATGTTGATAAAAATATTCCCCATTCTTCAACATTTGAAACTCCACCGCCTTTAAGTCCAATATATTTGTACCCTCCTTGAAACTTCCCTTAATATTGGATGAATCCGCTATGGCCCCACTATTAAAATGTGCCGTATTCAAATGAGCGTTATAAATATCCCTGTGGCATTCCATGCAGGTTTTGGAACCTACAAAATGTTCCCCGTTTCCATGGGTTGCCAGGACTTGGGGATTGAAATATTCCGATTCCTTTGTTCCATTTTTACAATGGAACACCAAAGTAGTTAGCCCCAACAGCATAATAACCATTATGTAATTCCTAAAGAACTTTCTATTGATTATAGCCATATAAAACCCCTGCCCTTTACTTTTCTATATTGAAATAGACCCAACATTTTAGTGTTGGGCCTATCGATAATATCATTTGACTAATTCACCTTGATCATTTGCAGGAAATCATCATTTTTGGCCACCAGCAAATGCTTTTGTCCATTTACGGTTAATAGCTCCATGCCGCGAACATCGCCCACAATTTTTAAACCGGACTCCATCATGGTCTTGTCCATAAAATTTCCACTGCCATCCCCTTGAAGGTAGAGTCCAAAACTAGCATCGCCCCTGGGCGTTTCCACCTCGGCATTATACAAATTACCTGCCAAGACCACATCCAAGTTTCCGTCCTTGTTGAAGTCGTCTACCACAAATTTGTTTATACTTGAAATCTGCGCCAATTGGGGCAATGGCCTTGCGGTAAACACTCCATTATTGTTCTCCAAATAAATACTGGCAAAGGAAGTAATCTCATAGCTCAAGGACTCCTCCAATAATTTGTCCGTGTAAATCTGATTTAAGGTAGCGCTTGCGAAGGAGTTATAATCCTGGAACTTCACCTTTATTGCCGGCATTTGTTGGGAAGAGCATTGCCTTCCCCTCACCGGGAATTCCGTTTCCCCTTTCTTATAGCTCAGTACTATGTCCGAAGTTTCATTGCTGTCAAAATCATTTAAATACACTTTAAAGGGCGACTTGGAACTGGCCTGATATTTATAATTTTTACCCAAATTCCCTACTACCAAGTCCTGATCTCCATCATTGTCAAAATCCCCTTTTTCTACCGAGAACCACCAGCCCGAAGTATTGCCTTGTAGCAGTTGATCGGATACATCTTCAAAAACACCTTTTACATTCTTATAGAATTTTATGGGCATCCATTCCCCAACAATTACCAAGTCTTCCCATCCATCATTATCAAAATCTATCCAACTTGAAGAGGTTACCAGACCCAAGGACTTCAACCCAGGAAGAACTTTTTCGGTAGCATCCACAAATTTCACCCCTTCTGGGGTACTTACATTTTCCAAAATATAGGAGTCTGCCGGGTATGGATATTTCTTGGGAACCAATCTTCCACCTACAAACAAGTCCAAATCCCCATCCTTATCATAATCGGATACAGAAACATTGAGCCCACTAATCTTGGTATCCGGAATGGCCTCCTTGTTGCGCTGAAATTTATTGTTCCCTATGTTCTCATAAAAGCGATCTTCATACCCCAAGGAATTGGGCTTAAATTCGTTACCTCCACTGGCAATATAAAAATCATTGTCCCCATCATTGTCTGCATCAAAAATTACAATCCCAAGATCCTCGTAATATTGGTCCTTTGCTAGATCGGGAATTTCCAATTCTTCAAATTGGCCCAAATTGGTTTGTATATATACAGCAGCCTGCTGCCCTACAGATGTCCCAACAATATAATCGTCCAAGCCATCCCCGTTTAAATCCCCAGTGGCAAGGGCTGGTCCCAAGGTAGAATTTTTATGTGGCAGCAATACCTCTACCCCAAAATCGTTAAAGACGTTCTCATTGTGCTTAAATAAATCCGGTGTATTTGTGGTTTCAAATTGCTTTTTAGCCTTGGCCATGAACTTCTCATTACTTACTAGATTGTTCTCATCATAGTTTATGGTAAGCCTTTGATTGGCCTTGATTTGATCAAGTTTGGTCGTTGTCCCATTTGGCCAAGCAACCACTATACTATCTACCTGCTTAACTTGCCCCAATCCAAAATGAAGTAAAGGCGTTACGGATGACAGATACCCGCGTACCGTGTTGTGCTCTTGAACCTGCAGACCATCAGTTGTATATACGGAGACCTTGCTTCCATTGGGTAGCACCTTCCCCTGACCTTTTAGATCCAAGGTCAATTGATTGATGCCAGAGGAATTATTGCGATAAATACTGGCAGTATCTTCCAAATTGTTGATAACCAAGTCCAAATCCCCATCATTGTCCAGGTCGGAATAAGCTACTCCGTTGGAAAATGTTTTTTCTTCAAAACCCCACTCATCGGTCTTTTTGGTAAACGTTAGGTCCCTGTTGTTTTGGAACATATAGTTGCTCAATTTCTCCGAAGGTAATTCTTCCAGATACTTTAAAAGCTCAACCTCCTCTTCCTTATTTTTATAATTGGGATCTTTTTCCATTTTATTGAAAAACTCCCTGTACTTACCGTAAAAATCCTTGTTGTTTACATCCCTACGGATGCCATTGGTAACAAATAGATCTTTCCATCCGTCATTGTCAAAATCGGCCATAAGTCCGCCCCAACTCCAATCCGTGGAAGATACCCCGGCCAATCTGGCCACATTACTGAACAGGGGTAGCTCACCCGCACTATTTCCATTATTCATTTGCAGGGAATTCTGCATATATTGATGGTGCAGTCCAACATTAACAGATTTATAAAAAGCTGCAGGGTCCATGGAAGACATATTGGCCTTGGATCTGAAATTGTCTTCGGCGGACATATCCAACTGAAAAATGTCCATGAATCCATCGTTATTGAAATCTGCAATATCAGCACCCATTCCAAAGAAGGAGATTTGTTGTAAACTGGTATTGATCTGATTGGTAAAAGTACCGTCCTGGTTATTGATAAACAAAAAATCGGGGGCATTGAAATCGTTGGATACAAAGATATCCGTATAGCCGTCATTGTTAACATCCGATGCCACAACACCCAAACTAAGCCCAAAGGAACTTAATCCCGCTTCCACGGTAACATCCGTAAACTTTCCATTGTCATTGCGATAAAGTCTGTCGGAATCCTTTATTTCATGATTGTCCAGCATATATTGATAATATTCCACCGGAGCTGTAAAGCTTGTAGGAGGATAATTAATGACGTATAAATCCAGATCTCCGTCCTTGTCATAGTCAAAGAAGGTAGACTGCATACTAATCCCATCACAGTCAATTCCGTATTCCGCTGCCTTTTCGGTAAAGGTGTTATCTTGATTATTAATGTACAACACATTATTATTGGGGCCATTTTTTCCGCCTACAGAGCAATAGATATCCAAATACCCATCCTGGTTGATATCTACAAAAGTGGTTCCGGAATACCAACGATCGTCACCACTTATTCCTGCACTTTCAGAAATATCCTCAAATTCAAGATTTCCCTTGTTCAAATACAGCTTATTGGCTACCATATTACCCGTGAAAAAGATATCCTCTAGTCCATCGTTATTTACATCACCCACTGAAACGCCGCCGCCGAGATACATGTAAGGGTAGGTAAAATAGTTATACTTATGGGTTTCTGTAAGTTTATTTTTGAAATCTACACCGGTCTTGGCAGCGTCCAATTTCGAAAACAATTGTGTTGACTTTGGTTCACAGGATACTACCAACAGTGCCAAAATAATAAAATAAATAAATTTCTTCATCATAAATCTGAATTGACATAATATTCCTAAAATAAGAATAACCCCGCACATAAGTGCTAAGGGTTATTCAATATAATTGTTAATTAATATTTATTATTACTAATAACCCGGATTCTGGATTATTGAAGGATCCTTATCGATCTCTTCCTGTTTAATAGGCATAAAATAAACATGATCCTGCCAAATTCTATTTTCAAAAACAATGTTTGTAGGCCTATAGACATAATCAAAGAGAGAAGTATCCTTTCTATAATCCGTTACAGTAGTGCCCGGCTTTTGAGTTGCCTGAATCAATATTTGCTGTACCTGTTTATTCAAGGACTGCGGACCTTCCAACCATCGTTTCATGTCAAATAGCCTTGCATCCTCATTTACTAATTCCTTATCGCGTTCCCTTTTATAGAGTTCCAATAATGCCGCACCAGATTCTGTAACCGCTGGCAGGCCATTTCTGAACCGGAGTTTGTTCAACCAAGTTATGGCTTCCCCTTCTTCCCCTAGATTGATATTGGCCTCCACATAGTTTAACAATACCTCCGTATATCTGATATATGGAGCATCGACTTTCTGAAGGTCATTGGGCCATGATGCCGGTTGGTTCGGATCCACGAATTTCCTGAAATAATAACCAGTTCTGGAACCGTTCCAATCTTCAACAGGACCTTGACGGGTATCCACACCATTAATAATGGTACCATCGGACAAGGTATAATAACCGGTCTGGAGTTCATTGAATTTATCAAATTTCACTACATCATCCGTTCTGGGCTTCCATGGTCCTCCATCATATAGGAAGGTAGAATAGAAGCGGGCCTCACGATTGTCATAGGGCGCTGCAGCATGTGCAGGATTGTCCCAATCGAACTTAGTGCCATCGGCAAAATCGTATTTGGAAACCAAGGCTTCTGTTGGTGTTGTTCCTGCCCATTCGTGATAGCCGTTGGGCCCATGGTACAATGCCACCATCCCAGGCCCTTGAGACCATTCATTACCCCCGGGATAGGTCCTGGAACCAAATCCGAATTCCTCTACCAATCTTCCCCAAATAAAATCTTGGTTCTGATCTCCCTGAAGCCATATATCCTCATAATTTTGAATTGCCTCATCATGTGAAGCTGGTGATGTATAATCCAATTTATATCCTGTAGTGGCATCCAATAAGGCCTTGGACGCTACTTTAGCAGCTTCCCACCGTTGCAATTGGGAACCACTTGTCCATCCTATCAATTCAGGATTGCTATAGGAAGCTATGGTAGAAACCCCTGAATTTTTGGATGGCTCGTACAAATCACTTGCTACATGGGTCAGTACTCTGGACTTCATGGCCAAAGCTGTAATCTTATCTGCCCTTGCAGGATCTCTTGGAGCATCCTCCAGTAAATCTATTGCCCTGTCCAGATCCGATAAAATTTGATTAACCGTTTCCGCAAAAGTGGCTCTAGGATTACTGGCTTCACTATCCAAGGTCAAAGGCTCCAATGTTAAAACCACACCTCCGAATTGTCTCATCAACTGGGTGTAATAATAACCTCTCATAAAATAAGCTTCTCCCAGCAAACGATTCACTAAGCTCGCTTCCATCCCTGCCTCATTAAGGGTAAGTTTTTGGATAGCATTATTGGCACTTCTAATAAATGGGTATAATTCTGGCCAACTAAACCATTGCATGTCCATAAAGTTACCTGCAGGGTTCATCTTACCTTCCGTATAACCATCCACTCCCCTACCTGGGTGTGTAAAAACGGCCTGATCCGTAAAGGCATCCGTAGTCTCCTCACGGGTAAGGGTTCCCGCCCATGTTCCTTGGTACAGATCCAGGACCGCGGCCTCCGCTAATTTAGGATCGGACCATACACTTGTATCCGCAACTTCACTCAGCGGGGTAGTTTCCAGAAAATCCTCGTTACATCCCACAAAAAGAAATCCGAAGGCCAATAAGGCTGTAATTTTTAAAACATTCTTCTTCATCTTTATATTTTTTTAAAACGTTATTTGCAATCCGGTCATTATTGTTTTCAACATGGGGTATGCACCACCATTATTGACCGCTCCTCCACTAGCATTCCTAGTATTACCTACATCAACACCGCCCTGGGTTACCTCTGGATCAAAGGGGAAGTCGGTAATCGTAATCAAGTTAGTTCCCGACACTGAAATTCGCAAACTTTTAATTCCAAATTGACTTATTAAATCCTCATCCACACTATAGCCAAATTCCAAGGTTTTTAACCGGAAAAAATCCCTGGTTATAAGATAGGCATCCGTTTGTCCAGAATACCATTGATCCCCACGATCCGCCAATCTAGGACCATAGGCATCTGGATTGTCCAAAGACCAGGCACGATCACGGACATCACGTTGCACGTTGGCTAGGGTTCCGGACATAAAACTCCACTCATAGGTATTATATCCGCCAGCCGAACCTGTCCAATACATATTAAAGTCCAAGTTCTTGTAATTAATGGCAGTATTCCATCCAAACTGGGTATCGGCAAAGGCACTACCCCCAACTCGGGTCTTGTCCTCCGGTCCAATCTTTCCATCACCACTAATATCCTGAACTCTAGCATCACCAGGCTTTAACAGAGGGGTTACCCCACTGTAATCCAAGGTTTCGGCATCAATTTCAGCCTGGGTACGAAAAACCCCATCGTACTTATAAAGAAGAGGTCTTCCTATCTCCCCGCCAGTTTCACGTTGCCAAGGTCTATCAGCCAAATCGGGCTCATCAAAGAATACCAATTTGTTGTTGGAATCACTAAAGTTAAACGTTAGGTTATAACTAAACCCAGAATCATTTGCCCCGTTAAGGCCCATGGTAATCTCGTAACCAGTGTTTTCAAACTCCCCTATGTTTACGGCCGGTGCGGCAATACCACTATATTCCGGCAATGTTTTTAAAGGGGTGGTTAAAATATCCGTTCTTGAGTTTTTGTAGATATCAAAACCAAGTGTTAATTTGTTGTTCCAGGTTCTCAAATCGATACCAGCGTTTTGTGAGACGGCCGTTTCCCAAGAAATATCGGGATTTGCCACTTTGCTCTCATATGCCGTAGTATAAACAGGACCTAAACCTGTAGCAGACAATTCATAGGTTGCAAGATACTGAAAAGGCTCCACATTATCATTACCCAACTCCCCATAAGAACCTCTTAGCTTTAAGTAATCAATAAAAGGCAATGCCTTTTTAATGAAGGATTCTTCGGAAACAACCCAACCTACAGATACTCCTGGAAAGAATCCAAACCTATTATTTTCAGGGAATAGGTAAGAACCATCATACCTAAACAAACCTTCAACTAAATACTTGTTCTTGTAGGTATAATTTAGACGGCCATAATAGTTTAAACGGGCGGTCTCATAACCATTTCCAAAACTATTTTGCCCCTCATTACCGCCTAAGTCCAATTGCGCTAGATCACTGGAAAGGAAAAACCTTCTGAAGGCTCCAAAGAAACTCTGCTCGGATTCCTCACGGGTAACACCCCCAAGTAATTTAAAGTAATGGTCTCCTAAATCCAATTCATAGGAAGCATTCAAAGATGCAGTGAAATCCGTTAAAGTAGTATGTTGTTGATTTAAACTGGGATCACCTGGACCACGCTGGGCGGCGGTCAAACCAGAGGAGTTTCTATTTACCCCATCCCAGGTATAAAGCGTCCATGGACGATTCCATAACTTATAATCATAATTCATTTTATCATAAGAAATGGTACTCATTAACTGCAGGCCTTCCACTCCGGGAACTTCAAAAGTGATCCCAATATTACTCTGTACGTAATTGGTACTATTGTCTACATAACCAGGACCATCCGTAACCCTTATAGCCGGGTTGTTACCATTTTCAATATCAGGCCCATATTCACCGGAAGGCCAGAAAGCCGGGAACCAAGGATATTGTCTTACCAAATCGTTGAAAACATTCCCTGGTGAATTGGTAGCTGTATAATTTTCTTCCTGTCTTGAATAAAGACCCACATTCATACTTAAATGATCATTGATCTTTGCATCTAGATTCAACCTAAGATCGTACTGTGTATACCCTTTTGGGGCATTTTTAAAGTTTACATCCTGTCTCAAGTGGCCTAAGGAGGCAAGATATTTAACGTGCTCCGTACCTCCGGAAACCTGTAGGTTCTGACGCTGAATAGGCGCTCCCCTTGTAGTTACCTCCTTCATCCAATCGGTATCTGGATACAACCATGGGTCGTTTCCTGCGGCCGTCTGTTGAATTCGATCGTTGGTAAAGGTTGGATTCACGGTCTCACCATTGTCAGATCTTACGTATGGTGCACCTCTGCCGGCATGGGCAGCATTCCATTCCCCTACGGGTAATTTATACACATTAAGTACGTTTACCAAATCCATATATTCTGCACCCGTTAACATATCAGGGGTTGTAGTGAAACTTTGCAAACCATAATTACTGGTAATTTTTACTTCAGGCGCACCCACTTTACCGCGTTTGGTAGTTACCAAGATTACCCCATTCGCAGCCCTTGCTCCATAAATGGCCGCAGAGGCATCCTTAAGTACCGAGATGCTTTCTATATCGGCAGGGTTGATCCTAGTAATACCTCCTGCCCTATCTGGGATACCATCAATAACCACCAAGGCCGAAGAGTTGTTAAAGGTATTGGTACCACGCACCCTAATCCCCGTATTTTCCGCTCCCGGAGCAGCGTTACCAGTATCAATGTACAGCCCGGCAACCTTACCCGCAAGTGCCGTTCCTAAGTTGGGGGATGAAGACTTTTCAAGTGCTTCCCCACCTACCGTAGCTACAGATCCAGTTAAAGTTGACTTTTTCTGGGTGCCGTAACCAACGACTACTACTTCCTCCAACTGACTTGCATCCTCTTCCAGGGTAACACTTATGGTAGATTGACCATTAACAGCTACTTCCTGGGTTTTAAAACCAATGTAGCTAAATATCAACACTGCATTGTTGGCAACACCCGAGAGGGTATAGTTCCCATCAAAATCGGTTTGGGTACCATTGGTGGTGCCTTTTACCACAACACTGGCCCCAGGCAATGGTCCGTTAGCATCGGATACCACCCCTGAAATAGTTTGTTGTACCTCAGCCAAATTAATTGGCTCCTCGGTCCTAAAATTTGTAAATGCCTGCACACTGCTCAGCGCCATGGCAAACATCAAAACCAAAAGCTTTCCTTTGAGCTTCCCTCTTTGAATGATTTCTGTTTGAACAGAAAACCAGGTTTTTTTCTCCATAATGTTAATTGTTTTGTTAGTTAGTTAGTTACAAGCGGTTTAATAAAATTATCATTATTAATTATTTCAAAATTGGCGCATAAAAGCTCCCAAAACAAATTGTCATTACACCCTCTAAAGCGAGGTACTATACGTTAAATGTCTGTGGAAATCCTATTATTCCAAAAATGAATATTAAAATCAAAGCCATGCCACTTCAACCTGGATTTTAAATCAATATATAATAACCGTAAAAAAAACACTTACTTAGCAAATATATTAATTAATATTAAACTTTTGTTAAGATACCACAATTTTATGTTAAAAAAAATTGCAGGATGTTAAATATCCTCATAATAATTTGAGGGGGCAGCCTTTTAACAAGCTCTTGAGAGCCTCCAATATCCTTAGGGCGAGTAGGCATACCATAAATCCCATTTATTGCCTATATTAGTGGTATAGCCACTCCCCTATAGGCCGTCCCCAAGCCTTTTATTGAATAAGATATTATCCATAAAAACTAAAAAAACTATGAAACTAGGTGCCTTTTCAATTAGTCTTAATGTTAAAAATCTTAACAATTCCAAAGCATTTTATGAAAAACTCGGATTCTCCGTTTTCGCAGGGGATATCACCATGAATTATCTGATCATGAAAAATGGAAATGCCTTGGTGGGGCTATTTCAAGGCATGTTTCCTAACAACATCCTTACCTTTAATCCAGGCTGGGACGAGAACGCCACAGCGCTATCCTCTTTTGACGATGTTAGAAAAATTCAGGCCCATCTAAAAAGCAAAAATCTAAAATTGGAGCAGGAGGCAGATGAAAAATCGACCGGACCGGCAAGTATTATGCTGACCGATCCCGATGGCAACCAGATTTTGATAGACCAACATGTTTAATTTAGCCAATGGTCAATTCTAATATGTAGGCAATGGACTTAAACTTTACCACCAACACCATCCCATAAAAATGAAACCTCTAATAGTCCTGCTAGCCTCGTTTTTAATAGTCTTGCTCGTTTTATATTTTAGGCGGAAGCAAATAAAATGGCAATTGGCCGGACAAATCGCCATGGCCGCTATGTTGCTGTTTACCTCTTTGGGACATTTTATGTTTACCGAAGGTATGGCCGCCATGATGCCAGAATTTATCCCCCTAAAAAAGGAAATGGTCTATTTTACTGGAGTCATGGAAATTCTATTTGCCATTGGATTGCTTATTCCAAGATTGAAGACCCCTACGGCATGGTTGCTAATGCTATTTTTTATCCTCATACTTCCGGCCAATATTAAAGCGGCCGTAGAAAATATAAACTATCAGACCGGGGAACTGAATAGTAGCGGCATTGATTATTTGTGGTTCCGAGTGCCACTACAGATAATTTTTATCCTCTGGGTCTATTTCACCACTTTAAAAAAAATTGAATAGTGCCTCACACTATAGAGTATTGGCCTCTGATTAGAATAAACATAATTGATCATAATACCCATGAATAAATATCTTCCCATTGTATTGCTATTACTAATTAGTGGGTGCAACAAAGCAAAAGTTGCCGTAAACGGTCAAAAAGATTACGCTCCAAACATCACGGAAGTCCAGTCCCAAAATATTTTTGCGGAGACCAAAGACTTCCCTAATAACACACAGTTGGCAATTGCCATTATACACAATGGTACTACCAAATTTTATGGAATTAAACGTGTAAATGATACCATTTTAACTATTGACAACCACGACAATGTTTTTGAAATTGGCTCTATCTCCAAAGTATTTACAGCTACCCTATTGGCAGACATGGTAGTGAACAATCAACTTGGCCTGGATGATAACATCAACGATTATTTGGAATGGCCCCTTAAAGGTGGTGTGAAAATAACCTTCAAACAGTTATCCAATCATACTTCAGGACTTCCAAGACTGCCTACCAACCTTCTATTGGATTCGGTGGACCTAGAGAATCCATATAAGGACTACGATGATCTAAAATTGAAACAATATTTGACCCAAGACCTTCAACTGAACCAAAATCCAGGGGAAAAATCCGAATATTCCAACCTGGGAGTAGGATTGCTAGGGTATGTACTAAGTGAAATAGATAGCACCTCCTATGAAAACCTGCTTCAGACCAAAATTTTAACGAAGTACAATATGACGGGCACTACCTCCAATCGAAGGCTTATTTCAAACCAGTTGGTCAAGGGACTGGATGCCCAAGGCAATGAAACCCCAAATTGGGATTTGAATATTTTGGTGGGCGCTGGAGGAATTGTTTCATCTGTAGCCGACCTGTCCAGATTTGCCCTAGCACAATTCAATGATTCCGACCAAGTATTGGCATTGACCAGAAAACCTACCTTTAACCTACAGGCCAATAAAGCTGATATTGGATTGGGCTGGTTCATTCAAAAGAAAATAGAGGAGGACTGGATTATGCATAGCGGTGGAACTGGGGGCTATAGATCCCATATGGTTCTTGATATAGCGAACAAAAATGGCGTAATTATTCTCTCCAATATTTCAGCCGCACATAAAAACAGTATGAACATCGATAACCTTGGCACACGCCTAATGGGAACACTTAAAAAATCCCATTTAATGGCCCAACAATAACGCATAAGGGAAATACGACAACCCATAGGCAAAAAAGAATATTCCTTACTTAATAGTTTTTATATATTTTTAAGTCTCCTACCTATAATAATTATGGAATACCTGCCAATAATATGTTTATGTCAACCTAAAAATATATGAACCATTTTTTTATTCCTTTTCTCTTACTTCTATCCGTTAGCAGTACAGCCTATGCACAAAAAGAAAAACTGAACATCATAGTTTTTATAGCTGATGATGTTAGCTGGGACGACCTTGGTTGTTACGGGAACACACAGGTCAAAACCCCCAATATTGATCAACTGGCCAGAGACGGATTAAAGTTTAATAATTTCTATTTAACGGCAAGCTCATGTAGTCCTAGCCGAAATTCCATAATTACGGGGAGATACCCACATAATACCGGAGCTGCCGAATTACATACCACGCCTCCCTTGAACATGGTATCCTTTCCTGAGCTATTGAGGAACAACAACTATTATTCGGTCATGGCAGGAAAGTTTCATATGGGCCCCTATGCCAGACGTGGATTTGATATGATGTTTGAGCATCGCAATGAGAATGGGGATGGGGGTGAAGAAAGTTGGCTAAACTCCCTTAAGAAAAGACCAAAAACCAAACCCTTTTTTATGTGGTTCGCATCCTATGATGCCCACCGGGATTGGGGACCCAACAAATTTTCGGGAACACACCAACCCAACCAATTGGAACCCCCATTCTATTTATCCAATGGAGACGAAACAAAAGCCGATTTGGCCAAATACTATGACGAAATTTCAAGGTTCGATTTCTATATTGGAGAGGTGGTCAAGGAACTGAAATCACAAAAGGAGCTGGACAATACCTTAATAATTATTATGTCCGATAATGGACGGCCATTTCCCCATAGTAAGACAAGGGTCAATGACCGTGGTACGAAAACCCCATTTGTTATGCATTGGCCCAACGGAATAAAAAATAAAAATACCTCGAGTAAAAGCCTAATAAGTGCCGTGGATATCGCCCCCACAATATTGACACTTGCGGGCATTGATAGCCCCGACCATTTTCAGGGCCATAGTTTCAACCGACTTCTAACCGAACCAGACCTCCCTTTCCGCAATTATCTTTTTGCCGAGCACAATTGGCACGACTATGAAGCTCACGAGCGTATGGTCAGGAACGAAAATTATATGTATATATTAAATTCGAGACCCATGCAACCACAAAAAGGACCATTGGATGCAGTGGGTAGTCCGTCATTTAAGGAATTGGAAATCTTAAAAGACCAAGGTCAACTTTCTGCCATACAGGCAGATGTGTTTATGGTACCCAGACCCCATGAAGAACTTTATGATTACAGCCGAGACCCCCTACAATTGCTCAATGTGGCCTCGCTACCCGAGTACGCGGAAACACTAAAAAGCATGAGAAATATTTTAAGCGAGTGGATGACGGAAACTGGAGATAATATCCCCAAAAACCTAACCAAGGACTGGTATCTTAAAGAAGCCGGATTAATAAAAACGGAGTTTCACAATGTTAGGGGAGAAATGCCCGGTCAGAATTTAAATGCTACAGAAAATAATGCAAAAGGGGCATTTTAGGCTAGATTATTTGCAAAAATATTATTTCCCAAAGAAATATGGAAAGTAATGGCCTAAAGGTCTTGTCCATAATTCCAACGATAAATAACAAAGAATATAGAATGACTTTCCCAATGGCCCATAAGTTCCATATATTTAAAGAATAAAATTCACATTAAAAATGAGCAACAAGCAATTGACCATCACCGCCAGTATTTTGGCAAAAACCGAAAAACGCGAATTTGTAAAGCAAGCCCTATTAAAACTTATACCTCCTACCCTTAAGGAGGAAGGCTGCCTAAACTATGATCTGCACCAGGACAATGAAAACCCTGATCGTTTTTTCTTCTATGAAAATTGGAGCAGTTATGATCATTGGCAACAACATAACAACAGTGCACATATAGCAGCACACAGAAAGGCTACCGAAGGCGCCGTAGTAGAGGTAATTATAGGTCAGTTAACTCCGGTTAGTTAAATGTTTTGCATTTAAAAATGTAGTATCTTTCAAGGACCACGGTAAACACATTTACCGTGGTCCTTAAGTAATTTATAAACATGAAAAAATACGCTACACTATCCCTTTGTTTCATTCTATTGACGCTTACGAGCGCTTTGGCCCAAAAAGAACCAATAAAATTGGGAGTAGTTGGCCTTACCCATGGGCATGTTGGCTGGATATTAAATAGGGAAGCCAAGGAGGATATCATTATGGTGGGTATTGTAGAAACCGATCGAAATCTGGCCCAGCGTTTATCGGAGAAGCACGGCTTTCCCATGGAAATGGTATTTAATACCATGGAGGAAATGATCGCTGCCGTTAAGCCCGAGGCTGTAGCCGGCTTCGGTAACATTTACGACCACCTTGCCATTGTGGAAGCCTGCGCTCCCAGAGGCATCCATGTAATGGTAGAAAAACCCTTGGCCGTTAACTTGGATCACGCCAAAAAGATGGAGGCCCTTGCCAAAAAACATAAGATTCATCTTCTCACCAATTATGAAACCTCTTGGTATCCCACCAATGTAAAGGCCTATGAACTGCTCCATAAGGGCACTATAGGCGCTCTTAGAAAGGTTATTGTAAGGGACGGACACAAGGGGCCGAAAAAAATTGGAGTAAGCACCGAATTTTTAAATTTCCTGACCGATCCCAAACTCAATGGAGGTGGTGCCATTATGGACTTTGGGTGCTACGGAGCCAACCTTATGACCTGGATACAACAAGGCAAAAGGCCCAACTCGGTTACCGCAGTAACCCAACAGCTACAGCCAGAGAACAACCCCAAGGTCGACGATGATGCCACCATAATACTTACCTATGATAGTGCCATGGCTATTCTGGAGCCTTCATGGAACTGGCCTATTGGCCGTAAGGATATGGAGATCTATGGAGAAAAAGGAGCAATATATGCCGATAACAGACATGACCTGCGATTACGGATTTCGGAAGGATACAGTGGTTATGATGAGGAAACTTTTAAACTAGGGGAAAGGGATGCCCCTTATGACGAACCCTTCGCCCTGTTCGCTTCCGTGATTAGAGGAGAAACTACCTTGGACAGGTACGACCCCTATACTTTGGAAAACAATATGATTACCATGGAAATCTTGGAGGCTGCCGTTCAAAGTTCAAAATCGCAACGCACCATCCAACTTAAAAAATAATTTTCTTGAAAAGCGATATCAGAAAACAAAATCGAAAAAAAGTTGTATCTTATTGAAAATTAGGTTCGTATACCCTACACCCTCTTCCCGGCCGGCATAAATTACGCTTATACCCCCATTGTTGTGTTGAATTCTAAAGCAATTGGAAATGAGGATTACGATTCTTTTACCTGTGGTGCTTTTTGCAATTACAGGTTTTGCCCAGAACAAACTCCCTATAATAGATATGCACTTGCATGCCCTCCCTGCTGCACTTAACGGACCGCCGCCTACTGCCATCTGTGCGCCTCCGGAAGAAATGCCCGTTCATGACCCTGCAAAATCCTGGGCAGAGGGCTTCAATCAATATCTTAAAAATCCCGAATGCGAAAATGCAGTGTGGGGTCCTGTTACCGATAAAGAAGTTATGGACAATACCTTGGAGATATTAGAAAAAAACAATATTTATGGAGTAACCAGCGGAGCCCTGATAGATGATTATATGGCTAGTGGCGGTGACCGTATAATTCCTAGCTTACATTTCAATTTTTTTATGGCCGATAAGACTCCAGAAAAAGTACGGGAATTCCTGTCGTCTGGAAAATATAAAGTATTTGGGGAAGTGGCCATACAGTACAATGGCGTTTCTCCCAGTGATCCAAGATTTGAACCCTATGCGCAAATAGCCGAAGAATTGGATATTCCGGTAGGAATTCATGTTGGCACTGGACCTCCCGGTGCGGCCTACCTACCGGGAGTTGGGAATTACAGGGCTAAGCTTCATAGCGCCATGGTAGTGGAAGAGCTTCTAATGCGACATCCAAAACTAAGAATCTATTTAATGCATGCAGGGTATCCTATGATAGATGATCTTTTGGCCGTGCTTTGGACCCATCCGCAGGTTTATGTTGATGTAGGGGTAATTTGTTTCGCTATTCCCAGGAAAGCCTTTCACGAATATCTTAGACGTATTTTTGATGCAGGATTTGGAAAAAGGGTTATGTTTGGATCGGACCAAATGAATTGGCCCGAAACTATAGAGGTTGGTCTAGAAGCTATCAACACAGCTGATTTTCTGGATACCCAACAAAAAAGGGACATTCTTTATAACAATGCAGCAAGATTTCTCCGCCTTAGTGATGAGGAAATTGCCATACACCACGGAAAAAAAACTGATTAACCCCATGGGCTTTGCCTATATAAACCAAACAACCTAACATTGCCTAATGTTTTCTTCGTTTTGGGCGTTCCCTCCTTCGTCGGGCGGGCCCTTGGCTATATCCCTGGCGTTGCTGCGGGGATGCCGCCGCGGTCCCTAACGCATTGCAAAAGACCAAAAGGTATCACTTGTAAAATTCCAAGTTTATTGGAGGGAATAGATGAAATAAAACTTCGAAATCACAACACAACCCAAATATAAAAAAGTTGCAAATACCGAAATCTAAAGATCTACCCACTTAAAATCATTTGGTACTGTTGCATCCAACAACTCAACGTTCAAGGTCTTGGCCGTAGTTTCCCCATAACAAATGTATTTCCCAGATCCAGCCCCTCATAAATGGTAAAGCTTCTGTTGCCCTTTGTCCACAAATTTACCTCATAGGTATAAGACTTATTTTCCTTTAATTGTCTAAAAACGGATACATATTCTATTTTGGGCAATGTTTTCCATCTGCCCAGACCTATAGGTCCCACACGATACTCTTCCTTGTATTTCTGATTTTCAAGATCGAAGAAAATACTCTTTATATTTGAAAATATAATTCCCTGGGCCATACAAACTGTGGCAATATAAAATACACCAAAATTCCGGCTGTCGTCCCTTCCGTCCAATGGGACAATTTCGTACCCAAAAAAGAACATGGCCAGCAAAATAATGGCCAAGGTATAGAAAACGGAAGCTATCACGGTCTGCCATAAGGGCCTTACTCCCTCAGAAATTATGATCTTACTCTTGTCCATAGGCCCTAAAACGACAAAAGCCATACGAAACGTACGGCTTTTGCTTAATTTATTTTTGGCATTAAACTATGTTAATCTGCCAGTACTATTACTTTATTGTTCTTCATTTCAACAGTACCACTGCTAATTGCAAGGATGGTGTCGCCATTGGAAGCTTTGGAAAATTTGTCCCCATAAACTTCGTCCAGTACTACATTACCCTTTATCCTTACCTTTCCTTCTTGTAGCAGGGAAACGATAGGGGCGTGGTTGTTCAACATTTGAAATTCACCATCAATTCCAGGAACCGTTACTGCAGTAACTTCTCCGGCAAACAAAGTAGCCTCTGGTGATACAATTTCTAGATACATATTTTTATCGGTATTCAGTATTCAGCACTCAGTATTCAATGGTATCATGCCAATTGTTAACTGATTACTGCCTACTCATTTACGCTTCAGCAAGCATTTTCTCTCCAGCTTCAATAGCCTCTTCTATGGTACCTTTAAGGTTAAAAGCAGATTCTGGAAGATGATCCAACTCGCCATCCATAATCATATTAAATCCTTTAATAGTTTCCTTAATATCTACCAATACCCCTGGGATACCTGTAAATTGCTCCGCTACGTGGAATGGCTGGGAAAGGAAACGTTGTACACGTCTTGCCCTTCCTACGGCCAATTTATCCTCTTCGGACAATTCTTCCATCCCCAAGATGGCAATAATATCCTGAAGTTCTTTATAACGTTGCAATAACTCCTTTACCCTTTGGGCACAGGCGTAATGATCTTTCCCTAAAATTTCGGCGGTCAAAATCCTTGAAGTTGAATCCAAAGGATCCACCGCTGGATAAATACCCAACTCAGCAATTTTACGTGACAATACAGTAGTAGCATCCAAGTGGGCAAAGGTTGTTGCCGGAGCTGGATCCGTTAAATCATCCGCAGGTACGTATACCGCCTGTACGGAAGTAATGGAACCTCTTTTGGTTGATGTAATACGCTCCTGCATGGCGCCCATTTCTGTTGCCAAAGTTGGTTGGTAACCTACCGCTGATGGCATACGTCCTAAAAGGGCCGATACCTCGGAACCTGCTTGGGTAAAACGGAATATATTATCTACGAAGAATAGAACATCCTTTCCTTGGCCTTCACCTGCACCATCACGGAAATATTCTGCAATTGTCAAACCAGACAAGGCCACACGTGCACGTGCTCCAGGAGGTTCGTTCATTTGTCCAAAAACGAATGTCGCTTTGGAATCCTTCATTACTTTTTTATCTACTTTGGATAAATCCCATCCGCCTTCTTCCATAGAATGCAAGAAATCATCCCCGTATTTTATAATACCGGACTCCAACATCTCGCGAAGCAAATCGTTCCCTTCACGGGTACGTTCCCCAACTCCTGCGAATACAGAAAGTCCACCATGCCCTTTTGCAATGTTGTTGATCAATTCCTGGATAAGTACCGTTTTACCAACACCCGCACCACCAAATAAACCAATCTTACCACCTTTTGCATAAGGCTCTATCAAATCGATTACTTTAATTCCAGTAAACAATACTTCCGTAGAAGTAGATAAATCCTCAAATTTAGGAGCATCCCTGTGAATTGGAAGACCGTCTTTACCAGCTTTGGGCAAATCCCCAAGACCATCAATCGCATCTCCAATTACATTAAATAGACGACCATATACATCGTCACCTATTGGCATCTGGATTGCGCTTCCTGTTGCTTCAACGGCAACTCCCCTACTTAATCCATCTGTAGAATCCATAGAAATAGTCCTAACCGTATTTTCACCAACGTGGGACTGTACTTCCAAAATCAACTTGGAACCATCTTTATTAATGATTTCCAAAGAATCATAAATCTTGGGAAGGTCCGCTCCGGACTGAAATTCAACATCAACTACCGGGCCGATGATTTGGGAAACTTTACCTGTAACTTTAGACATTACTTGAGTATTTACGTTTTACTG
>TARA_R100000935_G_scaffold13104_2_pt1 | contig 53266 bp, 51 predicted proteins | sample TARA_R100000935 | Tara Oceans TARA_R100000935 (sample SAMEA2621502) | marine metagenome | biome: marine biome (ENVO:00000447); feature: surface water layer (ENVO:00002042); material: "saline water (ENVO:00002010), including plankton (ENVO:xxxxxxxx)" | depth 5 m
GCCGCAAGGCGCAGCGGGAGCTGGGCGAGGTGGTCTTCACCCCCTTCAGCCGCGCCTCCAGCGACTATGACCAGCTGATCGCCTGGAAGCGGGCCCAGTTGAAGGCCACCGGCCAGTTCGACATCTTCCAGCCCGGCTGGACCCGGCGTCTGATTTCCGACCTGTTCGAGAGCCGCGACCCGGACTTCGGCGGCGCGCTGTTTAGCCTGCACATCGGTGGCAAGTTGGCGGCGGTGCACCTGCACCTGCGCGGCGCCCGCACCATTCATGGCTGGCTGATCGCCCATGATCCGGCCTTCGACCGCTATTCGCCGGGCCTGCTCCTGTTCCAGGACATCCTGCGCTGGATGGAGACCACCCCCTATCACCGCCTGGACCTCGGGGCCGGCGATTACCGCTTCAAACGCGAGCTGGCCAACGCCCAGGTCAGCGTTGGCCACGGCTTTGTCGGCGTGCTCTCTCCAGCCACCCTGCTGCGGCAGGCCGCCTACAGTCTGAGACGGGCGGCGGAGTCCCTGCCGCTGGGCGGCGTGTCGGAGCTGCCGGGCAAAGCCATGCGCCGGGTCGACCGCCTGCGCGGCCTGCGCTCGGCCTGACATTGCGAAGGGCGCCCGCGCCCGATAGGTTGCCGGCCTTTCCGCCCCTGCCTCGGGCGGCCTCCCCGGACCTCCGATCCCTATGACGCTTTCCATCGACGACATCCGCGCCGCAGCCGACCGGCTGAACGGCCACATCGAGCGCACCCCGTGCCGCCTGTCGAAGACGCTGTCGGAGATTACCGGGGCTGAGGTGTGGGTGAAGTTCGAGAACCAGCAGTTCACCGCCGCCTATAAGGAGCGCGGGGCGCTCAACAAGCTGCTGCAGCTGACCGACGCTGAGAAGAAGCGCGGCGTCATCGCCGCCTCAGCGGGCAATCATAGCCAGGGCCTGGCCTATCACGCCGCCCGTCTGGGCATCCCCGTGACCATCGTCATGCCCCGCTCGACCCCCTTCGTGAAGGTGCAGCAGACCCGGGCGTTCGGCGCCGAGGTGGTGCTCGAAGGCGACGGCTACGACGAGGCCTCGGGCAAGGCCAAGCAGATCTGCGAGGAACGCGACCTCGTCTTTGTGCACCCCTTCAACGACCTGGACGTGATGGCCGGACAGGGCACGGTGGCCCTAGAGATGCTGGAGGATGTGCCTGACCTCGACGTCCTGCCCATCCCCATCGGCGGCGGCGGACTGATCGCCGGTTGCGCCACGGCGGCCAAACATATGCGGCCAGGTATCCAGGTCGTCGGCCTGGAGCCGGCCATGTATCCCTCCTTCACCGCCCGCATGCGCGGCGTGAACGGGGCCAGCGGAACCGGGGGGGCGACCATCGCCGAGGGCATCGCCGTCAAGCAGGTAGGTGATGTCAGCTATGGGGTCGCCCGCCCCCTGATCGATGAGGTCCTGCTGGTCGAGGAGCCCTTCTTCGAGCGCGCGGTGGCCCTCTACTGCAATGTGGAGAAGACCGTCTCCGAAGGCGCCGGCGCCGCGGCCCTGGCTGGGCTGCTGGCCTATCCGGAACGATTCCGCGGCAAGAAGGCCGGTCTGATCATCACCGGCGGCAATATCGACACCCGGCTGCTGGCCTCGGTCCTGACCCGGGAGCTGGTCCGCGAACAACGGCTCGTGTCCCTGCGGATCATCGGCGACGACCGGCCGGGTCTCCTGGCCAATGTGTCAGCCATCATCGGCCAGATGGGCGCCAATATCGTCGAGGTGGCGCACAACCGCCTGGCCCTGGACGTGCCGGCCAAGGGGGCGGAGTTCGACATCATGATCGAGACCCGCGACGCCCGTCACACCCAGGAAATCATGGACGCTCTGCGTGAGCGGGGCTATCCGCCGCGGGCCGTCTAGCCCATATCCCGCCAAGACCCTCGTCACCCAAGGACGCCCGTGATGCTCGCTCCCCTGCTCGCCCTGGCCGCGGCCCTGGCCCTGGTCGCCTGTTCCCCGCAAGGGGGCGAGGCGGCGTCCGAGGCCAAGATCTATATGGAAGAGAACGCCGAGCGCGCGGGGGTCGAGACCCTGCCGTCGGGCGTCCAGTACGAGGTCGTGCGGTCCGGCCCCGCAGACGGCCTGAAGCCGAGCCCGGGCGATGAGGTCAAGGTCCACTATGAGGGCAAGCTGGCCGACGGGGAGGTGTTCGACTCCTCCTACGAGCGCGGCGTGCCCGCGGCCATGCCTCTGGCGGGCCTGATCCCGGCCTGGCTCGAAGTGCTGCCGATGATGCGGCCCGGCGACGAGTGGATCATCACCGTGCCGCCGGAGATGGGCTATGGGGAGTCCGGCCAGGGCCCGATCCCGCCCAATAGCGTGCTGATCTTCCGCATCGAGCTGATCGACGTCCTGCCCGGCCCCGGCCGGGTCCAGCGGGGCTAGAGGGCGGCCTCGAGCGCCCCGTAGAGCCGGGTGACATCGATGGGTTTGCTGACATGGCTGTCCATGCCGGCGGCCAGCAGCTCGTTCACCTGGTGATCCATGGCGTCGGCCGAGAGGCCGATGATCGGAGTCCGCCGGCGACCCAGACTCCGTTCCCGGCCGCGGATGGCGGCGGTGGCGGCCATGCCGTCCATCACCGGCATGCGCACATCCATCAGGACCAGATCCCATTCGCCGGCCTCCCAGGCGGCCACGGCCGCGGCGCCGTCGGCGACCATGACCGGCTCGACCCCGAGCGGCGCCAGCAGCGCGCGCAGCACCACCTGATTGACCCGGTTGTCTTCGGCGGCCAGCACGCGGAGTCCGGCCAGGGCGCCTTTGGGGACGTTGGTCGTCGGCTCACGGGGCTCGGCGGCGTGCTCCAGCCGGATCACGGGCAAAACCAGGGTGAAGGTGGAGCCCTCCCCCGGGGTGCTGGTGGCCTCCAGCGTTCCGCCCATCAGGGCGCACAGCTCCTGGGAGATGGCCAGGCCCAGGCCCGTGCCGCCGTAGCGGCGGGTGGTGGCGGCGTCCAGCTGGGCGAAGCGGACGAACAGGCGGCGCAGCTCCGCGCCGGTCATGCCCGGCCCGGTGTCGGCGACCCAAAGCCGAAGGTCACCCTGGTCAGCCTCGGCGCCCAGGGTGATCACGCCTTCGTCGGTGAACTTCACGGCGTTGGACAACAGATTGTAGACCACCTGCCGCAGGCGAGTCGGGTCCCCCTGGAAGACGCCTTGGGCGCTGTCCTTCACGTCCAGGTCCAACCGCAGGCCCTTGTCGGCGGCCAGGGCGGCGAAGGCGGCGTGGGCGGGCTCCAGAATATCGGCCAGGGCGAAGGGGATGGCTTCCACCTCCATCTGGCCGGCCTCGATCTTCGACAGGTCCAGGACATTGTTCAGCAGGGCGGTCAGGGCCTCCCCGGACTGGCGGATCACGTCCAGCCGGTCGCGCTGCGGCGGGGTCAGCTCGTCGCGGGCCATGACCTGGCTCATGCCCAGCACGCCATTCAGCGGCGTGCGGATTTCGTGGCTCATGGTGGCCAGAAAGGCGCTCTTGGCGGCGTTGGCCCTCTCCGCCGCCCGTTCGCCGGCCCGGGCACGCTCCAGGGCTTCGGCCAGGGCGCCTTCGATGGCTTCGCGGTGTAGGGCGGCCTCCAGCACATAGGCGAACATGCCGGCCAGGGCGACGGCGGCCACGAGCACCGTCGGCCAGCTTCCGTCATGGGGGCTGAAGACCAGCCCCGCCAGCGCCATGACGCCGATGGCCACCAGGGCGGCGCCGCTGATCAGGCGCGAGGCGGGCAGCTCGGCCGCGCCGCTGAGGGCGACCGCGCCGATCATGGCCATGGCGGCGACGGCGGCGGTCTGATCGCCGGTCATCAGCATGGCCAGCGGCATGGCCCCATAGGCCAAGGTCTCCAAAAGGGTAAAGGCGGCCAGGGCCCGCTCGGCGCCTGGTCCGGGCGAGGGGGCGGCGAGCACGCGGCGGCAGAGGGCCTGATTGATCAGCAGAAGGGTCAGGTTTGCGGCGAACCAGGTCGCGGAAATGGCGAAGGGCAGCCAGAGCAGGCTGCCCAGGGCCGCCAGCAGAGTCAGAGGCAGGATGACCCGGGCGTCGCGCCTGCGAAACCTCGCCACATCGACCCACCGGGGGGGCGTGGGGGACTCAGAACTCATGGCGGGAACCCTGGATTGCGTCCCGAGCGGTCACCCTCAAGACGCGAGCGATCATGGTGACCGGCCCTTAACGCTGTGTGAAAAGCAGGCCGTCCGAGCGCCCATCTGACGGACAGTCCACCGCCTTGGCGCCCGATTCGGGGAATTTCTCCAGGGCCGATGACGTCTGGAGCCGCAGCGCCCGGAGGTCTAGGCTGGCCCTATGTCATCCTCCCAGACCCTCACGCCGCGCGCCCTCGAAATTCTTGAGCGCCTGGTCGCCTTTGACACCACCTCGCGGCTCTCCAATCTGGCCCTGATCGAATGGGTCGAGGCCTATCTCGACGGCCATGGCGTGGCCCACCGGCGGGTCCCCAACGCTGACGGGACCAAGTCCAACCTGATCGCCACCATCGGGCCGGACATCCCCGGCGGGGTGGTGCTGTCGGGTCATACCGACGTGGTGCCGGTGGACGGCCAGCCCTGGACGTCGGATCCCTTCCAGGTGACTCCCCGGGACGGTCGCCTTTACGGCCGTGGGACCTGCGACATGAAGGGCTTCCTGGCCCTCTCCCTGGCGGCCATCCCCGACATCCTCGCGGCCCAGCCGAAGAAGCCGGTCCACCTGGCCTTCTCCTATGACGAGGAGGTGGGCTGTATCGGCGCCCCGGACATGATCCGCATCATCGCCAGCGAGCTGCCGAGACCGGCCCTCGTCGTGGTCGGCGAGCCCACCAATATGGAGGCGGTCAGCGGCCACAAGGGGATCAACACCTTCCGGGTGACCGTGCGCGGCCATGAGGCCCATTCCAGCCAGACCCAGCTGGGCGCCTCGGCCAATATGGTCGCCATCCGCCTCATGGGGATGCTGTGTGACCTGGCCGAGCAGCTGGAGCGCGACGCCGACCCGGCCTCGCTGTTCACGCCCAAGCACGCGACGCTCACCGTCGGCCAGATGAACGGCGGAACCGCGGTGAACATCCTGGCCCGCGAATGCGTCTTCCTGTTCGATCTGCGCAGCCCGCCGGGCCTCGACCCCAAGGCGGTGCTGGCGCCCTTCTTCGAGGCCTGCGCGGCTGCCGACGCCGCGCTCAAGGCCCGCTTCCCAGACACCGGCGTCGAGGTGGTCCAGCGCTCGCACACCCCGCCTCTGGCCCCGGAGACCGACGGCGCCGCCGAGGCCTTCGCCCGACGGCTGGCTGGCGACAATGGTCCGGCCCGAGTGGTGGCCTTCGCCGCTGAGGCGGGCCAGTTCCAGGAGGCGGGATTCTCAACCGTCATCTGCGGCCCGGGCTCCATCGACCAGGCCCATCAGCCGGACGAATTCGTGGAGGTCTCTCAGATGGAGCGGGGCGGGGCCTTCATGGCGCGCCTCGTCGACTGGGCCGCAGCGGGCGAATGACCGCCCGGCGGCCTGACAGGTCCTTGGGGTCCCAGGTCATGGACCGGGCGATCTGAAGCGCTGAGGCCCGACGCTGGGCCTGGGTTCGGCGCCGGCTTGTCCAGATGGGCCCTAATCCCGCCAGGGCGGCCTTGAAACCCCGCCAGGTGACCTCCAGCAGCGGCCGGTTCTGAGGCCGCAGGCTGACCACGGCGAAGGCCAGCAGATGCAGCGGCAGGATCACGGGCAGCAGCAGTAGAGGCGTGTTCTTGACCAGCACCCAGAAACGGTTGCGCGTGCCATGGAAGACGGCGAACTCGGATTTCGGACCCCCCGACGAGGCCGAGCCTTCATGGGCGACCACGGCGGCCGGGACCAGCAGGGTGGGCTCCCCGACCAGCTGCAGCCGGTAGCCGAAGTCCACATCCTCGCAATAGCAGAAGAAGTCCTCGTCCAGGCCGCCGAGCCTCAGGAACAGCGCCCGGTCGACCATCATCGCCGCGCCACAGGGGGAGAACACCTCGCCCTCCGGCGAGTCGCCGGGGTCTGGCGACAGATAGCCGCCGCGATAGGGGATGGCCGGCGCCGACATGACATCGCCCAGGCCATCCAGCACGCTGCGGTCCTGGGCCATGACCTGGCGAGAGGTGAAGGACGCCACCTTGGGATGGCGGCGGCTGGCCGTCACCAACTGCTCCAGCCAGTCGGGATCAGGATAGGCGTCGGGATTGAGCAGCACCAGCCAACGGCCCCGGGCCGCCCGCGCCCCCAGATTGACCCCGCCGGCGAAGCCCAGGTTGTCTCCCGCCTCGATGACACGCGCGCCTGGAAGGGCCTGGGCCGCCGGCCCGGCTTCCCGCTGCGGAGAGGCGTTGTCGACGATCAGCAGCTCGAAATCGGCATAGGTCTGGGCGGCCAGCGCCGCCACGCAACGGCCCAGGGTCGCGCCGCTATTATAGGCGACGATGACGACGCTCAGCGCAGGGGGCGCCTTGTCTTCGCTGAAAGTGTCGTTCATGCGAAGGCGCGCTCCAACACCGACACGTAGAGTTCCATGACCGCCATCACTCCGCTCGCCCTGCCCGAGGTTCTGCTTATCACGCCCAAGCGCCATGGCGATGCGCGGGGCTGGTTCGCCGAGACCTGGAGCCGCAAGACCCTGGGCGAGGCCGGCCTCGCCTGCGATTTCGTGCAGGATAATCAGGCTTTCAACGCGAAAAAGGGCACGGTGCGGGGCCTGCATTTCCAGACCGCGCCCCATCCCCAGGCCAAGCTGGTGCGGGTGCTGCGGGGCGCCATCTATGACGTCGCCGTCGACGTGCGGCCCGGCTCGGCGACCTTTGGCCAGTGGGTCGGCGCGGGGCTGACCGCCGAGGGCGGCGAGCAGCTGCTGGTGCCCCGGGGTTTCGCGCACGGCTATTGCACGCTCACCGACGACTGCGAGCTGTTCTACAAGGTGGACGGGCTCTACGCTCCGGACTGTGAAGGCGGCGTGATCTGGAACGACCCGGACCTGGCCATCGACTGGCCGGTCAGCGCCGAGGCGGCCATCACCTCGGACAAGGACAAGGTCCTGCCCCGCCTGAAGGACATGCCGGAGGCCCATTTCTGATGAGCGAACCGCAGAACGAACTGCTGGAGATCCTCGATCTCGAACAGATTGAGCTCGATCTCTACCGTGGCCTGACGCCGGCTCGCCAAGGCCAGCGGATCTATGGCGGACAAGTGGTGGCCCAGGCCCTGACCGCGGCCTATCGCACCATCGAGGGCCGGCTGTGCCATTCAATGCACGCCTATTTCATCCGCCCGGGCGACCCGTCCATCCCGATCCTGTTCCAGGTGGACCGGGCCCGCGACGGCGGCTCCTTCTCGGTGCGTCGCGTCACCGCCATCCAGAACGGCAAGCAGATCTTTAACCTGGCCGCCTCCTTCCAGGTCCCGGAGGACGGATTCGAACACCAGGATCAGCCGCCTGTCGTGCCGGCGCCGGAGGACCTGCTGAACGAGGAGCAGCTGCGCGAGGCCGACGGGGTTCCGCCCCGGGACCGGGACTGGCCGGTGGAGGTCCGGCCCATCGATCCGCAGCGCCGCGACCAGACAAAACCCATGGCCCCGCTCTACAATGTCTGGTTCAAGGCCCGGCAGTCTGTGGGGACCGATGTGGCGGTCAACCAGTGCGCGCTCGCCTATGGCTCGGACATGAGCCTGCTGGACGCCAGCCTCCGGCCCCATCCGGTCCCGCACGCCCACCTGCAGGTGGCGAGCCTGGACCATACCCTGTGGTTCCACCGTCCCAGCGACTTCTCCGACTGGCATCTCTATGTCCAGGACAGCCCCTCGGCCTCAGGCGGGCGTGGTTTCAACCGGGGCTCGATCTTCGACCGCCAGGGCCGGCTGGTGGCCTCGGCGACCCAGGAGGCGTTGATCCGCCATCGCCCGCCCGGCTGATCCGTGACAGTCTTTCCCCGACACCGGCGCGCAAGCCGGGAGATGCGGGAGGATGCTCATGAACGACCGGGTGAAGGTGGAGATCAAGGACGGCGTCGCCGACGTGCGCATGGTCCGCACCGACAAGATGAACGCCCTGGACGACGCCATGTTCTCGGCCCTGATCGAGACCGGCGAGGCGTTGAAGACCACTCAGGGCGCGCGCGCCGTGGTGCTGTCGGGGGAGGGACGCGCCTTCTGCGCGGGCCTCGACATGGGCTCCTTCGCCGCGATGGCCTCGGGTGAGCGCAACCGTGGGGCGGCCGATGGCGGGACCCTGCTGACCCCCAATCGTACCCCTGGCGGCTCCAACCGGGCCCAGCACGCCGTCATGGTCTGGCGCGAACAGCCGGTTCCGGTGATCGCGGCCATCCATGGGGTGGCCTTTGGCGGCGGCTTCCAGCTGGCTCTCGCCCCGGACATGCGCTTCGTGACGGCCGACACGCGGATGGCGGTGATGGAGATCAAGTGGGGTCTGGTGCCTGACATGGGCGGCATGGTGCTGATGCGCCACCTGGCCCGGGGCGACGTGATCCGCGAGCTCACCTATTCCGGCCGCATCTTCGACGGCGAGGAGGCCCAGCGCCTGGGCTTCGCCACCCGGGTCTGCGCAGATCCCCTGGCCGAGGCCCTGGCCCTGGCGCGGGAGATCGCGGCCAAGAGCCCGACGGCGATCCGCGGGGCCAAGCGCCTGATCGAACTGTCCGAGACCCCGGCCAGCCAGCACGACATCCTGCTGGCCGAGAGCGCCGAGCAGGGGGCGGTGATCGGCACCCCCAACCAGAAGGAAGCGGTGATGTCGAACATGGAGAAGCGGACGGCGGTCTACGCCGACTGAGGGCGTGCTCGGCGTCTCTCCAGCGTCATGCTCGGGCTTGTCCCGAGCATCCCTGTCGAGGGCAGGCGCGAGCGTCGCGAGGGATTCCCGGCACGGGGCCGGGAATGACGGATGATGTTTGGGCCGCGGTGCTTAGGGCACGCCTGGCCCCCACTCCGCCCGCACCGCCTCATCGACCTCGCTCGACAGGGCCAGCGCCCGCTCGGCGGCGAAGGCGTCCGCTGGCAGCAGCCGGGCGAGCGCCCAGACCGCCGCCCCGCGGACCACGGGAGCCTCATCGCTCAGCCGCGCCCGGACGGCCGGGACCATCCCCGGGTCCCCGCTGTTGCCGAGGGCGTAGAGGACGTTGCGGACGAACCGGTCGCGGCCCAGGCGCTTGACGGCGCTCTTGGTGAACAGGGCGCGGAAGGCGGCGTCGTCCAGGGCGGCGAGGTCTTCCAGGCGAGGCGCCTTCAGGACCTCGCGGGCCTGGAGCTGCTGCTCACGGGCGCCTTGCGCGAACTTGTTCCAGGGACAGACGGCCAGGCAGTCGTCGCAGCCATAGATGCGATTGCCGAGCGCGGAGCGGAACTCCGCCGGAATCGGGCCTGAGAGTTCGATGGTCAGATAGGAGATGCAGCGCCGCGCATCGAGCTGATAGGGCGCGGGAAAGGCGTCGGTCGGACAGACGTCCTGGCAGGCGCGGCAGGAGCCGCAGGCGTCCTCGCCCGGCGGATCGGGCTCAAGCTCCAGCGAGGTGAGCACCGAGCCGATGAACAGCCAGGAGCCGAACTGGCGGGAGACGAGGTTGGTGTGCTTGCCCTGCCAGCCCAGGCCCGAGGCCTCCGCCAGGGGTTTTTCCAGCAGCGGGGCGGTGTCGACAAACACCTTCACCTCGCTGCCGAAGGTCTGGGCCATCCAGCTCGCCAGCTGCTTGAGCCGCTTCTTGATGACCTCGTGATAGTCCGAGCCTTGCGCATAGACCGAGATGGCGCCGCGGTCGGGGTGCTCCAGGACGTCCCGGGGGTCGTGGTCGGGGCCGTAATTGACCCCCAGCATGACGGCTGAGCGGGCGCCGTCCCACATGGCCTGAGGGTGCGACCGGCGCTCCAGGGTGGTTTCCAGCCAGGCCATCTCCCCGTGGCGGCCCTCGGCGACGAACTCGGCCAGCCGCTCGCCGGCGCTCCAGGGCTGATCGGCCCGGGCCAGGCGGCAGTCGTCGAAGCCCAGGGCGAGGGCTTGACGACGGATCAGCGCTTCAGGGGTTTCAGAAATCGAGATCGTCATAATGGGCCGCGGGCGCGAGCCCCGGCCAGCGATCGGCGAGCAGCGGCCGGAAGCAGGGCCGGGACTTCACCGTCATGTACCACGTCTTGACGACCGGGAAGTCGCGCCAGGGCACGTCGCCGAAATAGTCGATCACCGACAGGTGCGCCGCCCCGGCGAAGTCGGCGAGGCTAAGCCTGCGTCCCGCCAGCCAGTCGCGCTCGGCCAAAAGGCTCGCCAGATAGGTCAGATGGATCCGCAGGGCCTCACGTCCGCGACGCAGGGCGGCCAGATCCGGCGCCCCCATGCGCAGCAGGCGCTTTTCCATCTTTTCGTGCAGCAGGAAGGAGCCGACCTCGTAATCGAACTTGCGGTCGAACCATTGCAGGAGGCGGCGGGCCTCGGCCCGGTCGGCGGCCTCCCGACCCAGGAGGGCGGGTTCGGGATGGCGTTCCTCCAGATAGTCGAGGATGGCGCGGCTCTCACACAGCACCAGCCGGCCCTCCGGCCCGTCCTCCACCAGCACCGGCGTCAGGCCCGACGGATTGAGCGCCGAGAGATCGTCGGGCTGCTCCCAGTAGCGGACGACCACGTCCTCGAACGCCAGGCGCTTTTCGCCGAGCGCCAGACGGACCTGCCGCGAGGCCGGGTCGAGCGGAAAGTGGTAAAGGGTGCGTTGGACGCTCATGCCGGCATTTCGCCGCGAATGCGGTCAGTTTGATCAGGGCCCGTTAGACCCCGACGGGCCTTAAGGCCGCGTTTACGAAGCCTGCGGCGGCCCCCTTTGGGCGCCTCTGCGGCTTCAGGTCGCGGCTGTTTCCGCAAACGCGCCGCCATGGGGCTCAGCCCGGCCCCGGGGATCGGCATGGATCAGAATGTCTGCGGCCGGAAAGTGCTCCAGCAGCCGGTTTTCGGCCTCGACTATGACCTGGTGGGCGGCGTCCAGGGTCAGGTCGGGGTCCAGGTCGGCGTGCATCTGGATGTGCACATAGGGGCCTGAGGCCCTTGTACGCAGTTGGTGGATGTCGGTCAGGCGCGGGTCCTGGGTCATCAGCCGGACGATCAGGGCCCGCTGCTCTTCGGGTAGCTCGTGATCCATGAGCTGGTGGGCGGCCTCACGGAAGACCCCGATGGCGGCCCAGACCAGCAGGGCCGCGACGATCAGTCCCGCCGCCCCGTCCAGGCTGGTGAAGCCCAGCAGAGCCGCGCCGGCCACGCCCAGCAGGGCGGCGAGGTTGGAGGCGAGGTCCGAAAAATAGTGCGCTCGGTCGCCGGAGACCGCCACCGACTGGGTCTGCTTCAGCACCCGCGTCTGGGCGGTCACCAACAGGCCGGTGAGCGCAATGGAGGCGGCCATGACCGCCATGGCCCAGCCCCCGTGGGTGATGGTTTTAGGATCGAGCAGGCTGGCGATGGCCTCGCGCCCCACCAGGGCGGCCGAGGCGAAGACCAGGCCCGCCTGCATCAGGCTGGCGAAGGCTTCGGCCTTGCCATGGCCGAACCGGTGCTCGGCGTCTGGCGGGGCCACGGCGTAGCGGACGGCGAAGAAGGTGATCAGGGAGGCGATCAGGTCGAGCCCCGAATCGGCCAACGAGGCCAGCACCGCCACCGAGCCGCTGGCCAGCCAGGCCCCGGTCTTCAGGGCCACCAGGATCAGGGCCACGGCCACCGACAGCAGGGTGATCCTGCGGGTGAGGGCGGCGGCCTGGGCCGGGGCCAGCGCAGGGGAAGAGGCGGATGCGGTCATCTCCCGATCCTAGCCCCTGGCTCAGCCGGCGCCAGCGGGAGATTCCGCCCCCACCGACGCCGGCTTGCGATCAGGCCGCCTTGCGGGGCTCAGGGCCCACATAGACCGACTGCGGCCGCACCAGCCGCCCGCCGGCCAGCTGCTCGCGGGCATGGGCCAGCCATCCGGCCACCCGGCCCATGGCGAAGACGCAGGTGAAGGCCTGGGGCGGGAAGTCCAGCGCCTCCAGCAGGAGCGCGGTGTAGAACTCCACATTGGTGTCGAGCGGCCGGTCGGGCTTGTGGGTCTTGAGAATATCCAGGGCCGCGGCCTCCACCGCCTCGGCGAAGGCCACGCGGCCAGGGCGCGCCCCGGTCCCCTGGGCCATGGCCCGCACGGGCCCTTTCAACGCATCGGCCCTTGGGTCGCGGACCCGGTAGATGCGGTGGCCAAAGCCCATCAGCCGCTCGCCGCGGGCCAGGGCCGCCTCGATCCAGGCCCGGGCGTTTTCCGGCGCGCCGATCCCGTCCAGCATCTCGATGACCGGACCCGGCGCGCCGCCATGCAGCGGGCCCTTCAGGGCGCTGATCCCGGCCAGGATCGCCGAGGTCAGGCCCGCCCGGGTCGATGCCACCACCCTCGCTGCAAAGGTCGAGGCGTTCAGGCCATGGTCGGAGACGGTCACCAGATAGGCGTCCAGGCCCGCGACCTGGGCCGCCGTCGGCGTCGCGCCGGTCAGCATCCGCAGGATGTCGGCGGCGTGGGGCAGGGCGGGATCGGGGGCGATGGGGCTCTGGCCCGCCTGGACCCGGACCACGGCCGGGGTGAACACCGCCGGCGCGGCGATCAGCCTCAGGGCCGTGGCCAGATCGTCCCCGTCGGGGAGCCGGGCCATCAGGGCGCGGACGGCCTCCACTGGCTCCAGGGCGGCGAGACCGGCGTCCAGATAGGCCGCCTGGGCGAACACCTCGGCCCGGGCCTCGCCCAGGGCTGCGGTGAGATCGGCCGGCAGATCCTCGAAAAAGCCCTCGAACAACAGGCTGATGAGGTCCTCGAAGCGGGTCGATCCGGCCAGATCGTCCAGGGAGCGGCCGCGGATGACCAGGCGGCCAGCCTGGCCGTCCACCTCCGACAGGACAGTGCGGGCGGCGACGACGCCTTCGAGGCCTTCGGGCGGGGGCGCGTGGGGAGCGGTCATGGGGAAACTCCAGTTCAGACTTGCGCGCGAGGATTTCGACCGCCAAGCTCAACCGTCAATCTTGATCAATATAATCAATGTATGGGCCATGACCGACTGGATCGCCGCCGACGAGGCCTGCGCCCGGCTCAATGTGCGGAGCCAGACCCTCTACGCCTATGCCAGCCGAGGGCGCCTGACCGCCCGACCTGATCCGGCCGACCCCCGCCGCAGCCTCTACCGCGCCGCCGATGTGGCGGCCCTGGCGGAGCGTAAGGTGCGCGGACGCAAGGCCGCCGCCGTGGCCGCCGGCGCCATCGCCTGGGGGGAGCCGGTGCTCGACTCGGCCATCACCACCGTGGTGGGCGGGGCGCTCTACTACCGCGGACGTGACGCCGCCGAGCTGGCGGACAGCCAGACTCTGGAGGCGGTGGCCCGATTGCTGCGCGGCGGCGACGGCGCAGCCCTGAAACGCAGCGCCCGGGGCGCGCCGCCGGCGGGTTCCGACATGCGCGCCCGGGCCTTCGCGGCCCTGGCTCAGCGGGCCGGGATCGATCCCCCGGCGCTCGGCCGCCATCCCCTGGCCCTGGCGGTGGAGGCCGCCACCCTGCTGGACGTGCTCACCGACGCGGTGGCCGGCGCCCCGGCCAGCGGCGCCATCCACGAGCGTCTAAGCCAGGCCTGGGGCTGCGCCCGAGGGGATGGGGGCGCCGACCTGATCCGCCGGGCCCTGGTGCTGCTGGCCGATCACGAGCTGAACGCCTCGACCTTCGCCGCCCGGGTGGCGGCCTCCACCGGCGCGTCCCTGTCGGCCGCGGCTCTGGCGGGGCTCTCGGCCCTGTCTGGGCCGCGCCATGGGGGGGCGGGCGACGCCATGCGGTCCCTGGCCTCGGAAGCCGCCCAGTCGGGGCCGGCCGCCGCCATCGCCGCGCGTCTGGCCCAGGATCGCAGCCTGCCGGGCTTTGGCCACGCCCTCTATCCGGAGGGCGATCCGCGGGCCGAGGCCCTGCTGGCCCGGTTCGAGCCGCCGGCGGAGCTGGCGGCGCTGCGGACCGCGGTGGCCGGCGCTACGGGCCAGCGGCCCAATGTGGATTTCGCCCTGGTGGCGCTGTCGGAGGCGCTGGGGCTGCCGAAGGATGCGCCCTTCGCCCTGTTCGCCACGGCGCGATGCGCCGGCTGGATCGCCCACGCCATCGAGCAGGTCCAGACCGGCGGCCTGATCCGGCCGCGGGCCCGCTATGCCGGGGTGACGCCGGTGTCGAGTTCCGGGGGCTCGGCGAACTGACCGCCCTTGCGGTAGCGGTAAAGATAGGAGCCCACCACCGACTCCACGGCCGTGGCCTCGATCCCCAGCTCGGCCAGACCCGGCAGGGCGGGATTGGCGACATTGTCCACCTTCAGCTGCGCCACCTGGTCGGTGGTGAGCGGCGGCGGGATCGGCGTCAGGGCCATCAGGTTGCCCAGCTGGCCGATGAGATTGGCGACGCCGAAGGGCAGGGGCAGCAGGAACCGGCGGCGCTGGGTCTCGCTCAGCACCAGCTCGAGGATCTGGCGGAAGGTGAGGACCGCCGGGCCGCCGAGCTCATAGGTCTGACCGGCGCTGGCGGGATTGGCCACGGCCACGGCCACCGCCCGGGCGACGTCGCCCACATAGACCGGCTGGAACCTGGTCTTGCCGCCGCCGATCAGCGGCAGGGCGGGCGAGAGCACCGCCATGGACGCAAACCGGTTGAAGAAGTCGTCCTCGGGCCCGAACACGATGGAGGGCCGCAGGATCACCGCCTGGGGCAGTATCTCGCGTACGGCGGCCTCGCCCTTGGCCTTGGTGCGGGCGTAGACGGAGGGGCTGTCGGCGTCCGCGCCGATGGCTGAAATCTGCACCATGCTGGTGACGCCGGCCGCCTTGGCGGCCTGGGCCACATTGCGGGCCCCCTCGGTGTGCAGGCTGGCGAACTTCTGGCGGCCGCTCTCATAGAGCACGCCGACCAGGTTGACGCAGGCGTTGGCCCCATCGAGCGCCCGGGCGACCGAGTCCTGGTCGCGGATATTGGCCTGGACCACCTGGATCTGGCCCACATCGCCGAGCAGCAGGAGGTCATAGGCCCGGGCGGGCTGGCGCACGGCCACCCGCACCCGATGTCCGGCCCGGGCCAGAGCCCGCACCACCTGACTTCCTACAAAGCCCGATCCGCCGAAGACGGTGACGAGATCCTGCATGGCCCGGCCCGTTGATTTGCAAACTTCCCGAGCCGCCCGGATAGACGATGCGGACCCCTGCTGCAATGCGACTTCAACTTCCGATGAAAAGGTCCGTTGACGCCCGTCTGGCTTTTCCTTAGTAGTCCCGCCTCCCGATCCGACGGACCGGGCCCAGGTGGCGGAATTGGTAGACGCGCTGGCTTCAGGTGCCAGTGGCTTAACGGCCGTGGAGGTTCGAGTCCTCTCCTGGGCACCACCCCTTTCTAAGGTCTCCGCGGGGGTGGCCGTCCTTTGCTCCCCGCAGGACCTCCCAAAGCCGCGCGGCGAGGCCCGCGCCATCTGCGGAGCAAGCGGTCTTGGCCAATCATCTTCATAAGGGCGACCTTCCCGCGGGCCTGTTCGAGGGCGTCGACTCGGTGGCCGTCGATTCGGAGACCATGGGCCTGCGCCTGGGGCGCGACCCGCTGTGCGTCGTCCAGATCTCCGCGGGCGACGGGGACGCCCATCTGGTCCAGCTGGACCGGTCGACCTATGACGCCCCCAATCTGAAGGCCCTGCTGACCAATCCCGCGGTCACCAAGATTTTCCACTTCGGGCGATTCGACATCGCCATGTTCCATCTCCATCTGGGGGTGATGACCGCGCCCGTCTACTGCACCAAGATCGCCTCCAAGCTGGCCCGGACCTACACCGACCGGCACGGGCTGAAGGACGTGACGCGGGAGATGGTGGGCGTCGATCTGTCCAAAGCCCAGCAGAGCTCCGACTGGGGCGCGGCGGTGCTGTCGGACGACCAGGTGGCCTACGCCGCCTCCGACGTGCTGCACCTGCACGCCGTGCGTGCGCGCCTCGACGCCATGCTGGCCCGGGAGGGCCGCGATGGTCTGGCGCGGGCCTGCTTCGACTTCCTGCCGCATCGGGCTCTGCTGGATGTGGCCGGATGGGAGGAGTCAGACATCTTCGCGCACACATGAGGCGTCGATGAGCGCCCTGGCATACGAGGCCCGTGGGCCCGCATCGGCCCTGGCCATGGACCGCTGGCGGCGCCGGTCGCAGCTGATCCGACGCCTGCGGGTGGTTCTGCCGGCGATCATCGGTGTCATCGTCATCAGCCTGGCGGGCATGGTGACCTATAACAGCCTGGCCGTCGGCGGCGCCGAGCCGGAGGAAGCCGACGCCCCGATCCGTCTGGTCAATCCAAGGTTCATGGGGCGCGACGCCCAGGGACGCTCCTTCGTCATCACCGCCAACAGCGCCGTGCGGGATGAGGACGACTATCAACGGGTGGTTCTGGACCGGCCGGCCATGGTGCTGGACGGCGAGGGGCTCAGCCCGATGCGCCTGTCGGCCCAGTCGGGCGTCTTCCATGAGGGCGACGGCGTCCTGCGGCTGCAGGGGGATGTGAGTCTGAACGACCAGGACGCCACCTTCGACACCGGCAGCGCCGTCTTCGACACCTCCACCGGCGTGCTGGAGGGCGAGGGGCTGATCACCGGGGCCGGCCCCCTTGGAGAAATCCGCGCAAAGTCCTATGGCGTGTACGACAACGGCCAGCGCATGGTCTTTAAGGGCGGCGTGAGCGGCACCATCACGCCGAAATCGACGCGATGATGCGAAAGAGGCGTCTTCAGATGAAGTTTCTCCCTTCAGCCGGACAGCGGACGCCCCTGTCGGCCCTGGCCTTGGCGGCGGTCCTGCTGGCGGCTCCCGCCGTGCCCGCCCAGGCCCAGCTCGCGGCGGGCTCCAACGCGCCCGTGGACATTACCGCCGACGAACTTGAGGTGATCAACGCCCGCTGCCTGGCCATCTGGCGCGGTTCTGCCGAGGCCCTGCAGGATAACTCCCGGTTACGGGCCGACGTGCTGACCATCCGCTACGCCGCCGCCCGCCCGGCCCGGACCGGGGCCGAGGCCTCCTGCGGCGAGCTCCAGGGCTTGGACGCCCAGGGCTCGGTCTACTATGTGACCCCGGCCCAGCGGGTGCGGGCCAATGCGGCGGTCTATGACGCAGCCAGCGACACCATCACTATGACTGGCGGGGTGGTCGCCGCCCAGGGCCAGAACGTGCTGCGCGGGGAGCGGCTGGTGATCCAGGTCTCCACCGGCCAGGCGCGGATGGAGACCAGCGCTCGCGGCGCAGGCACGCCCGGCCGGGTCCGTGGGGTCTTTTATCCCAATCAGACGCAGGGCCAGCCTGCGGCCAAGCGCTAAGGGGGCCGGCCAGGTGCTCGACAAACCCCAGGCGGCCGGCGCGCAGGCCATCGCGCCAGGCGAAGGCCTGGTGGTCGATAATATCGGCAAGTCTTATCGGGGCCGCCCGGTGGTCAAGGGCGTCTCCCTGCGCCTGGCCCGGGGCGAGGTGGCCGGTCTGCTGGGTCCCAACGGGGCGGGCAAGACCACCTGCTTCTACATGATCACCGGCCTGATCGCGGCCGACTACGGCGCCATCTATCTGGACGGCGAGAACATCACCGCCCAGCCCATGTATCAGCGCGCCCGTATGGGCCTGGGCTATCTGCCGCAGGAGACCTCGATCTTCCGCGGCATGACGGTGGCCCAGAACGTCATGGCGGTGGTCGAGCTGCGCGAGCGCGACGACGCCCGGGCACGCGCCACGGTCAATCAGCTGCTGGAAGAACTGCACATCGAGCATCTGCGCGACGCCCCGGCCATCTCGCTGTCCGGCGGCGAGCGGCGTCGCGTGGAGATCGCCCGGGCCCTGGCCAGCGAGCCGTCCTTCATGCTGCTGGATGAGCCCTTCGCCGGCATCGACCCCCTGGCCATCGCCGACATCCGCGATGTGATCAGCTATCTGAAGGGCCGGGGCATCGGCATCCTGATCACCGACCACAATGTCCGCGAGACCCTGGACATCATCGACCGGGCGGCGATCATCCATGCGGGCGAGCTGCTGTTCGAAGGCTCGCCGTCCGAAATCATCGACAATCCGGAAGTCCGCCGGGTCTATCTGGGCGACCGCTTCGGCGCCTGACCGCGGTCAGGCCCCGCGTCCTTCGAGGCTCGCTTCGCTCACACCTCAGGATGAGGAAGGTGGGCGAAGGCGGGCCTTACATTCCGACCTCATGCTGAGGCGCTCTGCGCCAGCAGGGCCTCCATGAGTGAGGGCGGTCGCACAACCCCACTCCGTCATGGTCGGACTTGATCCGACCATCCATGAACACCGGCGACCGGCTGTGCGCATGGACCCTCTGGTCAAGCCCGAGGGTGACGGTGGTAGGGTGGCGGCTCGCTGAGCCTCAGAGCCCGGCCAGGGCCTGGTCCAGGTCGGCGATGATGTCGTCCACATGCTCCAGGCCCACCGAAAGGCGGACCACGTCGGGGCCGGCGCCGGCGGCGATCTGGTCGCCCTCTTCCAGCTGGCGGTGGGTGGTGGAGGCCGGGTGGATGATCAGGCTGCGGGTGTCGCCGATATTGGCCAGGTGAGAGAACAGCTTCACCGCGCCCACCAGCTTCACGCCGGCGGCGTAGCCGTCCTTGAGGCCAAAGGTGAAGACGGCGCCCGCGCCCTTCGGGGCGTAGCGCTTGGCGCGCTCATGGCTGGGATCGCCGGTCAGGCCCGCATAGGAGACCCAGGCGACCTTGGGGTGGGCCTTCAGCCATTCGGCCACGGTCTGGGCGTTGGCGCAATGGCGCTCCATCCGCAGGGCCAGGGTCTCGATCCCGGTGAGGATCATGAAGGCGTTGAAGGGCGAGATGGCGGGCCCCAGGTCGCGCAGGCCGAGCGCCCGGCAGGCGACCACGAAGGCGGCCGGGCCGAAGGCCTCGGTGAAGACCTTGCCATGATAGCTGGGATTGGGGGCGCTGAGATTGGGCCAGCGGCCGCTGGTCCAGTCGAACTTGCCGCCATCGATAATGGCCCCGCCGATGGAGTTGCCGTGGCCGCCCAGGAACTTGGTCAGGGAGTGGACGACGATGTCGGCGCCGTGATCCAGGGGCCGGCAGAGATAGGGGGTGGCCAGCGTGTTATCGACCACCAGGGGCACGCCTGCGGCATGGGCGACCTCGGCGATGCCGGCGATGTCCATGACCACGCCGCCCGGATTGGCGATGGATTCGATGAAGACCGCCCGGGTCTTGTCGTTGATCGCCCGGGCGAAGGCTTCCGGGTCCAGCTCCTCGACGAAGGTGACGCCCCAGCCCATGCGCTTGAAGCTCTGGCTCAGCTGGGTGATCGACCCGCCATAGAGCTTGCGGGACGCGACGATGTTGCAGCCGGGCTCCATCAGGGTGTGGAAGACCAGCAGCTGGGCCGCATGGCCGCTGGCCACGGCCAGAGCCGCGACGCCGCCCTCCAGGGTCGCCAGGCGGGCCTCCAGCACGCCCGAGGTCGGGTTACCCAGGCGCGAATAGATGTTGCCCGCCGCCTCGAGGTTGAACAGGGCCGCGGCGTGGTCGGAATCGTCGAACACGTAGGAGGTGGTCTGATAGATCGGCGTGACCCGGGCCTTGGTCACCGGATCGGGGGTGGCTCCGGCGTGAATGACCAGGGTTTCGGGGCGCAGGGGCGCAGAATCGGACATTGGCGTCTTCCCTTATGAAACTCGTGTTCTGAGGGATTGCGCCTAGCACGCCGACCGGCCCCGCCGAAACCGCAGACCTGAATCGTCGCAGGTCCGGCCGGAGTTAACCAATCGGTGTGGGATGGCCGTCTAGCCTTGCCAGCAAGAAGCAGGCCAGGAGGGCTGAACCTTGGCGCTCAGTGCGCGACTCGAGATCCGTCAGGGACAGGGGCTGGTCATCACCCCCCAGCTGCAGCAGGCCATCAAGCTGCTGCAGTTGTCGAACCTTGAGCTGGAGGCCTATGTCGAAGGCGAGCTTGAGCGCAACCCGCTGCTGGCTAGGGACGAGGGAGAGGCCGAGCCCGCCCCCGAAATCACCGACGGCGCCGGCGAGGCCCGCGCCGAGGCGGCCCTGGACGAGGTGGCCGCCGGCTCGGCCCAGAGCGACCTCGACGCCGCCCATGACGATGTCTCGCCCGGCGAGCGGGCCACCGGCGATGGAAGCGAGGCCGGCGAGGCTGGCGGCGCCATCGACTGGTCCAAAGCCGGCAAGGGCGGCAGCTTCGAGGGCGACGGAGACGGCCTGGACGGTCTGGCCGCCCAGGAAAAAAGCCTCGCTGAATATTTGACCGACCAGGCGGCCCTGTTGGGCTTTGCGCCGGCCGAGGCCGCCGTGGCGGCTGTGCTGATCGATGGGGTCGACGAGGGCGGCTATCTGCGCCTGGAGCTGACCGAGACCGCCGAACGCCTGGGCTGCGCGCCCGCCCTGGTGGAGTCGGTGCTCACCCGCCTGCAGGGGCTGGAGCCCACCGGCGTCTTCGCACGCGACGTGGCCGAATGCCTGCGGCTGCAGCTGGTCGAGCGCGATCGCTGCGACCCGGCCATGTCGGCGCTCCTGGACAATCTCGACCTGCTGGCCCGCCGGGACATGGCGGGTCTGAAACGCGTCTGCGGCGTCGATGACGAGGATCTGCGCGACATGCTCGCCGAGCTGCGCGCCCTGACCCCGCGGCCCGGCGCGGCCTTTGGCGGCGAACCAAGCCAGCCGGTCTCGCCCGACGTCTTTGTGCGCGAGGGGCCAGGCGGCCTGTGGCTGGTGGAGCTGAACAGCGACACCCTGCCGCGCCTGCTGGTGGACCAGCGCTATCACGCCAAGGTGTCCGGCGGCGCCCGCTCGGACCAGGAGAAGACCTTCGTCGCCGACTGCCTGGCCACGGCCAACTGGCTGGTGCGCAGCCTCGATCAACGGGCCAAGACCATCCTCAAGGTCTCCAGCGAGATCGTTCGCCAGCAGGACGGCTTCCTGGCCTATGGGGTGGAGCACCTGCGGCCCCTGAACCTGAAGACCGTGGCCGAGGCCATCGGCATGCACGAATCCACGGTCAGCCGGGTGACCTCGAACAAGTATATCGCCACGCCCCGGGGCCTGTTCGAGCTGAAGTTCTTCTTCACCTCCTCGATCGCCTCATCGTCAGGGGGCGAGGCGCACTCCGCTGAAAGCGTGCGCCACAAGATCCGCCAGCTCATCGACGCCGAGGCCCAGGGCGCCGGTGTCCACTCCGACGACCAGATCGTCGAGATCCTCAAGGCCGGCGGGGTGGATATCGCCCGCCGGACCGTGGCCAAGTATCGGGAAGCCATGCGGATTCCCTCCTCTGTGGAGCGCCGGCGGGCGATGAAGGAAGCCGTCTAGATCCGCCCTGACGCGCGTAGGGATTCGGCGATCTGGACGGCGTTGAGCGCTGCCCCCTTCAGCAGCTGATCGCCGGCCACGAACAGGGACAGGCTGCGGCCTGAGGGATCCGACAGGTCGGTGCGGATGCGACCCACCAGCACATCATCCTGACCCTGGGCCTCGGCGGGCATGGGGAAGTGGTTAGCGGCCTGGTCGTCCACCACGCGCACCCCGTCGGCGGCCGACAGCCAGGCCCGGGCCTCGGCCACGCTCACCGGCTCGGCGAACCGTACGGTCAGGGCCATGGCGTGGGCCCGCAGGGTCGGCACCCGGATGCAGGTGAAGCTGGCCGGCAGGTCGGCGGCGCCCAGCAGGCGGCGCAGCTCGGCCATGACCTTCAGCTCCTCGCCATTATAGCCGGTCTCCGGATCGATGCCGGCGTCGTGGCTGAACAGGTTGAAGGCGTAGGGGTGAGCGAGCACCTGGGGCGGATAGGCCTGTCCGGCCAAGGCCGCGGCGGTGGCGTCCCGCAGTTCAGCCATGGCCGCGGCGCCGGCCCCCGAGGCGGCCTGATAGGTGGAGCCGATCAGCCGGACCACCAGCCGTCTGGCGTGCAGCGGGGCAAGCACCACCGCAGCGATGGCCGCCACGCAGTTGGGATTGGCCACCAGCCGGCCCTCCATCTCGCCCAGCCGCCAGCCATTGACCTCCGGCGTCACCAGGGGGGTATCGGGGTCCATCCGGAAGGCCGAGGAATTGTCCACCACCCAGGCGCCGGCCGCGACCGCGATCGGGCCATAACGGCGTGACAGGGTGGCGCCGGCGGACAAGAAGGCGAGATCGACGCCCTCGAAACTGGACTCGTCCAGGGCCTGGACCGTGACCGGCGCGCCGCGGAAGGTCAGGGTCTTGCCGGCCGAACGGGGGGAGGCCAGCAGCCGCAGCTCACCAACCGGAAAGTTCCGGCGCTCCAGGCAGCCGATCAGCTCGGCGCCCACGGCGCCGGTGGCGCCGACGATCGCCACGGTCAGCGGACGGGGTGCGGCGGTCTTGGCCAGCGCCGGGCGGGCCAGGGACGTTGCGAGGGACTGCGGCATGGGAGCCTCCGGGGTCTGGCCGGAGGGAGGCTGGCTTTCCGTGGCCGACCCCATCCTTCCGGCGGGGTCAAGCAGGGATCGTCAGTCGGCTGCGGGCAGCCATGACCAGACCCCTGCGCCCGCGAGCGCAGTGGTTTTGGTAATCATGGTCATGGCGGCATGATGCAGCATGGGGTCCCGATAGGCTCTGAAAGCGACGCTGTAAAGCGCGGGCGGCCATGTCTGATTGCGAAGCTTGCGCCGCGCGGCCATACCCAGGTCCCATGACGACAGGGACCTCTGAGCCGGAACGGCGCATGAGCCTCTCGGGGATACTCCGGGATATCTGTGACCTGTCCCATGAGACGGAGGACTTCGGGACCCTCATCGGCCGCTTTGGCCGCCGGGCGTTCGGGGCGCTCCTGTTCCTGTTCGCCGCGCCCAATCTGCTGCCGCTGCCGCCCGGATCATCGACCTTTCTGGGCGCGCCCCTGCTGCTATTTGCGCCGCAGTTGGCGCTCGGGGTCGCCAGCCCCTGGCTGCCAGCCGGGCTACGGGCGCAAAAGCTGGACATGGGCGTCCTGCGCGGCGCCTTCCTCAGGCTGATTCCGAGGGTGGAGCGGGTGGAGCGGGTATCCGCGGCCCGCCTGACCTTCCTGTTCGGCCCCATGGGCGACCGGATGATCGGCGTCTGCTGCACGGTGCTGGCCTTTGTGCTGATGCTGCCCCTGCCGCTGGGCAATCTGCTGCCGGCCGCCGCGATCAGCCTCTTCGCCCTGGCTCTGATACAGCGGGACGGGGTCTTCGCCCTGGCGGGCTATGCCGCGACGGCGGTGAGTCTGGGGGTTCTGGCGCTCGCAGCCGGGGTTATCCACAGGCTTTTCATCTTGGCCATAAGCAGTCTGTGACGCACTTGACACCAACCCGAGACAGGCGCGTTCTGGACGTTATGCAAGTCCAAGTCACCGGCAAACACGTCGATGTCGGAGAGGCCCTGCGTCTGCGGGTCACCGACGAACTCACCAGCAGCATTGGCAAATATATCGACCGCGCGGGCGGTGGAGCCGATGTTGTCGTCAGCCGCGAGGGCTACACCTTCAAGGTGGATTGCGCCCTGACCCTGGCCTCGGGGCAGCAGCTCCAGAGCCACGGCACCGGAACCGACGCCCACACGGCCTTCGATTCCGCCCTGCAGAAGATCGAAACCCGGGTCCGCCGCTACAAGCGCCGGCTGAAGGATCACCACCAGCAGGCCTTGGCCAAACAGGCCGAAACCGCCTCCTACTTCGTCCTGCGCACCCCTGAGGGCGAGGACGAGCCTGACTGGGACGAGACGGCCGGTCTGGGCGGCGACGGCGCGCCGGCGGCCATGGTCATCGCCGAAACCGAGCGGCCGATCCGCGAAATGACGGTTTCCATGGCGGTGCTTGAGCTGGACATGACCGGCGCTCAAACAATCGTGTTCAGGAACGCCGCGCACGGCGGTTTGTCCGTGGTATATCGCCGGCCCGATGGGAATATCGGCTGGATTGATCCCGAGCGCACGAAGTCGGTGAACGGATCGGGCTCCAACGGCGCCGCCTAGAGCGGCCCGTCGGACTCGTCTTCGCCGCGAACCGTGCCGGTTCGGACCCGTAGAACAGGCTTTCCGAAGCAAGCATGCAGATCGGCGATATTCTGGATCGCGGCGCCATTGCGCTGCGCGTGAGCGCGACCGACAAGCGCCAGGTCCTGGCGCACCTGGCCGAGCTGGCGGCGCGTAATTTCGGGCTCGAAGCCGGCGCGGTTCTCGACGCCCTAAGCGAACGCGAACAGGCCGGCTCGACGGGCATCGGCCACGGCGTGGCCGTGCCGCACGCCCGCATCGAGGGACTCGACCGCATTCGCGGAGTGTTTCTGCGGGTCGAACAGCCGGTGGCCTTCGAGTCCATCGACGACCAGCCCGCTGACTTGATCTTCGCGCTCCTGGCCCCGCCTGAGGCGGGCACCGAACATCTGCGGGCCCTGGCCCGGGTGTCGCGGATGCTGCGCAGCATCGACCTTCGCGAACATCTGCGTCAGGCGCGGACCCCCGACGCCCTGCACGCCCTGCTGGTGCAGGAACAGGCGCCCTCGGCGGCCTGAGCCGCTGGAGGCGCGCCTGAAGCGCCCCTTTTCCGATGTCGGCTGTTAGTGGACCGAGACCGGCGCCAGTTCGTGCGCCAGGGCCGCGGCCATGGCGGCGTTGCGGTCGGTCAGCACCGCCAGGCGTTCGCCGTCGGCCCGGTGGACCGCGTAGAAGGTCTGATCCGGATCCAGGTCCAGATGCATGGTCTCGCCCTGCACCGGAACGGTGGCCAGGATTTCCGCGGCCTTGACCGGGCGGACATAGACGAGGTCCGGGGCGCCCAGGGCGGCGAAAGCTTCAGTCGATAAGATCGGTGTCATGATGACCACCTCCACAGGTTCGCAACGCGCCGGACGCACGCCGGTTCAGCCGGGCGCCCGGCGTCTGCTCGGCCGCCACCGTGGGCCGGCCGAAGGGTTCACGGGACCGGAGCGGGCTTTTCAGCTCAGCCCGCTGTCCGGATGGGGATGCGCTTGACGACGGTCTCGGGCTCTGGACGGGCCAGGTCGATGTGCAGCAGGCCGTGTTCCAGGGTGGCGCCTTCGACCACCATGCCGTCGGCGAGTACAAAGGTGCGCAGGAAGCCCCGGGCGGCGATGCCGCGATGCAGATAGGCGTCCTCGTCCTTGGCGCCGTCGTCCTTGCGCGCCCCGGCGATGACCAGTTGGCGGTCCTCGACATTGACGTGCAGCTGGTCCGGCGTGAATCCGGCCACGGCCAGGGTGATGCGCAGCCGCCCTTCGCCGCAGTCTTCCACATTGTAGGGCGGATAGGCTTCGGCGGCGGCCTTGGCGGCGCGCTCTATGCGAGCGCGGGTGTGCTCAAAGCCGAGCAGAAACGGGCTGTCGAATACGATCGTCCGGGTCATCTGTCCTCGAGTCCTCGTCAGCAAGCGACTCCCCGAAAGCCCCGCCCGAAGGTCGGCGCGAGTCTTCCGGTTGACGATTATTTGGCGATGCGACGGCCCCGTTTCAATATCCGACCGCACAGTCCCTGAGCGACGGGCTCAGCGGAACAGCAGGACCGGGACCTTGCCGGTGCGCACCATGGCTGTGGTGGTGGAGCCGAGAAAAAGCTCGCGCAGCCGGGACTGGCCATAGGCGCCCATGACCAGCAGATCGCCCTGGCCCTGGCGCAGTTCGCGCTTCAGGGCGCCCTCCACATCCCCCTCCAGGGTCTTCACCGCCGAGCCGGACCGGCCCGCCAGCAGGTCCTGCGCCGCCTGCACGCGGGCGTCGCGCTGGGCGCCGGGATCGCCGACGATGGCCACGAGGATGTCGACGCCTGCGAAGGCCTGGCTCTCCAGAACATGGGTGAGCGCCTTGGTGGCGCTGGCGCCGCCGTCAAAGGCGACCACGGCGCGGGTGATGGGCATGAAGACCCGGGGCGCCACCAGGATCGGGCGGACGCTGCCGCGCACCACCCGCTCGACCTTGGCGCCCAGACGGCCTTCGTCGAAATTCCGGCCCTCCCCGCGTTTGCCGATGATCACCAGGTCGAAGTCGGCCTCCAGGTCGATGAGGGTCTGGGCGACTTCCCCGTGACGGTGGATCAGCCCCACCTCGGCCACGCCGGCCTCAGTCAGGCGTCGCGCGGCGCCCTCCAGCATGGCCCGGCCATGGGCCTGGGCGGCCTGAGCCCGCGCCTCATCGGCCTTGGTCAGCTGTTCCAGCAGGACCTCGCTGGCGCCCAGGCCGACGCTGCCGGACAGATCCAGGCCCGCCCCGGTCCCGGCCTCGTCGCGGTCGAGGACGTGCAGCACGTCGACCCCGGCGCCCAGCCGGGTGGCGAACCAGGCGGCATGGTCACAGAGGCTGGGGCCGTAGGTCGAGGCGTCAATGGCGCAAAGCAGCTTGGGCATGGACTAAATCCTCCTCAGTGGGCGCCGAGTTGGAGCTCGACGCCGTCCTTGTCGTGCAGGCCGAAGCGATCGACCAGGGTGGCGCTGGCGGCGTTGAGGCCGATGACCTCCACCTGCGCGCCCTCCCGGCGGAACTTGAGCACGGCCCGGTCCAGGGCGCCCACGGCCGAGATATCCCAGAAGTGCGCCTGGGACACATCGATCACCACATGCTCGATGACCTCCTTGAAGTCGAAGGCGGCTGAGAAGGTGTCGGCCGAGGCGAAGAAGATCTGGCCCTGCACGTCATAGGTCCGGGTGCGGCCGTCCTCGCTGAGGACGCTGCGCACCGCCACGATGCGGGCCACCTTGCGGGCGAAGAAGATGCCGCTGAGCAGCACCCCCACCAGCACGCCGCGGGCCAGGTCATGGGTGGCGACCACCACCACGACCGTCGAAACCATGACCACCGACGACGACCAGGGATGGGTCCGCAGATTGCGGATCGAGCTCCAGCTGAAGGTGCCGATGGAGACCATGATCATCACCGCCACCAGGGCGGCCATCGGGATCTGGGCGACCCAGGGACCCAGGACGACGATCAGGAACAGCAGGAACGACCCCGCCACCAGGGCCGAGAGCCTCCCGCGACCGCCGGATTTCACATTGATCACAGACTGACCGATCATCGCGCAGCCGCCCATCCCCCCCAGGAAGCCGGTGGCGAAGTTGGCGATGCCCTGGCCGCGGCACTCGCGGTTCTTGTCCGAGCCGGTGTCGGTCAGGTCATCGATGATGGTGGCGGTCAGCAGGCTCTCCAGCAGGCCGACCACAGCCATGGTCGCCGCATAGGGGAAGATGATCTGCAGGGTCTCCAGGGTCAGGGGGACCTGCGGAAGGTGCAGGAAGGGCACGCCGGTGGGCAGCTCCCCCAAATCGCCGACCCGACGGACGTCCAGGCCCATATAGATGGCCAGGCCCGAAAGCAGCACGATGGCCACGAGCGGCGAGGGGATGACCCGCGTCAGGCGGGGGAAGAGGTAGATGATCCCCAGGCCGGCGGCGACCATGGCGTAGGTCTGCCAGCCCACGCCGATCAGCTCGGGCAGCTGGGCCATGAAGATCAGGATGGACAGGGCGTTGACGAAGCCGGTGATCACCGAGCGCGACACATAGCGCATCAGCCCGCCCAGACGGGCGAGGCCGGCCCCGATCTGAAAGATCCCCATCAGCACCGTGGCGGCGAACAGGTATTCCACCCCATGGTCGCGCACCAGGTCGCCCACCAGCAGGGCGATGGCCGCCGTCGCCGCCGAGATCATGCCGGGCCGCCCGCCGGTGAAGGCGATGATCACGGCGATGGAGAAGGAGGCGTAGAGGCCGACCCGGGGATCGACGCCGGCGATCACCGAGAAGCCGATGGCCTCCGGAATCAGGGCCAGGGCCACCACGATGCCGGCCAGGACGTCGCCGCGCACATTGGAAAGCCAATCGCGCCGGAAGGTAGCGAGCAGAGTCATATGTTCGGATTTCAGTCGTTCAGGCCCAGCGCGAAGTGTGCGTCAGGGGGCCGTTCGTTGTCCGGGGGATAGGCGCCCGGCCGAGCCACCCGGCAAGCCGGGTCCGTCGATAGGGGCGGCTATGCCTTGGATGGACGAAGAAGGCAACCAGCAGACGCCTTCGTCAGACCGGCGCCCCACAAAAGGCGAAGGCCCGCAGCGTTAACTGCGGGCCTCCATGGTGGAGCTAAGCGGAGTCGAACCGCTGACCTCTTGAATGCCATTCAAGCGCTCTACCAGCTGAGCTATAGCCCCAGGTCCTGGGTTCTTCGGGCGGGCGTGCCCTCCCGAAGAGGCGCGGAACCTAGTCAAAGGTCTGGCGGCGATCAAGCACCATTTTCAGGGCTTGTCGCCGGGACCTCAATCTTCGTCCGGTTCGGGGATTCCCTCGATGTCGGAGTCGTCGAAATCCTCGTCCTCTTCCTCAAGGAAGGGCACGGCTTCGTCGTCGTCGTCCTCCAGGTCGTCTTCATCGCTGAAGCCGGCCAGATCGGCGTCGGGGGATTTCTTCTTGGCGACGCGTTCGACGGGCTCGGCGTCCTCGTCCTCGTCGTCCTCGACGGCGGTGTCCTCGATTTCGTCGATCTCAGGCGCGCTGACATCTTCGTCCTCGTCCTCGTCGTCGTCGCTGCGGGCCTTGACCTGATCTTCGGCCTCGGCTTCGGGCTCAGGCGCCGGCGCGCGACCGCGAACGCGGCGGTTCTTGACCGCCTCATCCGGATCGAATTCGGTATGGCACTTGGGGCACACAGCCGGCCGCTTGGTCAGGTCGTAGAACTTGGCCTGGCAGTTTGGGCAGACCTGCTTGGCGCCCAACTCTGGATTTGCCACGTGGGCGATCCCCTAAAGAGCGGTTTGTCAGAAGCCGGCTCCCTTGCCACGGGCCAGAGCGGCTGTCAAAAGCAAAGCCCCTCGGACAAACCCAAGGCCTTCAGGAGGCGTCCATTTCCATCACGGCGGCTGGACTGACCGCGACCCGCGGCGGCCCGCTGCGGGGCCGTGTGCGCGCTCCCGGCGACAAGTCCATTTCCCATCGGTCCCTCATCCTGGGCGCCATGGCCAGCGGGACCACCGAAATCACCGGCCTGCTTGAGGGCGAGGACGTCAAACGCACCGCCGCGGCCATGGCCGCGTTCGGCGCGCGGGTCGAACGCCTGGGGGCGGGCCGCTGGCGGGTTGAGGGCCAGGGCGGCTTTTCCGAACCCCTCGACGTGATCGACTGCGGCAACGCCGGCACCGGCGTGCGCCTGATCATGGGCGCGGCCGCCGGGTTTGACCTCAGCACCACCTTCACCGGCGACGCCTCCCTGCGCGGCCGGCCCATGAACCGGGTGCTCAAGCCGCTTGGCGAGATGGGCGCGACCTGGATCGCCCGGTCGGGCGGCCGGCTGCCGCTCACCCTGCGGGGCGGGAACCTGAAGACCATAGCCTACCGGCTGCCTGAGCCCTCGGCCCAGGTGAAATCGGCCGTGCTGCTTGCCGGCCTGCACGCCAAAGGCGGGGCCGTGGTGATTGAGCCCGAGGCCACCCGCGACCACACCGAGCGGATGCTGCGGGCCTTTGGCGCCCAGGTCGAGATCGCGCCGATGGACGACGGCGCCCGGCGCATCTTCGTCCCGGGCGGTCAGGCGCTCAGCGGGACGCAGGTGGTGGTGCCGGGCGATCCGTCCTCGGCCGCCTTCCCGCTTGTGGCGGCCCTGATCACCCCCGGCTCGGAGGTCACGGTGGAAGGGGTGCTGCTCAATCCCCTGCGCGCGGCCCTGTTCACCACCCTTCAGGAGATGGGCGCCGACCTGGTCATCACCAATGTCCGCGAGGCGGGCGGCGACCAGGTGGGCGACGTCACCGCCCGGCACTCGGCTCTGCGGGGCGTGGTGGCGCCGCCGGAGCGGGCGGCGGCCATGATCGACGAATATCCGATCCTCGCCATCGCCGCGGCCTTCGCCGAAGGCCCGACGATCATGCGCGGCATCGGCGAGATGCGGGTCAAGGAAAGCGACCGGATCGCTCTGACGGCGGCGGGCCTGGCGGCCTGCGGCGTCGGCGTGGAGGAAGAGCCGGAGGGCCTGATCGTCAACGGAACAGTTCGGGCCAACCATCCGGTGGCGGGCGGCGGCCGGGTGACCACCCACGGGGATCACCGCATCGCCATGGCGCACCTGGTTCTGGGCCTGGCGGCCGAGGCGCCCGTGAGCGTGGACGAGCCCGGCATGATCGCCACCAGCTTCCCGGGCTTCGTGGAAATGATGACTGGCCTGGGCGCGCAGATTCAGCCTGCGGACCTCGCGCCCGCATGAGCGGCGCCGGGGTGATCACCGTCGATGGGCCCGCCGCCTCGGGCAAGGGCACCATCGCTGCGGGCCTCGGCCGGCTCTACGGCCTGCCGGTGCTGGATTCAGGCCTGCTCTACCGGGCCGTAGGCGTGCTGCTGCAGCAGGCTGGCGGCGATCTCGGCGACGAGGCCGCCGCCGTAGCCGTGGCCCGGACGCTTCGGCCGGAGGCGCTGGACAATGACCTGTTCCGCACCCGCGGGGCTGGCGAGGCGGCCAGCCGGGTGGCCGTGCATCCCCAGGTCCGTCAGGTGCTGCTGACCCTGCAGCGGGACTTCGCCGCCCAGCCGGGCGGGGCGGTGCTGGATGGTCGCGACATGGGCACGGTGATCTGCCCGACCGCCGGGGCCAAGCTCTATGTCACCGCCCGTCCCGAGGTGCGCGCCGAGCGCCGCTGGCGCCAGCTGACCGGTCAGGGGGAGGCGGTCAGCCTGGAGGAGATCCTGGCCGACATCCGGGTGCGGGACGCGCGCGACTCGGGCCGCGCGACCGCGCCCATGGCGCCCGCGCCTGACGCCGTCTTGCTGGACACCTCGGAAATGACTATAGACCAAGCCGCCGATGCGGCCCGCCGCATCGTCGAGGCGGCGCGCGCCCGCCAGGCTCCCTGAACCGGAAGACTGGCCGAGCAAATCCAACCGCGCCTTTTCCTCGTGCGGCTGCGGGCAAATTCATGTCGTGAGGCTCGCCTCACGTTTTCGGTTGCAACCCCTAACCTGACGTCAGGACTCCGTCCTTGGACCGTGCGCGGCCAGGTGCCCGACGTCAATTCGAACGAAAGAACACTATGGCTGACGATATGAGCCTCTCCCCCTCCCGCGACGACTTCGCCGCCCTCCTCGACGAGTCGCTTGGCGGCCGTGACTTCATGGAAGGCACCGTGGTCAAGGGCCTGGTGGTGGGCATCGAAAAAGACTTCGCCATCATTGATGTGGGCCTCAAGACCGAGGGCCGCGTCCTGCTGAAGGAATTCGGCGGCGAAGACGGCAGCGCCGCCACCATCGCCGTCGGCGACACCGTCGAGGTCTTCCTCGAGCGCGTCGAGAACGCCATGGGCGAGGCGGTCATCAGCCGCGACAAGGCCCGCCGCGAGGAAGCCTGGACCCGTCTGGAAGGGGTCTACGCCCTGAACGAGCCGGTCATGGGCTCCATCGTCGGCCGCGTGAAGGGTGGCTTCACCGTCGATCTCGGCGGCGCCTCGGCCTTCCTGCCGGGCAGCCAGGTGGACATCCGCCCGGTGCGCGACGTCGGCCCGCTGATGGGCAAGGAACAGCCCTTCGCCATCCTCAAGATGGACCGTCCCCGCGGCAATATCGTCGTGTCGCGCCGCGCCATCCTGGAAGAAGCCCGCGCCGAACAGCGCACCGAGCTGGTGGCCCAGCTGCAGGAAGGCGAAGTCCGCGAAGGCGTGGTCAAGAACATCACCGATTACGGCGCGTTCGTGGACCTGGGCGGCATCGACGGCCTGCTGCACGTCACCGACATGAGCTGGAAGCGCGTCAACCATCCGAGCCAGGTGCTTGCGGTGGGCGACACGGTCAAGGTGCAGATCGTCAAGATCAACCCCGACACCCAGCGCATCTCGCTCGGCATGAAGCAGCTCCAGTCCGACCCGTGGGACGGCGTGGAAGCCAAGTATCCCGTCGGCGCCAAGTTCACCGGCCGGATCACCAACATCACCGACTACGGCGCCTTCGTGGAGCTGGAAGCCGGGGTCGAGGGCCTGGTCCACGTGTCGGAAATGTCCTGGACCAAGAAGAACGTCCATCCGGGCAAGATCGTCTCCACCTCGCAGGAAGTGGAAGTGGTCGTCCTGGACGTCGATCCGTCCAAGCGTCGCGTGTCGCTCGGCCTGAAGCAGGCCATGGCCAATCCCTGGGACGCCTTCCTGGAAACCCATCCGGTCGGCTCCACCGTCGAGGGCGAAGTCAAGAACGCCACCGAGTTCGGCCTGTTCATCGGCCTGGACAACGACATCGACGGCATGGTGCACCTGTCCGACCTGGACTGGACCGCGCCGGGCGAGGAAGTCATCACCCGCTACCAGAAGGGCGAGATGGTCAGGGCTCAGGTCCTGGACGTCGACGTCGAAAAGGAGCGTATCTCGCTGGGCATCAAGCAGCTGGCCGGCGATCCGATGGCCGGCGACGCCTACCGCAAGGGCCAGACCGTCACCGTCACGGTCACCGAGGTCACCTCGGGCGGCATTGAGGTGCGTCTGGGCGATGATGAAGCCCCGATGACGGCCTTCATCCGCAAGTCTGACCTGTCCCGTGACCGGGCCGACCAGCGCCCCGAGCGTTTCGCCGTCGGCGACCGCGTCGATGCGCAGGTGGCCAATGTCGACAAGGGCGCCCGTCGCCTGTCCCTGTCGATCAAGGCCCTGGAAATGGCCGAGGAAAAGGAAGCCATCGAGCAGTTCGGCTCGTCGGACTCCGGCGCCTCGCTCGGCGATATCCTGGGCGCGGCCCTGCGCGAAAAAGGCCAGCCCAAGGACTAACCGTCCTGGCCCTGCGCCTCTGAACTAGAGAAGGCCCCGTCCGGTTCGCCGGGCGGGGCTTTTTCGTGGCCGCATCTTCCGAAGTCCTGGACGCGCCCCGCATACAGCCTTGATCATCCTCAGGGACTCGCCCATGGTCCCCCGCCGAACCTGCGGAAAGTGCGATGATCAAATCTGAACTGATCGCCCGTCTGGCCGAGGAAAACCCCCACCTGACCCAGCGTGACATCGAGCGGGTGGTGGGCGTGGTCCTGGAGCAGATGATTGTGGCCCTGGAACAGGGCGGCCGGGTGGAATTGAGGGGCTTTGGCGCCCTGTCGGTCAGGGCCCGCGACGCCCGCTCGGGCCGCAACCCGCGCACCGGCGAACCGGTGGACGTCCGCGCCAAACACGTCCCCTTCTTCAAGAGCGGCAAGGAACTGCGCGAGCGCCTCAACGCCGACTGATCGGCGGGGCCTTCCAGCGGTCACCCCTCCCCACACCTAAGGAGCTTCTGGCGTGAGCATCGTCTCGGAATTCCGCGAGTTCATTTCCCGCGGCAATGTCATCGATCTGGCCGTGGGCGTCATCATCGGCGCCTCGTTCAACGCCATCGTCAAGAGCCTGGTGGACCAGGTGATCATGCCGCCCATCGGGCTGCTGACCGGCGGGGTGGATTTTTCGCGGCTCAAATGGATTCTGCGGCCGGAAAATCCGGAAACCGAAGCCGTGGAGCAGGTGGCGATCCAGTACGGAGCCTTCATCAACACGATCATCCAGTTCGTCATCGTCGCCTGGGCGGTGTTCCTGCTGGTCAAGCTGGTCAATTCTATCCGCCGCAAGGAGGCTGAAAAGCCGCCGGAGGCCCAGCCCGCGCCGTCCCCCACCGAGGTGCTGTTGATGGAGATCCGCGACCAGCTGAAGGCTCAGAACGGCGTCGGGTCGAAGACTCCGCCCACCCCCTGAATCTCTGCGGCGCCTTGCGGACACGGTCCCCGATCCCCTAATCGATCGGACATGAGCGCCCCCCGTATCGCCTCCAAGATCTGCGGCCTGTCCACGCCGCAGGCGGTCACCGCCGCTTTGGACGGCCAGGCGGCCTATCTGGGCTTCATCTTCTTTCCGGCCAGCCCCCGCAATATCGCACCTGAGGCCGCCGGAGCCCTGACCGGGCCGGTCCGCGGCCAGGCCCAGGTAGTGGCGGTGAGCGTCGATCCGTCCGACGCCCTCATCGACCAGATCATGACCCATCTGCGGCCCGACCTGATCCAGCTGCACGGCGCCGAGCCGCCGGCCCGGGTGGCGGCCATCGGCCAGCGGACGGGCGCTCGGACCATCAAGGTGATCCCAGTCTCGGAGCCTGGCGACCTGGCGGGCGTCGGCGCCTATGAGAGCGCCGCCGACCATTTGATGTTCGAGGGCCGCCCGCCCAAGGACGCGACCCTGCCCGGCGGCGTCGGCGCCCGGTTCGACTGGACGCTGCTGTCGGGACGCAGGTTTTCGCGGCCCTGGTTCCTGGCCGGCGGCCTTGATCCCTGGAATGTGACCGAGGCGATCAGCCTGTCCGGCGCGCCCGCCGTGGACGTTTCCTCTGGTGTGGAGCGCGGTCCCGGACTAAAGGACCCGGCCTTGATCACGGCCTTCCTGGACGCCGTGCGCCGCGCATGACGAGCTCTTTGCAAGGACGCGCAAGACGATGAACGCCCCGACGCACCCCCCGGCGCCGCCTGCGACGCCCAACGATTTCGCCGCCTATCCGGACGCCAACGGCCGGTTCGGCCAGTTCGGCGGCCGCTATGTCGCCGAGACCCTGATGCCGCTGGTGCTGGACCTGGAGGCCGCCTATCTGGCCACCAAGGAAGACGCCGCCTTCCAGGCCGAGCTGAACGGGCTGCTGACCCACTATGTGGGCCGGCCCTCGCCGCTCTATTTCGCCGAGCGCCTGACCGACCATTTCGGCGGGGCCAAGATCTATTTCAAGCGCGAGGACCTGAACCACACCGGCGCGCACAAGATCAACAACTGCATCGGCCAGATCCTGCTGGCCCGCCGCATGGGCAAGACCCGGATCATCGCCGAGACTGGAGCCGGCCAGCACGGGGTGGCCACGGCGACGGTCTGCGCCCGCTTCGGCCTGCCGTGCGTGGTCTATATGGGCGCCGTCGATGTGGCCCGGCAGCGGCCGAACGTGTTCCGCATGAACCTGCTGGGCGCCGAGGTGACCCCGGTGACCAGCGGCGCCTCGACGCTCAAGGACGCCATGAACGAGGCCCTGCGCGACTGGGTCACGAACGTGGAGGACACCTATTATCTGATCGGCTCGGCGGCCGGCCCGCATCCCTATCCGATGATGGTCCGAGACTTCCAGGCGGTGATGGGTCGTGAGATCCGCGAGCAGATCCTGGAGGCCGAAGGCCGCCTGCCCGACGCCGTGGTCGCCTGCGTCGGCGGCGGCTCCAACGCCATCGGCACCTTCCACCCCTTCCTGAATGACGAGTCGGTGCGGATCATCGGGGTCGAGGCGGCCGGCGACGGCATGGGCACCGACCGCCACGCCGCGGCCATCAATGGCGGCCGCCCCGGCGTGCTCCATGGCAACAAGACCTATCTGCTGCAGGACGCCGAGGGGCAAATCACCGAAGCCCACTCGATTTCCGCCGGCCTCGACTATCCCGGCATCGGGCCTGAGCACTCCTGGCTGCACGATGTGGGCCGGGCCCAGTACCTGACCTGCACTGACACCGAGGCTCTGGACGCCTTCAAGCTCTGCGCCGAGCTGGAGGGCATTATTCCGGCCTTGGAATCCTCGCACGCCATCGCCCGCCTGCCTGACATCGCCCGCGATGTGGGCAAGGGCGGGGTCGTGGTGATGAATCTGTCGGGCCGCGGCGACAAGGACGTGGCCACCGTGGCCGACCACCTGGGACGCACCATCTGATGAAATCCCGTATCGACGCGCGGTTCGCGGCCCTTAAGGCCGAGGACCGCGCCGCCTTCGTGGCCTATGTGATGGCCGGCGACCCGAACCGCGCCACGGCGCTGGAAATTCTCAAGGGCCTGCCCGCCGCCGGCGCCGACCTGATCGAGCTGGGCTTCCCCTTCTCCGACCCCATGGCCGAAGGCCCCCCCATCCAGAAGGCCGCCCAGCGCGCCCTGAAGGACGGCATGACCCTGAAGGGCGTCCTCGACCTGGCTGCTGAGTTCCGGCAGGGCGACGACACCACGCCGCTTATCATGATGGGCTATCTGAATCCCCTGGTGACCTGGGGCTTCGAGGCCTTCGCCCAAGCCGCAGCCCAGGCCGGGATCGATGGTCTGATCATCGTCGACTGCCCGCCGGAGGAGGCCGATCCCCTGGCCGACGCCCTGGACGCCGCCGACATCTCGCTGATCCGCCTGGCCACCCCGACCACGGACGACAAGCGCCTGCCGGTGGTCCTGCGGCGGACCTCGGGCTTTGTCTATTATGTCTCGGTGACCGGGGTGACCGGCGCCAAGGAGGCCGACGCAGAGGCTGTGCGCCCGGCCGTGGCCCGCATCCGGGCGGCCTCTGGCCTGCCCGTCGCTGTCGGGTTCGGCATCCGCACGCCCGAGCGCGCCGGCGCCATCGCCCAGGTGGCCGACGCCGCTGTGGTCGGCTCGGCCCTGGTGGACGAGGTGGCCGAGGCCCTGGAGCGCAACGAAGACGTGACCGCCCGGGTGCTTTCCAAAGTCGAATCCCTGGCTAAGGCTGTCCGCTCGGCCCGCACCGCCGCCCTTCCGGCCTAGACCCCAATCGAAATGGCAGATCAGAAGAACGAAAAGCCCGCCCGCCCCCAGGGGACCCAGGGCGGCTGGCTCTCCCGGATCGCCCCGGGCATCCGCAACGCCTTCGCCAAGCGCGAGACGCCGGAGAACCTCTGGGTCAAGTGCCCCGACACCGGTGAGATGATCTATCGGCCAGACCTGGAGGCCGCCCTGTGGGTGACCCCGTCGGGTCACCACATGCGCATCGGCGCCAAGGACCGGCTGACGATCACCTTCGACGATGGCGTGGTCGAGCGCATCGCCACCCCGCACGTCACCGAAGACCCCCTGAAATTCCCCGATGACCGGCCCTATGGCGAACGCCTGAAGGCCGCCCGCAAGGCCACCGGCGAACACGACGCCATGGCCATCGGCGTCGGCAAGATCCAGGGCCAGGAGACCGTCGTGGTCGTCCAGGACTTCGCCTTCATGGGCGGGTCGCTCGGCATGGCGGCCGGGGAGACCTTCATCAAGGCCGCCCATGAGGCCATCGCCCGGCAATGCCCCTTCGTCATTTTCACCGCCTCGGGCGGGGCGCGGATGCAGGAGGGGACCCTCTCCCTGATGCAGATGACCCGTACCACCCTGGCGGTGAACGAGCTGCGGGCCGCGGGCCTGCCCTATGTGGTGGTGCTCACCGACCCCACGTCGGGCGGGGTGACGGCCTCCTACGCCATGCTCGGCGACGTGCACCTGGCCGAGCCCAACGCCATGATCGCCTTTTCCGGCCGCCGGGTGATCGAGCAGACCATCCGCGAGATCCTGCCGCCGGGCTTCCAGCGTTCGGAATTCCTGGCGGAGCGCGGCATGGTCGACCGGGTGGTCAGCCGGCCGGACCTGCCGGCCATGCTGGGCTCGATCCTCAAGACCCTGATGCTGGGACGCGCCCGTTCCCGCGCCGCCTGACGCCGTCCCTCCCTCAAAGGCCCCGCCGCCCGAGCCCCCGCCATGTATGATCCGATCCGGGCCTCAGACGCGGTGATCGCGCGGCTGCGCGCCAATCATCCCAGCCTGATCGACCTGACCACCGGACGGGTGGAGCGCCTGCTGGGCGCCCTCGGTCACCCGGAGCAGAAGCTGCCGCCGGTGATCCATGTGGCCGGCACCAACGGCAAGGGCTCGACCGTGGCCCATATGCGCGCCATCGCCGAGGCCGCGGGCCTCAAGGTCCACGTCCTGACCTCGCCCCATCTGGTCCGTTTCGCCGAGCGCATCCGGGTGGCCGGCGAGCTGATCAGCGACGAGGCCATGGAGACCCTGATCAGTGAGGTGGAGGCCGCCAACGCCGGCGAGCCGATCAGCTTCTTCGAGATCACCACGGTGCTGGCCCTGCAGGCCTTCGCCCAGGTTCCGGCCGATCTCTGCCTGATCGAGGTGGGGCTGGGCGGCCGGTTCGACGCCACCAACATTTTCGAGGCCCCGGCGCTCAGCGTCATCACCCCTGTGGACTATGATCATCTGGAGATGCTGGGGCCGGAGCTCTCCAAGATCGCCTGGGAGAAGGCCGGGATCATCAAGGCCGGCCGCCCCGTCGTGGTCGCCCGCCAGATGGAGGAGGCGCTAGGCGCCATCACGGCGGAGGCCGAGTCCCTCGGCGCCCCCATGACCCTGATCGGCGCCGACGCGGACGCCTGGGAGGCCAATGGCCGCCTGCTGGTGCAGTGGGGGGAGCAGCTGCTCGACCTGCCGCCACCGGCCCTGTTTGGCCCCCACCAGTTCGACAATGCCGGCCTGGCGGTCACCGCCCTGCTGACCCTGGGCGATCCCCGCATCGACGAGGACGCCATGGCCCGCGGGGTGGCGTCGGCCCAGTGGCCGGCCAGGTTCCAGCGCCTGCGGGAGGGGGCGCTGGGCCAGATGGCGACCGAGCGCGGGGCGGTGCTGTGGCTGGACGGCGGCCACAACCCCCATGCGGGCGCAGCGCTCGCCCAGGCCCTGGCCAGGCTGACCGCCCGCGATCCTCGGCCCGTGGTGCTGATCGTCGCCATGTTCGCCCGCAAGGACGCCGTGGGCTTCTTCGCTCCCTTCGCCGAGCTTGCCCCCCAGGTGGTGGCCACCAGCTTCGACTCCCCCAACGCCGCCCCGGCGCAGGAGATCGCCGACGCCGCGAGGGCGGCCGGGCTCGCGGCGCAGACGGCGACCGACGTCACCGCCGCGCTGTCGGCCGCCCTGGCCCCGGAGGGCCCGGCCCCGCATGTCCTGATCTGCGGCGGCCTGCACTTCGCCGGCGAGGTCCTGGCCATGGACCCTGCGACCTGGCCCCGCTGACCGGCCAGGGCTCAGTCCTCGGACAGGCTCAGCACATTGCCGTCGGGGTCTGCGAACCAGGCGACCTTCGCCTTGCCGTCCGGGGCGGTCCAGATCCCGAGCTCGTCCTGACCCATGCCCTCATAGATGGTGAGGGTGACACCGCGGTCGCGCAGGGTCTGGACTACGGCGGCGATGTCCGCCACCTGCCAGCCGAAAACCGGGTGAGGATGGGGCCTGTAGTCAGGCAGGGCGGTCATGCGGATCAGGCCCGTATCCACTTCCAGAAAGTCGCCATAGGCGTCTGAGCTTCGCACTCTGAGGCCGAGCAGGTTGCAATAGAAGGTCAAGGCGCGCTCGCGATCGCTGACCAGAATAAAGGCGACGGGCAATCCAGAAATCACCGCACCCATCACGCCCTCTCCCACAGGTTGAAACGCCCACGCGCACCTTGGCGACCCCGGCAGAGCCCCGCAAGGGCCTCAGGTCGTCAGCTCCGGGGCGGGGTGGCCTGGACGGGCTTGCCGGGGTATGGGCCTTCCCATGGCGCGCACGAAACTGAATCCTGAGTTTCCGATCACGGTGGACGGGGACCCCTATGTCTGGCGGCTGCAGCGCCAGCCCCAGTGGTCCAGCGACGCGGCCGAGTGGCGCGGCATGGCCATCGCCGTGCGCCACGTGGAAGGCCAGCGGGAGGCGGTGGTGGAGTTTCCCCCCGGCCCGCAGCGTCGCTATGGCGCCCCACAGCTGCAACCCTCGCACATCCCCACCGATCTGGTGGCCCGCGCGATCACCTCGGCCATCGCCGCCGGCTGGGAGCCCCTGTCGCGGGGCAAGACGGTGGCCATTGTCGTCGACGCCGAAGGCCGCTGAGGGCTCGTCCTACGGGATCGTCCACCAGCGCCAGAGGATCAGGAAGAGTAGTCCGATCAGCAACAAGGGCCACCAGAGGCTGCGTCGCGGCCTCTCGGGCCGAACAGGGCGCGCGGCGGTCGCTCGCAGGCGGACCCAGTCGGTAGCTTCATCCTCATCGTAGACGAAGCCCGTATAGTGGGCGACCAGCTGCATGGGCACGTCGAACGCGAAATCGACGCCGTTCTCGTCCGCCTGCGCCTTGAGCGCCTTGGCTCCCAGCTCCGCCACGATGGCCGGGGGCGTTCCCTCCACGGCCAGGGGACGTGCCTCGTCGTCCGGGTCATGGGTCACTGACCATTCAAGCTGGCCGTTCCGATATCCGTGCGCATAGGAGTGCATGGGGATGGAGTACATCTCGCACCCCACGGCCATCTGGTCGGTGGTGGAAGCGGCCAGTTCGAGGTCGGTGGCCAGGTCCAGGTTCAGCTGACTGGTCACCACGATCCAACCCCCAGGAAAGGTGCGACAGCTATAGTCGCAATCCACCCAATCCCCCGTCGGCGCACCCGATATGGGTTCAAGCCCCAGCGCCGCCAGAACCACCTCCAGCTCGACGCCCTGCACCCCGATTAAGGTCGCCCTCATGGCGCAGTCGCTCCGGGCTCAGGCTGCGGTTGGGTCATTGCCCAGTCCCAAGGGAAGATTACTGAACTTGGCAGGCCAAGGGCGGCGCCAATATCCCGCGGGACCGAGTGGTCTACTCGATAGTTTTTGAGTTCAAGGGTGGCTTGTATTTGGCGCGGGCTTAAACGGGCTTTGCGCCCGAACTTCGATTCAATAAGTTCTTGCGGAAGCCCATTTTTGTATGTGCGCAGGTCAGGAAGCGTGTGGCCCCCACCCGGTAGTTTGTGCGCAGTTTTTTGTGTCGGACCAGTCTTGTGGCCGCGCACAAAATTTCTGACGCGCGAGAGTCGCTCCCCTGTCAGTTCCTTGGCCTTCATTGGCAAGCCATCAATGTGCCTCGCGACACCTGCCCCGACCAGCCCGCCGACAGTAGCCCCAGCTACGGCGGATTCTCTTGCCCTCGCAGCTGACTGCGTATTGAGGCCGCCATTCAGAGTGTCCTGAGCCACCGACTGGGTAAATCCGGCTGCGGCGCTGGCTTGGGCCACATTGCCCCGCCGAGCAGCAAGTGCGCCGAGTGTGCCTCCGACGATGGCGCCGCCATAATCGCCTGGTGTTCCAATCTTCCGATTCGTGACATCGTCCGCGGCTTGGCCAGCGACGCCGACGGCGCCGCCAGCCGCAGCTAGGGCGGCCGTCTCCCGAAGGATCAGCGGGGCTGCCTGCGCGATGCGAGCACCTTGTGCGGCGGGGACGAGCATCACCCCCAATCGACCAAGAACCGCGCCTGGGATAAGCACCTGCGCACCCACCCCTAGGACCTGGCCGGTAGCCCTTGCGGCGGGATAGTTTTGAGAGTCCTCGGCGTCCCGCGCCCGCTCACGGTCCATCCTTTCCTGATACGACGCCGCGATGTCCTTTCCCTGCACGGCGTCGCCCAGGGCGCCCGCTCCAGCAACAAAGTGGTCCCCAAGGCCGAGCGTGAACGCATCCTGCGCCCCGCGAGCGCCAGCGTTTAGGTGCGCCAACATCTCTTGAGTCTTGTGCCCAGGGGCTGGGAGGGGAGGCGCAGGCGGTGCGGGCCGTGTGCGAACGGCGTGCGTGTTAGCGGCCGGACGCGGGGAGGGCGAAACCGTCCGCGGCGTGAGACGGCTCGCGCTCGCCTCGACGACGCGCTCCACCCCCGAAACCACATTAGCGCGAAGGGCTCGCGCCGCGTTGTCGGCTTGCCGACGGCGCGCCTCCGCCGCTTGCTCTAGGTCTGTGACGCCCTGCTTGAGTTCGGCTTCGCGCGCCGCGATCCACCCGTTGATGTCGCCCACGCCACGGCGCAGGGCTCCCTGGAAGTCTCTCAAATCCTGCTCCTCGAACGGCCCCTTGGGCAAGCCTCACGCTTGACGAGTGCTGACAGGGAAATGCTACCACGCCGAAGCTTGCGCGCAAGAACAAAAGTGGAACAGTAGGGTGGGGCGGTCGCCCACCTAGGCCCAGAGGTCGCCCACGCAGCGGCCGCGGGACGGCAGGTCTTCGAAGGCGCCCAGGCCATCGAAGTGGTCGATGGGCAGGTGCCCGACCTCGTCGGGCGGCGCCAGCCGGAGATTGACCGCCATCCGCCGCCGGCCGTCTGGCCGCGGGCGCAGGCCCCGCCAGGCGAGCACGCAGGCGCAGGCGGGGCAGAACAGGATCTCCAGGGCCGGGTCGGCCTTGCCAGCGCGGCGATAGGACGAGGTCGGTCCGCTGAGCGCGATCCGCTCGCCCTCATAGTCATAGGCCCACAGAGTCCCATAGCGGCGGCACAGGGTGCAGTTGCAGGCGGTGACCCCGCCCGGGTCCCCCTCCAGGGTCCAATGGCTCTGCCCGCAATGGCATGATCCGGTCAGCATGAGGTTCAGCCCCGCAGGATCTTGGCCATCGCCTTGCCGCGGGCCAGTTCGTCGATGAGCTTGTCCAGGTAGCGGATCTCGCGCATCAGCGGATCGGCGATCTCCTCCACCCGCACGCCGCAGATCACGCCCTTGATCTGCGCCCGCGCCGGGTTCATCGCCGGCGCCTGGGCGAAGAAGGTCCGGAAATCCGACTGGCCCGCCAGCTGGGCCGCAAAGGCCTCGGGGCTGAAGCCGGTGAGCCACAGGATGATCTCATCGACCTCGGCCCTGGTGCGGCCCTTGCGTTCGGCCTTGGCGACATAGTGCGGATAGACGCTGGCGAAGCTCGTGGTGAAGATGCGGTGTTCGCTCATCAGGGTGCTCTCAGGGGCTTGGGCGTCCGACCCCGGGCCTGTCGGTTCTCGCCGGGGTCATTCGTCCTGGGTCCACGGACATCTGAAGGGACTGCGACATGACTGACAAGCCGCTCAAGGGGCCGGCCGCCTACTTCCCGTCCATCGAGAAGACCTACGGCCGGCCGGTCGCCGAGTGGCAGGCCCTGGTGCGGCGGCGCTATCCGGCCAAACACATGGAGCTGGTCGCCATGCTCAAGACCGAGCATGGCCTGGGCCATGGCCACGCCAACGCCATCGTCGCCCAGACCCTGGCGGAGGATAAGGGCTGAAGCGTTGCGGCCAGAGGTCTCCTCCCCGACCGCTCAAGCCCTAGGCGCAGGGTTGCGTCTCGCCGCCGCCCAGGTCGATGCGGAAGCAGTGCTCGTGGCCGTTGGCCAGGTCGCAGACGACCACCTGGATCTCCCCGAGGGCGTCGGCCGGCGGGTGGAAATCCTCCACATAGGCGATGGCGGCGGCCTCAAACGAGGCCTCCTCCACGATTCGTGCGGGGTGGTCGTCCTGCAGGGCGTGAACGCTGTAGCGGCGCGAAAGCTCTTGGGTCTGCGGCATGGTCATCTCCTGCCCCGGGAGAACGTGCGGGGGCCGGAAAGGATTCGTGAGCGCCCCGGCCCGCCTCAGGCCAGCTCGAACTGCCCGACGCGCCGACGCAGTATGGCCTCGGCGTCGGCCATGATCTTGTCGATCAGCTCCTTCACCGTCGGGATGTCGTGGATCAGGCCAGCGACCATGCCGCAGGACCAGCCGCCGGCGTCCATGTCGCCGTCGCGCATGATGGCCGGATAGACGCCCGCCACTTCCGGGGCGATGTCGGCGAAGGTGATGGCGGCGCCCATCTCCTTCTCCTTGGCCAGCAGGCGCTCCACGCCCGCATTCACTAGCACCCGCTCGGTGTTGCGCAGGGGCCGCATGATCAGCCGGGTGTCGAGCTCGCTGGCCTCCACCAGGGCCTGCTTCACATTGGGGTGCACCGGCGCTTCCTGGGTGGCGATGAAGCGGGTGCCCATATTGATCCCGTCGGCGCCGAGGCAGAGCGCCGCGGCCAGCGAGCGGCCATCGGCCATGCCGCCCGAGGCCAGGAAGGGGATCTCCAACTCCTCGGCCGCCCGGGGCAACAGGATGAAGTTCGGCACGTCGTCCTCGCCCGGATGGCCGCCGCATTCAAAGCCGTCGACGCTGACCGCGTCGCAGCCGATGGCCTGGGCCTTCAGCGCGTGGCGTACCGCCGTGCACTTGTGGATCACCTTGATGCCCGCCTCCTTCAGGGCCGGCAGGTATTTCTGCGGATTGTTGCCCGCCGTCTCGACGACCTTGACGCCCGACTTCACGATGGCCTCGACAAAGCCCGGATAGTCCGGCGGCGTCACCGAGGGCAGGAAGGTGAGGTTCACCCCGAACGGCTTGTCGGTCATCCCCCGGCACCGCGCGATCTCGGCGGTCAGCTTTTCCGGCGTCCCCTGGGTCAGACCAGTGATGATGCCCAGCCCGCCCGCATTGGACACCGCCGCGGCCATCTCGGCGAAGCCCACATAGTGCATGCCGCCCTGGACGATCGGATGCTCGACGCCGAGCAGGTCAGTGATGCGGGTCTTCATGGTCGGCTCCTCCCGGGGGCGTGTGTTTGTTGGGGCGGAGTCGTGGCCGGAATGGGGGACGTGCGCAAGGGTGAGCGTGGAGGGTGTTGCGCGGCCGAGCTGGTCTGGGGTCGAAGCCAACGAGGGAATCGTCTGCACTCGTCAATACATCTATAGTCTCAGGGTCGAACGTTGCCATTGTTGCCGACAACGCGACCCTCTCTACGCGTAGCGCATTCGCGGCCGAATCCTGATGGGCTGTAGGGAAGCGGGCTGTTCTCCTGCACTTTGAATCCGAGAATCACGGCCGGGTCAGCGCCTTCCCATGACGTCTTCGACGAAAATTCCGATCCCGCTGGAGGGCAAGGACTTCGAGCGCAAGTGCGTACCGCTGTTCGCTGGCCTGCTCGCCGATCCGAACGCCAAAATGGTCGGCACCAATGGCCAAGGTCAGAAAGGCCTCGACATCCTGGCCAGGCGCGATCGAGATCCGCACAGGCCAGTGGGTGTCCAGTGCAAACTGCGAACCCGCGGAGACAAGCTGACTGAGATAGAGCTTCGTAGCGAGGTGGCGGCAGCGCTCGCAGTAAGGCCACCGCTCGTTGAATACTACATCGTCACGACGGCGCCCGATGACACCGCGTATGACCTGCTGGCGGTGCAACTCTCTCAGGAGCAGGCGGATCTCGGCCGAATAATCGACATCCAAATCTGGGGCTGGGACACCCTGCAGCAACGGATTCACGCCGACCCCAGGGCTCTGAATGCCTTCGATCCCGGCCACAGCGCGGCCACGGACGAGATTCTGCAGGTGACAGCCCAGACGGCGCAGACCGTCACAACCATCCGCGATCAGAGCGGGGACACGGCTGTTCTGGTTCAGGAGATGCACGCGATCCTGACCATCGGCGACACCAGCCGAGGCGGGGAACTCGAGGATCATCTCGACGCGGAGATCGACCGCTACCGCGACCTCATCAACGGCGGTCAAGCGCGGACGGCCCTGAATCTGCTTGAAAGCCTCAAGGGCCGCCTTACCCCACAGGCCTCCCCGAGAATCCGCGCCCGCGTGGCCGCCAACCTCGGTTGGGCCAAGCTTCAGTTAGACGACGATCTGGCTGGAGCACGACTGTTGCTCGACGCCTACGCGATCAACCCCGACGATCCGAAGACCATCGCCAACCGCATCTTTGGCATGATGATGACCGGCGATATCGCCGGAGCGCTAGACTTCGGCCAGGAGGCCCTGGTCAAAGATCCAACCAACGCCGGCGTGGCCGCAATGCTGTTTCAGGTTGCGGTAAAATCGGACGAAGCATTCGAGCCGCTCGACGTGGTCCCCGCTGAGCTCCTTGAGGATAAGAACGTCCGCCTCCACCGCGTCAACCACGCGCACTTCAAGCGGCCGAAGGCAGAATGGCGGCGACTGGCCCGGGAGACCTATGAGGCCCTGCCGGACAGTGACACGGCCGAGCAATGGGCCGCTGAAGCCTTATTGGACGAAGCCTTCGAGGCTCGCGGATTCGAGCTACACCCGATCCCGCCCCGAGGGCCGTGCCCGATGCTGTGCGAAGCGGTCCGCCTCTTGGGCCGTCAGTGGGATCGGGTGCGGGGGTACGAAAACGCAGGCCAGCCAATCTATGTGGGCCTCGCCGTGAATCTAGCCAATGGCCTGCGGGCCATCGGGGAACTAGCGCGTGCTCAAGCGGTGATCGAGGACGCCGTTCTGGGCGCGCCAAACCATGGTGACGCTCGCGTGACCGCGGCGTCCGTCGCCCTTGAGATGGGCAAGCCAGAGACCGCGCTTGTTCATCTAAAGGCAGTCGAAGACCTGGGGTCAAAGGCCGTCCTGCTGCTCATGGCTTGGGAACGCTTGGCTAGCTGGAGTGAGATCATCGCGTTCGCCACGCCTGAGCGGCGCGCCGATATTGCGCCGGCCGAGTTGATCACCTTCGACGCTCTTCTGTTCCGGGCCAGTGTCCACAACTCGGCACCCAATGAAATCGACCGCTTGGGTGAACAGTTGCTGGCGCAATGGCCTAAGAGCATCGGTGCCCGAGTTGTGGTTGCGGATGCCATCCGTCGATACGATTCAAGGCGGGCCGGCGAGATGGGGCGCGAAGCTGCTGGTCTACTGAGTTCCGAGACATCCTATGCTGACCGGATGATGCTCGCCCAGCTTGCAAGTGAGCTCGACGATTTCGAGGTGGTTATCTCTGCGCTGGATGGCCACGTTGACGTGACCAAGCCCTCCAACCGGCTGTTGCGGCTGACTTTGGCCTTTGCAAACGCTCCAGTGCGGCCGAGAACGCACGTCTTCTTCCAGAGCCTTTCGGATGAAGTCGTCGCATTGCCGCGGTTCGCGCGACTTATCGGGGTCGGTGAAGCCGCCCGCGGCGATCTAGTAACGGCCGAACGGTTTCTGCGAGTCGCCGTCGAAGGCGACGCTAGTGATGCTCGCGCCCACTTGGTCCTGGAGAGCGTGCTCCTCCGACAGGACCGGGAAGACGACGCGCGAGACTTCGTGCTCGGAGTCGATGAGGCCGCTCTAGATGGCGACCCCGTGGACCACATGCAGTGGGCATACTCCCTTTCCCGCGCCGGAGCGGTCGATAGGGCGCTCGCCCTCAGCTACCGCACAGCACGCGACAATCGTGCCAATCAGGAAGTTGCAACCGCCTACCCGGGCTTAGTCTACGGGGCAGATATTCCCGCGCTGACCACAGCCGTCGAGACCAATTCGGACGGGAGTCTGAACATCTGGTTTGATCTCGAAGGCGAGGACTGTCCCGACGTCTCTGGTGTTATCGAGACTGAATGTCTCGGAGCTTTGGATCGTTACGCGCCCGACCACCCATTGGCGCTCGCCATTAAGGGCAAGAGCGTAGGCGATACGATCTCATTGCCGAGGCAGTATGGTCCGGATCGGCACTACAAGCTTCGAGAAACGAAGCCGAAGTACGTATGGCTGGCGCATGACATCCAGTCCAAACACGCCACTCGGTTTCCCGAGTCGACAGACCTAATCGAGATTACGGTCAAAGACGACGACATCAGTCCTGTTCTTGAATTCATCAAGGATCACTCCGAACAGAGCAGGCGGATCAAGCATGCCTACGTAGATAATGCTGTCCCGATGGCAATGGTCGCCGCCATCGCCAAGATCAACGTGATCGAGCTTGCCGATCAGTTTCGGGCCGAGGGCGTCGGCCTGCGCACATGCATTGGGACCCACGAAGAACGAAACGACGCGATCAAGGCTACCTTACGCGCGCGCAAGCAAGGTGCGGTTATCGACCTGTTGACCGCGTGGACGCTCTATCGCCTTGAAATGCTTGAGTTGGCCAAGGCCTATTTTGGGCGGCTCCTGCTTCCGCGCAGCGCCGTGGACATGCTGATCGAGCTGCGCGCCAAAAGCGCCTTCCACACGCGCTCGGAGTTTATGACTCTGACGTACGTAGATGACCAAGCCTACCGCGAGATGCACACGCCGGAGGAGGCGGCCAGCAATGTTGAGACAATAAGAAAAGGGCTCAATCAGATCCTCGCCCATTGCGAGATCATGCCGACCGACGGTGCGGACGATCTGCTGGCACATGACGACCACTTCACCCGGGATCATGTCGCTCAGGTGCTGGATCCGATGATTCTGGCGCGCCAGCACGGCATGGTCCTGATGTCAGAAGACCTGCATCTGCGCCAGTGGGCACTCGGAATCGGGGTGCCATCGGCGACTTGGCTGCAGCCCTTTATCGCCCTGGCTACGGATGCCGGTCTGACGACGCGCACCCAGTATGCCCGCGCGGCGGCCCAGCTTTGCTACCTTCGGCACAGCGTTGTCTGGCTTGAGCCGGAGTCTCTGATCGAGATCCTGCGCCTGAAGGACCGGCCCGCGGAGGCGCTGTTCGACGCAGCCCTTACTCAGCTCTTTCACGACGGTGCGGACCTAGCCTCTCACCACAGAGTGGCGATCCTTTTCTTGGCCAAGGTGGCCGGCGTCGACCAAGGGTTGAACGCTGATCGTGCCGCGCGGGCGATTGGCAAGATGCTGAGCCGGATGACTGAGGGGAGGGACGACTGGCGCTTGATGCTACGGGAAGTTGAGCGCCTGTTATTTATCGCGGCCCAACAGATTAGTTCTGCGGAAGAAGCATGGAGATATCTCCGCAGCTGGGTGGTTGGTCACTTTCTGAATATCGATTTTGATGCGCCGGAACCGGAGGTCGAAACCGGATCGCTACATCCCGCTCACCAACGAAGTCCGAGGCGGACGCATCCGAAACTTGACGGCTGACTCTCGCTTCCCAGCCAGCTTCGCGCACAAACAAAAAGGGCCGGCTTTCGCCGACCCTTCTGCAACCCCTCAGGCCTCAGCCCGACCGCCTTACGCCGCCGGCTGAACCCCGGCTTCGGAGAGCCATTCGAGGATCTTCTGCTTGGGCATGGCGCCGACCTTCATGGACGACATCTGGCCGTCCTTGAACAGCATCATGGTCGGGATGCCGCGGACGCCGTAGCGCGAGGGGGTGGTCGGGCTGTCTTCGATGTTCAGCTTGGCGATGGTGACCTGGCCGGCCAGGTCGTCGGAGATCTGCTCCAGGGCCGGGGCGATCTGCTTGCAGGGGCCGCACCACTCGGCCCAGAAGTCCACCAGGACCGGGCCTTGCGCCTGCAGCACGTCTTTCTCGAAGGAGTCGTCGGTGACGGTGACGGTGCTCATGGGAAGCTCCTTTTGCGATCCGGCCACAACGCGCGCCGGCCGCCTCTTGATCAGCGATGTAAGGCCCTGAGGGCGGACGATCAACTCCTCGACCGGAGTTCAGCCAGGGCCTGAGCCATCAGGAATTCTGGAACCGCCATCAGCTTCGGACCATCGGTCCACACCAGGGCGGCTTCGATGGCCCGGCCGGGGAAGACCTCGGCCAGCACCGCGGCATAGACCGCCATCTGGCGGATATAGGCCGGATCGGCGTCCTCGATGGCGGCGGGCGAGGGGCGGTTGGTCTTGAAGTCGGCCACCAGCACGCGGTCGGGGCGCACCACCAGGCGGTCGATGCGGCCGGAGATCTGCAAGGCTTTCGGCAGGGCCGCGGCGGTCCCGGCGATGGCCACCTCGGCCCGGCCGTCGGCGGCGAAGACCTCGGCGAACTGGGGATCGGCCAGGACGGCCAGCGCCGCGCCGGCCATCTCGGCCCGCTGGTCCTCGGTCAGGTCCGGCTCGCGGGCGAGGATCGCGGCGGCCGCGGCGTCGCGCTCGGCCAGGGGCAGGTCGGGCAGGATCTGCAACAGCCGGTGGATCAGCTCGCCCCGGCGGAAGCGGCCAAGCCCCCCGACCCGGGCCAGGGGCGAGGGCGCCAGGATCTCCTCGGCCTCGCCCAGGTCCGAGGGCGAGGCGAAGCGGGCCAGGGGATCGACGGCGGCGTCGGCCCGCGCCCAGGCCGGCAGGGGGGCGGTGGTCGGGGCGTCGGCTTCGCCCCGGCCCAGCACCTGCGGGTCCTCGCCGAACCGCCGCGCCTCCACCTGGCCGCAGGCGGCGGGGCGCAGGTGGGGACCGACCATCTCGTGGGCGAAGCCGGCCTGGATGGCGGCCCACCAGCCTTTCAGGTTCTCTTCCTTGGTCTTGGCGGCGATCCGGCCGCAGATCACCAGCCGGTCGCGGGCCCGGGTGAGCGCCACATAGAGCAGGCGATAGGCCTCCTCCTCGTCCTTGCGGGCGCGCAGCTCCCGCGCCGCGGCCGAGGCCGCGCAGTCCTGGGCCTTGGACGGACACCAGAGGAAGCCGCCGTCTTCGGTCTCCAGCAGCGGGGAGCCGCGGCCCAGGCCCGACAGGGTGGTCTCGGGCAGGAAGACGATGGGCGCCTCCAGCCCCTTGGCGCCGTGGGCGGTCATGACGCGGACCTCGTTGCGGGCCGCCTCCATCTCGCGCTTGACGGTGATGTTGAGGCCGGCCAGCGCGTCGGCCAGGCCCTCAAGATCACACACGCCGCGCTGTTCGGCGGCCTGGGCCTGGGCCAGGAACTCGTCCAGGGCGTCCTCGGCCTCGGTCCCCAGCCTGCGCACGATCCGCTGGCGCATGGAGGCGCCGGCCTCGTCCCGCAGGGTGAGCAGCCGGCCATAGAATTCGAACGGCCGCCGCGTCCGCGCCTCGTCCTGGGCGGCGTTCAGGAAGGCGAGCGCGTGGCCCCAGTCGGGGCGTTCGGCGGCGCGGGCCTGCAGGGCGCTCCACAGGTCGCCGGGCTTGCGGGGCTTGGCGAGCGCGTAGAGGGCCTCGTCGTCCAGGCCGCAGAAGGGGCTCTTGAGCAGGGCCGCCAGGTTCAGCTCGTCCTGCGGGAAGAGCACGAACCGGGCCACGGCCAGCAGGTCATCGAAGATGATGTGTTCCGACAGCGCCAGCCGGTCGGCGCCGGCCACCGGCACGCCCCGGCGTTTCAGCGCCCGCAGGATGTCCTCGAACAGCGCCTTGCGCCGCCGCACCAGGATCAGGACGTCGCCATAGCGGGCCGGCCGCCAGGCGCCGCGGGTCCCGTCGGGTCCGTCCAGATCCTTGTCGAACACCCCATCGCCCCGGGCCACCAGGTCTTCGATCTCGCAGGCGATGTTTTCGGCCAGGCGGCGGTTGGCGCTGGCCGGGCCTTCCACGTCCAGCGGCGCGTCCCAGGCCTCGCGCTCCTCGCCCTCGGGCTCGCGCTCCAGGGGCCAGAGATCGACGCAGCCCCGGTGGTGGCGACGCATGGGGATGTGGCGCACGGCGTCCTCGCCCCGGGCCGGCGGCACGCCCCCTTGGGTTTCAGGCGCGGAGAAGACCGCATCGACGAAGCTCAGCACATCGACCGTGGAGCGCCAGGAGGCGGCCAGCGGCACGCTTTGCGCCCGCGCGCCCGCGTCCCGGATGCGGGCCAGATAGGTCTCGGTCTCCAGGCGCAGGCGCTCGGGCGCGGCGCCCTGGAAGGAGTAGATCGACTGTTTCTCGTCGCCGACCACGAACAGGCTGCGCAGGGCCTGACGCTCGCGGCCTTCGCCGGCGAAGAACTCGGCGGTCAGCGCGCTGAGGATCTCCCACTGTTCCGGGGCGGTGTCCTGGGCCTCGTCCAGCAGGATGTGGTCGATCCCGCCGTCCAGCTTGTAGAGCACCCAGGCGGCCATGGGCCGCTCGGCCACCAGGGCTCGGGTCTTCTCGATCAGGTCGCCGAAGTCGAGCGCCCCGGCGGCGGCCTTCTCCTGGCCGTAAGCCGTCAGATAGGCCTGGGCCAGGACCAGCACATAGGCGCTGTCCCAGGCGATGTTGGCGGCCCGCACCTGGTCCCGCGCCGTGGCCAGGCGGTCCTGCTCGTCCAGCAGGGCCTGGCGCAGGGGCTCGGCTGAGGCCAGGGCCTTGGTCTTGGCCACCCAGGTCGCCGGCGTGCCCTCGCCCCCTTGGGTGAACAGGGCCTTGAGCGCATCGGAAAGCGTGGCGTGCGGGTCGGCGGCCACGGCCGAGAGCGTCTGGGAACAGGATTGGTCGGTCTTGCCGCCCAGGGCCAGGACCTCGGCCGCCTCCCGCCAGAGCGCCCGGTCGAGCTCGGCCATGGCGGCCGCCGCCACGGCCTCCGGATCGGCCTCACCGTCGAAGCCGCAGGCGTCCCAGATCCAGGCGAGCGCGCCCTCCAGCCCGCCCTGGCGATGCACAAAGGCGTCCAGCGCCCCGCGGCGGGCCTCGAAGGTGGCGAACATCTGCTCGAAGGCGCGGAAATCCAGGCTCACCGACAACCGCGCATAGGCCTGGGCCACCGCGCCGGTCCCGGTCAGCGCATGGCGGGCCACGTCCTGGCGGGCGGCCCGGGCGATCAGGGCCGCTGCCGGATCGTCCATCACCCGGAAGCCCGGCGAGATGCCCGCCTCCAGGGGGAAGCGGCGCAGCAGCTTCTCGCAGAAGGCGTGGATGGTCTGGATCTTCAGGCCGCCCGGCGTCTCCAGGGCCTGGGCGAACAGGGCCCGCGCGGCCGACAGGCGGGCGGCGTCATAGGAGTCGGGCCTGCGGCCCTCCAGCTTGGCGAGCGCTGCGCGAAGGGCTGTGTCATCGCACACCGACCACTGGCCCAGCAGGTCGAACAGGCGCCGCTGCATCTCAGCGGCGGCGGCCTTGGTGTAGGTGACACACAGGATGGCGGCGGGCGCGGCGCCGGCCAGCAGCAGGCGGGCCACCCGGTCGATCAGGGTCTTGGTCTTGCCCGAGCCCGCATTGGCGGTGACGAAGGCCGACAGGTCCGGATCAGCCGCCGTGCGCTGGGGATCGATGTCGGTGAGGGTGCTCATGTGTCGCCCTCGCCGTCTTCGCCGCTGGTGGACCATTCGAACACCCGGGCCAGGTGGGCGTAGTCGCCGGCATAGTCGTGGACGAACTGCGGGGCGGTCCGCGACAGATAGGCCCGCTCGGGATCGTCGAACTGGACCAGCAGGCTCAGGGCGCCGGCCAGGGCCTGCTCGGCGGCGTCATGGCTCTCATCGCCGGCCGCCCCGCGGATCTCCACCTTGCCGGCGGGCCTGCGGCCGGTGACCTGCAGATAGACGAGGTCGCCGGGGGGCCTGGCCGGCACGCCCTCGAACCCGCCCCGGGCGACGATGGCCGCCGTCAGGGTGAGTTGGGGCGAAAAGCCGGTCTCGACCATCTTCTTCGAGGGCGCCTGGCCGGTCTTGTAGTCGAGGATGTGGGCGTAGCCGTCCGGGCCGGTCTCGATCCGGTCGGCCTTGGCGGTCAGGGTGAAGTCGCGCAGGCCCGCGCGGACCGTGATCTGACCGCCCGCCTCCACATGGATGTCACGGCCATCGGCCCGGCGCTCGGCCTCCAGGGCCACCACCCAGGCCGCCGCCTCCTGGGCGAGCGCCTGCTCGCGGGCCAGGGATTCCGGCGGCGCGCCGGCGGCGACCAGGGCCTCCAGATACAGTTGAGCGAACTCCCGGGCCGGCTCCGGCGGCAGGGCCTTCGGATGGCGTTTGGCGAAGATTTCGAAGGCCTCGTGGATGGCCGTGCCCCGGGCGCGGGCCTCCACCGGCTCGTCCGGGCGTTCCAGGCGGTAGAGCTTCAGGATATCCCGGGCCCAGACGGCGTAGGGGTCCCGCGTCAGGGACTCGATCCGGGTGACGGCGAACTGGGTCGGCCGATCGGCGACCGGCGGGGAGGG
>TARA_R100000935_G_scaffold54406_1_pt1 | contig 52761 bp, 42 predicted proteins | sample TARA_R100000935 | Tara Oceans TARA_R100000935 (sample SAMEA2621502) | marine metagenome | biome: marine biome (ENVO:00000447); feature: surface water layer (ENVO:00002042); material: "saline water (ENVO:00002010), including plankton (ENVO:xxxxxxxx)" | depth 5 m
GATGGGGTGAAGGTGCCCCATCAACCATTAAATCCGTATACCCATTTTTGTTTGGTGATGGAGAGAGCAATGAGTAACGACCTGACCATTCAGCGCACCGCCGAAGCGGTGGAATCGCCGCTGGTGATCAACAGCATTCTGGAATCCGGCGTGCGTAACGCTCCCGAGCAGGAGATCGTCTACGCGGACCAGCGTCGCATGAGCTACCGGGATCTGGAAGAGCGGGTCAACCGGCTCGCCGGCGCGCTGGCGGAGTGCGGGGTCAAGCCCGGCGACACCGTGGCGGTGATGGACTGGGACACCCACCGTTACCTGGAAGCGTTCTTCGCCATCCCGATGATGGGCGCGGTGCTGCACACGGTGAACGTGCGCCTGAGCCCGGAACAGATTCTCTACACCCTGAACCACGCCGAGGACGACGTGATTCTGGTGAACCGGGAGTTTCTGCCGGTTCTCGAAGAGCTGAAAGACCGCATCGAAACCGTCAAACGCTATGTGCTGCTGGACGACGAAGGCGGCAACCTGGATTCCCAACTGGACATCGCCGGCGAGTACGAAGCCCTGCTGCAACAGGCCCCGGCCCAATTCGATTTCCCGGAGCTGGACGAAAACACCCGCGCCACCACCTTCTACACCACCGGCACCACCGGCCTGCCCAAGGGCGTGTACTTCTCCCACCGGCAGCTGGTGCTGCACACCTTCGCCGGCCGCGCCGCGCTGTCCGGTTCCGGGCATGGACGTTTCAACCAGGACGACGTCTACATGCCGATCACGCCCATGTTCCACGTGCACGCCTGGGGCGTGCCCTATGTGGCGACGCTGCTGGGCGTCAAGCAGGTGTACCCGGGCCGCTACCTGCCGGAGACCCTGCTCAAGCTGCTGGTCACCGAGAAAGTCACCTTCTCCCACTGCGTGCCCACCATCATCCAGATGCTGCTGCAGGCCGAGGCCGCCAAGAACGTGGACCTGAAAGGCTGGAAGGTGATCATCGGCGGCTCGGCACTGCCCAAGTCCCTGGCCAAGGGCGCCCTGGAGCGCGGCATCGACATCTACACCGGTTACGGCATGAGCGAAACCTGCCCGTTGATTTCCCTGGCGCTGCTGCCCCCGGAGCTGGAAGACGCGGACCTGGAAACCCAGGTGGACTACCGCACCCGCACCGGCCGCCCGGTGCCCATGGCTCAGATGCGGATCGTCGACGACAACATGAACGAAGTACCCCGCGACGGTAAAACCCAGGGCGAGCTGGTGCTGCGCGCGCCCTGGCTGACCCAGGGTTACCTGAAGGACGAGGACAACTCCAAGAAGCTGTGGCACGGCGGCTGGATGCACACCGGGGACATCGGCGTGATCGACGCCGACGGCTGGCTCAAGATCACCGACCGTATCAAGGACGTGATCAAGACCGGCGGCGAGTGGATCTCTTCCCTGGATCTGGAAGGGCTGATTCTGCAGCACGACGGCGTGGCGGAATGCGCGGTGGTCGGCGTGGAGGACCAGAAATGGGGCGAGCGCCCGGTGGCCCTGGTGGTCAAGGGCGGTGAAGTGGACGAAGAGGCGATCAAGGAACTGGTCAGCCAGTACGCCGACAAGGGCGTGATCAGCCGCTACGGCATCCCCGACCGGGTGGTGTTCGTGGACGAGCTGCCCCGCACCTCGGTGGGCAAACTGGACAAGAAGAAGATGCGCGCCGAAATGGTGTGACACCCCCTGCCCGGGCCGGCGTCCGCCGGCCCGTTTTTCCTTCCCGTTGATCCGAATTTTCACCCTGCCAGAAGCGGAAACCGTGTAGGCTGCGGGAACCACGCTCACCGGACCGGGTCTGTTACCTGGCAGGCCCGGGGCGTTCGCGCGTGGGCCCGGCCAGGGACGGGCCGATATCCTAATGATAAACCGAGCGCACCTTAAGCCGGGCCGGCCTCAACAGGCACCGGGGTGCCTGTGAGCCTGGAGTAGAATAATGTTGCGAGTGATCGCGGGTCTGGCGGTGATCGCCGTACTGGCCGCCGCCGGTTGGTGGTGGTTGAGTGATGGGGAGAGCGCCGCCGCGCCGCAGCGTCCCGCCACGACGGTGAACGTGGTGCCCGCCATCAGCCGGCCGCTGAGTGACAACCTGGAAGTGGTGGGCACCGCCCGCGCCACCCGCGCCATTGTCCTGGTCACCCAGGTGGACGGCCGGGTCGACAAGATCCATTTCCAGGAAAGCCAGGAAGTGGAAGCCGGCGACCTGCTGGTGACCCTGGACGACCGCGCCGCCCGCGCCGAGACCGACCGCACCCGCGCCGACTACCAGCGCGCGCTCTCCGATTACCAGCGCGCGTCACGGCTGGTCGGCGGCAGCGCCATTTCCGAAGCCGAAGTCGCCAACCTGAAAACCACCATGGAGTCCGCCCGGGCGACCATGGAGTCCAGCCGCGTGGCACTGGATGACCATTACCTGCGCGCGCCGTTCGACGGCGTGGTGGGGCTGCGCCAGGTGGACGAGGGGGCCTTCCTGCAGGTGGGGGCGCCGATCACCACCCTGGACAGCGTGCGCAACCTGGAGGTGAACTTCCAGGTGCCGGAACGCTACCTGTCCGAGATCCGCCCCAACCTGACCGTGGAGATCACCAGCGACGCCTACCCGGGCAAGGTGTTCCGCGGCAGAATCGCCATGCTCGACAGTCGCGTGGAGGCCGCCAGCCGCAGCCTGACGGTCAAGGCGCTGCTGGATAACGCCGACTCCCTGCTGCGCCCGGGCCAGTTCCTGCAGGTGTCGGTGTTGCTGGCGGAGCATCCGGCGCTGCTGGTGCCGGAGCAGGCGGTGATCTCCCAGGGTGCGCAGAGCTATGTGTTCACGGTGAGCAACGACGATGTCGCCGAGCGGCTGCCGGTGAGTCTGGGCGGGCGCCGCGACGGCTGGGTGGAAATCACCGCCGGCCTGGACCAGGGGCAACCGGTGATCGTCAACGGCCACAGCCGCCTCGGCAGCGGCGCGCCGGTCAAGGTGGTCGAGGATGAAGGGGCTCTGATGCCCGCCCAGCGCGCGCTCCTGGAGGAGCCGGCCTGATGGTGCTCAGCGATGTGTCGGTCAAACGGCCGGTCTTCGCCACCGTGGTCAGCCTGCTGATCGTGGTCTTCGGCATCAGTGCGCTGATGAAGCTGCCGATCCGCGAATATCCCGATATCGACCCGCCCCAGGTGTCCGTGGAAGTCACCTACGAAGGCGCCGCCCCGGAGGTGCTGGATACCCAGATTATCCAGGTGGTGGAAGGGGCCATCGCCGGCGTCGAGGGCGTCAGCCGTATAGAGTCCCGCTCGCGGCTGGGCTCGGCGCGCACCTCGGTGGAGTTCGATCTGGACCGGGACCTGGATATCGCCGCCAACGACGTGCGCGACGCCGTCTCCCGCATCATCAATCAGCTCCCTGAAGAAGCCGAAGCGCCGGTGATCGCGAAGAGCGACTCCGACGCCCGGCCGATCATCTGGGTGACGCTCAGCAGCGACACCCTGGCCACCCAGGAACTCACCGACTTCGCCGAACGCAGCCTGGTGGACCGCTTCGCCGTGCTCGACGGCGTGTCCGAGGTGAACATCGGCGGCGAGCGCCGCTACGCCATGCGGGTGTGGCTGGACCGCCAGCGCATGGCCGCCAACGGCATCGCGGTCAACGACATCGCCACGGCGCTGCGCGCCAATAACGTGGAGCTGCCCGCCGGGCGCCTGGAGTCCGACAGCCGCAGCTTCACGGTACGCGCCGACAACCGGCTCGCCACCGTGGAGGAATTCCGCGATCTGGTACTGCGTCAGCAGGGCAGCTACCAGTTGCGGGTGGGTGACGTGGCGCGGGTGGAGCTGGGGGTCGAGAACGACGACACCGAGCTGCGCGCCAACGGCGAGACCGCCGTGGGCCTGGGCATTATCCGCCAATCCAAGGCCAACACCGTGTCGGTCTCGGACAACGTGCGCGCCGAGATCGAGCGGATCCGCGAAAACCTGCCCGCCGACATCGCGCTGGACGTCAATTACGACGAATCCCTGTTTATCCGCGCCTCCATCCGGGAAGTGCTGATCACCCTGGGCCTGTCCATGACCCTGGTGATCCTGGTGATCTTCGCGTTCCTGGGCAACCTGCGCGCCACCCTGATCCCGGCCGTCACTATTCCGGTGTCGGTGATCGGCGCCTTCATGGGCCTGGGGGCGTTGGATTTCTCCATCAACGTGCTCACCCTGCTGGCGCTGATCCTCGCCATCGGCCTGGTGGTCGACGACGCCATCGTCATGCTGGAGAACATTCAACGCCGTATCGACGATGGCGAATCCCGGCTGGTGGCCGCCTACCTTGGGGCACGCCAGGTGGCGTTCGCGGTGGTCGCCACCACCCTCACCCTGGTGGCGGTGTTCGTGCCGATTTCGTTCATGGGCGGCGACGTGGGGCGGCTGTTCGGCGAGTTCGGCTTCACCCTGGCGGCGGCGGTGGTGATTTCCAGCGTGGTGGCGCTCAGCCTGGCGCCGATGCTGTGCTCGCGCTGGCTGCACCGCCACCGCAAGGAAGATGAAAACAAACACCTGCTCGAGCGGGGTCTGGCCCGTCTTAACGGCGGCTACGCCAGGGGCCTGAAGCGCTGCCTGGCCAACCCCTGGCCGGTGCTGGGCGTGGCGGCGCTGATCTGTGTGCTGGCCGGCCTGGCGTACACCGGCGTGCCCCGGGAGCTGGCGCCCACCGAGGACCGGGGCGTGTTCATCGTGCCGGCCACCGCGCCCCAGGGCGCCACCGCGGACTACACCACCCACCACATCAAGGAGGTGGAAGCCCTGATGCAGCCGTTGGTGGACAACGGCGAGGCCGAGCGGGTGCTGTCCATCGTCGGCTTCCGGGGGCAGCCGGAAAACGCCTTTATGATCACCCGGCTCAAGCCCTGGGGCGAGCGCCAGCGCAGCCAGCAGGAGATCGTCCAGCAACTGCGCGGCGAGCTGGGCCAGGTGGCGGGCCTGCGCGCGTTCGCGGTGAACCCGCCGGGCCTGGGGCAGAGCGCCTTCAACCAGCAGCTTGAAGTGGTGATCGGCGGGCCGGACTACGAATCGGTGCAGCGCTGGAGCGAATCGGTGATGGCCTCCATGGAGGACAACCCCAACCTGCTCAGCGTGGATACCAACTACGAGGAAACCCAGCCGCAACTGAACGTGGAACTGAACCGGGAGCGGGCCGCCGACTTCGGCCTGTCCGCCGAGGACGTGGGCCAGACCCTGCAGGCCATGTTCGCCACCCTGCAGGCCTCCACCTATGTGGATCGGGGCCGCGAGTACGATGTGCTGCTGGAAGCGAATGAAAGCGAAGCGCGGGTGCCCGACGACGTCAATCCGATTTACGTGCGCACCGACGCCGGCGAGCTGGTGCCGCTGTCCAGCGTGGTGGATCTGAAAACCGTGGGCGCCTCGCCGGAACTGCGCCGGGTGGACCGGCTGCCGGCGATCACCCTGTCCGCCAACATGGCCGAAGGCTATGACCTGGGCCGCGCCATCGACTTCGTGGAGCAGACCGTCAACGACACTCTGCCGCTGGAGGCGCGCCTCAGCTACAAGGGCATGGCGGAGGAATTCACCGAGGCATCCTCGGCGATCTTCATCACCTTCGGCCTGGCCCTGCTGATCGTCTTCCTGGTGCTGGCGGCCCAGTTCGAAAGCTGGATCCACCCGCTGATCATCATGCTCACCGTGCCGCTGGCCATCGCCGGCGCGATCCTGGCGCTGCGCGTCACCGGTAACAGCCTGAACATCTACAGCCAGATCGGTATGATCATGCTGCTCGGCCTGATGGCGAAGAACGGCATTCTGATCGTCGAGTTTGCCAACCAGCTGCGGGACCAGGGTTACAGCGTGGCCGAAGCGGCCTACCAGGGCGCCATCATCCGCTTCCGGCCGGTGTTGATGACCGGGGTGTCGACCATCTTCGGCGCCGTGCCTTTGGTGCTGGCCACCGGCGCCGGCGCGGAAAGCCGCATCACCATCGGCGTGGTGATTCTCGGCGGTCTGTTGTTCGCCACCGTGCTCACCCTGTTTATTATTCCGGTGCTGTACGCCTGGCTGGCGCCCTACGCCAAATCCGCCGACGCCGTGAAACATCAATTGGAACAGGAGCTGCCCGGTGCACCGCGACAGTCCCCCGCCTCTTGAATACGAACTGGTGCGCAGCCGGCGGCGCTCCCTGGAAGTGCGGGTGCGCGTGGACGGCAGTGTGCAGGTGCGCGCTCCACTAAAACTGGCCGCCTACCGGGTGGAAGCCTTCGTGGACTCACGCCGGGACTGGATCCGCGATCAGCAGCAACGCATGGCGGCCCGGCCCCGGGTGCGCTGGCGCGACGGCGACCCCTGCCAGTACCTGGGTGAGCCGCTCACCCTCCGCGTCGCCGTCGCCGCCAGGGCGCGGGTGGCACGCCACGGCGACGAACTCCACGTGGGCGTGCCCGACCCCCACGACGAAGCCGCCGTCAGCCACGCCGTGCACGAGTGGTGGCGCGGGCTGGCGCGGACCCGCTTCCAGGAGAGCATCGAACGGCAGTTTCCCTGGTTCGCGGAACGGGGCCACCGGCTGCCGGTGCTGCGGGTGAAAAAGATGCGCAGCCGCTGGGGCTCGTTGTCCCGGCGCGGCTACATCAACCTGAGCCTGGCACTGATGCAGTACCCGCCGGCGGTGATCGACTATGTGGTGATGCACGAGCTTTGCCATCTGGAATACATGCACCACGGCCCCGCCTTCCACGCCTTGATGGACCGCCGGATGCCGGACTGGCCGGCCCGCAAGCGGCGCCTGGACGGCTGAGGTTTTACCCTTGTGGGCTATCTGTTCGGCATGTACCGCAAACTTTCCCGTTCCTTCGGCGGCGCGTTCACCGGCAAAAGCCTGGATTTCGGCGGCAGTGTCCTGCGGCCGGAAGCCACCGGCTACGGGTTGATCTACTTCCTGCAGAGCATGCTGACGCACCAGAACGAAAGCCTGAGCGACAAGACCGTGGCGGTGTCCGGCGCCGGCAACGTGGCCCGGCACGCCGCCGCCAAGGCCATCGAGGAGGGCGCCACCGTGGTCACCCTGTCCGATTCCCGTGGCACGGTTCACGCCCCCGAGGGCCTGGACGACGCCCACTTGGACGCGGTGGCGCGCATCAAGGCGGACGGCGGCGGCCTGGACCGGCTCGCTGAAGAGTTTGACGGCATCGAGCATTATCAAGGGGAGCGGCCGTGGCGGTTCGACTGCCAAGTGGCGCTGCCCTGTGCCACGGAAAACGAACTGGAGGAAGACGACGCCCGGCGGCTGGTCGACAACGGCTGTCGCTGGCTGGCGGAAGGCGCCAATATGCCGTGCACCGCGGCGGCGATGACGCCCGTCCGGATTACCTGACCGGCGCCAGTGTCGCCGGCTTTCAGCGCGTGGCGCGGGCGATGCTGGGGCAGGGCATTATCTAGCCCGGCGTCAGGCCGGGCGCACGGTGAGCTTGTGCTGGGCCAGGCGCGGCGGGTCCGGGAAGTCGATCAGCGCCTCGGCGCCGATATCGCGCAGGAACGTATCCGCCCGGCGGCGGCTGTCCGCGTCCAGGCCGTTCAGGTGGTCGCGCACCCGCTGGATCATCCACAGGCTGTAGGGGCGGATGATACGGCTGCCTTCGCGGCCCTCCAGGGTAAAGGCGTGACTGCCCAGCGCCCGGGGCAGGGTCTCGCCGGGGTGTTCCGCCATCCAGGCGCGCACGTGATGGGCCACGTCCACCATCGCCGGCAACATTTCCCTGGCCAGGCGCTTGAGCACCGGCAGCAGGGTTTCCGGGATGCTGTCGTTGTCGTCCAGCGGGGCGCGCAGGCCGCCGGGCTCGAAATGCAATTGCTCCACCCAGCGTGCCACGTTCGGCGCCCGTTCGCGCATCAGTTTGCCGGCCGTGGGGTCCCGGTACAGGTGGGCGTAGAGCGGCCCGATCAGGCCGAAATCCGCGATCGTCGCCTGGCTGCCCAGCAGGGCCGGGTGCTCGGCGAAATGGGCGTCCAGCTCGGCGAGCAGGTTCTCGTAGGCGGTCTCCACCGCGGGCACCATGTCCTCGGTGGCGCCCAGCAGGGTGGCCGCCTTGGAGAACGGCACCGCCAGTTTCTGGCCGATGGCCAGCTGGTTTTCCGCGGACTCATCGGGGGCGTTCATGGCGCCGAATTCCGCCATCGCCCAGTCGCGGTCGTAGAACCACCGGTAATGCATGGCCGGAATCACCAGCCACTCGTCCCCGTAGGCTTCCAGCATCAGCGCCACCAGCTTGCGCAACGGCGTGGCCGGGTGCAGCGCCGGGCCGTCGTCGGTTCGCGCCTGTTCCAGGGTTTCGATGATCACCGTGCTGTCCTGGAGGATGCGGCCGCTCTCATCGCGCAGCACCGGGATCACCGGCGCGCCCACCGCCGGCACGATCACCTGGCGGTAGACGTCGGCGGTGGAGAGTACCTCCTCGAACGGTATCGCGGCCCAGCGCAGGTAGGCGCGGACTTTTCCGGTGAAGTAACTGACTTCGGCCCCGTACAGCGTGGTGGTCATGGTCTGGTTCCTGGTTCCGTTTTTGGCGGGCAAGAAAAAACCCCGCATGAAGCGGGGTTCTTCCCGGTCGTTGAGGTCGTCTTATTCGCCGACGACGTTCGCGGCCTGCGGTCCCTTGGGACCTTGCTGAATGTCGAAAGTCACTTTCTGACCTTCCGCCAGAGTGCGGAAGCCCGAGCCGTTGATCGCGCTGAAATGCACGAACACATCCGCGCCACCGTCATCCTGGGAAATAAAGCCGAAACCCTTGGATTCGTTGAACCATTTCACGGTACCAGTAGCCATTGAATCAATACCTCGAAAAAACTGAACATAGGGTGTTGCTTGCAAACCAGGAGGGGGTGTTCGGAGACTTCTTGGGCTTCACGCGAAGGAAGGCAACTACCAAAACCAACCACTGCCAAATCTGCAGCAATTTGACTTTACTACCCTTTTTTGCGCCGTTCCAAGCCTTTTTTTGTTAAACGCGGCCGGCGTCGCGCCGGGCTTATTTGAACCCGGCGGCGATCTCCAGTTCGCGTATCGATTGCTCCAGATAATCCAGCAGACGCTGCATGGACGGCAGTGTCCGGCGGCAGGCAATCAGCCCGAATTCGATCTGACCCCGGTAACTGGTCAGCGTCATGTTCAAGGCGATGCGGTCCAGCACGATGGACACCGGGTACATGCCCTCCAGCCGCGCACCGTTCCAGTACAGCGGCTCGCGCGGCCCCGGCACGTTGGAAATAATCACGTTGAAGGCACGCCATTTCGGCGCCAGGCCGGTGAGCAGATTCAAGCCGGTGGGCGCCATGCTGAGCGCGGTGAAATTAAGAATTTCTTCCGGGCTCATTTGCGAGAAACGCTTCTTCGCCTCGCGCACCGACGCCTGCACCACACGCAGACGGTTGGCCGGGTCGCAGATGTGCGTGCCCAGGTTGGCGAGGATCATCGCGATCTGGTTGCCGCCGGCGCTGTCGTCCTTGCGCAGGGACATCGGCACCATGGCGATCAGCGGGCGGTCGGGCAGGGCGTTCTGGCTGATCAGGTATTCCCGCAGCGCGTGCCCGCACATGCTCAGCACCACATCGTTGAGGGTGCAGTTAAAGGCGCCGGACAAACGCTTGAGGCGATCCAGCGAATAACTCTGCGCCGCGAACCGCCGGGACCCGGTGATGCACTGGTTCAGAATGGTGTCCGGGGCCTGGAAGATGGAAACGAAATTGGGGTCGTCCTTGGCCTTCTGGGTGACGCTGTAGATCTCCCGGGCGAGCGCCGGCACCGTGGCGATCTGGCGGCTGGCGCCGGTGGTCAGACGGGCCAGGCTGCTGACCGCGTCCACCGGGTTGCTGGGCAGGCCCCGGCCGCGCTTCTTCGGCTTGTAGGCCCACACCGGCGGCAGATCCCGCTCTTCCGGGTCCGGCGACAGCGCGCGCATGCCCATGCGCATGGCGGAGATACCGTCCACCACCGAGTGGTGCACCTTGGTATACAGCGCGAACTGACGGCCGCGGATGCCCTCGATCAGATGGGCTTCCCACAGTGGCCGCTCCCGGTCCAGCAGGTTGGAGTGCTCCGCGGACACCAGCGACAGCAGCTCACGGATGCGACCGGGTTTGGGCAGCGCTTCATGGCGGAAATGGTGATCCATGTCGAACTGCTGGTCTTCCATCCACTGGTACTGGCCGAAGCGGCGGGTCAGACGCTGGTTGAAGGGCGGTTCCGGCGAGGAATACTCGCGGATCGAGCGCGCCAGCTCGCTGACGTACTTGGGGCCGGCGCCCTCCGGAAATGAAAACAACTGCAGTCCCGCCACATGCATCGGCTGCTGGCGTTTCTCCAAATACAGAAACAGTTGATCCACGGGACTCAACGTTTTCATGCCATCCCCTTTTTATTATGGAAAGTGGTGATTGCTTTCATATTAGCAGAGCCTTTCCGGCCTGACTGTGCCTTCCTTGTAAGACTTCCAAGGTACCCCGGTGGTGCGGGTAACGCTTGTAAAATCATGGGTTGCAAGATATCTGCCATGGTCTCGCCACCCGCCGGTCATACCCGTTCCCCAGTCTGAGACCGACATCCAAAGGCGGAGCCAGACATGAAGGCGTTATCCTGGGTAATCGCCGGCACCTTGATGGCCGGTGGCGTTCACGCGGACGTTCTGATCAGTGAGTATGTGGAAGGCAGCGGCTTTAACAAGGCCCTGGAGCTGTATAACGGCGGCGCCGACACCGTCAGCCTGGACGGCTACCGCCTGGAACGCTACTCCAACGGCGGCACCGACGCCTCCGGCGTGCTCGAGCTGGACGGCGAGAGCCTGGCGGCCGGGGCGGTATTGGTGATCGTCAGCAGCCAGGCCGGCGCGCCGCTGAACGGGCTTGGCGATATCAGCAGCGGCGTGATCAGCCACAACGGCGATGACGCCTATGTGCTGCGCGACGCCGACGGCGTGGTCGACAGCTTCGGCCGTGTCGGCGAGGACCCGGGCAGCGCCTGGGGCAGCGGCGACACCACCACCGTCAACCAGACCCTGCGCCGGCTGGAGACCGTCACCACCGGCGATACCGTGATCGATGACGCCTTCGACCCCGCCGACCAGTGGCGGGCCTTTCCCGAGGACACCCTGGACGGCCTGGGCGTGTATGGCGAAGGGGCCGGTGACGGTGGCGACGACGGCGGCGATCCGCCCCCGGCGCTGGGCGCCTGCGGCGACGCCGACACACCGCTGTCGGTGGTGCAGGGCAGTGGCGCCAGCACCCCCCTGGACGGCGAAACCGTGGTGGTGGAATCCGTGGTCAGCGCCGTCTACCCGGACCTGGACGGCTTCTTCCTGATGGAACCGGCCGCCGACCGGGACGACAACCCGGCCACCTCGGAAGGCCTGTTCGTGTACGCCCCCGACGCGGCGGTGAACCCCGGTGAGCGGGTCCGGCTGGCGGGCACCGCCGGCGAATACTTCGAGCAGACCCAGGTGAGTCTGCAGGGGGAGCCGCTGGTCTGCGCGGTGGAGCAAACCCTGGAGCCGGTGGCCTTCACGCTGCCGTTCGCCGATTGGAGCGCCCCGGAAGCCCTGGAAGGCATGCTGGTGAATGTCAGCCAGACGCTCACCGTCACCGAGGTCTATGATCTGGCCCGTTTCGGCAGCGTGGTGCTCGCCGAAGAGCGCCAGTGGATCCCCACCCAGGTGGCGGAACCGGGCGCCCCGGCGAAGGCGGTGGCGGACCGCAACGCCCTGGGCAGTATCGTTCTTGATGACGGCCTCAACATCCAGAACCCGGAGCCGGTGCGCTATCCCGAGGGCGGTCTTTCCGCCACCAATACCCTGAGGGTGGGCGACCGGGTCGACCCGGACTTCCGCGCCGTTGTCAGCTACAGCTTTGAAGAGTGGCGGCTGCAGCCGGTGGACGAAATCTCCTTCCGCGCCGCCAACCCGCGCCCGGCGGCCCCGCCCCGGGCGCCGGGCAGCAACCTGCGGGTGGCCGCCTTCAACGTGCTTAACTTCTTTAACGGCGACGGCCAGGGCGGCGGCTTCCCCACCCCCCGCGGCGCCGACAACGCCGAGGAGCTGGCGCGCCAGAAAGCCAAGCTGGTGGCGGCGCTGACCGCCCTGGACGCGGACATCATCGGTCTGATGGAAATCGAGAACGACGGCTACGGACCGGATTCGGCGATCGCCGAACTGGCCGAGGCCCTGGGGCCGGCGTGGCGCTTCGTGGCCCACGGCGAGGCCGGGCTGGGCAGCGACGCCATCGCCGTGGGGCTGCTCTACCGCGATGATGTGGTGGCCGAGGCCGGCGAGGCGGCGACCCTGGACACCGGTGCCTTCGGCAACGAGACCAACCGCCAGCCGCTGGCGCAGAGCTTCCGCCTGCTCAACAACGACCAAGTGCTGACGCTGGTGGTGAACCACTTCAAGTCCAAGGGCAGTTGTCCGGACGACGGCGTCAACGCGGCCCAGGACGATGGCCAGAGCTGCTGGAACGCGGAGCGCACCCAGGCCGCCGAGGACCAGCTCGCCTGGCTGGCCGGGCAGCCCACCGGGGTGGCGGACGAGGATGTTCTGGTGCTCGGCGACCTGAACGCCTATGCCCTGGAAGACCCGGTGCGGGCCTTCCAGGACCAGGGCTTCGTGGATCTGCTCACCCGCTTCCAGGGCGACCAGGCCTACAGCTACATCTTCGACGGCGAAACCGGACATCTGGATCACGCCCTGGCCAGCCCGTCCCTGGATGCCCGGGTGGTCGACGCCGGCGCCTGGCACATCAACGCGGACGAACCCCGGGCGCTGGATTACAACCAGGACTTCAAAAGCGATCAGCAGATCGACGACTTCTTCGCCGCCGACGCCTACCGGTCGTCCGACCACGACCCGCTGCACGTCGACCTGAACCTCACCGCCGACGACGGCGAGGCGGCCCCGACGGCCGACGACGACAGCGGCGGGGGTGGCGGCCTGGGCTGGCTGTGGCTGGCCCTGGTGTTGGCCGCCGGGCGCCGCCGCCGCGCCTGATCCGGCGTCGAGACCCTTCCCGCTTTCCGTTATCATCGGCGATTCAACGGAACGGGAAGGGCCCTAATGCCAAAAAAATACGCCGACCGTCGTCGCCGCGCCTTTGTGATCGCCTTGCAGGAATCCGATGCCCACTGGGGCGCCCTGTTCGGTGATGAGGTGTTCTACGATCTGAACTATTCCGATCTTTTCACCCGCATGTGGCTGGCCCGGGACCGGGCGTTCACCAAAACCGAGCTCTACCGTTTCATGCCCAAGGTCAGCCACCGCACCGCGGTGAAGTACGTGCAGACCGCCATTGAGAAGGGTCTGCTGGACGAGACCGTGGACGACCAGGACCGCCGCCGGCGGCGCATCACCATGTCGCCGCAGCTGCTGAAAGTGATCGAGGATTTCCTCGACGCCTCCCTGCAGACCTTCGAGAAGCGCCGGGTCTTTTCTTGACGACGCCTTGCGGGCGCCGGCCGCAGACTGCCGGAATGACGACTGCGACCCCCCAACGGTTCGCCGCCGTGCTGTTCGATCTGGACGGCACCCTGGCGGACACCCGGCTTGATTTCACCGCCATCCGCGCCGAGGTCGGCGTGCCCGAGGGCATCGGCGTGCTCGAGTACCTGGACCGGCTGGAGGACGCCGCCCGCGCCGAGCAGGGCCGCCAACGCCTGCACGAGTTCGAGATGCGCGGCGCCGACGCCGCCGAATGGATCGACGGCGCCGAGTCCCTGCTGCAACGGTTGGCGCGGGCGCGGGTGCCCACCGGCATCCTCACCCGCAACAGCCGGGCCGCGGTGGCCCGCACCGGCGAGATTCTGGATCTGGCGGTGGACTGCATTCTCACGCGGGAGGATTGTGCCCCGAAACCGGATCCGGAGGGGCTGTTGATGCTCAGCCGGCAATTGAGCGTGCCGCCCGAGGCGTGCGTGTACGTGGGGGATTTCGTCTACGACCTGCAGGCCGCGCGCAACGCGGGCATGGCCGCGTGTCTATTGCGCAACCCCGGCAACCAGCGGTTCGTCGATCAGGCCGATCTGGTGATCGACCGTCTCGACGAACTGCTGCCGCTGGCCGGGCTGGATCACTCGTAGTCGAACGAGAAGTGCTCCGGCGCCAGCTGCATGGTGCTCTTGGTGGGTTTCAGGGCCGCTTCCGCGTGGCCCTTGGCGGTGGGCAGCATGCGCTCGAAGAAGAACTCCGCGGTGGCCAGCTTGGCCTGGTAGAACTCCTTCGGCTCGGCGCCGCCGTGCTCCAGCTTGTCCGCCGCCACTTTCGCCTGCAGCGCCCAGAAGTACGCCATCATCGCGTAGCCTGAGTACATCAGGAAATCGTGGCTGGCGGTGCCGACCATCTCCCGGTCCTTGGCGGCGTTGAGCATGATGCGGGTGGTCAGGTAGTTCCACTCGGCGGCGATCTTCAGCAGCTTCCAGGCATAGGGACGCAGCTGGCCGTCGCGCAGGTTCTTGGTGCCGAAATCCACCAGTTTCTTGGAGAAATCACGGACGCACTTGCCGCGGCTGGAGAGCAGCACCTTGCGGCCCAGCAGGTCGAGGGCCTGAATGCCGGTGGTGCCCTCATAGAGCGTGGCGATGCGCGCGTCGCGCACGATCTGCTCCATGCCGTGTTCCTTGATGTAGCCGTGGCCGCCGAAAATCTGCATGGCGTCGTTGGCCACTTCCAGGCCCTTCTCGGTGAGGAAGCCCTTCAGGATCGGCGTCAGGAAGCCCAGCTCGCTGTCCCAGCGATCGTATTTTTCCTGATCGTCTTCCAGCATCCCGGAGATCATGTTGTCCGCGTACTGGGCGGCGAAGTAGATCATCGCCCGGCCGCCCTCGGCGATCGCTTTCTGCTTGAGCAGCATGCGGCGCACGTCACCGTGGTGGATCAGGGCGTCGGCCACCGCGTCCGGGTCTTTCTTGCCGGACAGGGCGCGCATGGAACGGCGTTCCTTGGCGTAGGGCAGTGAACCCTGGTAGGCCAGCTCGGCGTGGGCGATGCCCTGGCAGGCGGTGCCGATGCGCGCCGAGTTCATGAAGGTGAACATGCACTCCAGGCCCTTGTTCTCCTCGCCGATCATAAAGCCGGTGGCCTCGTCGAAGTTCATCACGCAGGTGGCGGACGCCTTGATGCCCATCTTCTTTTCCAGGGAACCGCACACCACGCCGTTGCTCTCGCCGATCTTGCCGGGCAGGTATTTGGGCACGATGAACAGGGAAATGCCCTTGGTGCCCTTGGGCGCGTCCGGCAGACGGGCCAGCACGATGTGAACGATGTTCTCGGTGAGATCGTGGTCGCCGGAGGAAATAAAGATCTTGGTGCCGGTGATCTTGTAGGAGCCGTCCGCCTGGGGCTCCGCCTTGGTCTTCACCTGACCCAGGTCGGTGCCGCACTGCGGCTCGGTCAGGCACATGGTGCCCGCCCAGGTGCCTTCGGTGAGGGGCGTCAGATAGGTGGTCTTCTGATCCTCGTCACCGTGCAGCTGAATGGTGTTCATGGCGCCCAGCGACAGGCCCGGGTACATGGCGAAGGGCCAGTTGGCGGTGCCCATCATTTCCTGCTTGAACAGGCCCAGCGACATGGGCAGGCCCTGGCCGCCGTACTCCGCCGGGTGGGACAGGCCCTGCCAGCCGCCGGCCACGTACTCCTGGTAGGCTTCTTTATAGCCCTTGGGCGTGGTGACCTGGCCGTCTTCCAGCTTGCAGCTCTCGTGATCGCCACTGTGGTAGAGAGGACCGATGGTGTTCTCGCACAACTTGGCCAGCTCGCCAAGGATCGCTTCCACCATGTCCGGCGTGGCTTCCTCGCCGTTGGGCAGCGTCTTGTAGTGGCTCTCGAAGTCGAACACTTCATTGATCAGAAAGCGCATATCGCGCAGGGGGGCCTTGTAGGTCGGCATAACACACCCTCGTCAGCAATTCCGGACGCGAACCGGAGGGTTCGCTTCACAACAGCCCGGCATTCTTAGCGAACAAGCGTTGACTGACATTGACGGAGCAGCGGTGTGTCGCGGCTACAGGGTGAATCGGCGATTTGTAAGCGCCTTGAGAACGGCTATACACAGAGTTGAACGGCCGGCGGCGGGCTCAGCCCTTGTCCTTGCCCTTCCAGCTGTACATGGAGGTGGAAACCCCGGTGCGCCGGGCCACCTGATCCCAGAGCTTGCGCGGCAGCACCCCCTTGAGCAGCTCCACGGAGCGGGCCATGGGCGGCTCGATCACGAACGCTTCCCCCTTGGCCACCCCGTTGAGAATGCTGTCGGCCACCCGGTTGGGCGTCAGCATGGGCGAGAACAGCGGCGTTTTAACGCCCTTGAACATGCCCGTGGCGATGTAGCTGGGACACACGGTGGTCACCTTCACCTGTTTCAGGCCGCGCTCCAGCATCTCCAGGCGCAGGGATTCGGAAAAGCCCACCACCGCCCATTTGCTGGCCGCGTAGGTGCTGCCGTAGGGCAGGCCGATAAACGCCGAGGCGCTGGCGATATTGACCAGATGGGCACGCGGCGCGGCGATCAGATCGTCCATGAAGGCGTGGGTGCAGGCCATCAGCCCTTCGCTGTTGACCTTGAAGGTGTCCAGGTGGCGCTGCAGGTCGACCTGTTCGAATTCGCCGCCGAACACCACCCCGGCGTTGTTGATCAGCATGCTGATCGGGCCGCGCTCTTCGTGCAGCTTGTCGCGGAAACGGGCGATGGTGGCGATCTTGCTCACGTCCAGGGTGTAGGCGTGGGCGTTGCCGCCGGCGTTACGGATGCACTCCACCACCTCGCGGGCGGCGGCGATGCGCCGCGCGGTGACGATCACTTCGGCGCCCCGGGCGGCCAGCTTCTCCGCCATCAGGCGGCCGATGCCGGCGCCGGCGCCGGTGATCACAACACGGTGGTTATCGAATCGGGTCATGGGCGCTCCAGTGAAGGTTGCGAAGATTATTTGGGCAGTTTGATGCCGATCAGCAGCACGCGGCCCTGCTCCACGGTGCGGGCGCGCAGCTTGAGGCCGCCCAACCGTACCGTGTCGCCCACCACGGCCTGCTGGCCGAACTGCCGCTCGAACACCGCCTCCACGGTCAGGCCGTGCAGCAGAGGGTCGATCTGCTCGATGCCGTACACCGCCACCAGCTGCTCCACCGGCACGCCGCCGCGCACGAAGAAATCGCCGTAGAAGCGCTTCTCGTCCTTGGAGAGACGGTGGCACAGATCCGATAAATAGTCGCGCTCGCCCACCGGCGCCAGCCAGGTGACCAGATCACCGGCCTCGATCACCGGGTCCTCGGCCAGGTTGCGGAACTCCTTATTGCGGATAATCAGCAGCGGCGTGATGCGCGGCGTGGTGATCGCCCCCAGCCGCTGGCCTTCCGCCTTGGCGGAGGCGTCCACCTCGAACTGCATAACATAGCGGTCGCCGGTGGCCGCCAGTGGCACCATCTGTTTGGGCGGTGTGGTGGCCGGCACCGATACCTTCAACCAGCGCGCCATGTAGCGCAGGCTGGCGCCCTGGGCGAGCAACGAAATCAGCACCACCACCAGGGTGATGTCGAACAGCAGCCGGGTCTGGCCGACGCCGGCCAGCAACGGGAACACCGCCAGCACAATGGGCACGGCGCCGCGCAGACCGGTCCAGGAGATAAACAGCTTCTCGCGCCACTTGAAACGGAACGGCAGCAGGCTGACCCACACCGACAGCGGGCGTGCCACCACCATCAGGAACAGCGCCACCAGCAGGGCATTGATCAGGCCGTCGCCGATCAGCTCCGAGGGCGTCACCAGCAGCCCCAGCATCAAAAACATGCCGGACTGGGCCAGCCAGGCCAGGGAATCCATCGAGCGCAGCACGTTGTCGCCGGTGCCGCCGCGCCGGTTGCCCGCCACCAGGCCGGCCAGGTACACCGCCAGGAAACCGCTGCCGCCGGCCAGGTTGGTGGTGGCGAACACCATGGCGCCGCCGCTGCACAGCAGCAGGGCGTGCAGGCCTTCGTTGCTGCGCGCGCGCAGCAGAATCTCGCTGAGCAGCGCGCCCAGACCCAGGCCCAGCAGCATGCCCAGGCCGAACTGCTGGATCAGGGTAATCAGCATTTCCCAGCCGAAGCTGACCTCCGGGTTCATCATCACCCCCACCAGCATCAGGGTGATAAAGATCGCCATGGGGTCGTTGAGGCCGGATTCGATCTCCAGGGTGCTGGCCACCCGCTCGTTGATGGTCACGCCGGCGCCCTTGACCACATTGAAGACCGCGGCGGCGTCGGTGGAGCCGATGATGCCGCCCAGCAGCAGGCCCAGGCGCCAGTCCACGTCCATCAACCAGGTGGCGAAGGCGCCCACCAGCGAGGCGGACAGCATCACGCCCACGGTGGCCAGGCTGAGCGCCGGCTTCAACGCCAGGCGGAAGGTGGTCAGCCGGGTGCGCAGGCCGCCGTCGAGCAGAATAATCGCCAGGGCGATGTTGCTGACCACATAGGCCAGCGAGAAATCATCGAACTGAATGCCGCCGATACCGTCTTCGCCGGCCACCATGCCCACCACCAGGAACACCAGCAGGGAGGGCACGCCGATGCGCGCACTCAGGGTGCCCAGCAGCAGCCCCACGAACATCAGGCCGGTGCCGATCAGCAGGAAAACGTTCAGTGATTCCAAATGCGCTCCGGGAATATCAGGGGTAAAACGAACAGAGCATCAAGTATATAGAAAGGCCGGTGTCGACTCACTGCCGGACCGGCGCCGCCGACGCGCTTTTTACCCGCCCTTTATTTTGTTTGGGTTCGGACTATACTAGCGCGCCCGATCTGATCATATTTTAAGCGGCGGGCCTTTCGGGGCGTGTCGCGAGCGAGCTTGACTATGGATTACCCCCAGCGATTCGGCGTTTTGGTGATTGGTGGCGGCCACGCCGGCACCGAAGCGGCTCTGGCGTCCGCCCGCATGGGCGTGGACACCGTGCTGCTGACGCACAATATCGAGACTCTGGGCCAGATGAGCTGCAACCCGGCCATCGGCGGCATCGGCAAGAGCCACCTGGTTCGGGAAATCGACGCCCTGGGCGGGGCCATGGCCCGCGCCACCGATAAGGGCGGTATCCAGTTCCGCGTGCTCAACGCCCGCAAGGGCCCGGCGGTGCGCGCCACCCGCGCCCAGGCCGACCGGGTGCGCTACAAGGCGGCGATCCGCGCCACCCTGGAGAGCCAGCCCCACCTGACCCTGTTCCAGCAAAGCGTGGACGACCTGATCGTCGAGAACGGCCGCTGCGTGGGGGCGGTGACCAACATGGGCCTGCGCTTCCACGCCGACGCCGTGGTGCTGACCGCCGGGACCTTCCTGGGCGGTGTCATCCATGTGGGCCTGGACCACCACCAGGGCGGCCGCGCCGGCGACCAGCCCTCCAACGCCCTGGCGCGCCGGCTGCGCGAGCTGCCGTTCCGCGTCGACCGTCTGAAGACCGGCACGCCGCCGCGCATCGACGGCAAGACCGTGGACTTCTCGGTGATGGAAGAGCAGTGGGGCGACCAGCCGCTGCCGGTGATGAGCTATCTGGGCAAGGTGGAAGAGCACCCGCGCCAGACCTGCTGCTTTATTACCCACACCAATGAGCGCACCCACGACATCATCCGCTCCGGGTTCGACCGCAGCCCCATGTTCACCGGCGTGATCGAAGGCACCGGGCCGCGGTACTGCCCGTCCATCGAGGACAAGGTGAGCCGCTACCCGGACAAGAACAGCCACCAGATCTTCGTCGAACCGGAAGGCCTGGACACCTTCGAGCTGTACCCCAACGGCATTTCCACCAGCCTGCCGTTCGATATCCAGCTGGAGGCGGTGCGTTCCATCCGTGGTTTCGAGAACGCCAGCATCACGCGGCCCGGCTACGCCATCGAATACGACTACTTCAATCCCCAGGACCTCAAGCACAGCCTGGAGACCAAGCACATGCCCGGGCTGTTCTTCGCCGGCCAGATCAACGGCACCACCGGCTACGAGGAAGCCGGCGCCCAGGGGTTGCTGGCGGGCCTGAACGCGGCCCTGCTGAGCCAGGAAAAAGAGGCCTGGACGCCGCGCCGCGACGAAGCCTACGTGGGCGTGCTGGTGGACGACCTGATCACCATGGGCACCCAGGAGCCCTACCGCATGTTCACCAGCCGCGCCGAATACCGGCTGCTGCTGCGCGAGGACAACGCCGACCTGCGCCTCACCGAGAAAGGCCGCGAGCTGGGCCTGGTGGATGACGAGCGCTGGGCGGCCTTCGAGGCCAAGCGCGAAGGCATGGAGCGTGAGCAGGCGCGGCTCAAGGCCACCTTCGTGCGCCCCGGCACCGCGGAAGCGGAGCGCGTCAACGCGCTGCTCGACAAGCCGCTGCCCCACGAGTACACCCTGATGGATCTGCTCAAGCGTCCGGAGCTGAGCTACCGGCCGCTGGCCGAGGCGGCGGGCCTGGCGCCGGCCGCGCCGGCGGTGATCGAGCAGGTGGAGATCGTCGCCAAGTACGCCGGCTACATCGACCGCCAGGAAGCGGAAATCGCCAAGCTGCGCGCCGCCGAGGACCAGGCCCTGCCGCTGGACTTCGACTACCGGGCGGTGCAGGGGCTGTCCAACGAGGTGAAGCAGAAACTCGAGGATGTGCGCCCGGAGACCATCGGCCAGGCCGGCCGCATTCCCGGGGTCACCCCGGCGGCGATCTCGCTGCTGCTGATCTTCCTTAAGAAGCATCGTCACCAGGCGGCCCGGCAGGCATGACCGACCGGGACCGCCTGGCCGGCGGGCTCCAGGCACTGGGTGTGTCGCTGAACGACGCCCAGCAGCAGGCGCTGCTCGATTACCGCGACCTGCTGGTGAAATGGAACCGCGCCTATAACCTCACCGCGGTGCGCGACCCGGGCGAGATGATCCAGCGCCATCTGCTGGACTCGCTGTCGGTGCTGGCGCATCTGGACGACCGCGATACCCTGGACGTGGGCACCGGCGCCGGCCTGCCCGGTATTCCGCTGGCCATCGCCCGGCCGGATCTGCGTTTCGTGCTGCTCGACAGCAACGGCAAGAAAACCCGCTTCGTGCGCCACGCCCGCCGGGAATTGGGGCTTTCCAACGTGGAGGTTGTGAACACCCGCGTGGAACAGTACCGTAATGCTCCATCGCAGATCATCAGCCGGGCGTTCGCCGCCCTGCCGGACATGCTGCAGGCCCTGGCCCCCCTGATCACCGACGGCAGCCGCGTTCTCGCCATGAAAGCGGCCGCCGCCGACCAGGAACTGGCCGGCCTGCCCGCCGGCTGGCGGGCCCGGGTGGCGCCTCTGTCGGTCCCCGGACTGGCGGAGGCCCGCGTGCTGGTGATCGCCAGCCGGGCCGGACCGCACGTGCCGGAATAAGGAGACCGCAGTGACCACCGTTTTTGCCATTGCCAACCAGAAAGGTGGAGTGGGCAAGACCACCAGCAGCGTCAATCTGGCCGCTTCCCTGGCGGCGACGCGCAAGAAGGTGTTGCTGGTGGACATTGATCCGCAGGGGAACGCCACCAGCGGCGCCGGTGTGGACAAGTACGAGCCGGAATACACCATCCACGACGTGCTGATGGGCGAAGTGAACGTGGAAGACGCGGTGGTCGACACCCCCAAGGATTCCGGCTTCGACCTGATCGCCGCCAACGGCGACCTGACCGCCGCCGAAGTGCAGCTGCTGGACATGAAGATGCGGGAATTCCGCCTGCGCAACGCGCTGGCGCGGATCCGCGGCAACTACGATTACATCATCGTCGACTGCCCGCCGTCGCTGAACATGCTCACCGTCAACGCGCTCACCGCGGCGGACTCGGTGATCGTGCCGATTCAGTGCGAGTACTACGCGCTGGAGGGTCTCACCTCGCTGATGAACACCATCGAGAAGATCCGCACCGTGCTCAACCCCAAGCTGCATATCGGCGGCCTGCTGCGCACCATGTACGACCCGCGCAACAGTCTGTCCAACGACGTTTCCAACCAGCTGATCAGCCACTTCGGCGACAAGGTGTACCGCACCATTATTCCCCGCAACGTGCGCTTGGCGGAAGCGCCCAGCCACGGCGCGCCGGTGATCACCTACGACCCCAAGTCCCGGGGCGCGGTCAGCTACCTGGCGCTGGCGGGCGAAATCCTGCGGCGCGAACAGGCCATGCAAAATGCCAAGGCCTCTCCGCAAACTCCGCAATCCCAGGCATGAGGTAGAGGCACCGACTATGGCGGCAAAGCGTAAACGCGGTCTCAGCAAGGGTCTCGACGCCCTGCTCAGCAGCAACGAGGCGTACCAGCGCCAGCCCGAGGAAGTCAGCGTCGAGGGTGACGGCGAAGCGTCGGAGCAACAGGCCCAGCGCCCGCCCCGCGACGGCGACCTGCGCCACCTGCCGGTGGAACTGATGCAGCGCGGCCGCTACCAGCCGCGCAAGGACATGTCCGCCGATGCGCTCGAGGAGCTGGCGGAGTCGATCCGCGCGCAGGGCGTGATGCAACCCATCGTGGTGCGCCCGCTGGGCGACAACCGCTACGAAATCATCGCCGGCGAGCGCCGCTGGCGGGCCGCGCAGATGGCGGAGCTGGACGCGATTCCGGCGGTGATCCGGGAGGTGCCGGACGAAGCCGCCATCGCCATGTCGCTGATCGAGAACATTCAGCGCGAAAACCTCAACCCCATGGAAGAGGCGCTGGCGCTGTCCCGGCTCAAGGAAGAATTCGGCCTCACCCACCAGCAGGTCGCCGACGCGGTGGGCAAGTCCCGCGCCATGGTCACCAACCTGCTGCGGCTGATGAGCCTGGAAGCGGACGTCAAAAAGCTGCTCGAACACGGCGACCTGGAAATGGGCCACGCCCGTGCCCTGTTGTCGCTGACCGGCGCCAAGCAGGTGGAGGCCGCGCGCACCGTGGTCGCCAAGGGGTTGTCGGTGCGCCAGACCGAAACCCTGGTGCGCGAATTCGAAAAGGAAAAGCCCGCCAAGCCGGCGCCGGCCAAGGAAGACCCCAATGTGCGGCACCTGATCAACGACCTGTCCGACCGTCTCGGCGCCCCGGTGCAGATTCAGCAGGGCAACGCCGGCAAGGGCAAGCTGGTGATCAGCTACAACAACCTGGATGAGCTGGACGGCATTCTGGCGCACATCAAATAGGCGGGGCCTCTTGGTCCATCTACATCAAATAACTTGACTGAAATCCGTTCGAGGCGTTAGCTTTCCACACACGCTGATACAAATTGATCCGTTTTGTAGGGCGTCAACAGACTTTTTCTCCTCTCGCCCGGCACTTTCAAGGCAAACAATTGCCCGTGCCGGTTGATACCGCTATGCCTTCCTCATATACTTCCCGCGCCAAAGATCAGGGGGTACCCGCGACCTTCACCTGATATCACCCAGGCGTAGCCAGCGACGAAACCCGGGAGCAAGGTGGCCAATTTAGACGAATCAGCCCGCAGGACCTTGTTCTGGGGCTTGATGCGCGCCCAGACCACCAGCGTGGTCGTGATCGCCGCGCTGGCCGCCGTGATCGCCGGAAGCACTATCGGTCTGGCGGCGCTCTGGGGCGGGACCATCAGCCTGATCGCCTATGCTTGGGGTGGCTTCCAAGTGTGGCTGCACCCGGGAAACCGTGCGGCCAAGCGCATGGCCGGCGCCGCGGTAAGAGCGGAGCTCGGCAAAATCGCCATCATGCTGGTGCTGTTCTGGCTGACGTTCGCCGAAGTACCGCAAATGCGCGAATCAATGACAGCAATGGTTTTGTTCCTCGCCTTCATGTCGGCGCAAATCGCCGGCTGGGTTCAGGTCGCGCGCCTGGATGCCCGCCTTGGAACGGAACGTTACGGGCAAGAAGACTAGACTGTAGGTAACGATATGGCAGCGAGCTCCGCCAGCGAATATATCAAGCACCATCTAGGGAATCTCACCTATGGCCGTTTGCCCGAGGGCTACGAGCGTTTAGACCACCACGGGGACGTGGTCGAAACGCTGGAGACCAGCACCTGGACGTTCGCGCACAACGGACAGGAAGCCACGGACATGGGTTTCATGGCGTTCCATGTGGACTCCCTGGCGTGGGCCGGCGGTCTCGGCATTATTATGTGTCTGCTGTTCTGGCTGGTGGCGCGTAAAGCCACCGCCGGTGTGCCCTCCGGTTTCATGAATTTCATGGAATCCATCATCGAATTCGTCGACAACCAGGTGCGTGACACCTTCCACGGCAAAAGCAAGCTGATTGCGCCGCTGTCTCTGGTGATCTTCTGTTGGGTGTTCCTGATGAACCTGATGGATCTGATCCCCGTCGACCTGTTCCCCAAGCTTTTCGAGTGGACCATGGTCACTTTCTTCGGCTGGGACGCACACCAGGCGTACTTCAAGATCGTGCCCACCACCGACCCGAATATCACCCTGGGCATGTCCTTCACGGTGATGCTGTTGATCATCGGTTTCACCATCAAGGCCAAGGGTATTGGCGGCTTTATCGGTGAGCTGACGTTCAAGCCCTTCGAGAGCGACAACATCGTTCTGAAGTTTCTTCTTCTGCCGGTCAACCTGGTCCTGGAAACCATCAGCCTGCTGTCCAAGCCGGTGTCTCTGGGTCTGCGGCTTTTCGGCAACATGTACGCCGGTGAATTCGTATTCATCCTGGTGGCGGCCATGATGGGGACCTGGCAGTTTATCGGCGCGTGGCCGTGGGCGGTTTTCCACATTCTGGTCATCACCCTCCAGGCGTTCATCTTCATGGTCCTGACCATCGTCTACCTGAGTATGGCGGTGGAAGAGCACTAAGTTTCATTTTCCAAACCAACTGAGCACTTACGGGAGTGTAACAATGGAAGGCATTCAATTTCTTGCTGCTGCAATCGTTGCTGGCCTGGCGGCCATCGGCGCCGGTCTCGGCTTCGGCATGATGGGCGGTCGTTTTCTGGAATCCGTCGCACGGCAGCCGGAACTGGCACCGATGCTGCAAACCCGCATGTTCATCATCGCGGGCCTGCTGGACGCCGTGCCGATTATCTGTATCGCTATCGCGTTCCTGCTGATTTTCCAGTAAATCGCGCTTTTCGAAATAAGCCCCGATTTTGGGAAATCTATGCAACGCGGATTGAGGTGTTGGCATGAATATTAATGCGACACTAATTGGCCAGGCCATCTGGTTCGCCCTGTTCGTGATCTTCTGTATGAAGTTCGTCTGGCCGCCTATTTCCAAGGCGCTGGAAGAGCGTAAGCAGAAAATCGCAGAGGGCCTGAGCGCCGCGGATCGGGCTGAGCGCGATCTGGTGCTGGCGCAGGAAAAAGCCTCCTCGAACCTTAAGGAAGCCAAAGAAAAGGCGTCCGAGATTATCGAGCAGGCCAACAAACGGGCGAATCAGATCGTCGAGGAAGCCAAAGACCAGGCACGCACCGAAGGTGAGCGTCTGATCGAGAAGGCCCAGTCCGAGATCGATCAGGAGATCAACCGCGCCCGTGAAGAGCTGCGCAAAGAGGTGTCCGCTCTGGCATTGAGTGGCGCCGAGCAAGTGCTGGGCCGCGAAGTGAACCGCGACGCACACAAGCAGCTGCTGGACGACTTGGCGGCTCAACTCTGAGTGATACGGATGGCACCCCATGGCTGAATTGACCACCATCGCACGCCCATACGCCAAGGCCGCGTTCATGTTCGCCAAAGAACAGAACGCGCTGGCGGAGTGGGAGCAGATGCTGGGCCTGGCGGCGGCAGTGGCGCAGGAAGCCACCATGCGTGCTTACCTGGACCAGCCGGAGCTGGACAGCGAGACACAGGCGAAAGCGATAGGCGACGTTTGTGGCGATGAGCTCAACGAGAGCGCTCGCAATTTTATCGCCCAGCTCGCGGACAACAAGCGTCTGGCCCTGTTGCCGACCATCGCAATGTTGTTCCACGAACTGGCGGCGGAAGATCAACGCACCATTGATGTGGAGTTGATCGCGCCGTTCGAACTGGAAGACGCCGAGACCGACAAACTGGTGACAGCGCTGAAGACGCGTCTGGGCCGGAATGTGCAGGTGTCCACCTCCGTTGACGAGTCACTCATTGGTGGCGTGCTGATGAGAGCCGGCGATACCGTAATTGATGGCAGTGTGCGCGGCCGGCTTAACCGCCTGGCAGAGCAACTGAACTCTTGAGTTTGAGGGATTAGAGATGCAGCAACTCAACCCGTCCGAAATCAGCGAGATTATCAAGTCGCGCATCGCGAAACTTGATACCTCCACCGAGGCACGGAACGAAGGTACGGTGGTATCCGTATTTGACGGCATCGTGCGCATTCATGGTCTGGCCGACGTGATGTTCGGCGAAATGATCGAGTTTGAGGGCGGCATCTTCGGCATGGCCCTCAACCTGGAGCAGGACTCCGTGGGCGCCGTGGTGCTGGGTGATTACCTGGGTCTGGCGGAGGGCCAGAAGGTCCGCTGCACCGGCCGCATTCTGGAAGTGCCGGTGGGCCCGGAACTGCTCGGCCGCGTGGTCGACGCCCTGGGTAACCCGGTGGACGGCAAAGGTCCGGTGGACGCCGCCGAAACCGACGCCGTCGAGAAAGTGGCGCCCGGCGTGATCTGGCGTAAAGAGGTGAACGAGCCGGTACAGACCGGTTTCAAATCCATCGACGCCATGACCCCGATCGGCCGTGGCCAGCGTGAGCTGATCATCGGCGACCGCCAGATCGGTAAGACCGCCGTGGCGGTGGACACCATCATTAACCAGAAAGACTCTGGCATTAAGTGTGTCTACGTGGCCATCGGTCAGAAGCAGTCCACCATCGCCAACGTGGTGAGCAAGCTGGAAGAGCACGGCGCCATGGAAAACACCGTGATCGTGGCGGCCTCCGCTTCCGATCCGGCTTCCATGCAGTTCCTGGCCCCGTTCGCCGGCTGCGCCATGGGCGAGTACTTCCGTGACCGCGGCGAAGACGCCCTGATCGTTTATGACGATCTCACCAAGCAAGCCTGGGCCTACCGTCAGATTTCCCTGCTGCTGCGCCGCCCGCCGGGCCGTGAAGCCTACCCGGGTGACGTGTTCTACCTGCACTCCCGTCTGCTGGAACGCGCCGCCAAGGTAAACGAGGAATTCGTCGAGAAGTTCACCGACGGTAAAGTGAAAGGCAAGACCGGTTCCCTGACCGCGCTGCCGATCATTGAGACCCAGGGCGGTGACGTGTCCGCGTTCGTACCCACCAACGTGATCTCCATTACCGATGGTCAGATCTTCCTGGAAACCAGCCTGTTCAACGCCGGCATCCGCCCGGCCATGAACGCCGGCATCTCGGTTTCCCGTGTGGGCGGTTCCGCGCAGACCAAGATCGTCAAGAAGCTCGGCGGTGGTATCCGTCTGGCACTGGCCCAGTACCGGGAACTGGCGGCGTTCGCTCAGTTCGCTTCCGACCTGGACGAGGCCACCCGTGAGCAGCTCGAGCACGGCCAGGCCGTCACCGAGCTGATGAAGCAGAAGCAATACAGCCCGATGTCCGTTGCCGAAATGGGCGTGGTGCTGTACGCGGCGAACAACGGCTACCTGAAAGGCATCGAGATCAGCAAGATCGGCGCCTTCGAAGCCGCGCTGCTGGATTATATGAACAGCGAACAGAAAGCGTTGATGGACAAGATCAACGAAAAGGGTGACTACAACGATGAGATCGAGGCCGGTATCAAAGACGCCATCGATCAATTCAAGTCCACCCAAACCTGGTAATTCGCTAAGAAAGGATTAGTCCTATGGCTAGCGGTAAAGAGATCAAAGGCAAGATCTCTAGTGTCCAGAGCACGAAGAAGATCACTCGTGCGATGGAGATGGTGGCAGCCAGCAAAATGCGCAAAGCGCAGGACCGTATGGCTGCCAGCAAGCCCTACGCGAGCCGTATGCGTCAGGTGGTTGCCCATCTTGCCAACGCTGATCTGGAGTACCGGCACATTTACCTGCAAGAGCGGGAAGTGAAGAACGTCGGTTACATCGTGGTGACCTCCGACCGGGGCCTGAGTGGCGGCTTGAACGCCAACCTGCTGAAGAAGGTCGTGAAAAGCACCCGTCAGTGGGAGCAGGAAGGCGCCAAGACGCAGTACTGCGTGGTAGGCAGCAAGGGCATCGCCTTCTTCAAGAGCGTCGGCGGCGACGTTCAGGCCACCGTTAACGGCCTGGGCGACACCCCGCACCTGAGCGATCTGATCGGCTCCATCAAGGTGATGCTCGACGCCTTTGAAAATGGTGAGATCGACCGTTTGTACCTGGTGTACAACGAGTTCGTGAACACCATGACGCAGTCACCCAAAAGCATTCAGTTGCTGCCGCTTGAAGCTTCGCAAGACGAAGAGTTTCAGCGTCATTGGGACTATATCTACGAGCCTGAGCCTAAGGAAATCCTGGATGAGCTGCTGGTCCGGTTCATTGAATCCCAGGTTTATCAAGGCGTGGTCGAGAACAATGCCTGTGAACAGGCAGCGCGCATGGTCGCCATGAAGGCGGCCAGTGACAACGCCGGCGAGATCATTAATGACCTCCAGCTGGTGTACAACAAGGCGCGCCAGGCGGCCATTACCCAGGAAATTTCTGAAATCGTTGGTGGTGCCGCCGCGGTCTAGTGTCTGTTTCAGACAGCACGCGGCGAAAACGCAAGTTAAGAGGATGCAAGCATGAGTAGCGGTCGTATTGTTCAGATCATCGGTGCTGTGATCGACGTCGAATTCCCGCGCGAAAACGTGCCAAAGGTGTATGACGCTCTCACCGTGGACGGTACCGAAACCACGCTGGAAGTTCAGCAGCAGTTGGGTGACGGCGTGGTGCGCACCATCGCGATGGGCTCCACTGAAGGTCTGAAGCGTGGCCTGGGTGTCACCGACACCGGCGAACCGATTCAGGTGCCGGTGGGCACCAAGACCCTGGGCCGGATCATGGACGTGCTCGGTCGCCCGATCGACGAAGCGGGTCCGATCGGTGAAGAAGAGCGCATGTCCATTCACCGTGAGGCACCCTCTTACGCGGATCAGGCAGCCACCAACGAACTGCTTGAAACCGGCATCAAGGTGATCGACCTGGTCTGCCCGTTCGCCAAGGGCGGTAAGGTTGGCCTGTTCGGCGGCGCCGGCGTGGGTAAAACCGTGAACATGATGGAGCTGATCCGGAACATCGCGATCGAGCACTCCGGTTTCTCCGTGTTCGCCGGTGTGGGTGAGCGTACTCGTGAGGGTAACGACTTCTACCACGAGATGAAGGACTCCAACGTTCTCGACAAGGTGTCGCTGGTCTACGGCCAGATGAACGAGCCGCCGGGCAACCGTCTGCGCGTGGCGCTGACCGGTCTGACCATGGCCGAGAAGTTCCGTGACGAAGGCCGTGACGTTCTGTTCTTCGTGGATAACATCTACCGTTACACCCTGGCGGGTACCGAGGTATCGGCACTGCTGGGCCGGATGCCCTCCGCGGTGGGTTACCAGCCGACCCTGGCGGAAGAGATGGGCGTTCTGCAGGAACGGATCACCTCCACCAAGACCGGTTCCATCACCTCCGTGCAGGCGGTATACGTGCCCGCGGATGACTTGACCGACCCGTCCCCGGCGACCACCTTCGCCCACCTGGACGCCACCGTGGTACTGAGCCGTGACATCGCCTCCAAGGGTATCTACCCGGCGATCGACCCGCTCGACTCCACCTCCCGCCAGCTGGATCCGCTGGTGATCGGTCAGGAGCACTACGAGGCGGCCCGTGGCGTGCAGACCGTTCTGCAGGGCTACAAGGAACTCAAGGACATCATCGCGATTCTGGGTATGGACGAGCTGTCCGAAGAGGATAAGCTGACCGTATCCCGCGCGCGTAAGATCGAACGCTTCCTGTCACAGCCGTTCTTCGTGGCGGAAGTATTCACCGGCGCACCGGGCAAATACGTCTCCCTGAAGGACACCATCCGTTCCTTCCAGGGTATCCTGAACGGTGATTACGACCACATCCCCGAGCAGGACTTCTACATGAAGGGCTCCATCGACGAGGTTGTAGAGGCCTACAACAAACGCGGTGACAAGTAACCGCCCGGGGAGGAACACAGATGGCGATGACCGTGCATTGCGATATCGTTAGTGCCGAAAAGCAGCTGTTCTCCGGACTGGTCGAGCTGGTAGTGGCCGCCGGTGTGGAAGGGGACCTGGGTGTCATGCCCGGTCACGCGCCCTTGCTCACCCGGCTCAAGCCCGGCCCGGTTCGCGTGAAGAAGCAGAACGGGGACGAAGAAGTGTTCTACGTCTCCGGCGGCTTCCTGGAAGTCCAGCCGAAACTGGTCACCGTGCTGGCGGACACCGCCGAGCGCGCCCAGGATATGGACGGCGCCCAGGCGGAAGAAGCCAAGCAGCGTGCCAAGGAAGCCCTGGAAGGCAAGAACGCCGACATGGACTACTCGCGCGCCGCCATCACCCTGGCCGAAGCGTCCGCGCGCTTGCGTACCATCGAGCAAATCAAGAAGATGGCCAAGCGGTAACGCCCGGCTTTCGGTACAAGCTGAATTAAAAAAGGGTGGCTCTGAGCTGCCCTTTTTTATATGGCGATCACCCTTCGACACAAGCAGACTCAAGGAAGCGGAGCATGAATCTAGCGGTAGTGATTCTCGCGGCGGGCAAGGGAACCCGCATGAAATCGGATCTCCCCAAGGTACTCCACCCGATTGCCGGGCGCCCCATGGTGCAGCACGTGGTGGACGCCGCCGGCGCCCTCGACCCGGACAACACCGTGCTGATTTACGGTCACGGCGGCGACGCCGTCCGCCAGGCGGTGACCGGGTCGCGGCTGCAATGGGCGGAGCAGGCCGAACAGCTCGGCACCGGCCACGCCGTGGCGCAGGCCCTGCCGCACCTGGAAGAAGACGTGGTGCTGGTGCTGTACGGCGACGTGCCTCTGATCCAGCCGCAGACCCTGCGTGACTTCGTCGCCCGCGTGGACGACCAGAGCCTGGCGCTGATGACCCTGACTCTGGATGACCCCTCCGGCTACGGCCGTGTGATTCGCGACGGCGACGGCAAGGTACGGCGGGTGGTGGAGCAGAAAGACGCCAGCGACGACGAAAAAGCGGTCCGCGAAATCAATACCGGCATTCTCGCCTGCACCCGCCGCTTCCTGAACGACAGCCTGCCGCGACTCTCCAACAGCAACGCCCAGGGCGAATACTACCTCACCGACCTGATCGCCATGGCCGTGGACGCGGGCATGGAGGTGGTCACCGAGCAGCCCGGCCACGCCTGGGAAGTGGACGGCGTCAACGACCGGGTGCAGCTGGCGCGCCTGGAACGGGTCTATCAGCGGGTCCGCGCGGAATCGCTGATGCGCGCCGGCGTCACACTGCTGGATCCCGCCCGCCTGGATATCCGTGGAAATCTGCAGTGCGGCCAGGACGTCACCCTCGACATCAACACCGTGCTGGAAGGCGACGTGGTGATCGGTGACCGCGTCACCGTGGGCCCGAACTGTTTGATCCGCAACGCCCGCATCGGCAGCGGCACCCACATCGAGGCGAACTCGGTGGTGGACGGCGCGGTGGTCGGTGAAGAGTGTCAGGTGGGTCCGTTCGCCCGTCTGCGTCCGGGCACCGAGCTCGCCGCCCGGGCCAAGGTCGGCAACTTCGTGGAGACCAAGAAAGCCTATGTGGGCGAGGGCTCGAAAGTGAACCACCTCACCTACATTGGCGACAGCCGTATCGGCAAGGGCGTCAACGTGGGCGCCGGCACCATTACCTGCAACTACGATGGCGTGAACAAGTTCCAGACGGTGATGAAGGACGGTGCCTTTATCGGTTCCAATTCGTCGCTGGTGGCGCCGGTCACCATCGGCGAGAATGCCACCGTGGGCGCCGGCAGCGTGGTGACCAAGGACGTGCCCGACCAGGGCCTGGCGGTGGCCCGTGGCCAGCAGCGCAACATTCAGAACTGGTCGCGGCCGGAAAAGAAATAGGCACGGAACGGACAAAAAGGAAAAGCACATGTGTGGAATCGTCGGCGCCATTGCCCATCGTAATGTCAGCAACATCCTGATCACCGGCCTGAAGCGCCTGGAATATCGGGGCTACGACAGCGCGGGCGTGGCCCTGCTCAACGACCAGGGCCTGCTCCGCGTGCGCCGCCAGGGCAAGGTGGCGGCGCTGGAAGCGGCGGTGCGCGAGCAGAACAGCGCCGGCTTCCTGGGTATCGCACACACGCGCTGGGCCACCCATGGCCGTCCGTCCGAGGACAACGCCCACCCGCATATGTCCGGTAACGGTCTGGCGGTGGTGCACAACGGCATCATCGAGAACTTCCAGGAACTCAAGGACGAACTGGAAGCCGACGGTTACGCCTTCACCTCGCAGACCGACACCGAGGTGATCGCCCACCTGATCCACCGCGCCCTCAAGGACACCGGCAATCTGGTGGCCGCGGTACGCGCCAGCGTGGCGCGTCTGCACGGCGCCTATGCGTTGGGCGTGATCGACCAGAATGAACCCGACCGGCTGGTGGCGGTGCGCTCCGGTTCGCCGCTGGTGGTGGGCCTGGGCATCGACGAAAACTACGTGGCCTCCGATCAGCTGGCCCTGTTGCCGGTGACCAACCGCTTCATCTTTCTTGAAGAGGGCGATCTGGTGGACGTCACCGTGGACGCCGTCACCATCACCGACGCCGACGGTGAGCCGGCGGAGCGTACCGTCCACGAACTGGACGGCACCCACGAGGACGCCGACAAAGGGCCGTACCGGCACTACATGCAGAAGGAAATCTTCGAGCAGCCCGCCGCCATCCAGCGCACCCTGGAAGGACGTATCGATTCGCCCGACGCGGTGAGCGCCGCCTTCGGCGACAGCGCCGCCGCCATCTTCGACCGGGTACGCACGGTGCAAATTGTCGCCTGCGGCACCAGCTACCACGCCGGCATGGTGGCCCGTTACTGGCTGGAAGCCATGGCGGGCATTCCCTGCCAGGTGGAAGTGGCCAGTGAATTCCGCTATCGCCGGCACGTGGTGCCGGAAGGCACCCTGTTCGTCACCATTTCACAGAGTGGTGAAACCGCCGATACCCTGGCCGCGCTGCGCGACACCGGCGGCAAGGATTACGTCGGTCGCCTGGCGATCTGCAACGTGGACGGTTCCTCGCTGGTGCGCGAGTCCGAGCTGGTGTTTCTCACCAAGGCCGGGCCGGAAATCGGCGTGGCGTCCACCAAGGCGTTCACCACCCAGCTCACCGGGCTGATGATGCTGGTGCTGGCCCTGGGCCGCCGTAAGGGCCTGGGCGACGACCAGATCGAAACGATTCTGTCCGAACTGCGTCAGCTGCCCAATCTCCTGGAGCAGGCGGCGGCCCTGGACAAGCCCATCGAAACCCTGTCGCGCGCCTTCGTGGAAAAGCACCACACCCTGTTCCTGGGCCGCGGCGTGCACTTCCCGGTGGCCATGGAAGGGGCGCTCAAGCTCAAGGAAATCTCCTATATCCACGCCGAGGCCTACCCGGCCGGCGAGCTCAAGCACGGCCCGCTGGCCCTGGTGGATAAGGAAATGCCGGTGGTGGCGGTGGCGCCCAACGACCAGCTGCTGGAAAAGCTGAAGTCGAACCTGCAGGAAGTGCGCGCCCGGGGCGGCGAACTCTATGTGTTCGCCGACAAGAACGCCCACGTTAAAGAGGGCGAGGGCATCCATGTGCTGAACATGCCCGCAGTGCCGGAAAGCATCGCGCCGATCGTCTACACCGTGCCGCTGCAACTGCTCAGCTACCATGTGGCGGTGCTGCGCGGCACCGATGTGGATCAGCCGCGCAACCTCGCCAAATCGGTCACCGTGGAGTAACCGGCCCTAGTCTTCGAACAGGGACAGATACTCCCCGTAGCCGAGCTCTTCCATCTTCTCGCGGGGGATGAACTCCATGGCGGCGGAGTTCATGCACCAGCGCTGGCCGGTGGGCGCCGGCCCGTCGTCGAACACATGGCCCAGGTGCGAATCCGCGTAGCGGCTGCGCACCTCGGTGCGGGTGGCCCACCACAGACTGTTGTCTTCGCGGGTGGTCACGAAGCGGTCGTCGATGGGCCGGGTGAAGCTCGGCCAGCCGGTGCCGGAATCGTACTTGTCCGTGGAGGAGAACAACGGCTCGCCGCTGATCACGTCCACATAGATGCCTTCTTTCTTCAGGTCGTGATACGGGTTCTTGAACGCCCGCTCGGTGGCGTCGTCACGCGTCACCTGAAAGGCGATCTCCGGCAGCGCCTTCTTGAGCACCTCATCGGAGGGGCGCTTGAACTTCTCCGGGCCTTCCCAGGGCGCACCCAGATCCAGCTCTTCCTGTTCCTCTTCTTCCTCCACCGAGGCGTTAAGCCAGGGGCGTGCGTCCGGGTCTTCCCAGTGTTTCTCCAGAAACTGATCACGGCCTGAGTTGTAGCGATAGAACTTATAGCGCAGGGCACTCTTCTTGTAATAGTCCTGGTGGTAGTCCTCGGCTTCGTAAAACGCTTTCAACGGCACGATCTCGGTGACCACGTTCTTATCGAAACGGCCGCTCTCATTGAGGGCCTTTTTGGACGCTTCCGCCAGCGCACGCTCCTCGTCGTTCTGGTAGAAGATCGCGCTGCGGTACTGCGAGCCCTGGTCAATAAACTGGCCGTCCGGGTCGGTCGGGTCGATGTGCTTCCAGAACCAGGCGAGCAGGTTCTCGTAGCTCACCACCTCCGGGTCGTAGAGCACTTTCACGACCTCGGTGTGGCCGGTTTGCCCACCGGCCACCTGCTGGTAGGTGGGGTCCACCTCTTCGCCGCCGGCGTAGCCGCTGATCGCTTCGGACACCCCGTCCAGCTTTTCGAAATCCGCTTCGGTACACCAGAAGCAGCCGCCGGCGAACACGGCGCTGGCCTGGGCGGCCACGGCCGGCCCGGCCACCAACACCATTAGGAAAACCAATACGCGCATCATAGTTGCCTCCTTTAGCGAACCTTGGATGCATCCGGAGAGAGAATGTTACATCGGCCTCCCGGAGAGCACGGCCCGCCACTCCCGTGATTGTGCGCCGCCCACCGTGTGGATGGCGACAACGCCGCTAACCGTTTCGCCGCGGCGCGCATCCGGGCTACCATACTTCCAGCCGGGACCGGTCCGGTCATAAAGGGAGCGATGACGATGAGCATAATCAAGGAATTCCGTGAATTCGCCGTGCGCGGCAATGTGGTCGATATGGCCGTGGGGATCATTATCGGCGGCGCCTTCGGCACCATCGCCAAGAGCCTGGTGTCCGACGTGATCATGCCGCCGGTGGGGCTGCTCCTGGCGGACGTGGATTTCGTCGATCTGTTCCTGGTGCTCAAGGGCGACGGGCCCTTCGCCACCCTGGCCGACGCCCAGGCGGCGGGCGCGGTGACGCTCAACTACGGCGTATTTATCAACAACGTGATCAGCTTCCTGATCGTCGCCTGGGCGGTGTTCTTCCTGGTGCGCGGGCTCAACCGGGTCAAGCGCAAGGAAGAACAGGCCGCCCCGGTGGAGCCGCCGCCCACCCCCGAGGTGCCGGAAGACATTCTGCTGCTGCGCGAAATCCGCGATAACCTCAAGCGTTGATGAGTGAGCAAGCCCAGGGGCACGGGCACGGTGCCCCCCGCCAGAATGTCGAGAACTCTCACTTTTGTCTGGTCGCGGACAGCGAGGAAGCCTTCGTGCTGCGCGCCGCCACCGCGCGGCTGGCCCAGCGCACCCTGGACCTGCAGTACTACGTCTGGGAGGACGACCGGATCGGCAAGCTGCTGGTCTACCGGGCCCTGGAAGCGGCCCGCCGGGGCGTCAAGGTGCGGCTGCTGCTCGACCACGCCAACCAGCTCGGCCGGGATGTGAAATGGGCGGCGCTGAACGCGCACCCGAACGTGGAAATCCGGCTGTTCAACCCGTTCCGGGGCCGCTACAAGCACTTTATTCAGTGGCTCTATCACGCCCCCCGGCTCAACCACCGGATGCACAACAAGGCCTGGATCGTGGACGGCGAGCGGGCCATTGTCGGCGGCCGCAACCTCTCCGAGCACTACTTCGGCGTCCACCCGGAAGCCAACTTCCGTGACCTGGACATCTATGCCCGGGGGCCGATCGTGGCGGAAACCCGCGCCGCCTTCGACGCCTACTGGGACAGCGACGTCTGCGTGCGCCTGCGCTCCCTGCGCCGCCGCTCGCGGGTCCACGCCGACCGGTTGTGGCAGCAGCTGGTGGCGTGGCGTAAAAGCCTGGACGGTTTTCCCTACCGTTACGAGCAGGATGTCGCCCATTTTGAAGACGTTCTCGGCGCCGCCGACCGACGACAGATTCAGGCGCCGGCCGCGCTGCTGTTCGATCCGCCGGACAAGGCCAAGGGCGCCACCCAGCGCCTGATGGGCGACCAGCTCGGCCGGCTGCTCGGGCAGCGCTCCCTGAACGAGATCCTGATCGAGGCCAGCTACTTTATCCCCGGGGACGAATTCACCGCCGCCCTGGCCGACATGCACCGCAACGGCTGCCGGGTGGCGCTGCTCACCAACAGCCTGGCCACCAACGACGTGATCGCCGCCCACGCCGCCTACGCCCGCTACCGCCCGGCGCTGCTGCGCGGCGGCGTCGAGGTCCACGAGCTGCAGGCCAACGCCCGCGCCCGCCGCCACCACGCCCGGCTGTTGCGCGGCCGGGGCCGCTCCAAGTCCAGCCTGCACACCAAAGCCATGGTGCTCGACCGCAAGGAGCTGTTCGTGGGCTCGTTCAACCTGGACCCGCGCTCGGTGAACGTGAACACGGAGATGGGCTACTACGTGGACAGCGAAGCGCTGGCTGGAGAGGTGGCGGCGTTCGTGGAGGAAGGGATGGCGCCCCAGAACAGCTACCGGGTCACGAGTGACGACCAGGGGCTGCTATGGGGCGCCGGCGACGAGCGGGGCCCGGTTCAGTACCGAAGCGAACCCCGGGTCAGTCCGTTGCGGCGGCTGGCGTCGCAACTGTGCGCGCTGCTGCCGATCGAGAACCTGCTGTAGCGCGGGTGAGCGCGGGCGCGCTCAGTCCCGCTTGCTCTGTTCCAGATCCTTCCAGTACGGGTCGCGCAGCTCGCGCTTGAGGATCTTGCCGATGGTACTGCGCGGCAGCTCGTCGCGGCGCTCCAGGCCGGACAAACGCTGCCCCTTGCCCAGTTGCTGGTTGGCCCGCTCGCGGATCGCCTCCAGGTCGCCCTCGGCGCCCTCGCGCAGCACCACCAGGCCCAGGGGCGTTTCCCCCCACTGCTCGCTGGGCACCGCGATCACCGCCGCGTCCACCACGTCGTCGTCCTTGAGCAGCACCTTCTCCAGGTCCTCCGCGTAGACGTTGAAGCCGCCGGAAATGATCATGTCCTTGCGGCGGTCCAGCACCGACAGGAAGCCGTCCTCGTCCAGGCGTCCCATGTCGCCGGTGCGGTAGAACACCTCGCCCTCGGGGCTGGTCCACAGCAGCTCGCTGGTCTTGTCTTCACGCTTGTAGTAGCCGCGCATCATGGCGCCGCTGCGGCCCACGATCTCGCCGATCTCGCCGGCGGGCAGCTCTTTCAGGTCCTCGCCGATAATGCGCAGCTCGCAGCCCGGGCTGGCCTTGCCCACGGTGGCCCATTTGGTGGGGTTCTCGGCGCAGTTCAGGGTGGTGGTCACGCCGCCCTCGGTGAGGCCGTAGAACTCCAGAATGTTGCCCGGCCAGCGCGCCATGGCGTCGGCGATCACGTGGGCGCGCAGCGGCGCGCTGGTGGAGAACTTCACCTTGAAGCTGCTCAGGTCGAAGCGGTCGAAATCCGGTTCGGCGAGAATGCGCTGGTACTGCACCGGCACCAGCATGGCGTGGGTGACGCGGTGCTGCTCGGCCAGCTCCAGGAAGCGATGGGCGTCGAACTTGGCCATGCTGACGATGGTGCCGCCACCGAACAGGGTGGGCAGCACCGACACCAGGGTGGTGTTGGAGTACAGCGGCGTGGACACCAGGTTCACCGCCGTCTCGTCGTAGCCCAGGGCCGCCACGCGCTCCAGCTGACGGGCGCGCAGGCGGTGATCGTGGAGAATGCCCTTGGGCACCCCGGTGGTGCCGGAGCTGTAGATGATGTTGAACGGGTCGTCCAGCGACGGCGTGTGGTCCGGCGCGTCCGTGGCCGGGTCGCCCAGCCAGTCCTCGAAGGCCAGCCAGCCGTCGGTCTGGAAATCCAGGCTGATACGGGTGCTCTCATCGATATTGTCGAGCCCGTCGAGCAGCGGCTCGATCAGGTCGCGGTGCTTGGCGGACACGAACAGAAAACGCGCGTCGCAGTCGTTGACCATCAGCGCCAGGGTCTCGCCGGCGGCCATGCCGGACAGCGGCACCATGCAGCCGCCGGCGGTGAGGGTGCCCATGAACAGGGTCAGGTAGCGGGCGCTGTTCTCGGACAGGCCGGCCACGGTCTCGCCGCGCTGCAGACCGGCGGCGCGCAGGCGGTTGGCCACCCGGTTCACGTTATCCACGAACTGACGCCAGGTGAGCATGCCGGTTTCGTCGTACACCGCCGGTTTGTCCGGCTGGGCCGCCGCCAGCTGCTGCAGGCGTTCGGGCACGGATACAAAGGCCTCCGCGTCCATTTCTGGTGCGTAGACGGGCATCGCTTCACTTACCGCGGTCATGGGTCTCTCCCGATTAGCTGGAATTCCGTTAAAGTGGAATTTTGTTTTAAATTTGGCCAGGAAGCATACTCTCCGGTATGCCCGGGCTCAATACTGACCGGTCACGCTCCGCCGGCGTCCGCTCGACCAAAGGCTAATAACACCGTTTTCAGGGGGCGTGCTAGTTGTCTCGTAAGAGGCCTGCGGGTCCGCTGTCACCGCGGCCACAAGCACATAACAACAATTCTGGGGAACCGCCATGGGACTCAAAAAAAGCTTGGGTATCGTTGCCGCCTGCTTGCTGGCGAGCGCCGCGCACGCGGCCACGCCGGTGAAGCTGGGCCTTAACTACCCGCACACCGGTGAATACAGTGAAGAGGGGCTGATGCAAAAGCGCGGCGCCCTGATGGCCATTGATGAAATCAACGCCGCCGGCGGCGTGCGCGGCCGGCCGCTGGAACTGATCGAGCGCGATTCCGCCTCCCAGGCGGAGCGCTCCCGGCGCAATGTGGACGAGCTCGCCGCCGAAGGCGCGGCCATGCTGTTCGGCGGCTCGTCCAGCGGCGTCGCCATCGCCGCCAGCAAGCAGGCGCGCAAGCACGACCTGCTCTACTTCGGCACGCTCACCTATTCCAACGATACCACCGGCAAGGACGGCCACCTGGGCATGTTCCGCGAGTGCTACAACGCCTGGATGGCGGCGCGGGTGCTGGGCGACTACCTCAAGCGCGAGTACCAGGACAAGAAGTACTTCTACGTCACCGCCGACTACACCTGGGGCCACACCACCGAAGCCTCCATGCGGGAGTTCACCGACACCAAGGACGGCGAGCGCCACGGCTCGGTGCTGGTGCCGTTCCCCGGCGGCCGCTACCACGAAATCGAAGAAGCCATGCAGGCGGCGGCGGACAGCGACGCGGACGTCCTGGTGATGGTGTTGTTCGGCGAGCAGATGGTGCGCGGCATGACCATCGCCCAGCAGAAAAAGCTGCCCGAACGGATGCAGATCGTGGTGCCCAATCTCACCCTCAGCATGGTCGAGCAGACCGGGCCCTTCATCATGGCCGGCGTGATCGGCGCCGCGCCCTGGACCTGGAACGTACCCTACGAATACGGCTTTGAGCGCGGCCAGCAGTTCGTGGAAGAATTCTCCCAGCGCTACCGCACCCGCCCCTCCACTTCGGCGGCATCGGCCTACAGCATCGTCTACCAGTGGAAAGAGGCGGTGGAACGGGCCGGCAGCTTCGCCTCCGGCAACGTGCGGCGTGCCCTGGAGGGCCACAGCTACACGCTGCTCAAGGACCAACAGCAGTGGCGTGCCTTTGATCACCAGAACGTGCAAAGTGTCTACGCCGTGCGCATCAAGGCCCGTGACCAGGTCATGAAAGACGAGTACCGGCAGAATTTCTTTGAGATTATCAGCCGCATGTCCGGCGAGGACGCCGCCATCACGCGCAGCCAGTGGCTCGCGGAACGGCGCCGCGCGGGCATGCCCGAACAACTTGAATAGGAGTTTTCATGAGCGAGCGCTTCCGCTTCCGTTTCCGGGTCCGCTACAACGAATGCGACGCCCAACTGGTGGTGTTCAATGCCCGCTACGCGGACTACGTGGACCTGGCGATGACCGAGTTCATGCGCTCCCTGGGGCGGGACTACAAGGCGTTGCTGGCCCGGGGGCTGGACAACCAGGTGGTGAAAATGACCCTGGAATGGCAGGCGCCGGCGCGCTTCGACGACGTCATCGACGTGCACGTGCGCACGCTCAAGGTAGGCAACAGCTCGTTCACGCTGGAACACGAACTGGTGAAGGCGGAAGACGGCACCACACTGTGCCGGGCGGAAGTGGTCTATGTGCTGATGACCACCGAACCGTTCCAGAAAACCACGGTGCCCGATGATCTGCGGGCGGCCCTGCTGGAGGGCGCGCCCGGCAAGATCATCGACCAGAGTGGCGGGGCTCCGGCAGCGACTTAGTCGCTGACCTTGAGAACCACCTTGCCCTTGGCGCGGCGCGAGCTCAGCGCCGCCAGGGCGTCTTCGTACTGCTCGAAGGGGAACACCTCGCTGACGCGCGGGTTGATCTTGCCTTCGGCGAACAGCTGCATCAGTTCCTTCACGTTCTGGATGTGCGCTTTCGGCTCCTTGGCGGTGAAGGCGCCCCAGAACACGCCCACCACGCTGCAGCCCTTGAGCAGGGTCAGGTTGGCGGGGATCTTGGGAATCTCACCGGCGGCGAAGCCGACGATCAGGAAGCGGCCGTTCCAGGCCATGTTGCGCAACGCCGGCTCGGTGAAGCGGTCGCCCACCGGGTCGTAGATCACGTCGATGCCCTGCGGGTAGCGGCTCTTGAGCGCTTCCTTGAGGTCTTCGTCGGTGTAGTTGATCAGGTCGTCGGCGCCGGCTTCCTTGGCCACCTGCAGCTTGTCGTCGCTGCTGGCGGCGGCGATCACCCTGGCGCCCATGGCCTTGCCCAGCTCCACCGCGGCCAGGCCCACGCCGCCGCTGGCGCCCAGCACCAGCAGGGTCTCGCCGGGCTGAATGTTGGCGCGCTGCTTCAGGGCGTGATAGCTGGTGCCGTAGACCATGCTGAAGGCGGCGGCGGTTTCATCCTTCATGCCGTCGGGCACCGGGATCACGCGGCTTTCGCCGATCACCATCTCCTCGGCGAAGGAGCCGTAGCCGGTCAGGCCCATCACCCGCATGCCGGGCTTCAGGTTTTTCACGTCCGGGCCCACCTCGATGATCTCGCCGGCCATTTCGCCGCCCGGTGAAAACGGCAGCTCCGGTTTGATCTGGTACTTGCCCTCAATAATCAGGGTGTCGGGAAAGTTCAGGCCGGCCGCCTTCACCTTCACTTTGACCCCGTCACCGCTCACCTGGGGTGACGGTACGTCCTCGATCACCAGCTTGTCCGCCGGCCCCAGTTCCTTGCAGAGAATGGCGCGCATGCTTATCTCCCGAATAGTGCCTGTTATAAAAATAGCTCTGTGAAACGGACACGCTAACGCCGGCCCGTCAATTAAACAAATGCATAAGAATCATCGAACGGCATAAGCGGTGTGCATCATGGCCCACAAGTGTCAGCACTCACTTACTTCGAAGTGCCCGGATCCCGGCAGCTCCTCCACCAGTTGAGCGCCGCAGAGTTTCGAGGGCGTATAGCAGCCGGGGGCCGGTGCCTGTTCCTCGATAAAGCGCCGCACCGCCAGGGCGCCGTCCACGGTCAGCGCGTAGCCGTTGGCGGTGCGCAGCCGGATCACCCGCTGTTCGCCGGCGCCGTTACGCGCCTCGCCCCAAACGTGGGTGGTCAGGCGGGCGCGGGTTTGCTCGTCCGGCCCTTTCACGCGACGGTCCACCAGGGACTTTAAATAGCCTTGAATCACCGGCAGAGACATCAGCGGTCGGGTCACGTTGCCGGCCTTGGCGGCCCAGATCAGCCAGCGCGGCGCCGGCACGAACACCTGAATGTTTTCAATCCCGGTGCTCTGCCAGGCGGTGGTCACGTCGCCCCAGGGGATGGTCATGGCCCATTGCGGGCCGGCGCCGAAATCAATGCGCCGTACCTTCCAGCCCAGCGGCACCTCGGCGAGTTGCCCCTTGATACGGGCGCGGCCGCCGTCGGCGAGGCCTTCCACCAGGGTTTTGGCGGTGCCGGGGGACAGGCCCGAGCGAGTGGAGAAGCCCAGCGACAGCTCGCGGGCATCGGGCAGGGCTTCCTTGAGGCGGGCGGCCACGCAGTCGGTGGGGATCACATCGAAACCGACCCCCGGGCAGGCGATGATGCCGGCCTGCTCGACGCGCGCCGCCTGGGCGAACACATGCTCGAACACCGCCACTTCGCCGGTGATGTCCAGATAGTGGGTGCGCGCCTTGAGACAACCTTCCAGCATCGCCCGGCTGGTGCGCGAAAACGGGCCGGCGCAGTGCAGCACCAGATCCACGTCGGCCAGCTCGTCCGCCAGGGTGTCCGGGTCGTCCAGGGAAAACACCCGGTACTCCAGCCCCTCCTGCTCGGCGAGCGGCGCCACCTTGGCCTCCCGGCGGCCGGCCAGGATCGGCTTCAGTCCCTGGCCGCGGGCATTGCGGGCGATCAGCTCGCCAGTGTAGCCATTGGCACCGTAGATCATCCAACGCATAGCCATCGCTCCACGGGTTATTAATGGTGAAAGAGTACTCTCCCGCCACGAGACGTAACACCGTCCCAACCTTTCTACGAAGCGGTCTTTGTAGGAGCGGGCCTAGCCCGCGAAAGGCCGGCGAAGCCGGCCGGTAGGATCCCAGAGACTTTTCTAACGCGTACCAACAGCGTCTCTGGAATCCTGCCGGGAGCTTCGCTCCCTTTCGCGGGCAAGGCCCGCTCCCACCATCCTTTGTTTCTCGGGGCTCAGCGGTGGTTGGTGAACTCCACCACCTGTTGGAAGGTGGGGCGGTTCTGCCAGTGGATCGCCGGCACCGAGGAGAGCCCGATGGCGCGGTGCTGGATGGCGTCCAGGCTTTCGTCCACGTCCCAGTTGTCCCGGTTCGCCAGGCCGCCGAGATCGTCCAGGGCCAGCGTCAGGCTTTCCGCCAGGGCGGCGCGGCAGGCCGCCACCGTGTCGCCGTCGGCGCAGCGCAGCCGCTGGTAGGGCTGCTCGCTGGTGCCCAGGGCCTGTTCCAGCACCCGCTCCAGGTAGCCGTAGTAGCCGTTCTGGTAGGCCGAGCCGCCGGCGCCGGGTGCATTGTCGCGGCCCACCAGAGACACGTTGCCGGCGGCCGTGTCTTCCAGGGCGGTGACCTGCGGCAGCAGCGTCTCGATCATGCGGGTGTACCAGGCGTCCATCAGCGCCACGGCCGCCTGGGCGTCGTAGTCGCCGTCGCCGTCCCGGTCGCGCCGGAAAGCGCCGCCGTCCACCCAGGCCTGCATCATTGCCACCACCGTGGTCTCGTCGTCGGTGAGCGGTGTGCTTTGCAGCAGCGCCAGGGCCTTGGGCAGCACTTCCTGGCCGCGCAGATCGACCACCGCCGCGTCGCCCATGGCCTCCACCATATCGGCCCGGGTCACGTTGCCCTGTTGCACCAGAGCCCGCAGGCGCACATCGAGCATGTCGTTGCGGTGCGCCGAGCCGTAGGTGGCGTTGGCGTCGGCCGCCCACCAGTCACGGGCCGGGCGGTTGTTCCAGCTGGCCAGGTAGCCGCGCTCCGGGTTGGCGTCGTTGGGGTGCGCCTCCAGGTCGATGAAGCCCTGCCAGTCGAACTGGCCGTTGCCCCAGCTGGGCAGCTCCGGGTGTACCCCGGCGGCACGGCGCGGATAGAGGCCGGAATGGAAAAAGGCGATGTCGCGGTCGTCGATGTAGAACCAGTTGAAACTGCCGGTGGTGTTGTTGAACACCTCCTGGAAGCTGCGCACGTCGTGGACGTCGTTGCGGGTCGCCTGCAGGAACGGCAGCGCGGTATCCAGTTCGGCGAAATAGGTGCTGCGCTGGCGGGTCAGCGCCACCGGCTGGCCGCCCACGGCGGCGAAGCCGATCACCGGGCCGTACTCGGCGGTGCGGATCACGCGGCGCTGCACCGCCACGTTCTGGCCGATGGTGGCCGGGTCGTCGGTGGGCACCGCCAGGTTCCAGCGCGCCGCCCAGGTCTCGTCGATCACATCGAAGGGCCGGCACTGGCCGCCCACCTGGTAGCCGCCTTCGCCGTGGGCCGGCGCCTCGGTGGGCTGGCACAGGCGCACCACGCGCACGTCGGTGAGGTCCGAGCTGCCGGAGGTGGCGCTCCAGGCGAAATCCGGGCCGCGCCCGATCACCACATAGGGCAGGCCGGTGAAGGTCATGCCGCGGCTGTTGATGTCGCCGCCGTGCACCGACATTTCCAGCAGCAACTGGGGCACGAAGTAACTGGTTTGCGGGCCGAATACCGCCAGCGGCCGGCCGCTGGCGCTGTGTTCGCCGTTGAGCAGCAGCGCGTTGGAGATGGCGTTGGGGAAGCCGTCGCGCAGGCCCGCCACGCCTTTGGCCAGCTGGCCCACCCGCTCGCGCACCGCGAGCCGCTGGGCATCGCTCAGCTCGCCGGGCAGGGCGGTGGGCTCGGGGGTGTCGCGCCACAGTTTGTCGAACTCGATGGTGACCCGCGCCAAGCGGGCCGCCAGGGTCGGTTCGCCGTCCGGCAGGTCGGACGACGCCAGTGACAGCAGGCCGCCGAGCAATTCACCGACCGCGTCCAGCAAGCCGCCCACGGCGCCGGTGCCCGGCAGGGCCGGCACATTACCCACTGCCGTGGGGCAGGTGGGCTGGCCCGGGCGGCCGCAGGGCTCGGTGGTCAGCGGCTGGTAGCTCTGGAAGGAGCCGGCGTCGAACAGCACCGCGCCCGGGAAGCGGCCGGCCAGTTCGCCGGACAGCGGACACAGCGTCTCGTCGATCTCCGGCGGCGACTGGGTGGCGAAGCGCCGTTCGGTGGTCACCGAGGATTCGCCGTCGGTGGCGTGGCGCAGGTCGCGCCACAGTTCACAGGCGGCCTGGTCGGAGCCGGTCTGCTCGCGCAGCGCCTGAAGCAGCAGCACGTTGTCGTGCTCGCCGCCGCCGCCGCCGGCGAAGATGCCCTGGATCAGGGTGGCGATGGCCACCACGTCCTCGATCACGAAGGGCTCCAGTTGCACGCCCAGGCCCACGTACTCAATGGGCGCCTCAAGCAGGCCGCTCTGCACGTCTTCCACGTACTTGTTGAGGCCGGCCACATAGTGGACGGCGTCCTGGTAGATCTGCGCGCCGTCGTCGCCGAAGCGGGCGATGGCGTTGGCGACCTGTTCGGTGCGGTCTTCCTCCCGGTAGGGCGCGTCCACGGCGATGTCCCGGTCGAAGGAGAAGTCCGCCGGGCCGAGGAACTTTGACAGTTCGCCGCGTCCGGCGCGGCGCAGCACGTCGAGCAGGAACAGGCGGTCGGCGGCGGTCACGTAGCCGGTGCCGAACAGGGCGTCGGGGCGGCTGTCGCCGAAGATATGCGGCACGCCGAAGCGGTCGCGCTTGATCGCCACGCTGCGGTTGCCCGCCGCCACCGTGATCTCGCTTTCCCAGTCGCCGGCGTCCGGTGCCAGCAGCGGCGCGTCCTTGAAGTAGTCGCCGAGCTCGCCGTCGGTGAGGTTTTCGGGGCTGCGCACCAGGGCGTCGTACAGGTCCAGCTGGTCGTCGAAGTGCGGCTCTTTACTGAGCGCCGGCACCAGGCCGGTTTCCGCCACCAGGTCATCGAGCAGCGTGCTGATCAGGTCGGAGAGGCCGGGAATGTCGGCGGTCAGGTTGCTCAGGCCGCCGTTGTCGTCCTGGCCGGGCGGCAGCACATTGAGCACCCGGCCGTAGTCGGCGAACGGCGCGCTGACCTGGGAAGGGCGCTGCTCGGGCAGAGTCGGCTGGGCGGGCTCTTCGGGTTCCGGCTCCGGCGGTGGCGCCGGGTTATTGGGGCTGGGGGCGCCGCCGCCGTTGCTGCCGCCGCCGCCTCCGCAGGCGTTGAGAAAAAGGGCCAGCAACACGCTGAGCATCAGTCGATGAATCATACCGCCTCCCGGTTATTGTTTTATGGGGTGTAGGGGTTCATCGCCAGATTGGCACGATGGTTCAAGTCGCGGGAGGCGAAGCTACAAAAAGCCAGCGAAATGCTACCCGCCGGTTAAAAAGCAACGGCTTTCATATTGACAGTGTTCAATGGCGGGTTTGATGATGAAATAACCAGAGGCCGGCCAGGAGGATAACAACATGAATACGGCGGCGATGAATACGGAATGGCGGGACACCCGCCGTTATTGGTGGTTACTGAGCACCCTCACCATGCTGTTGCCGGTGGGCGCGGTGCAGATGGTCCAGCTCACCGGTTGGCCTGTGATGTGGTGGTTCGGGTTTCTGTTCGTGTTCGGGGTGATTCCCCTGTTCGACGTGATCCTCGGCGAGGAAACCGCCAACCCGCCGGAAGACCGGGTCAGCGAGCTGGAGAACGACCGCTATTACCGCTATGCGGTCTACATCTCGGTGCCGATGCTGTACGGCGCTTTCGTCTACGCCGCCTGGGTGGCCGGCACCTGGGCCCTGCCCTGGTACAGCTACCTGGGGCTGGCGATCTCCACCGGCTGCGCCACCGGCATCGCCATCAATACCGGCCACGAGCTGGGCCACAAGAACGACCGCCTGGAGAAGTGGCTGGCCAAACTGGCGCTGGCGCCGGTGTTCTACGGGCACTTCTTCGTCGAGCACAACCGCGGCCACCATGTGCGGGTGTCCACGCCGGAGGACCCGGCCTCGTCCCGCTTCGGGGAAACCTTCTGGGAGTTTCTGCCGCGCACCGTGCTGGGCAGCCTGAAATCCGCCTGGCACCTGGAAAAGCAGCGCCTGGAGCGCCAGGACAAATCGGTGTGGCACTGGCGCAACGACAACCTGCAGGCCTGGGGCCTGTCGGTGCTGTTGTGGGGCGCGCTGATCGTCTGGCTGGGCTGGGCGGTGCTGCCGTTCCTGATTATCCAGAGCCTGTTCGGTTTCCAGTTGCTGGAGGTGGTGAACTACCTGGAGCACTACGGCCTGCTGCGGCAGAAGAAGGAAAGCGGACGCTACGAACGGTGCCGGCCGGAGCACTCCTGGAACTCCAACCGCCGGGTCACCAACATCTTTCTGTATCAGCTGCAGCGCCACTCCGACCACCACGCCTACCCGACGCGCAGCTACCAGGCCCTGCGGCACTTCGACGAATCACCGCAGCTGCCCGGCGGCTACGCCTCGATGATCCTGCTGGCGTGGATACCGCCGCTGTGGTTCCGGGTGATGGACCACCGCGTGGTGGCGCACTATGACGGCGACATGAGCCGGGCCAACATCAAGCCCTCGATCCGCGACCGGGTGATCGCTCAATACTCCTGACCGCGGGCCCGGTGGGAGCGGGCCCCGCCCGCGAAAGGCAAGCAAAGCTTGCTGGCGGGATTCCAGAGAGGGTGGGTGTTCGTTCTAGTGGTGCTTTTCCAAATGCGCCAGCACGTTCTCGAGCCGGTCCACCAGCACCTTGTTGATGCTCTTCTCCAGCACCCGGCCCAGCTCGTCGTTGACCACCGCTTCGGCGAGCGGGCGGATGCGGGTGATGAACTCCGCCAGGCGCGCCACGTCCTCGCCTTCGGGCAGGCTGTTGGGGCCGTATTTCTCGTCCACCAGGTGCTCGACGATCATGTCGATAAAGCGCTCGGCGAGCTTGTCCACTTCCTGGCGCACCAGCCGCACGTGGGTGAGCACCGCGTCCAGGGGCACGCCGTTTTCCACCAGCTCCTTGCCGGCGTTGTAGATACGCGGGTAGGGCACGCGCAGGCGCATGCCTTCGGGGATCATATAGCCCAGCGACACCGCCTTGGTCATCACCTCCGGGGTGATGTCCTCGCCGAAATCGTCGATCAGATCCTGATAATCCTTGTAGGAGGGCACCTCCGGGTTCTGCCAGGAGGTCACCGCCACTTCCAGCCCGAGAATGTCGTTCAGGTCGCGGCCCTGTTCCCAGGCGCTGAGCAGATCGCGGATGTTGTTGAGCGTGTAGCCGCGCTCCAGCAGCGCGCCGATGATCTTCAGGCGGGCCAGATGCACATCGGTGTAAATGCCGGTGCGGCCGCGCTTTTCCGGCGGCGGCAGCAGGCCCCGGTCCTGGTAGGCGCGCACGTTGCGCACCGTGGAGCCGGCTTCGCGGGCCAGCTGGTCGATGGTGAACTCCTGGCGCTTTTCCAGCTCCGGAAGTTCGCCTTTACCGTCGGGCGCGCTTTGCTTGAGGCGGCGTAGAATCGCCGCCGGGGATTTCCGTGAAGAACTCATGAGCGCGATGATAGACCGGTTGCCGGCCCGGTGCCATGCATCCGGGACGCCATCGTCATGGCGCCACGTCCAGGCGGGCCAGGCGGCGCGCCAGCCCCGGCGCCCAGCGGCCGATCAGACGCATGCCGCTGGCCTCCACGCTCACCGGCACTTCGGCGCGGTTGCCCTGCACCGCGTCGACGATGGCGCGGGCCACCCGGTCGGCGGTGAAGCCGCGCTTGTGGTAAAGCCGTTGGGCGGCGTCGCGGCGGCGGCTCTGCTCGTCGTCGTCGACACCGACGAAGCGGGCCCGGCCGGTGATCGGTGTATCGATGATGCCGGGGCAGATCGCCGATACACCGATGCCCTGGTCCGCCAGTTCCGCGCGCAGGCACTCGGTGAGCATCAGCACCGCGGATTTGCTGGTGGCGTAGGCCGGCAGCGCCCGGGAGGGCAGATAGGCGGACGCCGAAGAGACGTTGACGATATGGCCGCTCTTGGCCTGGTCCACCATCTGCCGGGCGAACAGCCGGCAGCCGTGGATCACACCCCACAGGTTCACGTCCAGCACCTGTTTCCAGTCCTGCACGGTGGTGTCCAGCAGCGGGCCGGCCAGGCCGATGCCGGCGTTATTGACGACCACGTCCGGGGCGCCCAGCTCCTTGTCCACGTAGCGCGCCAGCGCCTCCATGGAGCGGCTGTTGCCGACGTCGGTCTTGCGGCTCAGGGCCTGGCCGCCGGCGTCCTGGATTTTGCGCGCGGTGCGCGCGGCGGAGTCCGGGTCGATGTCGGTGCACAGCACGGTGGCGCCCCGGGCGCCGAACGCCAGCGCCGTTTGCTCGCCGATGCCGGAACCGGCGCCGGTGATTACCACCAGCTTGCCGCTGTCCGGCCCGTCGGCGGCGGTCACCCGGGCCCGCTGCAGGGCCGCGTCCGCCGGCGCCCCTTCAATATGATCGATAAAGGCTTTCAGATAGCGGGCGGTCAGCGGTGCGTGGCCCAGCAACGGGCCCCAGTGGCCGGTGTTCAGTTCCCGGCGCCACAACTGGCCGGTCCAGGGCGGCACGCTGTCCAGCAGCGCCGGGCCCACATAGCGGTCGCGGCGCGCCACCAGCAGCTGCACCGGCACGGTGGTGCGCCGCTCCCGGGGGTGCAGCAGGCGCGGCAGCATGTTGGCCCGGTAGAGCGCCACGCCCTGGGCGCCGTCCCGGGTCTGGGTGGCGCTGACCGGCGCGCTGAGGCCTTCGGTGCGCCGCAACAGGTCGGGCCAGGCGTCACCGAGGCCCAGCTTCCAGGCCATCGGCGCCAGGGCGGGGATATGGAAGGCGCCGATGTACCAGCTCTTCGCCAGCTGCCGCAGGCTGGCCGTCAGATCGGCGGCGCCGGTGCCGCGCATGCTGTGCCCGACATGGTCCAGGCAGGGCCCGGACAGGCTGGTGTAGGAGGCGATGCGCTTTTCCGCCCCCGGTTCGGTGACCGCCTCCCAGGCCTGGATCGAACCCCAGTCGTGGCCCACCAGGTGCACCGGCCGGCCCGGGCTCAGGGCATCGATCACCGCGAACAGATCGTCGCGCAGTTCTTCCAGGCTGTAGGCCTGGCGGCCGCGCGGCGAGGACGAGGCGCCGGCGCCGCGCACGTCATAGGTGATCAGGTGGTAGTCGTCGCCGAGGGCTTCGGCCACCGCGTCCCAGACGTCGCCGTTATCCGGGTAGCCGTGGACGAACAGCACCGCCGGGCCGTCCGGGTTGCCCCGCCGCCGGGTCGCCAGGTTGATGCCGTCCCGAATCACGGTACGGTGATGCCACTGTTCCATGCGTCTGTCTCTCGTCGAATCCACTTGGGGAAGAACGTTTACACCGTTTGATGTAACAGTCAAACCACGCCGTTGGCCGCCTGACCGGTTTGCCGCGTAGTTTGGGTCAATCTCGTTGATTTCTTGTTATAACCCCGCCGGCGCCGTCGAATCGAGCGCCGTCTTGTCGTAGTCTTCACGCATTAATGCCGTGCGACCCTTTAGCGTACGGTGGCCCTGCGTACTGATTCAAAAGGAGGAGAGCGTGCCTTTACACCGTCTCACGTCCATGGCCCTAGCCGGCCTGTTATCCCTGGTCATGCTGCTGCTGGCGGCACCGTCTTTGGCCCAGGAGGCGGGCGCGGACAGCGATCCCGCCTACGGCACCCTGGCGGACCTGATCGAAGACGACGCCTCGCGCAACGCGTTGATCGAGGAGCTGCGGGCCCTGCAGGCCGCCCGCGCCAGCGTTGACGAGGAAGGCACGGTCCCCGCGGAACAGATCGCCGCGGAGTCCCCCAGCGACCAACAGCCCGAAGAGGTGTCGTTCGCCCGCCGCATGGCCGCCACCACCGGGAATCTGGCCGCCAACATGGGCGAGCAGTTCGCGGCGCTCGGGGCCGCCGTGGGCGGCCTGGTGGGCGCCGGCCAAGCGCAGGCCGACGACGCCGTGGCCAGTGAGGTGAACCTGCAGGAAGTGGGCGCCGCGGCGGTCAATCTGGCGATTCTGGTGATCGCCACCTTCGTGGTGTTCCTGGTGCTGCGCGCCATCGCCTCGCCGGCTTTCCGGTCGTTCAGTGCCTGGGCCCAGCGCGGCTCGGAAAAGTTCGCCATGCTGCGCACCATCGTCGCCGTGGCGGTGGCCGCCCTGGTGGACGTGATCGTGGTGGCGCTGGCCTATGTGGCCGGCGGCTTTGTGTCCTCCCTGCTGGTCAACGAAGTGAACGCCGACGCCACCCGCCTGGCGCTGTTCCTGAACGCCTTCCTGGTGGTGGAGCTGGTCAAGGCCGCCCTGCGGATGATGTTCTCCTCCGGCTATGAAGGCCTGCGGCTGATCCCGGTGGGCGCCGGCCAGGCCCGCTACGCCAACCGTTTCCTGGCCAATCTGACCGGCTTTATCGGCTACGGCATGCTGGTGCTGGTGCCGATTCTGAATTTCCATATGTCTCCGGTGCTGGGCACCGCCGTGGGCACCCTGGTGATGCTGCTGGCGCTGCTCTATGCGGTGGCGGTGATCCTCAAGAAACGCACCGTGATCCGTGACCGGCTGCTCGATAAAGCCGAGGCGACCACCGGCCCCGGCCGGCTCGCCCTGGGCGTCAGCGCCCGCCTCTGGCACCTGGCCGCGCTGGCCTATGCGCTGATGGTGTTCGCGGTCACCGTGATCAACCCGGAAACGGCGCTGCCCTACGTCGCCCTGGCGACCCTGGAAACGCTGATCTACGTCGGCGTCGGCCTGCTGGTGTCGGTGGTGCTGACGCAGATGATCGGCAAGGAAATCCAGCTTTCCGACCGCGTTAACGAAAAGCTGCCGCGCCTGCAGGCGCGGGTGAACACCTATGTGCCCACCGGCCTCAAGGTGATCCGTGCTCTGATCCTGGCGCTGGTGGTGATTCTCTCCCTGGACGCCTGGGAGGTGTACGACCTGGCCGCCTGGTACGCCACCGCCGCCGGCGCCCAGACCGTCGGCGTGGTGATCCATATTCTGGTGATCCTGGCCGTCGCCGCGGCGGTCTGGATCGGCATCGCCAGCCTGCTGGAGCACAAGCTGACCCCGGCCGAGGACGCCGACCCGGCCACCGTGGCCCGCGCCAACACTCTGATGGGCTTGTTCCACACCACCCTGGCCATCGCCATCATCATCATGACGCTGATGATCGTGCTGGCGGAAATCGGCATCAATATCGGCCCGCTGATCGCCGGCGCCGGTGTGCTCGGCCTGGCCATCGGTTTCGGTGCCCAGAAGCTGGTCCAGGACGTGATCACCGGGGTCTTCATCCAGCTGGAAAACGCCATGAACACCGGCGACTTCGTCACCGCCGGCAGCAACTCCGGCACCGTGGAGCGCGTCGGCATCCGTTCGGTGGCGCTGCGTGATCTGTACGGCACCTACCACATCGTGCCGTTCTCCTCGGTGGACGCGGTGTCCAACTTCACCCGCGAATACGGCAACCACGTGGGCGAATACGGCATCGGCTACCGCGAGAGCATCGACGATGCCATCGTCCAGCTGGAAGCCGCCTTCGAGGAGCTCAAGGAAGGGCCGCACAAGGACAACATCCTGGCGCCGATGACGGTGGCCGGCGTCACCGCCCTGGGCGACAGCTCGGTGAACATCCGCGTGGTGATCAAGACCACCCCGGGCAACCAGTGGGCGGTGGGCCGCGCCTACAACCGTCTGGTGAAGATCTACTTCGACAAGGCCGGCATCGAGATTCCGTTCCCGCACACCACGCTGTACTTCGGCGAGGACCGGGACGGCAACGCGCCGCCGGCCAACGTCCGCATGCTCGGCGACGAGCGTGTGGTGGACACCCAAAAGGACGGCACGTCCTCCGACCGTTCCGAGTAACCCGCTCTTGTGCGAGCGGGCTGTGGGAGATTCTATGTTGTCCCACAAGCTGGCCTAGCCTTTGCC